>Ga0256404_1008903_pt1 | contig 14736 bp, 13 predicted proteins | sample RumenRJG_01DNA_FD_185990 | JGI IMG/M metagenome (GOLD analysis project Ga0256404, IMG submission 185990) | Bovine rumen microbial communities from Lethbridge, Alberta, Canada - RJG_01 | ecosystem: Host-associated > Mammals > Digestive system > Stomach > Rumen | place: Canada: Alberta | collected...
TGACCACTAGCTTTCCTGCGCTCATTTTCAGTAAAAATCGAACTGCTGACACAACAAACAGGCAGAGGCACTCAAAAGGGGCTGTGCATAAGTGAAAACTCACTCGTGCAACAGCCCCATTAAAAGCCTTATACTGTAAAAAACATCATTTACAAAAAATACATTTTTTATGTTTTTTACTCACTTATCTGATTTGTGACGGTTGCATTCGCGGCAAAGCATCTGGCAATTCTTTGCGGTTGTCTTCCCGCCTTGTGACCACGGCGTAATATGGTCTGCTTCCATGTCCTTCAGATCAAACGGCTTCTTGCATATTTTACAGATTCCCTTCTGACGTTCGTATGCCTCGCGCTTCATCGCTGGCGAAAATGCACGAATAGAAAGTGCACGTTCTTTGCCGCCGAGGACGTACTCATAAATACCTTTTTTGTTCGTGACATCATCATCCATCATAAGCGTCTGGATGCGCGATTCAAGCTCGTCCGTGTCGTACATCACATCATGATACTTGTTGTAGAGCGTCCCCCACGGGATGCCCTTCATTTCCTTGCGGTATTTAAAGGTCAGCTGCACCCAGTTAATGACGTTCTGAAAGTACGTCCATAGAGCGTTCGCATTCGGATCATACTGATGCTGCGACATATACCCTGTTACATCGCCATCATTGAGCCACTTGATAGCTGTCTCAAGGTAGTCTTGCCGGATTGGCGTGCCGTTCACGTACTTGCTGCCTAGTTTGTATGCAGCGCAGGAGGATTTCGAGAAGTGCCGCTTTGCGTCTGCGGTGAAAGTTCCGGCATAGACGGCGTTCAAGAGCTCCTGATCCGTGAGCTTTTCACCCGCTATGTTGACCGTTTTGAACCACTTTAGTTTCTCGGATTCCTTGCCCTCGCAAAAATAGACCATCAACTCATAGTCGAGAATCTTCCGCTGCTGATCGGCTGGCAGGTTTCGGAATGACTTCGGGATGCCATCAACCACAACGGAGAAATGCCCGGCAACGTATTCGCAGATTGAAAGCGTGCGCTGCTGGCCGTCCATGACTTCAAAGCGATCATCCGGCAAGCGTACCCAATACATCACATTGAGCGGGAAGCCGTTGAGCACCGTGTCTATAACGGCTTGCTGCTGCTTCGTGTCATAGACGAACTCCCTCTGATACTTCGGGCGAACGTCGAGCTTACCGCCGAACGCCACCACGCCGTCCTCCTCTTGGTTTCTGTACCCTTCGACGAGATCCCGAATGGGGATGTTATGGAGCTTGATATTCATCAAATTTTCCTCCTTATCAAAATTCTCGCATAAACCCTCGAACCATTCACAATTCCCAAGCCACCTTTATCTCGGTCGTCAACGATATAACCGACCTGTTTGAGCGTTTCGGGGGCTGTGTTCGTCCGGCTGTTTCCATTCGCCAGCATCACAATCTCAAATTGATCTGGGCTGTACTTGTCAAGAAATGTAATGGGGACACCCATCAATCCATAAAAATCAGCTGGAATGTCTGCCGTCTTATTGACGTTAATTGCCGAGTAATTGTCATACTGCGGGAACTCTTCTTCCGTATAATGCTTGTAAAGGTCGATTCCCTCATGACGTTCCTTGTAATCCAGATTCGTCCACCAGCGCACGCCCTTCACACGGATAAACCTACGCCCCTGTACGTCAACGCCGCAGCCGGATGCATTAAGAGGATAGTCATCCGGCACGAAGAACGCACGATCTCCTGAATGAATACTGACACCAAACCAGATACGATTTTCCATGATGAGCGGGAACACTTCTTTGTAGGTGATCGCGTTCACGTTTCCAAGAATTATGAACTTCTTGTGATGCTCCATGAGCGTTGAAACGAACTCACGGAACAAGGAAAACGGCGGATTTGTCACAACGATGTCCGCTTCATCCATGAGTGCCAAGCATTCATCCGACCGAAAATCACCGTTGCCGGATAGACAGGTGACAGGGGTTTTCCGACTGCGCAGCAGCGCCTCCACGTCGTTCAGGTCAATCGCTCCATCTCCATTAATGTCCGGCACGGATGTCAATTCAACCTTGAACGCCTTGCGCTGGCCGTCCTGCATTGCTAACAGGTCATCGAAGGAGATTTCCTGCCCCGCGACGGGTGAACCATCGTAGCAAGTGGCGATCAGTTTGCGCAGCCCGAAGTGATTGAAATTCATCGCAAAGTATTTGAAGAAGTTGGATTCAAAGGGATCGTCGCAGTTGCAGAGGATGGTCTTGCCACGAAAGTAGTCCTCGTAATGCCACATCTCCTGCTCGATTTCTTCGAGTCGAGTGTAGAATTCATCCTTCTTCGCTCGTCCAGCTTTATTCAAGGTGCTATTGCTCGGCATGATTGTCCTCCATTTGATTGACATTATTTTACCTGTAAAATAATGTCAATATATTCAACCCTTTCTACTTTACTTTGTTGGCTCTATTCAATGCATTATTCGACATTTATTGCATCCCCGTAATTTATGTTTTTTATGTAAAAAACATAAATTACATCATATTTCTCCGCGCATCTTTTTCAGCGCCTTGATCTCCTTCTCGTGCTGCTTGATTGCATCCTCAAACACCGACAAGAAAAGCTGCGTCATTGACTTTCCTTCGACGTTTGCAAGATATTTCACATCTTGCAGGAACGTTGCCGGTACTTTGAAATTAACGCGCGTCGTTTCTTCACCATAAATTTTCGGACGGCCTCCGGCTTTCTTCTCCGGCTCGGCTTTTTTGCGTGCTGCCGTTCTCTCTTTCGTTTTCGCTGCCGATGCTGGCTTTTCCTCTATCTGGTTCTGCTGCGTAATTGACGCCTGAACCGCTGCGGCTGCCGATGTAATCTTCTTCATCGTTCGTTCCCCCTTGCTTGTTTATGTTTTTACTGTTTTTTATGTAAATTATTCCTCATCAAGGATTTCTTGCGTCAAATTCGCATAATCCTCGGCTGCTGCGCTCTTTCCGTCATAGTCGAAAATAGGCATACGAGCAAGCTGCGATTCACGGACAGCAACACACTCACGGATTTTCGTCTTGTAAACTTTCACGCCCAGCTGATCCGCGAGTGAATCCATATCGCTAGATACCTGCTTGGAAATGACCATGCGCGGCGTATACCGTGTAATCACAATCCGGCTCGGTTTTCCGCCTAAATCGTGGATTGATGCCGACATGGCTTTGACTGACCTATAGGAAAACATATCTGCGGTAGCAGGGATAATTACAACAGATGCTGCATAGATTGCCGCGAGCGTGTTTCCGCTCTGGTTCGGCGGGCAGTCGATGATAACGAAATCATACGTTTCTGCAAGCTGCGAAAAATCGAAATCAAAATCCTTGTTCGCCGTGCCGATTAACGAAAAGCCTGATGGGATGATGTCAAATCCCGTTGCCGTCTTCTGAATGGCTTCCCCCAGACTCTTTTCGCCGGTCACGACTTCCGCAATAGACGGCCCTGCGACGGCCTGCGCTTCAAAGGACAAATCCCCTTGTGGATCGAGATCGATGAGCAGCACGCGCTTTCCTTCCCGCCGAAGTCCTGCGGCAAGATTGAACGCCGTTGTTGTCTTGCTAATGCCGCCTTTTTGGTTTGCGATTGTAAGAACCCTCACGACTTCCCCCTCCTTCATAGGTAAGAAATATTTGCTATGTTTATTATATCACATACTTAAATAAAGTAAAATATGTTTTTTATGTATTTTACTTAATAAACAGTACATATTTGGGACGGAGGTCGCGCAGCGATGCCCGTCTCGCTCTCCAGTTGCGCCGACGGCGTGAGCGTCGAGGCCGGTCGGAAGGTTCCGCCGGAGGGCTGCGCGTAGCGGAACGGTTGCCCCGCGTCCGAACGTCGCGCGGCAGCGCGGTGGAAGGTCGCGGGGTATCCGTGGAGCGCAGTGCAGACCGTAGGCGGGTTCTTTCGGTCGGTCTCGGTGCTCGGGCACGGCTCGGGGTCGGCGCTGCGTACTTCCGGCGGCGGCGTAGCCGCGGCCGCCTGCCTAGCCTCTCGGTGGCTCGTCCGCTGCTCTCCGGCAGACGGTCGCGAACTGAAGCGCAGCGTAATGCAGCGACGGTCTGCCGTGCCTCGCCGTGCTGGGCAGCACTGTCCCTGAGGGGTTGCCAGGGGCGAAGCTCCTGGCGGGTGGGTGGTGGGTCTTTTCAATCAAAGCAAATAGCCGCAAGGCTATTTGCCTCCTTTCGCGGCCGCCGCTGCGCCCATGCAAAAAGACCTCCCTCATGGGAGGCCTGTACTGCTTTGGCTATGCCGATATGCGTTTCTGCTTGCCTTTCTCCTCGCCCCGTTCTATACGCGTTGAGCCGTAGACCTTGCGTATATAGCTCATGTCCTTGATGCTCTTGCCACGCGAGTACACCCGCGCTTCCTCGGGTCGCCAGTACCAACGGGCTTTCTTGGGTGCCCATCTGCAACCTGTCTCCTTAAGCTCCTTGCGGTGCGGTTTTGTCTCCCCGCTAATCCAAAGCCACGCCCCGCAGAGCTCTATTGCTATGCCTTCAATCTGCAGGAGTTTCTGCAGTACCGCCTTAAAACCATCGTCAAGGTCATCCACGCTCGCGCCCTCCTGCACAGGCACCCCGCCATCACGCTTGAACCGCGCCACCACCTCATCATACTCGGCGTTAATGGCCGCCATCGTCTCGCCATCCCCGCCGCAGTCGGGATGATACTTAAAGGCCAGTTTCTTGTAAGTGGCTTTCAGCTCGTTCAAATCCTTGCAGTTATCAAAATACATTTTGTATTCCTCCTTATCCCTGCCCGCCGTGCCCACGGCGGGCTACCTCTTGAAAAACGTAAACACTAATCAAAACGCATTAGATAATAAAACCTTTCTCCTTGAGGCTCATCCACTTATGAGAACCTGCCCCGCCTATAATGATGTGGTCAAGCACAGGCACATCAAGGATTTTTCCCGCTTTTACAAGTCGCTGGGTTACGGCGATATCCTCACGGCTTGGAGAGGCTGACCCGCTGGGATGGTTATGTACGAGGATGATACTGGCAACAGGATACTTAAGCGCCTCGCGGAAAACCTCCCTCGGATGCACCACCGAGGCGCTGAGACTGCCTATAGAAACATCACTGACGGCCAAAATATGGTTTTTGGCATCCAACACCACCACCATGAAATGCTCCCGCGTCTCATAGCCTAAACGTCCTTGCAGGAAGTCCGCCACATCCTGCGGGCCATGTATCTGCTCGGGCTCCTGCGCCTCCTGCGCCATGATACGGCGCGCCATCTCCCGCACGGCGTAAATCTTATCTGCCTTGCGTTCGCCGATGCCGTCAATGGCTCGCGGTGCGGTCATGAGGTCGCCGATGCGGTCAAAACGGATTGTGTCCTCACGGACGCCGAAAACCTCGGCAAACAGGGCTTTGTCTGACATTTCGCGGACTGATTTGATACACATAAAGCAACATCCTTTCTTGACTGGTACGCCCTTCGGTTCCCCTCAGGTGCGATTTTTTCTTTTTTTTGATGGCATGAGCACACCACACAAAGCCCCCATCAGCAAGGACGCGCAGCGGGCGAAGCCTTTATCCTTGCTGATGGGGGCGACTGTGGTATGCTTGTGCTCTCAAAAAAAAGAAATCTATTCAATCGGCTTGCGTAGCAAGCCTACCTTATTCCGCACTGGGGAGGATGGTTGCTTGAACCCAGTGCCTGAGGCGGCGTACATCGTCCCTGCTTCTGGACGATGCACGCTGCAAGGCGATCTGTATAACCGGCTCTGCCGATCTCCAGCCCCGATTCGTGCGGATGAGCGGGACATGCTCCCTTCCCGCTTATCCGCACGGCCTCGCACCCCGTTCCCCGCGTCAGGGATGGAAGCCCGAAGGGTGGAGACGCGCAGCGGCTCCATTCACGACAGCCCGGCCGCCTACGGCGGGACGCCATGCCCTTATATCCGCATCCCCTTCGTCTGCTTCTTCGCTTGCTCGCGCTCCATCTGAAGCGGTTTCGCTGCAATCCTGATCCCCATTTTCGCGGTTTTCGCTGCAACCTTCGCCACGAGCTCCGCGCCTTTCAAAACGACCTTCACTGGCAGGAGAATAGGCGGCCCGGAAAGGCTGATACCCAAACCGGAACGGCCTGCTGCCTTGGAAATTCTAGGCCGTCGAGCTGTTGGCTTCTGGAAGTCTTGCGCGGTGACCTTCTTCACGAAATTTTGCAGTTGCGGTTCGAGCTTCGAACGATCATCAATAAAAAGCTGTACGTTATGTTTGGCGCGGCTGATGTCCACATAGTAGCTGTTTTTCGAGTTGAGTCCGGCATCTTGGCTGCTCATGTTGATGATGGCACGGCTGACCGTAGCGCCCTGCGCTTTGTGCGGCGTCTGGCAATAGCCGTAATCGATGGCTTCATACTTTCTGGTATCGACTTCGACGATTCCTTTTTCCTTCCCGCAATCGACGCGGATGCGTTCGCCGTCAATGGAGACGATCACGCCCCGCGTGCCGTTCTTGACACCGAGCTTTTTATCATTCCGCAAAAAGAGCAATTTGTCTCCGGCTGCAAAGCGGCGCTGCTGCGGCGGATCGTCCGCGCTGCGCTGCGTCGTGAATGCCGTCCCGCGCTCAATCCGTCCCTGCTTGATGAGGATTTCACGGATTCTGTTGTTGATGTCAACGCGATCCGCGTTCCGCGCCGTCAAAACAAGGGTTTCCGCCTGTTCCTCCGGCGAAAGCTGCGTGTAGGCTTTCGCGACGGCTGCGGCACGACGCTTCGGCGTCGGGATCTCCGTGATGTGGTCGGCTATTATGTCGAGGCTCGCTTTCGTGCGGCCTCCGACGGCCTCCCGCACGGCTGCAAGGAGCTGCGCGTTTTTCTGACGCTGGATGTTCTTGAGTTCCGAGCAGGGGATCTTTCCGCTCTGCACCAAATTTGAAAAGGCTTGTCCGCATCCAACCGGCGGCATCTGCTTGTCATCACCGACAAAAACGACGGTATCACCGCGCAGACGCGCGGCCTTTTGAATATGCCAGAAAAGATTATCGTCAACGAGTGACGCTTCATCGACGAGCCAAACGGTGGGCTTCGTGGCTGGCTTCAAGCCGTCAAGATTCCATGATTTTTTATGTGCGTAGTCTTCGCCCGGCACGGCGTTTCCAGCTTCCTTCTCTAGCCGGTTCAGCACGGCATGAATCGTGCTGCTGCTGACGTACGCGTCAAGCGCGAGCTCGTCCGCTGCCTGTCCCGTTGCCGCCATTCCCCGCACTTCGTAACCGCTGGCCTCCCAGACTTCCCGCGCTGCATTAAGGGCAAAGGTCTTGCCGGCACCGGCAAGGCCGCGCACGGCGCGAAATTGGCTTTTTTCGGTGTTCGCAGTGACCGTGAGAACCATATCATACTGCTCTGTCACTCCGTTCCGCCGCAAGTCCCATCCGTGTTTCCTGCAGGCCGCATCGAGTGCGGCTTTCGCACGGTCGCGCCCGAGGCCGTGACCGTGCCCGATGCCGTCAAGCACCTGTTTCATGATCTCCGCTTCGCGGCGCATATTGGCAACGGTCGTGTAATACGTGCGCGGCTTCAAGCCGCTTTCCGCTTTTGGCTGCATCCTGATAAGCTGAGAATCGGCGCGGACGAATTCGGCAGCGCGGGCCCGCGTCATCCCGCATCCAACGCCATGCTGCACAATGGCCTTTTCAAGCTGCGTATCTGTCCAGGCATACGCCTTCCCTTGCAATTCTTCGACGGCTGCGCGGTAGGCACGTTGCTGGTCTGCCTCCGTCGGCGCGGACGGCTTCACGCGCTGCGGAATCGTCTGCCCGATCTTTTGCAAGTAGTCGCTCCATTCGGCGCGGCGGGCTTCGAGATCACATTTTTTCTTCGCTTCGCGCGTGTCAAGCGTAGCGCGGGCGCTGGCTTCTGCGCCGTGCTCGCCGCTCTCTGCGAGGCGCTGCACAATTTCCGCGCGGCGCTTCGAAAAATTTTCGAGTGCGTCCGGCTGGATTCCCTTGATTTCAAAAAGCCCCTTCTCCTGATTCGTGATCTCAATCTCATAGCCGAGCGCCCGAATCTTTTGCGCGAGACGGGCGCGGTACTCCGCGCCGCTCGCGATCTTATGCTCATAGAGCGGCTTTGCATCGAGCGCGTAAAGGCCGGGACGGCCTTTGATGTGCGCTTCGTTTACCAGCACGCAATGAGTATGCAGCTGCGGGTCTTGCGCCCGCGAAACGTTATGCTCAAACTTAGCCGCGATGGGGTCTAGGGCTTTTTCATGGATAATCTGACCGTGCTCCTTCCTCCGGCATTGAAGCTCCCTCATGACGGTCTGCATGGTTTCGCTCACGGCTTCGCGGTGGGCTTGCAGCAGCGCTTCCCTTAGCTGCGGATCTCCGAGCTCGCACGCAACAGACACGCTTTTAGGTGCGCTGAAAGTCAAATCAACAGCGCAATTTTTCCGCGCCTCCGTTTCCAAAATGCCTTGGAACTTCGCCGGATCGATCCTTTCCCCGTCCTTAATCTGCACATCTTGACGGCTGCCCTGCCAGCAGTCCGTTTCTTGGTCTAGCGTACGAGTATAGTAATCGTCCTTCTCGTAATACGTCGTTGCCATTTTGGCGGTACACGTCGAAATAGACAGCATCACGATTCCCCCTTAGATGCGGATTCCTTTTTTGCGTGCCGTATTCTGTGCCGGTTCTTCCTGCGGTGGCTCCTCCGCCTGCACGTCCTCCGGCGCTGCATCCTCTGGTTCGGGCTGCTCCGGCTGTTCATCCGCTGGCGGCTTGATGTCAACGGCGGCAAGCTTGATTTCCTGCACTGGCTGATATTCCTTGCAGCATACCGGGTATTTGACATAGCCGAGTTTCAGCTGCGCCGCCATCGGCGCGAGGTTCGGCAAAGACACAACACATTCACCGGTCTGCTGCCCGGCGATTTCAGCGGGCAAAAAAACCTGATCCTGTGTGATCTGCCTGCTCTCGCCATCGCTTCCGCGCCCGCTTCCGAGCGCTCCGCCTTTGTTCTGGTTCTCGCTCCTCACGATCCGCTGCACTTCCGCCTTGCCGATTGTCTCCGCGAGATACCGCGCATCTGACGCCTCCGGCATGGAGAAAATGAAACGGGACTTCGCGCACGCAACAATATTTTTTGCGCCCTCCCGCTGATACAACTGCTCAATCTTCTGGATTGTCTGATTTGCGAGCACGACGGCAACACCTTTCGAGCGCGTCTGCGTCAAGAGGAATGAAAGCATCGTCGGCATCGGCTGCAGGGCTGACAGCTCATCAATCAAAATAACAAGGTTCGTCTGCTGCGCTCCATCGTCGGGAAATTCCTTGATCTCGCGCCCCACCAGTTCAAGCAGCAGCGCCACGATGGAAGTAAAGGAAGTGTCGTGCCGTCCGGCTGTCGAAAGATACAGGTTGTGTCCGTCCTTCTCCCGCGCCCATTGGCTGACGGAAAATGTTCCGTCCTTCGTGCAAGTCGCGAGCTGAGCAATCTTGTTATGAAGGGTGCTCATCACACCAGCCGCCTGCTCCGTGTCGGGATCTCCACCAAGAGCGCCCACGCCGGTCTGCATCTGCGGCGGCAGCTCCTTGAACCTTTCAAGGATTTCTTTCGTCGGCAGGTTGAAAAATTCAACAACATCCGCATTTTTCAGCTTCCCATGCAGGCCCAGCCAGCACAGGGCAGAAACAAGGACGGCGCTGGCTGATGTCAACCAGAATTTCTGATTGCCAGCGGCTGCGCGGGGATCGTCCACTCCACACAAGATGTCGCACACGTTCTGCAAGTCCGGCGGGACGCGCGTAATCTTGCCGTCGGCATCCTGCACAAAATCGACCTCATTGAAAATCGACCATCCGACCGAACGCGCATCGAACGGATTGAAAAGCACGTCACCACGGCGGGCGAAATGCGAGAAAAACTCCCCCTTCCTATCGACGATCAGGCACCGCATGCCGCGCTGCATCCATCCCGCGACCATTTGCAGCAGCAGCGAGCTTTTGCCCGTTCCCGTCGATCCCAACACGAGAAAATGTTCCTTCTCGCGGCTTTCGTCGAGTACGAGTTTCCCGCCATCGGTTGGAAGAACGAGGCCGGATTTCTCTGCACGCTTTCGGCTCATCTGGCAGAATTGCTTTGCCGTCAATCTCCGCGCTCCCCTGATGTAGGTATCATTTTTGTACCTGTCCGCGTTGCTGATGGGGTGCGTCATCCATGCAGCGCCTCCCACCAGCAGCGCAAAAACAAGGTAGTATGGAAACCACGAATAAGGACGCGGCTGCGGCAAAAGGTCGAGCAGCTTGTGAAACTGTGACGCGTCAATGTCGGGCAAGGTATACCCTTTTACCGAGATATATCCCGCATACTCCGGCGGTACATCAAACCTTAAAATCTCCACGTCGGCTGCATCAAGAGCGCGGCTGACTGTGTATTTCGCCATCGTCCCAACGCTCAAATCTGCCTGCCCGTAGTGACGGTTAACCGCCGTACCGAGAAAGAAATAGAGCGCAATCATGCCCAAAATGGGCAGGATAAACCATTTCGCCATCTGCTGTTTTTCCTTGTCATTCATAATTTTTAGCCTCCTCCAAGATGCCAAATTCCCTCTGAAAATTTCTTACCACTTCAATCCCGTCGGGATGTTCCTCAACGTAATGCGTCGCCACCACAGAGCCCGTGAAGCGCTCGAACGCAATCAATTTCTGCAACAGTTCAGCGAGCTGCGCCTGCATCGCTTCGAGCTGCTGCGCGAGCGCTGCAATCTGTCCGGCGCTCCCTCCGCTTCCACCATCTGAGGAAAAAATCCGCTGACGCGTGAACTCTGAAACACTCATTCCCGCCGCCGCTGCCATCCTCTGGATAGCCTGTTTCTCGCCCTGGCTGACACGAAAAAAGATTTTTTCCGTCGCCATTGTAACCGCCTCCCTCCGCCGTTTCCGCTGCTGCTGTCTCCCCGCCTGTCTCCCCTTGTAACATCTTGATTTTCAAGGCGTTCCGTGCGTTCTGTCTCCCCCCTTAGGGGGTGACAGGGGGTGACAACCGTCTCCCCCTGTCAAGCCGTGTCCCGCCTAGGTTCGCGGCTTCTGCGCCCAGCTCCCGCAGGGTGCACAGGTGTGGGCGATTTTCGCTTTGCGAAAATCGGCATAAGAATCACATAGCTTCAACCTCGTCTCCGGTCAAATCCTGTCCATTATGGGCAGCTTTTTCCACTCCGCCTGTCCCGTCCATCGTTCCTCCTTCTGGCTTCTGGGTTGCATGTTTCTCCGGCTGCTTCTTCATCAAAATCCATCCCTCTTTCTCCAACTGACCCACGGAATAGCATCCCGTAGTTTGCTGCACCCAAGCTGCAACACCTTTGAGCTCAGCCTCCTGAAGCTCTTTGATCCGTTCCGTCAAGCGGTCACGGCGCCTTAAAAGTTCTTCGATGTTTGCTTTTTTAGACATTGGAAATTCCTCCTTCAAAAATTGGAACCTTTTGAATTGACACGTTTAGAGTAGCAAAGAAAAAACATGGAAAAATCTTGTTTTTTTGCAGAAATAAAAAAGCGCTTGACAAATGTCAAGCGCTCATACTCATGCTACTTTTGGGGGTATCGCCTCATAATGTGGCTTGCCGGTACTGCTTTGAATCCGAGACGGGAGAAGAATTTTTCCCGTCTCAAATAGTCTGCAGCTGGTTCTGCTGCAATGCTAACTTCAAGCGTAATTCCATGCTTATCTGCTGTATTGGTAAGCCGCTTCATCAACTTCGTTCCATTTCCCTCTCCACGCGGTTTTACATTGACAGCAGCAATATATGCAAGTTTCTGCCCATCTAATCTAGTTCCATGAAGTGTAATTTCTCCATTTTCCGGCGCATCTGCAACAGCTTCAAATAGAGGCATCATAAACTTCGGCTCCAATTCGCAATCACAATCAATTATATCCATAAATCATGCATCGCCTTTCATCTGCTTCGACTGGGAAGCTCTCGTCGCAGACTTCTTCGGCTGTTCAGCCTTATCTGCAAACTTCGCGAGTAAGTCTTCATACTTCTTTTGCCATTTTGCCAGTTCGTCGGCGGTCTTTTTCATTTGCGCTTCGCGCTCTTGCAAAACAGCCTCTTTCTTTTCGGCTTCGAGCTTATCGCGCAGATTGTCCATTTTTTCATCATAGCGCCCTCGCATTTCCGTGAGATCGTCTTTCGCTTTCGTCTGTGCTTCGGTGAGCTTATCGCGCAGTTTGGCGGCCTCTGCCTCAGCTTTCCCGGCACGTTCGAGCGCGGCTTTCAGCTGCGCTTTCGTCTCGGCGCTTTCCTTTTCGAGCTCGGCTGCAGCGTCAAGCTCGGCGCTGCTTGCATCAATCTTTTCCTGCAAGCTCACCACCTGAGCTTGCAGCGAGGCATTGAAGCGTTCGAGCTGGTCTTTCTCTTTCGCTGCATCTTCGTGTGCCTTTTCGAGTGCGTTTTCTGCCGTTTCCGCACGCGTGAGGAGGGCGTCGCGCTCTTTCGACACGATATCTAGCTGCGCTTTCGCGTCCTTCGCTGCTGCGCTTGCCGCCTCGGATTTCTCTTTCAAGGAGGCCACGGCCTGCTCGTTCGTCGTGATCCGCGCTTCGTACTCCGTGCGGATGCGGGCTTCGGCGTTTACATTGAGCTCCAGCGAGGCAAGATAGGCCGTCTTGATCTGCGCGAGCAGGCTCTCCACGTTTTCAATCTCGCTCGTCCGTCCCGGCAAAGCTCCCTTTGCCTGCTCGGTCGCGTAGGCCGCGAGCAGCGCAGGAAGAAGCTCTGTCTTTTTCATTCCACTCTCGTCCGCGAGCTTTTCAAGCTGCGCTATCGTCGCTTCGTCGGCTCTGACGGAAAATACCTTGTCTGCTGCCATCACAAAACACTCCTTTTATATGTCTACGTTTACAATGTTTATTTTTGTCTACATTATTAGTATAGCACATTATCCCTTATTTTTCAATATTTTTATATCGTCTACGTTTACAAAACATTGTAAACAAAATGTAGACAAAATAAAAAAAAGGAGGCCGCAAAAAGCGGTCTCCTTCAATCATCCCACCATTTAAGAATGGTCGGTCGGCTCAACCCTGTCTCACGTTGACAGTCAATTTTTCGTCCCGCCGGATGCTCTGCCCGCCATGCCTTGACGAGTTCGCGTTTCGGCTTTCGTCCGTTCCCTTCGCGCCATGTGTTTTTATGATCATTGAGCTCGTCGCGAATAAAATTCATGAGCTTGATATGATCTGCACGATTTCTGCCGTTACGCTTGTTTCTTTTGATGTGAATCCCCGTCAACTTCTCAATATCATCCAGCCTAAGATTGTAAAAATCTTTCCTCCACGATTTGAGTGCTGATTGCATATCGTGTTCCGTCAAGGGATTTAAATGCTCGATATTTTTCAGGTAGTCGAAGACCTTCCGCATATCGTCTTTGAGCGTCGCATAGGGAACGTCACATTTCCGTGCATAAGCGACCATGCAAAGCATGAAGAAATAGCGGTGCCCGCCTTGTATCGCGTGCGCCTGCCGAATCCACCAATGATACAGCGCGTATGGATCTCTTCCGTGTACCTTTCCTGCAATATCCCATTTCTGGTGTTCCGGCTGCTTGCCCGCAACCACGCGCTCCTGATACCACGTCGGCCATTTCTTCCGCGCCGTCTCGATAGGCGTCCGGCTCTGCAAGCGGTGCTCGCGTACATTAATACGATGGCTCGGATCTTGAACGTAGCTGTTCAGCGTCTCCAGTGAGACGGCATCGCCTGTCCGAAAAGCGCGGATGACATTCCCGTACTTCCCATTCACGCTGCCGACCATACGAAACGCTTGATTGATGCTCTGATACTGCGGCTTTTCAAGCGCCGTCGTTGACTTCCAATCCCATAATTTGAAGGTGAAATCATGCTTCAACGCCTTGGCTTGCTCCTTGGTGGCCGGATAGAGGTCGAGCGGCTCGTCTAGCTGATAGTAAACATGTAGACCTGTCCCAGACGCAACAAGGAACGTCGGCTGCGGCAAACTGCGCCCTCGCTCCGGCGGCGCTCCAAAACGCGTCTCTAAGAGGTTTCGTAGATGTCCGTCGTTCACCGCATCAAGGTCAAGGATAAGCGCATGCATCCGCTGTGCGTTGGCGAGCGTGTTCGCCCGCTTGCGGTATGACAAGCCACTGCACAGCGCGAGAGGATTCCCCACAACATACTCTAAATAATCCTCCCCCCACGTATCATTCAGCATAATCCGCCGCCGCTGCTTCTCATACTTCAACCCGTCCACACCAATCACGTTGTCACGATACAAATAGATGGCGTTCGGATGCGAATAGTCCGTGTAGTAATCGCCAGTATTCTCGTTGTCTGGGAAAAGCTCCTCATAAAACTCCACGCCCGCCACTTCATCATAGAGAGCATTGAGATGCAACACCAGTTCATGATAATCTTTCAATCTGTCACTATCAGCCATGGCACAGCCTCCCTTCTCAAGTAATCTACGGCAAAAAGCATATCTTTCAGCACACCCCCAGGCCCCAAGCTCTCGGGGGCTTAGATTATCAATGAATTTTTTTTACATTTTCTGCCTAAATTATACCAGCCTCTTTTTGCATCAGCAAGGGGCATTTTGAGAGCTCTCGGGGGCTTAGATTATCAACTCAAACTTCGCACATGGGAAACAGCCTATGTGCCTTGTAAAATCAACATGCGTAGGCCTTTAGATATCCACATCATGCACATTCACGTAGGCCTTCGGTCCATATCGACGGCAGTTGCTCCATGA
>Ga0256404_1008904_pt1 | contig 14735 bp, 14 predicted proteins | sample RumenRJG_01DNA_FD_185990 | JGI IMG/M metagenome (GOLD analysis project Ga0256404, IMG submission 185990) | Bovine rumen microbial communities from Lethbridge, Alberta, Canada - RJG_01 | ecosystem: Host-associated > Mammals > Digestive system > Stomach > Rumen | place: Canada: Alberta | collected...
AACCCGCTCCGCAGCCACCTGATCATCAACCAGCACAGTGCCGGTGCCGACTTCAGCAACCATACCCACGTCTCCATCCCCCTACAGGTCTTAGCCCTGTCCGTGAAATGGAACTTTGGAAACACAAAGAAGCAGTTCGGACAACGTCAGAGCAAGATCAACAACGACTTCAACGACTCGCAGAAGAAAGACAGCCCAGTGTCGGGAATGGGTGCAGGGAATATGTAATAACCGGCAAAACATTTGGAAGCTATCTATATTTTTGCTAAATTTGCAGCAAAAAGAATGGAAATGGAAAACAAACAGACGAAAGAAAAAGAACAGACTAAAAAAGTCAACAAGACTTGGGAGGCTGCAGGAAGGCTGAAGGGTGCATTATATATCCTTGATCCACAATTGCAACTATGAGGTTCATGCTCGATACAAATATCCTTGTCTATTTTATGATGGATAGGGATAGCCTCTCAAGAGACGTACAAGCTATTTTGACAGACTACGACAACTCTTTCTATATTAGTGCGGAGTCTGTCAAAGAGCTTATTGTATTATTCCGAAGAAAGAAGATCGGATCAAAGATTTGGAAAGATGCCAGCGAGATGGTACGATCTCTAACAAACGACTACTTCTTTACCGTGATGCCTGTTGATAACGAAGTAATGAAGACCTATGCCGCTCTCACTTTGAATGAGGCAGAAGACCACAACGATCCTTCGGATCATGTAATCATTTCTCAGGCCATAACTCTGAGAATGCCACTTATCTCTAGTGACCTTAAATTCGGATTCTATAGAAACCAAGGACTCGATTTTATTTTCAATGCAAAATAATTACTACTTCTTCACTTGTCTAAAGAAGAACGGCACCGCTAATAACTGTGCCATGACGCTCACCACTACCATTGCTCCAAGTGACTGATCGTAGAGCACGCCGAGGAGCCAGCTCCCCAAGAACCAAGCGATGCCGAAGCAGCACTCGAAGATGCCATACCCCGTGGCACGGCTCTGCTTCGGTACCATCGCGGTGACAGCAGCTTTAAGAATAGACTCCTGAGCCCCCATGCCAATACCCCACAATACAACACCGACAACAGCCATTGCCACACTGCTCCCCAAGAAAACAAAAATAGCAAAAGGTGCAGCAACAAGCGTGGAGATGACGAGTGAAGCTGTGCCATGACGGTCAAACATCCAGCCAAAGACAAAGGCAGAGGCCGCATCCGTGAGCATTGCCAAAGCATAGAGCAAAGGCACCACATCAGCCGTAAAGAGATGCGTACGTGAGAAATGCATCACGATAAGCGAGTAATCGGCAAAGCCAAAAGCAAAGAGGCTTATACCTATTATATATAGTACAAACCTACGGCTCTTCTTGAAAGGAATGAATTGTTTCGGCTCCGGCTCAAAGTTCTCCGGATGCGGAAACTTCTTATAAGTGATCCACAATAATAATATTGTGATGGCGCCCGGGATAGCAAGGAAAGCAAAACACGTGCGATAATCGCTGAAAGTGTCGTCATGACGTTGTACAAGCATGATGACATAGAGCAGCAGGGGGCCAAGCACTGCTCCAATCTGATCGAGCAGCTCCTGAATAGCGAAACTCTTTCCTACTCCTTCCTGTGTGGCTGCAAACGACATGACCGTGTCCTTTGCCGGTTTCTTGATCGCCTTGCCAAGTCGCTGTACGATAAGCAGAGCACAAGCCAATATCCACCCGTGACGCCCTACCAATGCCAAGGCAGGCACGGCAATGACATCGAGTGTATAGCCGAAGAGCACCATCGGCCAGTAACGTTTCGTGCGATCGGTGAGCCATCCGAAGACATAGCGCAGGCCATAGCCCACCATCTCTCCAAGCCCAGACACGAACCCGATGACAGCCGCAGAGGCACCCGTAAGGCTCAAAAACGCTCCACGGATACTGTTTGCACTCTCATGGGTCATGTCGGAGAAAAGGCTCACCGTGCCAAAGAGCACAATGAACGCCATGGCTGCAGACATGCGTCTGCGAGAAGAATTACAACTCAAATTTATAACCTAATGTAACAGAAAACGTGTTGAGATGCACCTTGTCATTGCCAAGCTCAGGATCACGGTTGTTCTCAATATTCGTCAAGCCAAAGCAATAACGTGCATCAAGAACCACATTCTTATACTCATAGCTCAAGCCCACGGGAAGAGAAAGACTGAAAGAATGCAAGTTTGGATCTGCATCAATTCCCAACACCGTAGACACGTTATTCGCACTAATATGTGCATCAACGCTTCCGCTCTTATGAACGATGATCTCTGGCTGCAAACCTGCCTTGACGGCAAGTCCACGCCAAACATAAACATTCGCCAACACTGGGATTGTGATACAATCGAGGTTAGCCCGGAGATTATTAGTCAAGGAAATATTATAGGATTCTTTCCCGTCCGTTAACGTCAAGCCCTTTGTATCATAGTGACATCCTTCGCGGGCATAGAATGCACCAACGGAGAGACCGAAGAGATCCGTAAACTGATACTGTCCCTCAATACCTGCCGTGAATCCAACATTCGCCTTACTCTTGGCAGAAATAAATGAACCAGCCAAATAATCATTGCCAGTCGATGTAGAGATTCCTGTACCGCCACTGTAGGGATTACCCACAGCATAGTAAACTGCACCATTGAGATTCTTCAGAGAGCTCACATTTACCCCCACCTTCGGAGTAATAGCAAACGTGTGGGCACGCTGCTGAGCAAAAGACGCTGCAGATGACAGCAGGAGAGCTGTCAAGAAGATTAGGTTCTTTTTCATTCGATTTTGTATTAGTGAATAAATTATATGACTCTCTTACTAAAAAAGAAAAGGGCGGACACATTCGGAATGGTCCGCCCTCTCAATATCATTTATTTTGCATACGCAACAGAGCGAACCTCACGGATCACCGTGATCTTCACCTGTCCGGGGTATGTCATCTCATTCTGAATCTTCTCAGCAATCTCTGCAGACAGCTTGTTGCTCTCCTCATCCGTCATCTTGTCAGCACCAACAATGACTCGGAGCTCACGACCTGCCTGAATAGCATAAGTCTTCGTCACACCAGGATAGCTCATAGCGATAGCCTCGAGGTCATTGAGACGCTTGATGTAAGCCTCCACGATCTCACGGCGGGCACCTGGACGGGCACCAGAGATAGCATCACAGACCTGCACGATAGGAGCAAGGAGCGTCTTCATCTCTACCTCATCGTGGTGGGCAGCAATAGCATTAACGATATCCGGCTTCTCGTTGTATTTCTCAGCCATCTTGGCGCCGAGCAGTGCGTGTGGCAGTTCACTCTCCTCGTCAGGCACCTTACCGATATCGTGAAGCAGACCGGCGCGCTTTGCTTTCTTCGGGTTCAAGCCGAGCTCTGCAGCCATCACCGAGCAGAGGTTAGCCGTCTCACGTGCGTGCTGAAGCAGGTTCTGACCATAGCTGGAACGATATTTCATCTTACCGATGATACGGATAAGCTCCGGGTGCAAACCATGGATACCGAGATCGATAGCCGTACGCTTACCCGTCTCAATAATCTCGTTGTCGAGCTGCTTCTTCACCTTAGCGACAACTTCCTCAATACGTGCCGGATGGATACGGCCATCGGCTACAAGCTGATGGAGCGCCAAACGGCAGACCTCACGGCGCACAGGGTCGAAGGCAGAGATGACGATCGACTCAGGAGTATCGTCGACAACGATCTCCACACCACAAGCAGCCTCAAGCGCACGGATATTGCGACCCTCACGACCAATGATACGGCCTTTTACCTCATCGTTGTCGATATGGAAGACGCTTACAGAGTTCTCGATAGCTGTCTCCGTAGCGACACGCTGAATGGTCTGGATGACGATTTTCTTTGCTTTCATGTTGGCATCGAGCTTAGCCTGATCCACCACCTCATTAATATAACTGGCAGCATCCATCTTAGCCTTGTCCTTCATGCTCTCCACGAGGCGATTCTTAGCTTCCTCAGCAGAGATGCCGGAGATCTCCTCGAGCTTAGCACGCTCCTGCTCCTGCATCTTCTCGAGATCCTGCTGCTTCACAGCCACGAGCTGCTTCTCGTTCTCCATGCGCTGCTGCTCACGCTCCATATCCTGGCGGATCTTGGCAAGCTCCTGCTGCTTCTGGTTGAGCGAGATCTCGCGCTGCTTGAGCTTGTTCTCTCCAGCCTGCATCTTCTGGTTGTGCGCCTGAACCTCCTTGTCTAACTCACTCTTCTTATTGAGGAAACGCTCCTTAACCTCAAGGAGTTTCTTCTCTTTTACGACGTCTGCCTCTTTGTTGGCAGCTTCAATCATTTGATTATATTTCCCTTTAATCACATAACGGAAAATATAGTAACCGGCCACTCCGCCAACGATAAGGGCGATAAGAGCGGCGATGACAATGTTTATCATTCTATATTAACGTGTTTTAGATTTAATACTGTATAAAATTCTCTATAATAATCTCCTTATTTATTTTTATCCGACAAGAGGTTTTCTATCTCGCCCGTAAGCTCCGACATAGCCTTATCATACGATTGGGTGTCGTTGCGCTGCAATTCCTTCTGCAAGCGAAGACCCAAGTCTATCATCGCATAAAAGATGATCTCTTTATCTGGTTTCTTCTCCTTGAAATTGGCGAAATAGACGTTCAACAGTTCGTTGATAAGGTCTGCATCTTTACGATAGAGCGGCTCTTCCTCTTGAGGTACCCTGACAGGGATGAAAGTATCATAAATGCGGAGTCTGATCACCCGCTTCAGTTCTTCTTCTGCCATAATGATTAATTTTGAATCAAACCTGTCCGTTGAGCAATGCGAGACTCTTGCTGACGTTTCTGATAAGCTTATTGAGCCGTTTACGTGCTTCTTCAACGTCGCCGTCGGTAATCTGCATCATTCTGGCTGTTTTCAAGAGGTCATAGTCCCGGGAAAGACGCTCAACACGCTGTTGCAGCCCGCTGATTTCCTCATCGCGCACAGCAACTTGCTTTTTCAAGGATGCATTCTCACCTTTCAGCTCCTTATAGCTGAGCATGAGTTGCCTCACCCTTGTCGTGAAAGTTTTCAGAACCTCTTCCTTGGCATCCATGATTCTTTAACACCTAACAGCCAACACTTACCACCTAACAACTAGCACCTATCATCCAAATCAGCCCTTCATTTTCTTCTCGGCCTCCTTGGCTTCTTCATCTGAAGGAGCAGGCTCTTTCTTAGCGAGCATCACTACTTGATAGACAAAGTCGGTAACCCATTTCTGCGAAAAGTTAAGCCGCTGATTATACTTACGTACAGCCATTACAGCCTTCACCACACTAGGATCAGAATAATCATTCTTTGTGAAGATGTCTGAAACCGTCTTCTCCGTCATGGTATAAATGGTCTTCTTGAAGATTGAAGGCACACGAAGCTTAAACTTCATCAAGTTACCCATCAGCATCATCAGATCTTGCGAGAAGTTCTGAAACTGAATGAGATAAGTCTGCACATCAGGCAAACGCTTGCAGTTGCGGCGAATGCTCTGGTCTATCTCTTTGAAGAAAGAATCTTCTGTTCCGTAAATCTCTTTCATCATTTTGCGGCAATGCGACTTCTCCCCCACGCCGAGCTTGTTGTTTTGCGTCGGCACATGGAGTGTGGTCTTGAACATGCGCAAATCAGGAAGCATAGCCAAATTGGTGATGCCAAGCTGAGCAGCCAGCGATGCCTGGAAATAGACCCTCACAAGCGTCATATAGTCCTGCATGCCACCAGTCTTCTCTTCACGCGGCTTCCTGCTGAATATCTTTGAAAATATTCCCATATCTTCTTAAAACTTAATTCACATAGATTAAAATACAATGCAAATGTACAACAATATCATGACTAATCAAAAAGAAAAGCAATATTTTTCCTTTTTCTATCACTTTTCTTGGGAAATTAGGAGAAAAAAAGAATAAATATGAGTAACTTTGCTTTTAGAAACAAAACTTTATTTTTATGAAAGGCATCGTTTTGGCAGGAGGCTCCGGTACTCGCCTCTACCCTATTACTAAAGGCATCAGCAAACAGTTGATCCCAATCTTTGACAAGCCAATGATTTATTACCCCGTCTCGGTACTCATGCTTGCCGGGATACGCGACATTCTCATCATCTCTACCCCGCAGGACATTGGGTCCTTTGAGCGCCTTCTTGGCGATGGAAGCCAGTTCGGTGTTAAGTTGACCTATGCTGTACAACCCTCTCCTGACGGATTGGCCCAAGCTTTCCTTATCGGTGAGGACTTCATAGGAAATGACAGTGTCTGCCTTGTCTTAGGCGACAACATCTTCTACGGTGCCGGATTCAGCAGCCTGCTTGCTAAGAGCGTGCGCCTTGCAGACGAAGGCACGGCGTCCGTCTTCGGCTATTGGGTCAATGACCCCGAGCGATACGGCGTGGCAGAGTTTGACGAGAAAGGTAACTGCCTGAGCATCGAAGAAAAGCCAGAGCATCCAAAGAGCAACTATGCCGTCGTGGGACTTTATTTCTATCCCAACAGCGTGGTGAACATAGCCAAAAACGTCAAGCCAAGTGCCAGAGGCGAGCTGGAGATCACTTCTGTCAATCAGGCTTATCTCAACGAGGGCAACCTCCGTGTACAGCCTTTGCAGCGCGGTTTTGCATGGCTCGACACCGGTACACATGACAGTCTGGCTGAAGCCAGCACTTTCATTGAGGTCATTGAAAAGCGTCAGGGACTGAAGGTGGCTTGCCTGGAAGAAATAGCCTTTAAGCAGGGTTGGATCACCAAAGAGAAACTTTTGGAGGATGCTAAGCCCATGGCAAAGAACGAATATGGAAAATATTTAATGTTATTAGCAGAGGAGACTAAATTAATAATATAAACTAAACAACGATAGCAAAATATCGGAAAAACAAAGATGTCGGAACAAGTAAACACTAATGTTAATGCCGCACCAGTGAAGGCACAACAACATCCACAACTATTTACTGATACACTGAAGCAAGCAGCCCTGATGGTTATCATCCATTGGAAATGGGTTGTTGCTTCGCTCATTATCTGTCTGGGAATCGGAGAGGCTTACGTCCGTTATATCAAGACCGTTTATAATGTCAGCGAGAAAGTGCTCATCAAAGACAATGACAACTATTCAAATGGTAATGGGCTCAAGTCGGAAACTATGGGACAGGTCACCATGTCTAATGGCTTTGATGATGAGCTTGAGATTCTTGGCACCCATACACTGGCCAGACAAGCAGTGCTGGATCTAAATCTCTACGTAAGTTATTATTCTGTAGGCAGATTCAAGAAGACGCTGCTCTACAAGAATCAGCCTGTCACTGTAGGAGTAAATCTGGCAGACGCTGAAAAGCTCAGTAGTGCTTTTACCGTTGAAGTGGAGCACAAAGATGGCGTGTACAATATCACGGGGCCCAATGTTGATCAGACCGTGAAGAGTCTGCCTGTAACTATTCAAGCCAGAGGATGTGTCCTTAATCTGACGCTCTCCGATGGATCAGCTGTGGGCAGAGACTGGAAGATGGATGCCGTCATCAAATCGCCCGACCAAGCTGCATACGACTTCCAGGGTCGCTTCAATGCGCTGCCTGACTCCCGAGCTACATCCATTGCAAACCTGACGATCAATGATGAGAACCCCGACAGAGCTTATGACTATTTGCGGGAGCTCGTGCTGTGTTATAACACGCAGGCCAACGAAGACAAGAACGAAGTAGCCAAACGCACAGAGGAGTTCATCAACCAGCGTATCGAAAAGCTCAATGAGGAGCTAGGCAGCACTGAAGGCCACCTCGAGAGCTACAAGCGCAGCCGCGGTATGGTCGAGCTCAAGACCAATGCTACCAATGCCTTCTCACAGGCTAACAACTATCAGGAGAAGTTAGCTGACTTCAATACACAGATCGCCTTGTTCGACGAAATGTCTTCTTACCTCAACAATCCCTCCAACAGATACCAGCCGTTGCCAAGCAATGTGGGTATTGAAAACAGTTCAGTAACATCTCTCATCAGCTCATACAATACGATTGTACAGAAGAGAAACCTGCTTCTGCAGAGTGCCAGTGAGAATTCACCGGCTGTCACGCCTCTCACAACTCAGCTTGACCAGCTCCATTCCGCCATCAGCCAGGCTCTCCGTCAGGTTCGCAAGAGCATGGATATTCAGCGTAGCGGTATTCAAAGGCAATATGGTAAATACCAAGGAGAGGTAGGAGAAGCTCCTGAGCAGGAACGCGTGCTGACACAGATTGGACGTCAGCAGGAAGTGAAGTCAGGACTTTATCTGCTTTTGCTTCAGAAACGTGAGGAGAACTCAATTTCTCTCGCTGCTACTGCTGATAAAGGCCGTATCATTGATGGTCCCCAGACTAACGGCGTGGTGAGCACACAAGGCCGCACTGTCATGACGGGAGCTCTCGCAGCCGGCATTGGCATTCCTCTTGTCATCATCTATATTCTCAGTTTGCTCCGTTATAAGATTGGTGGCCGCGAGGATGTAGAGAAACTCACATCACTGCCTATCCTCTCGGATGTCGCTCTTGCTTCGAAGAACGCTTTGAAAGACGGCGAGGTTGTCGTCAGAGAGAATCACAACGATGCCATGGAGGAGGTATTCCGAAGCATGCGATCCAACATAGAGTTCGTGCTCAAGGAGAATCAGAAGGTCATCGTCTGTACCTCGTCCATCTCAAGAGAGGGTAAGACCTTCATCTCCAGCAACCTCGCTATGTCGTTTGCTATTCTTGGCCGTAAGGTAATGCTTATGGGTATGGATATCCGCAAGCCTAAACTACAGACCCTCTTCGGGCTCGAGGACTCCAAGAAAGGTATCACCAATCTGCTAAGATTAGACAATCCTACCTGGGAGCAGATTCAAGAGCATATAGAGCCATCAGGCAAACATGACAACCTCTTTGTCATGCCCGCAGGACCTATTCCGCCCAACCCGACAGAGCTCTTGGCTCGCCCAAGCCTTGATCACATCATGGACCGGCTGAAAGAGCATTTCGATATCATCATCATCGACTCTGCACCTGTTGGTCTTGTCACCGATACGCTCTCCATAGCAAGAACCGCTGATGCTACGATCTTCGTATGCCGCACCGACTATACATCGCGTCGTGACTTCGAAATCATCAACGAGCTTGCAGCAGAGAAGCGACTCCCGAACGTCAATATCGTCATCAATGGTATCGATATGTCGAAGCGCCAGTATGGATACTACTATGGCTATGGACATTATGGCTACGGACACCGCTCCTATGGCTATGGCGGCTACCGCTACGGATACAGCAAGTACGGAAACAAGAAAGACAAGTCAATCAAGAAATAAACATTCTTATTACATTATTATATAATGGCTAAAATAGCAGTTGACTTCGACGGTACAATTGTGGAAGACCGCTATCCCAAGATAGGCCCAGAGGTGATGTTCGCCACCGACACCCTACGCATGCTCATCGAAGCTCATCACCAGTTGATTCTCTGGACGGTGCGCGAAGGTGAGCTCCTCAAAGAGGCTGTGGACTGGTGTCATGAGCGTGGTGTTGATTTCTGGGCTATCAACAGCGATTATCCCGAGGAGAAACCGTCTGACAAGTACTTCACACGCAAGATTAAAGCCGATTATTTCATCGATGACCGAAATATCGGCGGGCTGCCCGACTGGGGACAGATCTATGCAATCATCCAGCAGCACAAGACTTTTGCCGAAGTGCTGAGAGATGGTACAATGCAAGTAGAAAAGAAGAAGAAACATTGGTGGAGTCGGTAATTGTGAAGCCGACAACGGATAAAGAAAGATTATATGGAAAAAGAAGATCTCAGAATAGTCTTTATGGGCACTCCTGAGTTTGCTGTCGGCACACTCAGCCGCTTGGTAGATGATGGATATAATGTCGTGGCTGTGGTAACACAGCCCGACAAACCCGTTGGGCGACATCAGGACACGCTCCAGCCTTCAGCTGTAAAGGAGTATGCCCTAGCCCACTCTATACCTGTGCTTCAGCCTGTAAAGATGAAGGATCCGGCATTTGTTGAGGAACTAGCTTCATACAAGGCTGATTTGCAAGTTGTGGTAGCTTTCCGCATGCTTCCCGAGGTAGTGTGGTCCATGCCCCGCTTCGGAACATTCAATGTTCATGCCGCATTGCTGCCTCAGTATCGTGGTGCAGCGCCTATCAACTGGGCAGTCATCAACGGAGAGACAAAGACTGGCGTGACGACCTTCTTCCTTGACAAGAATATCGATACAGGACGTATCATCCTCGAGAAGCCTTTCGATATTCCCGACGATGCCGATGTGGAGTATGTTTATGAATCTGGCACCAACCATAGCAGAGGAGACCATTGACCTGTTGCTCACCTCTAATGGAGAAATACCTACGCAAGCGCAGGATGGGCTCGTCAGTGACACAGAGATTCTTCATCCAGCTCCTAAGATCTTCAAAGAGACATGCCAGATCAACTGGAACCAACCGGCCAAGAAGGTATACGACTTCATTCGTGGTCTTTCTCCCCATCCCGGTGCATGGACCACATTGCATGGCCTGAAAGACACTGAACTGAAGATTTTCAAGGCTGCTAAGACCGGATTTCCTACGGGCGAAGCTACACCGGGAACAATTGAAACTGCCAAGAAGACACTGCGAATCGCTTGTGCTGACGAGTGGCTTGAGATCTTCACGCTGCAGCTCGCTGGCAAGAAGCGCATGGATGCCACGGCTTTCCTTAATGGAAATAAAGATATAGCGATAAGTCACGTCAAGTAAGATAACATTGTTTGTCGAACGACAAACAATCGGTTGACGTTCGACAAACAATCGCTTGACGTTCGACAAACAATCGGCTGACGTTCGACAGCAAAAGACGATATTATTAAAAAGAAACAGAGACAAAACTTGAAAGGCACCATAACACGCTTGTTATGATGCCTTTCTTCATGTTTAACCCTAAAACAAAGTCGGGGCGACAGGATTCGAACCTGCGACCACCTGGTCCCAAACCAGGAGCGCTACCGGACTGCGCTACACCCCGTTGCTCAACGCTTCTCTTGTTAAGCGAGTGCAAAATTAGTGATTTTTCAGCGTACGACCAAATTTTTCATTACTTTTCTTTTCATATAAGCATTTTTTTACTACTTTTGCAACGAATCATTCACAAAATTACAACTTAAAAACAGAAGACATGAAGAAAGGACTGATGATGATGCTTTTTGCCACAATGATGGCAGCATCAGCCACGGCACAAGTACCCGAATGGCTCAAGATGTTCAAGCTGTCGGGTTATGGTATGACTCAATATCAGTATACGGGTCAGGATGGAGCGAAAGCCAACTCTTTTAATATTCGTCTCGGACGTGTGATTATCGATGCCAAGCCCCATAAGGACTGGGCAGCAAGAGTACAGTTCCAATACAATGGTAACACTGCCGATTTATCCAGTTCGCTGAAGGTGGTGGATGTCTATGCTGAGTGGCAGAAATACGACTTCTTCCGCGTCAAGGGCGGTCAGTTCAAGCGTGCCTTCACTTTTGAGAACCCAATGAACCCTATCGATCAAGGCTTCATGAGTTATGCTCAGATTATTATGCAACTCTCAGGTTTTACCGATCGTGACGGTATGGCATCAAGCAATGGTCGTGACCTCGGTCTGCAGTTCCAAGGCGACTTCCTCAAGAACACAGCAGGCCGTAACCTCCTCCACTATCAGATTGGTGTCTACAATGGTCAAGGTATCAACCAGAAGGATGTAGACCAGCAGAAGGATGTCATCGGTGGCATGTGGGTCATGCCCGTCAAAGGCATGCGTATCGGTGCCTTCGGTATGGAAGGATCATATGCGAGAACAAACACTACTACAGGTCTCGTAAAGCTACCTCAGCATCGTTATGCTATCTCTGCTGAATACAAGTTTGACGACTGGACGCTCCGCTCTGAGTATATCCACTCTACAGGTAAAGCCTTCAAGACCCGCGAGAACTCCAAAGCTGACCGCAGCGACGTGACCATCAACGAAGCCCTCGGTTCGAAGGCTGATGGTGTCTATGCCCTCTGTATCGCTCCTGTCGTCAAGAATAAGCTGTATGCCAAAGCTCGTTATGACCTCTACCGTCAGTCAGCAAGTTGGCAGTCGGCAAAGACCTACTATGAGGTAGGTGCCAACTATCTGTTCTCAAAGAACATCCAGTTGAATGTAGAGTATGCGCTCGTCAACAACCGCGCCTTAGCTGAGGACCACCACAACTTCAGTATGTTCGATGCTCAGCTCGACTTCCGCTTCTGATCCACGAAGGGTGTCCACGAAAAACACGAAAAACACAAAGAAGATATAACTTAAAAGGGGGTGCGATTCTTATTAAATCGCACCGCCTTTATTGTTGAATTGTTCGACGATATCAGTAGGAATCGGAAAACGATATTAAACGGTAGTTACTTGTTAATCTGCTTTTTTCCATCGATGATTACAAGGCCTTTACACTGGCTACTTACCTGCTGCCCTGCAAGGTTATAAGTCTTACTATCTTGCTTGGTTGAAACAACAGTGTTGTTTATTCCCGTAGAAGTCGGTTTGAGATGACTCTTGAAGAAAGCCATGTACTCCGTGTACCAAGTCGTTCCCGGATCATGCTGACAAAAGGAATTGACCTTATAGCTCTTTTCAGTGCTTGCGAAGTTGATATATGGAGCAAAGTTCGTGCGTGGCGGGCAGACAGGATCCTGTAAGCCCATCACCGTGTAGACAGGGCACGTGACATAAGGCGCGAGGTCCTTCGTATCGTAGGAAGAAAGCGAAGTAGCGAGTAGGCCACTCTGAAGGTGTAGCGTGACCAAGGAACGGGTTGATGATGTATTCTTTATCCTGAGTTGTTAGAAGATTATATGGAGCGATGTTTGTATGGGAGGGGTCTGTTGTATCCTGAAGACTGAAGCAAGAGATGACGGGGCAAGTGACACGGTCTGTGAAGTTCTTCGTATCATAATAGCTGTTGAAGGCGTCCCGCTGGGCGTCTGTCCATCCTAAGTTCTTTTGCGCAATGAGGAACTTTGCGCGTGGCCAGTTCACGATCTCCATGCCGTGCTGGAAGTCGGCATGACCAGTGATGCTCGGGGCAATAGCGCGGAATGCCTGTGTCAAGGCCTCAGCGACATAGGTGAAGCAGCCGCCTTGGGAGCCACCGGTAGCGAAGATTTGCTTCTGATTGACGCAGTCGCGGCTCTTCACAAAGTCGACGGCACGCGCACAGTCGAGGTAGGCATTGCGATAATAATGCTTCGCCGTGTCACCCCAGCAGTAAGAATAGAAGTCGTAGCCATACTTATCGTCGCGGCATTGCATCTGACCACGGGTAGAAAGCACGAACTGCACCCAGCCCGGGTTATCATCACCTTTCAAAGGACATGTTACTGTTGACTTACCACCATCGGTGCCTTGGAACTGCACGAGCGTAGGATACTTGCCCTTGGCTGTCGGCTCAGCATACCATCCTTTGATCGTCATCGGAGTGGTACCACCATCATCGGGCACACTCTGCAGTGTCACCTCATAAACCTTACGGGCTGAACTGCTGTAATCTGTCAGCTCTTTGAGCGTAGCATTCATTAGAACAGAAGCCAACTGAGCCTTTGCCTTGTCCCAATAAGTCCAAAAGTCAGCCTGTGCATCATTCTTGCAGCCTATCTCCGTGGGATCATAACCGATGTTGTAGGCACATATGTCACTGCTATCGACGAGAGCTACCATTCTGTAAAAGCCGGGAGTAGTGAGGTCAGAGAAAGACAGGTCAACGGTCTTGGTCTCACTTGCAGCAAGAGAGACTGTCGTCTTATAAGTCTTGAGAAGTGGGAAAGTATGCGTTGTAGGATCTTCCATTACAGGGAAGAGGTTCACGCAGTAAGGAATGGTGATAGCCGTGTTCTGAAGGTTGGTAATCGTCATCGAGAGCTTCGGTGTCTCGCCTTTCTCCCATGCTTTGATATCCTTCTTATTAATCTGGCAGAATGTGCTGTAAGTCTTGTTCGGATCGATAAGAGTTACACTGGTCAACGTGAAATAGTTGCCACTAATCGTCAGTCCATTAGTTTGCAAGGCACTCACCAGTTCAGCAGTAAGGGTCAAATCCGTATAGCTGCTGGCGACGGTCAGATAAGCGTTCTTTGCAGAGAGCAGATAGGTGGAGCCTGCCTTGGGAGCTACGACGCCTTTGGCATATTTTCCATCAGGAAGGTAGAGTCCACTTCCCACATTATTATAATAGATGCGGAGCGTCATGCCTGCTGCGGCATTAGCAAATTTACTCTTGTCAATCTTCTGACTGTGGGTCTTGCCTGTTGCATCTGCTGTCCAGTTGATCTTCTGAGAACCAGACCACAGAACGGTGCTGGCATTGCCTTTTCCGGCCCCATCAACCGTTGTGAGCTGATGATTAAGGTCTACGGAAGTAAAGGTGAAGTTGCAGCCTTTTACAATAAAGCCACCAGATTTAATCTCTGTTGCCATGGCCTCGGTGACGTCAATAGACACGGTCGTAGGAGCAGTCAGCGATACTGCTGAGGTGCCAGTAAGCGCACCCCAGGAACCATTGTTCAGCATGAGCTGGGCATTAGAGCCATCAATGCTTGATACGGTGATAAGGATCTGGTCACCGGCTGCGACTTGACTGGCTGTGGAGGCGGAGATAGCCTGATAACCTGTCCAGCTACCTGTCGCCTGAGTGCCAGACCACAAGTTGATCT
>Ga0256404_1008905_pt1 | contig 14734 bp, 1 predicted proteins | sample RumenRJG_01DNA_FD_185990 | JGI IMG/M metagenome (GOLD analysis project Ga0256404, IMG submission 185990) | Bovine rumen microbial communities from Lethbridge, Alberta, Canada - RJG_01 | ecosystem: Host-associated > Mammals > Digestive system > Stomach > Rumen | place: Canada: Alberta | collected...
TCAGTGTGATATAATGCCCCAAGTCATATACTGTTAATGGGGGCATTATGCCTGTTTCTGACGCTGACGGCCTTTTCAAAAACCCGCTTTCCTTCGTTAAACCCCTTACCGCTCCGGAAGTGAACGCGCCATCCGGGCAGTTCTCGTCCGTACCTATGCCCGGCGCTGTGCCCAGCATGACCGGCGGTTCAGGCGGTTTCGGCAGCGGGCGCGGTTTCGGCAAGCTTGGCAGCGGCAGCGGCCTCGATGTGTCCGCCCCTAAGAACACTCCCTATGCCAAGAACCTTGAAAAGATTAACAAGGCTGGCGGCATTGACGGTTTCGACGCGTCTGTCTCCCTGTACAATATCAAGGCGCGCAGCGCTGAAGCGGCACAGCAGGCACTTCAGCGCATGAACGGGCAGCAGCCTGTTCAGGCCGCGCAGCCCCAATTTCCCAAGGATATGCCTGAAGAGCAGCAGGCTGCGCCCGCACAGGTAACAGCAGGCTGGCAGACTCAGTTTAAGAAACCTGACGAAGAAGGTTTCGCTGAGTCCCTTCAGCAGCCGCAGGAGTTTACTGCGCCTGCTCCAGCTGCTGATACATCTGTCGGGCAGATGGTGTCGCAGACCCAGCGCGGTCCGGGTGAGTCGCTTACGCTTTCTCCTACCGGGGAGAAGCTCCGTACCCGTGGCTATGCCATAGCGTCCAAGAACATTGTCAGCACGCATGCTCCCAACCAGTACTCGGACGACGATGCGGAAGCTGAGGCGATCGAGAACGAGGCGAGGTACATCTCGCAGAAAATCTACGGCGTGGACTCTGATGCTCTCGCTGAGATGACCACCAAGCAGTATAAGGACAAGACTTTCACCAGTAAGTTCGCCGCTCAGTGGCAGAACGACCTGCGCATGCTTGCCGGGTTCGAGCGCAAGATGCACACTGCTGATCTGTCCAACAAGGACATCGAGGCATGGCAGGCGGCAGCCAGCAGGCTGCGCTCCAACGCCGGCATGCTCGGGCTGTACAGCGCCATTGCCAGTGCTCCCGTCATGCAGGACGCCAGCGCTGAGCTTCAGCGCGATGTCGTCAGCGCGGTACGCAACTTCGACGAAGAGAAGATAAAGCGTTACGTTCCCCAGCTGCTGAGCAACAAGGCCTACAAGCGCCTTATGGACGCGTACCAGAGCGGTGACAGGTCTGTCCGCGGCAGCCTGCGCGTGCTTGGAGATCTGTTTGACTCCAGCATTAAAGCTGAGCAAGCTGAAGAGGACGACGTCTCCGGATGGTTTGATTTTGCGCATTGGGATCTGCTTAAGCACAATGCGCAGACTGTATGGAACCGTATATCCAAAGGCTTCGAGCTGATGGGGCGTGACATCTGGGATACAGCGTACAACGCGCGTATTGAGGACGACCCGGACGAAATTGCCAAAATGACTCCGGAGGAGAAAGCTGAAAATGATAGGCTTATTGAGAACCGCCGGTTCAATAAGGTCGCGATGCAGCTTATCTCCGATGACCGCCGTACTGAGCAGGACCAGATAGATCAGGCCAGCGACACATACAGGATTTATGAACGTATTGCCCGCAGCCGTGACATCATGGCAGGCAGGGACTCCGGCTCTATCACCAGTGCCGCGAGCAGGTTTATCCACAGCCCGCTGACTTATATGTCTACCATGGGTGCCGGGTCTGCCGATACAGTACTTGGTATTGGCATGTCTCTTGGTGCCATGGCATTAACTCGTGGACTTGCTGGAACAGGCATGCTGGCCCGTGTAGTCTCCACTGCCACAGGCGGCGGTGCCGGTGCCCTGTCTATCGGTTCTGTCAATGCGTCTGATGCAGCGGACGCTGCTGCTAACGCCAGCGTGGATCGCCTTGTATCCAACGGCTCGTTCGTGCCGTTCGCCATGCAGGACCAGTACCGTACCAAGAGTGACGCGCGCGTCATCGCGAACCGTCTGCTTCAGCCGGGCGGAGTCATCGAGCAGGGCCTTGCCCAGCAGGGCAATCCTGACGGGCAGGAGTACTATGCCAACGCGGTGCAGCTCGGGCAGCTTATCTCTGACATGCATCTCAAGGCCGGAGACTCGGCTGACTCTGATACTCCGCTGACTGAACAACAGATTAAGGATTTCTACAACAACCCGCTGGTTATTCGTGCGCTTCAGGAAAATCCGGACAGCTCGCTGCTTATCAGCCAGTACAGGGACCATCTGTGGGATACTGGATATGACGAAGCAATAGGCGCACAGTACGCTATAGGCGCTGTGGAAGGTCTTGCCGCGCCTGTATTTGGCGCTTCCGGAATAGCCGATGCCGCGTCCGGTGCTTTCGGGTCTGTGCTTACAAAGCTCGGAATCTCGTCTCCTATTGCCCGCAGCATGATATCAAAAGCCCTGTACATGACAGGTGAGGAAGGAACGTCTGAAGCAATAGAGCAGATTTTCCAGAACAGGGCGCAGCTGCGCGCTGAAGGGAGACCCTATACTTATGATGAGGTGATGAAGGATGTAGGCGCGTCGTTCTTCGGCGGTGCCGTACTTGGCGGAATGATGGGCTCTCCGCATATTATTCACAGCGCGTATACACAGTATAAAAACGGGAGAGCACTGCCACCAGCTAATGGCTCTCAGCCCAATGGCCCTCAGCCCAATGGTCCGCAGCCCAATGGCCCTCAGCAGTTCAGCCCGCTGTCCGGTTTTACAAATAATATACCGGACTCTACTGACCGTGACGCTGCCCTGACTGGCTACAACAATGCTGTGAACTGGGTTAATTCACTCAGCCCTGAGAATATACAGCAGCTGTCCGGAGGGTTTGACCAGTCCAAGATGTCTGCGGCTCCGTTCGGAGCTACTACACGCGGTGATATTGACCAGTATGTAGCAGATATTGATCGGGTACAGCAGTATCTTTCAGCTGAGGCACGTGACCTTAATAAGCTCCCTGAGGAGGAGCGTACCAAGACCGCGCAGCGCATCAGACAGGACATGCTGGACTCACAGCGGCTGAAGAACTGGCTCACCAATGCCCGCAATTACTTCGCTATAAACTACGCTGACGAGGCACGTGCCGGCGCCAAATTGTCAGACGGGTCCCGCGATTTCAACAGTTTCTATGATGTCAGGCACATCAACATCGCGCAGATTCGTAAGAATTTTGATGAGTCGACTGCTCCGGAAGAGACCCGCCAGCTTCTGGAAAAGCTGCGTACTGCTGACGCAAATAAGAAAACCCGCTGGGCACTCTATGATGGGGATACCTTTGTCCGGTATAACCAGCCTGACAGCGCTGCCACGTCCGCGACTTTTGCTGACCCGACCAATGTCCGTGCCCAGTTTATTCCTGTCAGCTATGTCCGTGAGCAGGATGGCAAATATGTAATCAATTCAGCTTACGGCAAGTGGAGTGCTGAAGAACAGGGCCTGTACGAGGAGTTCCGTGACAAGATGGACTCCAAGTACGGCAAGGGCAAACTGTCTAAAGTACATGCATGGGAGAACAGCAAGGGCGAATCCGGACTTAGCTATAAGCTGCTTGGCAAGACAGTCCATACTACTTTCAGTGACCTCAAGAGCAAGTACAATCTGACCGGCAGCCTGACTGAGGAAACTGAGCCCGGAGCAGCACCGCAGCCCAAGGCTCAGCCTAAGACTCAGCCCAAGGCTCAGCCTAAGACTCAGCCTAAGACTCAGCCTAAGACTCAGCCTAAGACTCAGCCTAAGACTGGTACTCAGACTGAAGCACCTGCGGAAGAGACCCCGACTGCACCTGCGGAAGAGACCCCGGCTGCCCCGGCAGAAGAAACTGCTGTGAACGCAGAGCCTGATATAGCAGACGCGCTTGAAGTTCAGCATGAGGCTGAAGAGAATGCAAAGGCTATTATTGAGGATATTGCCAAAGTACGAGCCCGCTGGGAAAAGCTCAAGTCATGGGGACAGAAAACTGTCGACGATATAAAGCGGTTTGAAAATCTGGCAGCTAGTGTCTCCGACTATGTAAACGATATAAATGACCGCCGCGGGACCGGACTGGACGACACGACAGCTGACAGGCTGATTAAATCAATTCGTTCAGCGTACAGCGACAATATCAGGCAGTTCTTGGATAATACGGCGGCACAGCCTTACAGCACGAAAGTTGCTTCCGCGCTAGCGGGATTTGCTAATAAAAAAATCAACGTTGTATCTGATACCGCGCAGACTCCGCAGGCTGTTATAAACGCGATTGACTCTGTTCATACCGCGTTCCAGAACGCGAACACTATACGTGTCCGCATGCTTGGTTTCATGGCAGTCAGCGTCAGCGCAAGCCCTACTGCCCTTGATGACATGCCGGCTGAATACCAGACTCAGGCCAAGCGCATCGCCGGTGCGCTTCAGTCCAAGCAGGTTGCAGTTGACGCGTTTAATGACAAGCTGAATAAATATACCGCGTTGCAGCTCGCTCAGCAGACTCCTGAGAAGTCTGCTGATTATCTTATCGATATAATCAACAGGCTTGCCAACCCCAAGGCACAGCCTGAAGCAGCCCGCGATAATAAACCAGTTGACGACAAAGCCGCGAATAAGCTGCTCGACGAAATAGAAAATCTCGATAACGAGCTTCGCGCGAAATATGCTGTCTACAAACAGAACGCGCAGATAGATCCTGAAACTGGTAATTTCCCGGGCGATAGTGGTATTGACACTGTTTGGTCTGATATTCAGGACAAATGGGGCAAGCTGGCGCTTTCCAAATCAAAAGCAGCTGAGGGCATACTTCAGCTGCCTATCACCCTCATGGAAGACGGCAACGACTATGAAAAAGCATGCCTTTACGCTGAGGCAGGAACTGGCTACTATTTGCAGGAAAAGCACCATGATGACCTGCTTGCCAGTATAGATGATCTCGCGGCGATCACAAGCCCTGATTTCAACGCCCTGCTGAACAGCGGGCTCATTAACGATAAGGCTTTTGAGAAACTCATTGAGTCTGTGGCTATTGCTAATGGTCAGAAAAACAGGGGCGCGAGAAACCGTATAATGCTTGCTACTGACATTCGCGGCGCGCTGCCGCATGTCTACGCGAAACTTGTCCACCAGTACAAAGGCAAGAGCTTTGTTAAAGATGATGTACCTGTCGAGGTCCTGAGATTTATTTATGATCTCGGTGAAAACGTCTATAAAATGCGGCTCCTGACTGATGCCGACGAGAAAAGGATCGACACTGCAAGAGGAAGGGTAACTACCAACACGCTGGCTGTTGACAAGGAGGCCGCTGCCAAGAAGAAGGAGGAGGCCGCTGCTGCCAGAAAAGAAGCTGCCAAGAAGAAGGCCGAGGAAGAGGCTGCTGCCAAGCAGAAGAACGAGTCTGCCCAGCCTGAAGAAGAAACAGCTCCCGGACTCACTGCCGCGGACAGGACTCTGCCAACCAGCTATGACGAGTATGTCAAGCTCCGCGACTGGGAGCTTAAACGTGAGGACTTCACTGACCTTAAAGACAAGGCCATTGACCTGTCACGTACTGATAGGACTAATGCTGTCGGGCTCGTTACAGCAACCAGTTATGGACTTGACATCAGCATCGCGAGGCTCGACGGCAACCGGGTACTCAATTCCGTGCTTGACGATATATCCCAGTACGGCAGCCTGCTGAACAAGCGCCTGCTTCAGGGTGATATTACGGAAGCAGACTGGGAGCAGCTGCTGCTCTCATTCAGCAAGAAGCCAAGCGATGCCGCTGCGCTCAGGCTGGCGCTGGTCTCCGCTGAGAATATTATCCGCGCGCACTGCAAGACTGAGTGGGCACCTGAAGGGGCAGTACCTGTTGATGCCCGTACACCCGCTGAGATTACAGGCAATGCGTTCGTTCAGTGGCGTGACCAGCAGGACATGCCGCTTACACCTAATGAAGAGCGCGCGTTCGACGCAGCCGCACAGGAGGAATCAGATGGCACAAAACCTGAAGAGGGATCAGCTGATACTGGCAGCAGTACAGCTGCTGAGCCGGGGGCTCAACCCGCCGGGAACACTGCTGAAGAAGCTGGACAAACCGACAGCGAATCTGCTGGTAGAGCTGACTCAGCAACTGAAAGCACAGGGGATGTCGGGACCGACTCATCGGACACCGGAGCGGCTGAGAGCGCTAATCAGCCTGCTGAACAGGTATCTGCCCCCGGAAAGGGATCAAACGGACGTAGAGTTTCTGGCAAGTCTGAACCCGCAGCTGCGCCGTCAGATAATGGCGGAAGAGGCGCTGCTGGAAAAGGAGGCCGCGGCAAGGCAAATGACTCTGACGGAAATGCAGCTGGCAAAGGTGCAGAACCCGCAGGCGACAGTGATGTAAAAGAACCCAAGATCCGCAAGCCGAAGAAGACTGCCTATGAGAAGGAGCGTATAAATAAGGCTGACAGACCCTTTTTCTATCAGAAAGCTCTTAATACGCTGCGCCAGAAGGCCGGTAACGTCATTATAACTCCGCAGGTTGTCCGTGACCGCCTTCAGGAGGCGATGAAGACCACCACGGTCTTCGGTATGAAAGGCGAGTTCCTTTCAGCACAGGACCGTTCTTATATAGCTGGTGCTGTAATGCCGCAAATTCGCGACTTGGCTGCCACTATACAGGGCCTGTGTCTTGCACAGGATATAATTTTTGATCTTACATTCATCTCCGGTGACGGCTCATATTGCGAGGCATTCTACTCAGAAGCAGACGATAAAGATGTACTGCATGTAAATATAGATCTGGATAAGGGAGTAACTGGTGCTATTAACCCATACGGTGTATATGGTGAAATCGAAAAAGCAGTAAAAGCAGGCCATACCACCAATCTGGAGCTTCCGGGGACCAATGCTGATGATGTTATCAGAATTAAGTCGCTTGCGACATTGCTCCGTCAGACTGGACCTATGGGTATCGCAGCATCTGCTGCGCATGAATTCGCCCATGCATTGTATGCGCTTAATGCTGATATGCAGACAGGCATGTCAGATATTAAGGAATTTAACGCTCTGACAGATGCCGTGCTTTATGACGTATACAAAGAACGCGATATGTTCCGGCACGATATCGCTGTAATATCCAAATCCAATGGAAAATCATATACTATATCTGAACTGGAAGCACGGCAGGAGATATTCGCTAATCTCTTGGAGGCGCTTGTCCAGCAGGCGGCAACCGCGATGGGGCCGAATAATTATGCGGCCCATACACTTGGAACTCTGATATCGGGTATTGGGCGGGCGCGGCACGATACACAGGGTATGTATCCTGTTGTTAACCCTGACCTGTTGCAGGACGCAAATAGTCAGCTTGAAAATCTTGCCGGAGACGCGCTGGCAATATATAACAGGTTTGACCTCCACGATACTGACCCGCAAACCGCGTTACAGGAGGCTACACGTGTCTTAGGCAGTCAGGTATTCGCTGCCAACATGCTGCTGCCGAGCAAAGATTTTCGCATGCTTCAGTCGCTCCGCAACATCTACGGCATCATGAACGGTGAGCCGATTATCAGCAACTCGTTCACGCTTGTCTATGGAAGGATACTCGGACTCGGCCTGACCAAGCCGCAGGAGTTCGACATGCCTCCTCTGGGTCATGTAGGCGCCGACGCACAGTATGATGTCCGTGTTTACGGCCCCGCGTACTGGAAGATGATTGAGAATGCCAAGACTGAGGAAGAAGTCCGCGGCATTATCCGTGACCTGTTCGGGCTGAATGATAAACAGCTTAATTCCGTCATCGCGCCTGATGACCTCAGCGAGCAGATCCAGATGGATCTCCAGCATGTCAAGATGCGTGACACGTTCTACACGCAGATGGACGAGTCTGTCACAGGGGACGAGTCTCTCAACGATCTGCTCGATAAGGCTAAGGCCGCGGCACGCGCTATTATTAATGCTGCGGACACTCAGACTGAGAACGATCAGACTGAGTCTGATACTGTTGTCGATACAGATAAGACCAAGGACACTGGCAAGACCGACAGCAAGAAGACCGGCAAGACCAACGGCAAAAAGAAGCCAGAGAACAAGAAGCCAGAGAACAAGAAGCCGGACAAGAGTTCAGCAGACGCGGCCAAGGATATCAAGAAAAAGACTGACAGTTCCACTGCCGCCGCATCTTCAAAAGCCAGCAGCAAGACTGACAACAAGATATCCGACAGTGCCAAGAGCAAGGCCAAGGCCGAGACTGCCGCCGCGCTGGACGCAAACGAAGCAGATGAGGCGCAGAAGAAGGCTGATACCAATTCAGCGGCTGAGAAAGCTCTTGGCAAGCTGAACCTGCCGAACACCGGTGCCAAGATCCGTGAGCTTATCGCTGCCATCAAGCGTGGGTACGCGGCAGCTGTAAAGGCTGAATGGGAGAGACAGCCGCGCAATGAGGGCAAGACCTATACCGGCCATCCTGATCTGAACCGCAGCGCGCTCCTGCGCAACTTCCTCGCGTTCATGAACAAGCATGGCGAGGAGCTGGACAAGCATCTGCTTACTGATACGGATATTTCCAGAAAGTCGCTCAACAAGCTCATCTATATGATGGCTGGCGGCAATACTGCGTCACGTGATAATACTATCCTGAATACTGCGGTCAGTGATATAGGTCTTCGCAAGGCTGTTCAGAATAACTTCGCTGGCGGCCCTGTCGCGTGGCGTGACACTGACGAGGATACATGGGCATTCGGCAAGACGCTCTGGGGCGGCAAGACCAAGCCTGCTGCTCAGGCTGGTACTCAGCCCAGCGCTCAGACTCAGAAGCAGGCTGATACTCAGCCCAGCACTCAGACTCAGAAGCAGACTGATACTCAGCCCAGCACTCAGACTCAGAAGCAGACTGGTACTCAGCCCAGCACTCAGACTGATACCAGCAGCCTGTCTGCCGAAGAAAAGCGTAATGCAGAAGCAGAGGAGCGCGGCGGGCTGCCAGTCAACAGGCACCCGGGAAAGAACCTCTCACAGAGCGAGGTTGCCGCGCTTAATGAGGTTATTACAAATCAGGTAAAGGCAAGTAAGTCATTCGAGACAGTAAATACTCAGTACATGCACTTACTGTACATGAACGAGTATATCCCGCTGGAATCGTACAGGTTCGTTATGCAGTATCTGCCTGATAATTGGGATGTGAAGCAGGCGTTCAGCAAATCACTGGCAGGAGCGCGTTCCAATGTACTGTGCATGGTACTTGACAAGGATAAGCCTAAGCAAAAAGGCCAGGAACAGTTTGCAGTCAGGTCCAGTATAATAGGCGACCCGAATAATAACTATCATGCTATTGACACGGACTCTGGCAATGTGCAGAAATATCTGCTTGACCCTGATGACCTCGAAGCGATCGACAGCTGGATTGGTACTCTCCAGCCCCCGAAAGGCTGGCATTTCACGGAACAGGACCCCGAATACATATTCGGGAAACTCTTCAGGGATATCTGGCGCAGGCGTAAGGAATGGGCTGTTGACGGCAAACAGAAATCCCGTGTGCGGAATGTAATCCTTCAGCTGGAAAATGACAAGGGCGTAACTATTGATATTACGCTCCCGATGGTTATATCAAACACCAGCAAGAAACCGAGACAGCAGCTGCTTGACAATAAAAACTTTCTTCATACTGAAGTAAAGGGTGCCAAGTCTGTTGATATCAAGTCACAGGAGTTTAAGGATTTTTATACAGCCATACTGGACAAGTTTGCTCCGCTGTGTACCGTAGTACGTAATGTGATGGATAATACGCATCTGAATCTGGTTGACTACGCTCCGCAGTATATCGAGACCTCCAAACGCCTGTATCTTTTTGGCGCTGTCAGGGACCTTGAGTCCCAGATTATGCCGGGACTGGTGGTCAATCCGGCTACCATAAGAGCACCGAACCTTGAGGCCGCGTATAAGTACAAGCTGAACTCCGAGCTCCCGAAAGAAGGCGAAGACGCTGATGTTCACCGCAAGCCATTCGAAGTGCCGGACGTCCAACTAGGGGGAATGATTGCCGCTGGCAGGCTCCCCGAGGGAAATACTGCTGCGTCCGAAGAAGAGGAAGACAATCAGACTCCTGAAGAGAGACGCCAAATGGAGGCGTTCCTTGACGGCAGCACTGAGGGCTTCTTCAGCAACAGCACTGAACCGCCTGCTCCTGTACCTGCTGCCCCTGCTTCCCGCAGTGACAAGATTGAGGTAATCAGTCTTGACTCAAATGGCAACCGGGATGCGAATACCGAGGCAGCTATCCGTGACAAGATCGGGAGCCATGAGTCTGGCAAGACTAAAATGGCTGAAGCTATGCAGCAGGCTGGCCTGTTCAACAAGATTGTGTTTGAAGTAGCCGCGACCAGAAATAATGTCGCGTCTAAATGGCTGCGTGAGAACGAAGAGCTTGCTCAGGATATACTTTCACGCGGATATACTGTCGATTATACCATAGAGCGTATCAGTGCTTTCGCATATGGAGACACTAATTCCAAGTACGCTGCCGACGCAATCGAAACAGCACTGACCAAGGTTCTTAAACCACATGCAGCTACGAATGATGCAGAAGCTAAATCCACGAACAGTAGCCTGACTGACAATGCGGATGATGAGGCTTTAGCCCGTCGGCGTCAGCGTGATATACTGGATGATAACGACCATATGCTTGACACCGACACTGATTTCGATATGCCGGAACTGGACGGTGATTATGGCGACGGCAACACCACGCTCTTCCACAGGGGCAACCGCAGGCGTGACTACCTTATGGAAAACGCCGACGACCCTGAGCTGCCGGAAGACTCTGAGTCTGCGGCAGCCGAGTCTGCGGCCAGCGAGCCTATGTTCGATGTCGAGCTGGACGATACCTCTGACGACTGGGAGAGCGAGGACACAAGCGTAGATGTTGATAAGAAGCTGGACGATGGCAGCTGGGATATCTATGGTATCAACACTGCCGCTGATGTTCAGCGCTATGCGTCCGCGTGGTCGCGTATCACAGCCAAAGTGACTCAGTATGTCAAGAAGACCGCGCTCCGCCGCCGTATGCAGAGGCTTCAGCTGGAGAATACGTTCGACACCAACAACATATTCTATGAGAGCAAGCTGGCACGCGGAGTCATACAGCATGTAATCGGCAACTGGGATAAGTCAGACGGAATGGTCAGGCTGTGGGCTAGGGAGAACTTCCAAGGACAGGAAGACCCTGACGACAACCAGATTACCAAGTCCATTATTCTGGCGCGCCGAAACACCGGAGTCGTTCTTGACCTCAGCGCGCAGATACTCCAATATGGCCTCTCAATAAACGAGGACGGCGAGATTGTTCACATTCAGGACGAGAACGGTAACGCCATTGAGTCAGTATTCCAGCTGACCAAGCGCTGGCTGAATACCCTGCGCAAGCGTGGCGTGCGTACTGATACCGTAGATGAGCTCATCACTTATCGCAACGACATGGGCATGTTCCGCACGCTCATGCATACGTTCGAGGCTAACGAGATGCTGCACCGCCGCCTGATTGAGCAGTATCAGGCTGTCGAGCAGGAGCTGGCAGAGCATGAGGGCGAAGACCCGATGCAGCAGAACCCGAACGTTACCAAGCGTATCAAGGAATTGCTGAACAAACGTGATGCCCTCGCGGACGATATCCGCAACTTCGAGGAAATGATGAAGGAAACGGACATCACAGACGTGAACAGCAAGCGGTTCACGCTGCCTGCCGGCGGGCGCACCAACGCTATGGCCAAGGCCCAGCTTGATGAGCTGTACCACAAGTACTATGACGCCCTGCTCAAGGGCGGCATGAGCCACGACGAGGCTCAGGCCACGATGCAGCAGATGATTGGCGAGTTCAACACCGCCTACACCGCAGCCATCGGTGAGCTGGACAAGGTTACTGCCATGTACGGACTCGTCTCCGAACAGGAGCTGAACGCGCGCCATGCAGGGTTTAACTACTACACTCCGCTCCGCGCTTCAGTCGGCAACGGTATCGGCTCAATACACAAGGAGATGGAGGGTGGTAAGACTCAGGCAAAGGACGCTATATATAACTTCGCGGCGCAGGCGCTCCGCGTTGCTGAGTCCGCAGGCGACAACGAAATCGGCACCGCGCTGTGGGACGCACGCAATATCCTGAGACAGGAATACGAGCAGGCTATGCTTTCCGGAGACCCTGAACGAATCGCCAAGGTAATCTCGCACCGTTTCTTCGACGAGTTTTCGTATAACGGAGTTCTGGCTATACCTGCCGACAAGCTGGAAAAATATGAAAGCGAGGCGCACAAACATGGCGACAGGGACTCTGAGACCCGTCTGAACCGGTTCAAGCAGGGAGCAGTCTGCATTACCATTACAGACCCTGTAACTGCCAAGGAACTCAGCAATGGCGAGACCGCAGAGACAGTCTCAAGACAGATGTGGGTTGGCTTCGACCCTGACCCGATTGGCCGCGCATACCATGAGTATGACGCGGGCACGGAGCTGGCAGGGCGTGAGGAGAACGGCGGTATCGGCAACTATTATGTCGACCCCGTATCCGGAAGACTCATCTGCCCGAAGGTTGAAGTGCGCGATTACCGCCCTGTCGGTGAATCATTTGCTTCAGTCTACACCCAGAACCACGAGAAGGCAGGCAAGTTCATGCGTGCCTGCGGCATGCTGACTCGTGCCGTATCTGAGGCCATGACCACGTTCAACCCGCTCTTCGCGCCGAAGGCATCGGTACGTGATATCTTCGAGCGCGGCCAGTACTGTGTAAGGCATCAGTTCACCGCGGCTGACGGCAGCACTGTGAACGGTGTCACGGTCATGCTCCGCATGTGGAAGAATCTCCTGATGAACCCCGCGTTCCTCATTCAGGGCGCCAGTGCGGCGATGGATATCGCCCACCACAAGGAGAGCAGGAACAAGAGCCGCTACGCCAAGTATGTCAACGAGATGTACCGCAGAGGACTCCTCGGAAACATGCAGCAGCAGTATGTCGCGAATGGCGATACCCGTGCCGACATCTATGGCCCGACCGCGCTGGACAAGGTGAAGGCGCGTGTGGCTGAAGGGGACGCTGACAGCATCACCAAGCGCTATTACAAGATGCTGCACAAGGCTGTCCCGTACAGCAAGATCGGGCTTGTCGGCAGGTTCTGCAAGCTGCTGCATCAGAAGGCACTCGGCTGGGCGAACTTCTTCTACAACGCGTCGCTCGCCGCGCAGTATGTCGCTCTGCGTGAGTCCGGTTGCAGCGTGGACACCGCGGCTGCGGCTACTGCCAACGCGATGGACTTCGCGAATCAGGGCAAGTACGCCAAGTACGGCACCAAGATGTTCTCGTTCTTCAACTCCATCATGCACGGCTCGGGCAACTACTTTGACTCGTGGGGTCTGAACGCGAACACCATTTCAGCCAACCCGAACCTGAAGCGCACGCACTACCGCCGCCGTATGCTTGGCAGGTCTATAACGGCCAAGGGTATCCGTCTCGCAGCGATGCTTGGACTCGTGCAGATCGTAACCGCGGCAATGGGCGCGTTCTGCCGCCCGGACGATCCTGAGGACGATCTCGTCAAAGGCCAGCGCCTGCTGGATACGACTCCGCTGCGCAACATGACCTTCCTGCCGCTGCCGCTGCTTCAGATGCTTGGCATCTCTGACCAGAATGGCGTCGTAGCCAAGCTGGTCGGCGGCTTCGGCGAGGACGCTCAGGCGATGAACCTCGCGTGGGGTATTGACAGACTCCGCCGCGATAGGGCGACCGGCGCTGAAGTGCTTGGCTCGCTGGCAGTCAACCTTGTGACCAATACGACTCCGTTCGAGGCACCGGCCGCTGACGCGGGCAGCAACCCGTTCCGCTACATGGGGTACACTATTGTCAAGGCCAACCCTGTCGGGTCGCTTATCGCTGACGCGATGTTCAACATGACCTACTCGGGGCACTCGCTGGTCTCTGACTACGACCAGCAGTTCGGCATGCGCGCCTACCAGACCCGCGACCCGTACACTGAGGTACGCAGCAAGGAGATCTCCGAGTGGCTGTACAAGCATACCGGCGGCATGCTTGACATCTCGCCGAAGATAATCCAGTCCATCGCGAACGGCGCGGGCTTCGGCCCTATTGTATCCGCCGGACGCGATCTGCTGATGCACATCGGGGACGAGGTGCCCAAGTCAAAGCTTGACCCGAACTGGGATACCGCGCATGTCAACGCCGGGATGAAGGCATTCGGCATAACCTCACTGGGCAACAAGTTCCCTGAGATGCCGGGGCTGTTCACCTCCCAGCAGATTAAGTACTGGGATGGCGTGTTCACCAAGGCAGGAGTCAGCGAGCTGATGAAGGCCGACCCGGGCAAGAAGAACAAGGTGGATAAGATACAGGCTACCATGCGTTCGCTGGACTTCAGCGAGGAAGAGGTTATCGATTACGTCAATCTCTGGGGCGTCCAGCAGGAGATGAAAAATATCCACGCGTCCATGAATGACCTGTACGATGAGTTCCGCCGTGGAGATATTGACTCAGACCAGTATATCGATGGCATGCAGGAGCTGAACCAGCAGGCTTATGACTTGCAGTACGACTACATGAAGAACTCCTACTATTACAGAGGAGTCTACGGCAAGCGTACTGACTTCGATGAGGACGCGCTGGCTGAAGTGCGCAGTCAGGTTGAAGGAGAAGAATAATGATAGTGAGGATATGCAGAGGACAGCCGGAGCTGGCTGTCCGGGTGGTTGCCCCCGGCTGTGACGGCGGGCAGCTCGTGGACTACGAGGACATGGAGCTGTGCATACTGGCTCCCAAGTGCACC
>Ga0256404_1008906_pt1 | contig 14734 bp, 11 predicted proteins | sample RumenRJG_01DNA_FD_185990 | JGI IMG/M metagenome (GOLD analysis project Ga0256404, IMG submission 185990) | Bovine rumen microbial communities from Lethbridge, Alberta, Canada - RJG_01 | ecosystem: Host-associated > Mammals > Digestive system > Stomach > Rumen | place: Canada: Alberta | collected...
CGATAACAGCAGCCGCAAGCTGAAAGGCGCAAGGCTGCTTGACCATCCCATGGGCATGGAAGAGTACGCCGAAGCTGAAAAGAAATACCTTGCCGAGCGCGACGAAGCCCGCAGAAACGCGAAATATGAGTAAATAACCCTGTTCAGGGCAGGAGGGGCATTGTTCTCTGCTGCCCTGACTTTTTTGAATACTGCAGGCAGTGTGACGCCGGTCTGCTGAAAAACATGGCAGAATTCTGCTGACTGTATTACAAAATTGTTCGTTTCGATGAATTGTTTTTCTAATTCTTTCTTTTTAAAAAAATAACCTTGCTTATTTGCTTTAGAAATCATACAATGTATGCGAAACTTAAAATACAGTGGGGTGAAGATATTGTACAGAAAAACAGTGACATCCGTCGTATCGGCAGGAGTGCTGCTGTTTGCTGCAGCAGCGGCTTGTGCAGTGGACACGGCAGAGTACAAGGCAGTGTATTCAGCTGAGCTTCCGACGCTGAACTACCTGAAGGACAGCACGGTTCAGGTCAGTGAACTCGGGCAGCTGACCGTTGACGGTCTGATTGAGTTTGACCGTTTCGGCAGGGTTACGCCGAGTCTGGCTGAAAGCTGGGATATTTCAGAAGACCATCGGACGTATACATTCCATATCCGCAAGGGCGTGAACTGGTACAATGCCGACGGCGAGGCATACGCACCTGTGACGGCTCACGATTTTGAAACGGGAATCCACTGGGAGCTGGACAAAAAGAACGCTTCACAGCTTTCAAACATTGTGTATGACAACATTGAGGGCGCCAAGGATTATTTTACGGGCAAGACGACTGACTGGAGCACGGTGGGCGTCAAAGTCATCGACGATTACACCATCAGCTATACGCTTATCAAGCCCCTTCCCTACGGGCTGAAGCTGTTTGCCTACGCGTGCTTCTCCCCGCTGTGCCAGAAATTCCTCGAGGAAGAGGGCGAGGATTTCGGGACCGGCGATGACGCGTATCTTTCCTGCGGGGCTTATATCCTGAAGGAGTTCGAGCCTGAATACCAGCGCCTGCTTGTGGCGAACCCCAACTACTGGAACAAGGACGCGATCTCGATCAAGCGCATTGTCTACAAATACAACAAGGAAGCGGCTGCCAACGGCGCCGAGCTTTTCCTGCGCGGCGAAGTCATGAACTTCCTTCTGCCCGGCGCAATCATGGACGAGTGGATGAAAGACCCTGAAAAGAAAGCCATGATTCATCCCAACACGCTCAGCACGCTGACCAATTTTATGGTGTTCAATTTCGACCCGCAGTATGACGAGGAGTTTGCGCCTAAGGACTGGCTTGAGGCTGTCAACAACCTGAACTTCCGCAAGGCGCTGTTCCACGGCCTCGACCGCGTGGCTGCCGTGATCACCACTGCGCCCTATGACGCGAAACGCCGCATGGTCAACACTCTGACTGCTCCCGGTCTGATGCAGATTCACGGCGTCGATTACACGCAGATGGGCGGCCTGAAAGCCTACACCGAGGGTGAAAGCTACAACCCGGAACTGGCTCTTGAGTACAAGAAGAAAGCCATGGAAGAGCTGAAAGGCAAAGTGACGTTCCCCATTAAAGTTGTCATGCCCTACAGCACTGCGACGGTGGACAACGCCAATCGCGCCCAGGTCATTGAGCAGCAGATGGAGCGACTTCTCGGCACTGATTTCATCGACATTATCCTGCAGGCCTATCCGGGTTCAGGCTTCCGTCAGGCAGCGAGAAACCCCGGCAAATATTCGTTTGCGCTCTGGAACTGGGGCCCTGATTACGTTGATCCTATCAGCGCGTTTGCGCCGATGCTGAAATCGGCGGCGGCTCCGCGCTACGGCCGTCTGTATCTGGCCCGCGACTATCTGCTGCCGGACGGACGAGGCAAGTTTGAGGCCATGGCCGAGGAAGCTGACGCCGAGGTCCTTGACATCAAAAAACGCTACGAGCTGTTTGCCAAGGCTGAGACGTTCCTGCTTGACAACGCGTTCATCGTGCCTCTGTTCCTGAACGGCGGCGGATTTATGGCTTCGTATCTTGATCCGTTCTCAGGGTTTACCAACCAGTGGGGGCCGCGGCGCCGTATTCTGAAGGGCGCGCGGATCATCGAAAAGCCCATGGGCATGGAAGAGTTCGAGGCTGAAGAGAAGAAGTTCAACGCTGAGCTTGAAGAGGCTCAGAAAAACGCGAAGTACGAGTAAAACAGATTCCATCGGTGTGTATCTGCTGTTATAAACGTCAGGACAATGAATTCCGGCAGCCGCCGCCGGCGCTGCGCCGTCTGGCGCGGCACCGACGCTCTGCCGGAATGGCTGTTTGATTTTTAACAGAAGGAAGGCAGAAAAATGCAAAACATTGTGAAGAAACTGGCTGCAGCAGGTCTCGTTACGCTGATGGCGGTTTCTGCTGCCGGAGCTGCGGAGAAAGCGGAATTCCGCACAGTTTATTCGCTGGAACTGCCCACACTGAACTATCTGACAAGCAGCAACGCGGCTGTTATTGACCTCAGTCAGCTTGTGGAGGACGGACTGGTGGAGTTCGACCGCTACGGGCTGATTATGCCGAGCCTTGCGGAAAGCTGGGAGATCTCAGAAGACCGCCGGACGTACACATTTCACATCCGCAGGGGCGTGAACTGGTACACCTGCGAGGGCGAGGAATATGCGCCTGTGACGGCCCACGACTTTGAAGCCGGGATGAAATGGCAGCTGAACAAAAAGAACGCTTCCGGCACGGCAAATACTGTTTATGCCAACATTGCGGGTGCCCGCGATTATTTCGAGGGGCGGAACACTGACTGGAACAGCGTCGGCGTGAAAGTGACCGACGACTACACAGTGCAGTACACTTTCATAAACCCTGTGCCCTATGCGCTGAAACTCTTTGCCTACAACTCCTATTACCCCGTGTGCCAGAAATTCCTCGACGAGGTCGGGCAGGACTTCGGCACCAGCAACGACAACCTCCTTTACTGCGGCGCGTACATTATGAGCGAGCATGAACCGGAATACCAGCGCGTGCTGAATGCCAACCCCCATTACTGGAACAGCGACGCGGCGCATATCAAGCGCATTGTTTACAAGTACAACAAGGAAGCGTCAGCGAACGGACCGGCGCTTTTTGAGCGCGGCGAGGTTATGGAAGTCTCTCTGCCCGGCACGATCATGGATGAGTGGATGAACGATCCTGAAAAGAAAAAGCTGATTCATCCCGATGTGCTGACTACAGTGACGTATTTCATGGGCTTCAACTTTGAGCCGAAATACAGCGAAGAATACGCCCCGAAAGACTGGGCTGAGGCTGTGAACAGCCTGAATTTCCGCAAGGCACTGTTCCACGGCGTGGACCGTACGGCTGCCCTGCTGCCGCTGGCGCCTTATGACGCGCAGCGCCGTCTTGTCGGCACGCTGACGCCGCCCAGCATCATCCAATATCACGGCGTTGATTACACGCAGATGAACGGTCTGAAAGCCTATACTGAGGGCGAAAGTTTCAACCCTGAACTGGCTCTTGAATATAAAAAGAAAGCCATGGAAGAGCTGAAGGGCAAAGTGAAGTTCCCTGTCAGCGTGATCATGACCTACAAGAGCGATGTGGTTGATGACGTGAACCAGGCCCAGGTGATGCAGCAGCAGCTTGAAAAACTGCTGGGCACCGATTTCATCCGCGTGGTCATTGAGCCTTATCCTTCAACAGGCTACATCGGTGCGTCGCGCAACTCCGGAAAGTACAGCTTCTCTGTGCTGCGCTGGGGGCCTGACTACGTCGATCCTCTGAGCGTGTTTGATCCGATGATGACCACGGCTCTTGCGAGCAGGTATACCCGCATTAACATGGCGCGCGGCTATTTCCTGCCCGACGGACGCCCTGAGTTTGAAGCCATGGCGGAAGACGCGGCAAAAGAATGTCTCGATCTGCAGAAGCGGTATGAGATGTTTGCAAAAGCTGAAACGTTCCTTCTTGACAATGCCTTTGTCGTGCCGCTGTATCTGCACGGCGGCGGATATATTGCCTCGTACGTTGATCCGTTCTCCGGCTACACAACCCAGTGGGGGGACCACAACAGACGCAAGCTGAAGGGAGCGAAGCTCCTCGACAGGCCCATGGGCATGGAGGAGTTTGCCGCAGCTGAAAAGAAGTATCTGAAAGAGCGTGATGAAGCGCGCAGAAACGCAAAGTACGAGTAAATACCGTAAAAAAATCCGGCGGCGTCCTGCCGCCGGAACTATTTCAGTATGAGGGGAAGAGAAGAATTTGCTTCTTTATATTCTCAAACGTTTTGTCCAATCGGTGCTGACGCTGCTTGTGATCACCACAACAGTGTTCCTGCTTCTGCGGCTGATGCCCGAGGAAGGCTACTTCGGCGAAAACTACGATAAGCTCGACGAAGTGCAGAAGGAAGCGATCCTGACCCAGATGGGGCTGCGCGATCCCCTGCACATCCAGCTTTATAAGTTCTATAAAAATCTGCTTCACGGCGACCTCGGACGGTCAATCGTTTTCCGCCCGCGGGCGCGCATCTCACGGATTCTGAAGCCTAAGATTCCCTATTCGCTGTACTTCGGTCTGGCGGCTGAGGGCCTTGCGCTGCTGATCGGAATTCCGATGGGACTTTTTATGACGCGTTACAAGGGGAAGTTTTTCGACTTGTTCGGCACCTGTTACATCGTGCTGATCAACTCGATCCCGGCGGCAGTCTACTACCTGTTCATCCAGCTGTATGCCTCTGCGGCATTCAAGCTGCCCATGCTGTTTGATGAGGGCAACCCTGCAAGCTGGGTTCTTCCGGCAGTCAGCCTTTCTCTGGGCGGCATTGCCTACTACGCCATGTGGATGCGCCGTTACATGGTGGATGAACTGAACCGCGATTATGTCAAGCTGGCGCGCGCCAAAGGACTGAGCAACACGAGAATCATGTGGCGCCACGTGATGAGAAACGCCTTCGTGCCGATCACTCAGTACATTCCCATGTCAATACTTCTGACGATTTCAGGTTCCATTTACGTGGAGTCCCTGTTTTCCATCCCCGGCATGGGCGGCCTGCTGGTCACAGCCATACAGCGCCAGGACAACACGCTGGTTCAGGCGCTGGTGCTGATTTTCTCGTCGATCGGAATTCTCGGTCTGTTCCTCGGCGATGTGCTGATGGCCATCTGCGATCCCCGCATTAAGCTGACGCGAAAGGCGGCATCACGATGAAATCCTTTGACAGACTCACTTCGTCAATCAGCGACGAAGTCAAAAACATTGACCCCGCGCTGTTCCAGTTTGACGATACATCAAAAGAAGATTCAGAGCGCCGCGGCTATTCCAACTACGCCTACTGGCGCTCCACGTGGCGTTCGTTTACGAAGAACCGCGTGGCCATGGCGCTTCTGTATCTGCTGATTGCCCTGCTGGCATTCACGTTTGTTCAGCCGTTCCTGCCGAATCAGAAAAGCCCGACGCAGGTCTATCTGAACGCTGAAACCGGCCGTCAGGAGCGCAACCATGCCCCCGGCCGCGAATTCTGGTTCGGCACCAACTCCATCGGGCAGGACCTGTGGTCCCGTGTCTGGAGCGGCACACGCACATCGCTGCTCATCGGCCTTGCCGTCGGCCTGTGGAACGCCCTCTTCGGCATCACCGTGGGCGCGCTGTGGGGCTATGTGCGGCGCCTCGACGGGCTGCTGACAGCCATATACAACGTCATACGAAACATTCCCAACTCGATTATTCTGATTCTTGCCAGCTACATCATGCGCCCCAGCGTTTCCACGATGATCGCCGCCATGTGCATCACAGGCTGGCTGCCCATGGCGCGCTTCGTGCGCAATCAGATTGTGATTATCCGTGACCGCGAGTACAATCTGGCGTCGCGCTGCCTTGGCACGCCTACAGGCCGCCTGATCCGCAAGAACCTTCTGCCGTACCTGGTGTCGGTTATCATGCTGCGCATTGCTCTGGCCATTCCGGCCGCAATCGGGCAGGAAGTGTTCCTTACCTACATCGGCCTCGGCCTGCCGATCAGCATTCCCTCACTTGGCAATCTGATCAACGAAGGCCGCATCGTGATGATGAGCGCCGCCACGCGGTATCAGCTCCTTTTCCCGTCAATCGTGCTTTCGGCGGTGACGGTGTCCTTCTATGTGATGGGCAACGCCTTCGCTGACGCGGCCGACCCCAAGAACCACGTGTAGAGGAGGCGGCATCATGGATTATGCCAAAGCAGAGCCGATCCTTTCGGTGCATGACCTGGTAATCAAGTTCAACCTCCGCGGCAAAGTTCTGACCGCCATCCGCGGCATTTCCCTGGATATTTACAGGGGAGAAAGCCTTGCCATTGTCGGCGAGTCCGGCTCGGGAAAGTCAGTATTCACCAAGAGCTTCATGGGACTGCTGGACAGCAACGGCTGGATTGACAAGGGATCAATCATCTACGACGGAAAGAACCTTGCTGAGTACAAGACAGAGAAACAGTGGCTGGGCATCCGCGGCAAAGAGATTGCCATGGTGTTTCAGGATCCCATGACAAGCCTGAACCCGCTGAAGACCATCGGAAAGCAGATTCAGGAAACCGTGGAGCTGCATCAGGGCCTGCACGGGCACGCTGCACGGGAAAAAACCTATGAAATTCTGACCGATGTGGGCATCGCTGAGCCTCAGCGCCGGTATAAGCAGTATCCCCATGAGTTTTCGGGCGGAATGCGCCAGCGCGTCGTCATAGCCATTGCAGTGGCGTGCATGCCCAAGATTCTGATCTGCGACGAGCCGACGACAGCGCTTGATGTGACCATTCAGGCGCAGATCCTCCAGCTTCTGAAAGACCTGCAGAAGAAATACGGCCTGACAGTGGTTTACATCACCCATGATCTCGGCGTGGTTGCCAACGTGGCAGACCGCATTGCCGTCATGTATGCCGGCGACATCATCGAGACCGGGCTGTGCGAGGAAGTCTTCTACAACCCGCAGCACCCGTATACCTGGGCGCTTCTTTCGTCGCTGCCGCAGCTGGGCGTGCGCGGCCAGGACCTTCATTCCATTGCGGGAACGCCTCCCAGCCTGTTTCTGGACATCAAGGGCGATGCCTTTGCGCCGCGCAATCCTTACGCGCTGAAGATCGACCATCTGATCCGCCCGCCGTTTTTTGAAGTGTCGCCCACACATAAGGCGCGCACCTGGCTGCTCGATCCGCGGGCGCCGAAAGTTGAGCCGCCGGAGATCATCCAGCGGCTGCGCGACCGCTGGAAGGAGGTAGAGCACCGTGGCTGACCGCGAAGTGCTTCTTGATGTAAAGAATCTCCGCGTCGAATTCGGATCGGGGCGTAAAAAGTTTGTCGCCGTCCACGACGTGAACTTTCATATTTTCAAAGGTGAAACCTTCGGCCTCGTCGGCGAATCCGGCTCCGGTAAAACCACCATCGGGCGTGCCATTATCCGCATCAACGAGACAAGTGCGGGCGATATTCTGTTTAAAGGCAGGAAGATCAACGGCCCGATCAGCAAAGAAATGGACCGCGAGGTCATCAAGAACATCCAGATGATCTTTCAGGACCCCATGGCATCGCTCAATGAGCGCGCCAAGGTTGAGTACATCATTTCGGAAGGCCTCTATAACCTGAATAACTACGGCACTGAGGAACACCGCCGCGAGATTGTGTCGCAGGCGCTGCTTGCCGTCGGCCTGCTGCCCGAGTTCGCAAGCCGTTTTCCCCACGAATTCTCAGGCGGCCAGCGCCAGAGAATCGGCATTGCGCGCGCTCTGGTCATGAATCCCAAACTGATCATCGCCGACGAGCCGATTTCAGCGCTTGACGTGTCTATCCGCGCGCAGGTGCTCAATCTCATGTCAAAGCTTCAGCGTGAACGCGGCCTGACGTATCTGTTCATTGCCCATGACCTGTCGATCATGCATTTCATCACTGACCGGGTTGCCGTCATTCACAAAGGGCAGATCGTTGAAATGGCCGAAACAGAGAAGCTGTTCTCCCATCCTCTTCATCCCTATACCACAGCATTGCTTTCAGCCATTCCCATGCCGGATCCCATTGCGGAAAGAAAGAAAAAACTGATTGTCTACGATCCGTCGTGCCATCATTACGAGACCGACAAGCCCCGCTGGGCAGAAATTGAACCCGGTCATTTCGTGTATGCCAACAGCGAGGAAGAAGAAAAATACCGTGAAAAAATACGCCGCGGCTGATCCGCGGCCTTAAGGAGCTGACAGACTTGAAAGTAGAAGTGACCAGTGCAGCAGAACAGGCCGGCGCATGGATTGCAGTTTTTGACGGTTCCTGCGTCAGTCCGGAACTCAGCCGTTTTCCGGTGCTGAATGACGTTTACAGCGCCGCCCTGAAAGCCGGCTTCGACCCCGCCAGGCCCGGCATGAAAACCTACACTGCCGTTTCTGGCGGAAAAGTGATTCCCTGCGTCCTCGTTTCCGTGGCCGGATGGCAGGAAAACGGCGGAAGCCGCCGTGTCTTCCTCTCCATGGCCGGAGCGTTCCGCGCCTGCCGCCGTGCAGAAGCCGGCAGCGTTGCAGTCGTGCTGGACGGGGCGCCGTCACTGACAGCGCCTGAGATCTTCGTTAAAGTCGCAGGAGTGCCTGCGCTTGTGAATTACCGTTATGACGCATATAAGAAGGATCCCGCGCCGCGCTTTGAAACCGTTTCGTTTATCGGCGGCGCCGATCTGGCGGCGTGCCTTGATGAAGCCCGTCTCGATGCAGAGGGCACCCTGCTGGCCCGTGACCTGACCAACACCCCTGTTGATACACTTCCGCCTGCGCGCCTCGCAGAGCGCGCTGAAGCGCTGGCAAAAGAACTGGCAGACGCCGGTCTTCCCGTGGACTGCACCGTCTCCGGCCCCGATGAGATTCAGCGCCTTTCCATGGGCTGCTACTGGGGTGTCGCCAAAGGCGCAGCCAAAACCATGCCCCCGCGCCTCATCACCCTGCGCTACCGCGGCGGCGGTGACAGCCCCGTGATCGCCATGATCGGCAAGGGAATCTGCTATGACAGCGGCGGCTACAGCCTGAAACATTCCATGATCACCATGTTTGACGACATGGGCGGCGCAGCAGCCGTGCTCGGTGCGTTCCGCACCGCGGCGCTTGAGAAACTGTCGCTTAACATCACCCTTGTGATTGCGGCGTGCGCCAACCTTGTCAGCGAATATTCCTATGTTCCCGGCGACGTGCTGACCTCCATGTCAGGCCGCACCGTCGAAGTGCTCAGCACCGACGCCGAGGGCCGACTGACCCTGGCTGACGCCATGACCTACGCGCTGAAAAACGAGAACGCCGGCACGCTGATCGAGATTTCCACGCTGACCGGCGCAGCCGGAGGCGCCGTGGGACGCCGCAGTGCCGCGTACTTCACCAACGATGAAACCATCGCAGCTGACGTCGAAAAAGCCTCACGCCTCGCGTGCGAAAAAGTCTGGCGCCTGCCCTGCGACGAGGAACTGAGAGGGACAGTCGACTCGCATGTGGCTGACCTGCGCAATTCCGTGCCCGGCAACACCATGGGCGGCGGCGCCATCCTGGCGGCGCTGTTCCTGCGCGAATTTGCCGAGAAAAAACCGTGGCTTCACATTGACATGGCGCCCGTGACCTATGTCGGCGAAGCCCAGCCGTGGTGCGACAAGGGAGCAACAGGCTACGGCGCGTCGCTGCTGTACCATCTGCTCAAGGTTATCAGCAAAAAGTAAAAAGCAGCATCACAGAGGGAAAAGACTGTCTCCAGCGGTCTTTTCCCTCTGTTGATTGGACGTCTTGCAGCATGCGTTTCTTGCTGAAGAAAGTCCTGGAACCGCCTGCAGGCATAGGCGAAAGCAGAGATGTCTGTCGTGCGGAGAGTGCGGCTTGCGAAGCGCAGGAATAGTGTCTTCGGCGAGCATGGCCCTGACCTTACGAACAAAAATTTCGCAGAAATGAGTCTGAGCATACTATAAAAACTTGCATCGGCCTCTCTAGGGGAGACTGAAAAGCGGAACTGATGTTCCTCAGACCTATGAATGGACCCTGCTAATATATTCGGCTAATTGTACAATAAGCTGCAGACATGAAGAGCTGCTTAACTGTGCGTGCCGAGTGCCGGCGCAGAGTTGAAATTAACAGTTTCGGCAAGTGCAGACTGGCCTGCAGATGCTGCTGCAGAAAAAATTCTGCCCGGACATAATGTCGGGCAGAATTTTTTTACAGGGTGATTCAGGCTATTTCTTCATTGATTTGCGTCTGTTTTCTCTCCATAACCGGCGTAAAGGCTCAGACATGTTAAACAAAATGAGCAGAATTAAAATAATGCTTTGCGGGCGCGAAAGGTAATAATTAAATAGGCTTCCGTCAAAACGCATCGCCAGCGCAAATGATCGGCGGAGTCCTGTTTCACACATGCTTCCTAAGATCAATCCAAGTGTAAATGCTCCTGGAGCGTATTTTGATTTTTTCATCAAATAACCAAGTGCGCCAAAACCTACGACAACAAAGATGTCAAAGACTCTGATCCGAATGCAATACCCGCCGAGAACGGCAAGCACTGCAATAATCGGCGCAAGCACCGCATTTGGAATCTTGACGATGTTGCCTGCAATGCGTGCAAACAGAATCCCGATCGGCAGCATGACAATGTTGGCGACAAGGAATCCGAAGATGATAGGAAAAACAATGTCAGCTTGTTTTGTAAAAAGATTAAAACCTGGCTGCAGTCCCTGAATCATCAGAGCGCCAAGCAGAACTGAAGCAGCCGTACTGCCGGGGATGCCCAGAGTCAGCAGGGGGATCATGGCAGACCCCGTAACAGCGTTGTTTGCTGACTCAGGAGCGGCAATGCCTTCAATGCTTCCATGCCCGAACTCTTCAGGATGCTTCGAGGATTTCTTAGCGGTACTGTAGGCAATGTATGAGCCTGTTGCAGCCCCTGCCCCCGGAAGAATACCGATCCAGATTCCGATGAGACTGGAAATTGAAATGGTGGGCAGAATTCGTTTAATATCCTGCCATGAAAGAAAACTGCGCCCCGACAATTTGTTTACAGTCTTGCTGCTTGCTTTTTGTTCAGTCATGGCTTCAGAAACCATTACCATAATCTGGGCAACAGAGAAGCAGCCTATAATGACGGTTGTGGTATTGAAACCATCATACAGCTGGTCGCTGCCAAAGGTATAACGCGCGAGATTCGACAGCGGTGCAAGTCCAACACATCCGATAAGCATCCCCAGGCAGCCGATGCTGAATCCCTTAAAGAGCCCTTCAGATGACAGGCTGGCTACAAGACTTAAACCAAATACGCTGAGCAGAAAGTATTCCGGTGAATCGAAGTACAGCGCTACACGTGCAAGAAACGGAGAAATCAACAGCAGCGCAAAAGCACTGACAATGCCGCCGATGACTGACGAAAAAATACTTGTATTTAATGCTTTAAGAGCTTCTCCCTTCTTAGCCAGAGGAAATCCGTCAAACAGCGTCGCGACCGAAGAAGATGTACCCGGCGTATTAATCAGAATGGAGGAATACGAACCTCCCATGATGCCAGCTGTGTAGATAGCCATCAGCATCGTTAAAGCTGGAATCGGCGACATGGCGTAAGTGATCGGCATCAGAAGAACGATTCCTGTTGTTGCGTTCAGACCGGGCAGCGCTCCAATAACTAAGCCGCCTACAACACCGACAAAAAGAGCAATTATCATTTCCATGGAGAGCATTGCCTGGCCGAAGGCAGGAATTGATTTTATCATAGCCTGATAAATCTGCAGAAGTTGGTCCATGTTCTCCTCCTAGAATAATAGGCCTTTTGGCATTCTTGTACAGAGAAATTTCACAAACAACAGATAGATAAAGAGTTCGATGCCCGCTGTTGTTGTAAGAATCACCCATATTTTACGGTAGCCAAGAAGCCAGATCGATGCGACCATGAAAAACATTGTGGATACAAAGAAACCAATGACGGAAACAGCAATTGCGTAAATCAAAACGCCAAGAAAACCGAGAACGGGATATTTAAGTTTTGCCCAGGATATTTCCGGAACCTTATCAGAGCCGTTTTCAAGGTCAGCATTCAATTTTTTTGTGGCCTGCCATCCATGAAAAATGTTGAAAATAGAAAATATAATCAGGGCCCCAGAAGCAAACTGTGGAAAAGCACGAACGTTGTTGACGGGAACATCCGTGTCAGGAAGGTAGTAACTGCCGATAAAAAATGCCGCTCCGAATGCAAGCAGGATAAGGGCCATTAACAGATCTTGATGAATATATCTCACTCGTTTCATGCTGGGGAACCTCAGGAGGGCTGGTTATTTAATCCAGCCGTAAGCCTTGGCGATACCTTCGAAATTAGTGTATTCTTTCTGCAACCAAGCCTTATAATCGGCGGGGTTTTTATAGTCAACGACAAAACCTTGTTTGTTCATTTCGTCAAGGAACGCTTTGTCGTTTACAACCTGCTCGATATAGTTCTGAATTTTGTCACAAATTTCCTTGGGCGTATCTTTATGAATTACAACTCCGCGGCTGGTACTGTTAGTAATGTCATACCCGCACTCCTTAGCTGTTGGAACATCAGGCAGCAGTGGACTGCGTTTGTCAGCGAAGACGCAGAGAACGCGAATTTCTCCATCAGCAAGCAAAGTGCCTACATCGCCCACATTGCCTGTAAAGATATCAAGAGTGCCGCCAAGAAGACTGGTAATGCCGTCAGAAACGGACTCACCATTAACGATCATCAGCTGACGAGCAATTTCCGGGGCTCCCATCATAATCTTGTGATCCGTAATGTCATCATCGCCGCCGATAGAACAAGAACTGATCAGGTAGGTTTTTCCGCTGTTTTTGACAAATTTCACGAAGTCAGCGAAATTTTTGACGCCGTCGAAGCGGGTATCTTTGGCATTAACTGCAATAACGGCAGGATCGCTCACAAGGTTGCACAGCGTGTAATAGTCGTCAATAGTGTACATGTTATTTTTTGTGGCAGGATTGTACTGCTCAGCAATGCAGTGCGGGTAAAGCTGATAAGCTAATGTATAGCCGTCAGCAGGTTCGCGGTTCATCAATTTGACAGCGTTATAGATAGTACGGGAACCGCTGACGTTCTGCGGCACAAGCTTAATTCCCATTTTAGGTTCAAGAAATTTGATCAGTGTGCGCATGTTCATATCGCCGCCGGCACCAACTGAACCACCGATGAAAAATGTTCCTATTGTGCCTTTGACAGGGTATTCCACAGCCATGCTTTTCTGGGAATTTCCGAATGCAAAAAGTGCGGCAATTACGAACACATAAAGTATTTTTTTCATAATGCTCCTCCTTTAATCTATTTCGATAATATAGAGAACATTGTTTTAAACAGAGGTCTCGAAACTTTCCTAGTTTTATTGTTTGTCTGGCTGTCCCTTATGGTTATCTTTCAGAATCAATGCTGAATCCTCGTTCCAAGCTCCGGGTGGCGCATTCTTTCGGACAGATGGCGCAGCCATAGTGTTTATACAGAATTCTTCAGCCGGCGTCCGGTATTTTCCAGGCTATGCCCCCGAATGTTCAGCTTTTCTCGGCAGCAGACGATCTACAGACTGTATTTCTCGGCGAAGCTGTCGAAAAATTTCGGGGTATGCCCTTCCATACGCTTCCTGGTGGTAGCTGCATGTTTTTCGATGTACGCTTCCCAGTCGCTGTCCATCAGTGCGAATGTCTTGTCCTCTGAGGCTTTTTTCTTCTGGGCAGCAGCCGCCATTTCCGAAGCGTCCTCTTTGTGAATCACGACGACGCCGTCCATGTCACCGACCAGAATATCGCCAGGAAGAACGACCTGTCCGCCGCAGGATACAGGGGTGTTGATTTCTCCCGGGCCATTCTTGAAAGGTCCCTGAGGAGTTATGCCTGCGGCGTAAATAGGCATCTTCATTTCACGAAGCGCATCAAGATCGCGCATACAGCCGTCAACGACAATCCCTGCGATGCCTTTGCGCTGAGCAAAACGCATCATGATTTCCCCTGCAAGAGAACGGTTGTTGCAGCTGTCACCGTCCACAACAATCACATCGCCAGGCTGCGCCATGTCGAGCGCCTGGTGAAAATAAAGATTATCTCCGCCGGGTGCTTTAACAGTAAATGCTGTTCCAAGAAGCTGAACTGCATGATCAGGATTTAAAAGTCTAATATAATCATGCATGCAAAAAAGACGGTTCATTTCATCGTTGATGTTGCTTGACGGAATTCCCTTGAAAGCCTCAACAAGCTCCCTTGCCGGACGCTTAATTTCGCGAAAGATTCTGTTCCCAATATCGCTCAAAAAAATACACCTCTTTCTGATTAGTTTTTTACAGTCTGCAGGTACATTTTTATGCTTAAGATCTTTTCGCGGCGCAGCCAATTCTGTAAAGTTAAAACTGAAGACGGGCAGGACCGGCGTTAAATAAAAGCCCAATGTCTCAGCAGTTTCAGCCTATTGCCTGCCGCAGTCTGTATCAGAATATCAAGTAGTTTCACAAAGAACGCAGGCTTTGTCCTCTTAATAAACGAGCCTAAACGTAATAATAAATAATTGTATTATTTTTTCCCCTTCAGATCCTGCATAACCATTTCCACTGTTTCGCGCATATTGGGCTTCTTATCGCCGATTTTGTCCTTGTAATTTTGATCAGCTAACATGCAAAGCTTATGATGAACCGCCTTTGACATTGATGCATCGAATCCAAGCCGCTCAACAGTTCTTGCACAGTACTCGGCTTCAGCAGAGCGGCGTTTTGCA
>Ga0256404_1008907_pt1 | contig 14733 bp, 15 predicted proteins | sample RumenRJG_01DNA_FD_185990 | JGI IMG/M metagenome (GOLD analysis project Ga0256404, IMG submission 185990) | Bovine rumen microbial communities from Lethbridge, Alberta, Canada - RJG_01 | ecosystem: Host-associated > Mammals > Digestive system > Stomach > Rumen | place: Canada: Alberta | collected...
GCCGATCCTGACAGGCGGCGATCTCCCGGTCGCAGCGTTCGTTGACGAACTGGAAGTCCTCTTTGCTGATGGTTCTCTCCAGAAAAGCGTCCATCGCCGCCATCTTCTTGTCCTTTGCCGACTCCAGCTCGCGCTCGATGCGGCGTTTTTCACCGCTGCCGTCGTCTTGCGAGCTTTTCAGCACGTCCTCGACGATGCGCGTGAGGTTCGCCGTGATCGCGTCCGCGTCGAGCTGCACCGCCTGCACGGAGCGTTTCAAGATGTCCTGCGCCACCTCCTCGCGGAGCTGCCGCCCGACGTCGCAGCCGACCGGCTCGCCGTTCGCGTTGACGCGCGCCTTGCCCTCCGCCGTCGCCTTGCCGCAGCGCCAGACCTTCCAATAGCCGTCCTTCTCCTTATAGTGCCGCTTTCGCGCCTGAAAGCTCGAACCGCAGCAGCCGCACTTGATCTTGCCCGATAATGGATAGCGGTTGCCATGTCCGCTACTCTGCGCCTCCGTATGGCGGCGGTTCAGCTCCCGCTGCACCCATTCAAAGGTGTCGCGGTCGATGATCGGCTCGTGGTGGTCGCGCAGTATGACCTTTTCCTCCTGCCCGCGGTTGTACTTCTTGCTGTGGGTCAGAAAATCCGGCGTGTAAGTCTTTTTCTGCACCAAATCGCCACAATACTTCTCGTTTTTTAGAATTTTGATGACGGTCGCAGCCGACCACAGGCATTTTCCGGTGCTGGACAGCACCCCCGCGTCGCGCAGCTCCTTGGCTATCGTCGGCGCGCCCTTGCGCTCATCCGTGTACTTGCGGAAGATCTCACGCACGACTGCCGCGCCCTCCGGGTTGACGGACATCTTGCCGCCCACGACGTCGTAGCCCAGCAGCGAACCGCCAAAGACCACGCCCTGCTTCATGCGTTGGGTCTGCCCCCACTTGACGCGCTCGGAGGTCTTATGGCTCTCCTCCTGCGCAACCGAGGACATGATCGTGAGCCGGAACTCGCCCTCGGAGCTCATGGTGTCGATGTTGTCGAGAATGAAGCAGATGCCGACGCCGATGGCCTTCAGCTCGCGGGTGTATTGGAGCGTATCGACGGTATTGCGCGCGAAACGGCTGACCTCCTTGGTTACGATCAGGTCGATCTTCCCTTCTTTTGCGGCCCGTATCATGGCGTTGAACCGCTTGCGCTTGCGGGTGCTGGTGCCGGAAATGCCCTCATCGGCATAGATTTCCTGCAATTCCATGTCGGGGTGCCGTTCGATGTACTCGCGGAAGTACCGCTGCTGACTTTCAAATGAGTTCGCCTGATCGTCCTTGTCGGTGGATACGCGGCAGTATGCCGCCACTCGTTTCATAAGCATCGCCTCCTTTGCGTCAGTTTAAGGCGAAAAATGCGCGTTTGCAAATGTGCAAATGGTGTTAAGTAATTTCCATTGCTAATGCTTGTTTCTAAACTGTTCTTCCAGCTTTTGCAGACTGTGTTCCAACTGTGCCCGGTCCAAAAGGCCGTCCTGATGCAAGGCGAACAGGACGGCTTTCTGATAGGCAAGCAAAAAGCCCCGGTTTGCCGTGGGATCACCCACGGTTTCCAGCAGCTCGGCGTTTTTTGCCATCCTGTTCACTCCTTCCCCTGCAAGGTATGCGGAGCGACAGACGAACTTGCCGTTTTTCCTGCGCGCAGTTCCTGACCTCCCTGTTCTCGGACGTCGTATGGCAGCTTCTTGGCAGGCTCGCGGCTGATGCCGGTCATGGCCTGCTTCCCCGACGCTGTATCCCGCGCAGACGGTCATGTAATTGTGGCAGATAAACTATTATAAGAATCATCTGCTACAAATACGATAGCAACCGTTGACGGCAAAATCAATATGTGGTAGAGTATTTATGTAGAAAACGATACTCCACGTTTTGCAGGAGCCGGAGCGTCACGGAGGAAAGCGTATGAGAGCCCTATTTTGCATGGGTTTCGAGAACAACCGGGAATTCATCGACTGCGGCGACAAGGTTGTGGAAGATCAACTCGGCAGCGTATTGATTGCCTTCCTTTCCACAGATTTCAAGCCTTGGATCAGAAAATCCGAGCTGGATCATACCGCCGAAAGCTTTGAAAAGCTGTGCCGCGAGATCGAAGCCTGCCATCCGTTCTATTACCTTGCTTTGAGGCCGATCGTAACTTCAGACGATGCGACGCGGCTTTTGAATCGTTGGGTGCTTCAAATGGAGTTTCTGCAAGATCAAGTCAGCCAGATCGTAAATCCCGTTTTTTTGCCGTATCAAGATGGCTTGAACGATATGCAGCGGCTGTGTATGCTGCAAAGCAAGGAACCTCAATTTGCCGCAAAATTTATGCGAATCCCGGAGCAGCTTCACGCAGAGCGCAGGACGTATGTGGACGGAAGCCGTTTTTTGCCGGTCTTCTCTCCCGCTGGCGGTATCTCCCCTCCTTTTGCCGTGCAGAGCAGGATGTTCTTCGGCACGGACGACTTTGAAACCATCTTACTTTTTGAAATAGAACAGATGGCTGAAATGAACAGCACGCTGCGGAAATGCGGCAAATGCGGCAAGTATTTTCAGCCGTTTTCTTCGCGCACGCTCTACTGTGACCGTGTTCAGGACGATTCCGGCAAAACCTGCAAGGAGCTCGCCGCAAAGGAAAAGTACGAGAAAAAGATTGCCGCCGACGAGGGGCGTTCCCTCTATCGGCGGCGTAACCGGACGTATGCGATGCGCGTTTCGCGCGCGCCGCAGATTTATAAGAAAAAGGACTACAACACATGGAAGGTCGCGGCTTGCGAGGCGCTGGAGCAATACGAGCGCGGTGAGCTGACGATTGAACAGCTGGACGCGGTGTTGGCGCTGCCGGAGAAGAAGTAGACATCCTCTTTCACAGCTTAAAAAGCTTACGCAGACGCACCTCAACCTCCGGCGGCATCACGCCATCATCGGAGAGCGCGAGCAGCTGTTTGACCATGGATTTTGGCATTTGCTTCAGCTCATTGTCACCAAGCATCATGATCATGTCAAAGACCTGCTCCGGGCCAATGCCGTTCACCTCATCCTCGTCCGTATCTTCATCCTCCGAGAGCATACCGTATAAAAGGGAATCTTTTGCGTTGCGCAAAGGCGCAAGATCGTCCTCTTTCGCCCTTACGAGTTTGATATCCGTCGTTTTGCAGAAGTTTTCCAGCAGGGCGAAGGTACGCTCGTCCCCTGCCTTGATCTTATTTGGGCAAATTTCGTTTTCAAGCAGCATTTCCGCAAACGTATCCAGCAATTTTTCCGGGTGTTCTTCAAAGAATGTGGCGGGCGTCGGCGGCAGAATCATTTCCGTTTTCTCATCTACCGCCACAAGCACAACCGCATAATATGGAGCCTCGTCTTCGTTCTCCTGAATCGGTTCCATCAAACGGGTTACCGCGCATTGCAACGTTCCTTTTTTCTTCAGTTTCTTCAGTCGAGCTGCGGTCAAATCATTGGACAACTTCGGAGACGCATAGACAACAGGAATTTCAGGCGGGACGGGGGTCGTTTTTAAGACAAAACCTTGCGTCCCCTTTATGAGAAGCGGTATCGTCTCGGTCTCGTCATTTACCATGACAAGGCCGATGTTCTCCTTGGAGGTTGCGCTCAACAATTCCGAAAGGAAGATGCCGGCCTCCAGCGCCTCACAGATCCGCCGGCGGTCAAGCTCAGACGTGATCTCCCATGGATGGCGGTATGGTTTGTAGCGCACGAACTGCGGAAAGGCATTTGCTCCGCCAAGCTTGATACCGTGCGCCTTTGCATACGCTCTGACCTCATCCAGCTCGTATGGAAGAAGCGCATCTTTGTTATCAAACCCGCATTGTGTGCAGTCCTGTGAGAGCAGTAATTCATTATAATCGAGTAGTATGCCTTCACCTTCTATAGATGTCATGATAGTTCGAAGGCTCTGGAAACCTTTTGCGCCCACATACACCGCGACGGCGTTCACCTCGCCCATCCGTCCCATGATGCTGCAATAGCCAATCTCACCGTCAGACAGCTCGACGGCAAAGATTTCACTGTCAAACATTCGCTGCCACAGCTTTGTCTTCTTGTACCGGAAAGCCAGCTCATACATTCTCTCTGTTGCCATTTTGTCCCATCCTTTCCTGATTCTCTCAAATATAGTCGATCGGCAGCGCGACCAAATTCTCGCGCAAAAAGAGCTTGCGGTCGTAAAGGCAGACGATTGCGCCCATGCCGCGCCGATACTCCTTGACCTTGTCCAGCACGTCGAACTCGGATGTCATATCCGCTTTGGGATTTGCCGACATTTTGATCTCAATGGGGTACAAGATGCCGTTTTCGAGGATAATTAAGTCGATTTCACCATCAACCTCGACCTCTTCCCCGTTCTCCCTGCGCTTCTTCTTGTCCTTTCCGTTGTAATAGAACACATTGAAATCGTATTCCAGCCCCTCGTTGGAGTACGATTTCAGTATTTCATTGATGACAAAGGTTTCAAACATCGCGCCTGCCATCGCGCCGTTTTTCAGCGTTTCCGGCGTCAACCAGCGCGTCAGATAGCACGCAAGGCCGGTATCGCGGAAATAGAGTTTCGGCGTCCTGATCGCCCGCGAGAGGACGCTCGGCGTATAGGGCTTGAGGATATAGACCAATCCGCTGCGTTCAAGAATAGAAAGCCATTCCTTGATGGTCGGCTCGGATACGCCAACTTCGGACGCAATGGCGGAATAGTTCACAATCTGCCCCGTCCGTGCCGCCACAGCGGTCATAAACTTCACGAAGGTCAGGTGATTCGTGACCTTGATGACGCGGTTGACGTCGCGCTCTAAATATGTCTTGACATAGGACTGATAGAAGTCGATCCACTCCTTGTCCTCGTTGACGTACAGCTCGGGATAGCTGCCGCGGTGGATGATCTTCCAGATGTCACGCTCATAGGGCTTTCTCACCTTCTCACGCTCCGCCAGATACTCCGCGGAAGGCACAAAATGCCGGTTGAAGTCTACATTGTGGATCTCGCGCAGAGAAAGCCCATCCAGCTCTACGATTGAGACACGCCCGGACAGCGACTCGCTGACCTGCTCCATGAGCTGAAGCTTCTGCGAGCCGGTAAAGAAGAAGTTCGCCTTTTCATCGGTTTTGTCAAGTTCGATCTTGACGCGGTTGAAGATCGACGGGCATTTTTGCACCTCGTCGATCATCAGCGGGCAGGGATTGTTCAGCAGGAACAGCCCCGGATCGTCTGTCGCCTGCGCGAGAAGCAGGTCATCGTCGAAGGTCACTTGGTTGGCATCCTTGAAAAGATGCTGAAACAGCGTGGATTTGCCGACCTGCCGCGGCCCCGTCAGCAGAATTGCCTTGCTGTTCCGCGCCCGCCGCAGGGCGATGGGCTCAATATGGCGTTTGATAGAATACATGGTTGCCCTCCCGGAAAAGATAATGGCTAATATAAAGTGCAACTTTATATTAGCCATTATTCGCGTGGATGTCAATAGAATGTTAGTTTATAAGCAGCAACGGATTCAATATCCATCTTTGGGTGATCCGCCGAGTGCAGCGCGGAGCTCGCTGAAGCTCTCCAGCGCGCCTTGCAGATTCTCGATGATCTCGTCCGCCAGCACGTCGGGACTCGGCAGATTATCCAGATCGGCAAGCGACTTGTCCTTGATCCAGAAAATGTCAAGGCTCGTCTTGTCGCGCTTCATCAGCTCCTGCGCGTCAAACCTGCGCCAGCGGCCCTCGGGGTTCTCCTCCGACCACGTTTCCTTGCGCTCGTGGCGGTTCTTCGGATTATAACAGGCGATGAAGTCCTCCAAATCCTTGTCCGTCAGCGGGTTCTGTTTGAGCGTGAAGTGGATGTTGGTGCGGAAATCGTAGATCCAGACCTCTTTCGTCTGCGTCTCCGCGCTCGCGGGGCGCTTGTCAAAAAAGATCACGTTCGCTTTGACGCCCGGCTTATAGAAGATGCCCGTCGGCAGGCGCAGGATCGTGTGCAGGTCGGTGGTCTCCAACAGCTTGCGGCGTACCGTTTCGCCCGCGCCGCCCTCAAACAGCACGTTGTCCGGCACGACGACCGCCGCTTTGCCCGTCGCCTTCAAAATCGTGTTGATGTGCTGCACAAAGTTGAGCTGCTTGTTGGAGCTGGTCGTCCAGAAGTCCTGCCGGTTGTAGACCAAGTCCTCTTCCTCCTGTTCGCCCTCCTCGTTGGTGAAGGTCAGGGAGGATTTCTTGCCGAACGGCGGGTTCGTCATAACGTAATCGACGCGCCAGCCGGGGTCGGTCAGCAGCGAGTCCCCGCGCGTGATCGGCACGTTGCCGTAGATGTCACCGATGTTGTGCAGATACAGGTTCATCAGCGCCAGCTTGAACGTGGTCGGCACCAGCTCGTTTCCGTAAAATGTGCTGTTTTTGAGAAACTCCTTTTTCTCGCGGTCGAGTGTGTAGTTCGCGGGGTCGGCAAGATACTCCTGCGCCGCGAGGAAAAAGCCGCCGCTGCCGCAGCAGGGATCGGCGATGGTTTTCATCGGCTCCGGGCGCAGGCATTTGACCATCGCGCGAATCAGCGGGCGCGGCGTAAAGTACTGCCCCGCGCCGCTCTTGACGTCCTCCGCGTTCTTTTGCAGCAGGCCCTCGTAGATCTCGCCCTTGACGTCGGAGGACATGGAGACCCACTTCTCCTTGTCGATCATCTGCACGATGCGGTAGAGGATCGCGGCGTTGCTGACTTTGTTGATGGCACCCTTAAAAATCTGCCCGAGGATGCCGCCCTGCTCGCCGAGCTTTTCCAGGATCGCCTTGTATTTTGCTTCCAGCTCCGCGCCGGTCAGCGCGTTCATATCCGACCAGGTGTAACCGGCAGGAATGCCGGTTTCTTTTTTGTAGGGCGGCTTGGCGTACTCGTCGGACATTTTGAGGAAGATTAGGTAGGTAAGCTGCTCCAGATAGTCGCCGTAGGACACGCCGTCGTCCCGCAGCGGGCCGCACATACCCCAGACCTTGGAGATGATGGAGGTGGTTTGGTCAGACATTAGTGGTCTCCTTACGCATGAAGTTCTTTTCGCTTCACCCAGAAAGCGCCGGATGGCTTGATTGCCAAAATATCAATAGGACCGCCTACGGATTTAACCCGTTGCTGAAAAAACATCGTTTTGATTGTAACATCAACTGCATATTCAGCAAAATCAATTGCATCTTGCAAGGTAAAGAAATTATAACCTGTACTATAAACCGGTAGTTCTTCATAAGAACCATCTTCCCGTTTCAATGAAACGGGTTTTACAAGCCGCTTGAAAATGTCCGTTTCTCCGTCCCATAAAACGCCTGGGACTGTTGTATCAATGGGAATAATCTCCTGCGAGGCGACAAAAACTCTTGAAATATACTGCTTGAAATCCACCTTGCTATATCCAGAAACAATAAAACTTGTTGTCGGAATCGGTGTATATTTCCCAAAATAATCAAGTAAGCCTTGCGAGATAGACTGAACTGTACTATCTGCGTTTGTCTCGTGTGAAATGAAGTCTTCAATGTAACCAGCAATAGGCATACCATCTATCGAAGATTCTCCACACGTTGAGAGTCCAATATTAGATTCTTCGCACAAAAATGTCTTATTTGTAGAATCCGTAAGTTGTGAACCAACATGTTTTTCAAGCATCCCGCCGTTGCCGATTTTAGTAGTTACATATGTCGTTCGGCTATCACTTGCCATAATAATGCCTTCATTTGTGTATACAGTAATAATAAACGACATCTTATATTCCTCCCTCAAATGCTTGCTTCAAAATGCTCTGCCGTAGCGCCTCGGCTTGCTGTAAGGCAGCATCAACGGTTTGTTCGATACTGTCGCAAATGGTTAATCGACTCTCTATTTCAGCGACAACCGTTTTTTGCTCTTTTACTCAGATGATACGTATTCGTAGGGTGTGAACCCAACCACGCTATCAGGAAAACAAGCGTCCGTTCCTAAAAAAGCAGTTTCCGCTATGTTCGCCGCAATTGTAATACAAAGCGTTCCCGTCGGCCAAAGTTTACTTTGCTGTAGGCCATATTCCCCATACATTTTTGCAAAATTTGTTATAATTCGGTCTGCCGCTTTCACATCACCTGTCTGAATAAAGGGATATTTCCCATTTTCGAATAAAACAGCGTCGTTGCGTGGACGATGCTTTGACTTCCCGCGTCCCAAATCTCCGAGTTGAGAAAGCGAAACATACCGCCATTCCGCTGGTAATTCGGGCAACATTTGAATTTCTTTGTTATTTGCCCATTGCAATTCTTCCTTAACAGGTTGATGTAAACTGTATTTGCCGACAAACGCCTCTTTCAGAACCGCCTGACGGTACACCACCAACTGCTGCTTGGCCTTGCGCAGCGTTTCCACGCCGCTGTCCAACTGCGAGAACAGTTCCTCGATGCGAGCGACGATGCGCTGTTGCTCGGGGAGGGGTGGAACGGGCATTTCAATATTTAGCAAGTCCGTCTTTGCCAGACTTGGTATGGTCGTGGATTTGTCCAACGATTTGAAATTGAACGACTGGCAGAAATAAAACAGGTATTTCGGCAGTAACTCTGTACTGGGCTGAATACCAAAAGCGGTATCGACATTCCAAAACGGCTCGTCCACAAATATCGGGCGATTGATTGTCCCTTTCCGTCCCACTATGGTTGTACCTGCCTCGCACAAATACGCGGTTGCCCGTCCCATGATTCCACCACTACCATAGATGGGGTATTTTCCATTTGGATCTGATACCTCTTTTTGATTCTTGCCGCTGATAATAGTTAACACATCAGCCCATTTCATCATTGACATCTCACGCCACCAGCTCCGCATTCATAGTTTTATCGTCTTTCGTTTTACGGCATCCTCTCGTCTACTTCAACCATTGGAGCTCTAAATGCCAGTGGCATCATATAACGTTCTTTTAATTTCGCAATCAATGATTCATCAATGTTGTTGCGCAAGTCCATAGAATTCTGCTCAGTTACAGTAAACTCGTAAGCAAATGTTTTTGATTTCTGTTTATCGTACTCCACTTTAATATCAGCAGAGTATTTTCCGATTTCCCAAAAGAACTCGCTCAAAATACTGTTTTTTGCGTCAATATACTCAGGCGACTTGGAAAACGCCACTAATGCTTCATCGAAGGAACGTCCCGAAGCGTACTGCTGTATTGAAGGAATCAGGCTGGAACATATCTTGCGAATCTTGATGCCAGACGAATCGGATGGGTCGCTATACTCAACAAATGCACAAGCAACGCTATCTGCTTCGACGCGAAATGGATGCGCCGCCTCCGTTGTTTGCATATAGTTACCGAGCATACTCTGATTAACTGGAGAAATAAGGTAAGACCATACAAGATTAAGCTTTCGCTCATCGTGTTTGCGCGTGAGAACTAAGCTTAATTTCCTAATTGTGACGGCTTTCCTTTCAGATTCCAGAACACCATTGAAACGAATGTAGGAACCGCTCTGATTAAAAAAGAGCGAAGCCTGTCCAGTCGGATAATACTTCATTTTCGCAGTTGTAATCCATTTCTTCCAGATCCACTGTATGAGCGGAATCAAAAGGGCAAGACCAGCAAGGATTAAAGCCCATTTTTCATATACAGTCATAACAATCTCTTTTGTTGTTTCCTCGGGCATTTTTCTTCCTCCTCACGCCACCAACTCCGCGTTCATTTCCTTCAAAATCTCCTCATACCGCTCGCCGAACACCTCGTAGAACCGCCCGAGACCGCCCTTGCGGTCAAAGGGGTTCAGGTCGAGGTCGTCCGGCTCGATGCTCAGGGACGACGCGATGTGATCGCGGATCAGGTACAGCCACTCCATCTGCTCGTCCGTGAAATGCACCGGCCCCGCGTTGCGGCGCAGCGTCCAGCGCATGAAGTTGTAGTTCACCCGCTCCGCAAACGGCTCCAGCTTGTCCGCGTAGCCCAGCTCAAAGCGGACGAGCGAAACGAGGTCGGCAAGCTGCGCGACCGTGCCGCGCTTCAACTTCTCCGGCTGCTTGATGGCGTAGCAGTCCCACAGCCGCTCCACGCTCACGCCGCGCGCTTTCAGCTTCTCATACAGCCGTTTGAGCTGCTCGATCGCCATCGGGCGGTCTTTGTACCGCTGGTCGTAAATGAGCCGCAGGGCAATGATCTCGTCCCGGTTCTCCTTGATGAACGCACGGAATGTCTGAATCACGCGGTCGGCGTCCGCCTGCCTGTCCGTGTCAAATCCGGCATAGGTCACCGTGTCGAGGTTCACGCTGTCGATGATCTGGTCATGGCTGCGGCGCACGTTCTCGATGTAGTCGCGCACCTCGGGACGGAAGAACGGCTGCACCGCGGTCTGGATCAGCTCCTTTTGCGCGGCGTCCAGACGCGCCTGCTCCTCTGGCGTCAGCTCGCGGTCGCCCAAGAGCGTGACGCCCGCGTTCGCGGCGATCACATCCTCGTCAAAGGCGTCCAGCAGGCGCTGCGCCACCGTTCCGGCGCTCGCGCCGACGGTCTGCGCGAACTCCGCGCGCTCCCGCTGTGTCATCTGGCTGTTCAGGCGAATAACACGGTTGGCAAGGGAAGTCAGCGTGTCCTCGTCCTTTGCGCCCATCGCCACATTCGGCATCAGCTCCTTCATGCTGACAGAGGGCTTGCGCTCCAGCGTGCGCGTCTCGGTTTTCTTGGATCGCGTCACGCCCACGGCGTCCACGATCACGAAATGATCCTTGTTCTCCGTCGCCGACGGCGTGACCTTTTGCAGGTCGTCCACGCCCAGCGTCCGCGTGCCGCGTCCCTTCATCTGCTCGAAATAGTTGCGGCTGCGCACGTCGCGCATGAAGATCAGGCACTCGATGGGCTTGACGTCCGTGCCAGTGGCGATCATGTCCACCGTGACGGCGATGCGCGGGTTATAGTCGTTGCGGAACGAACTGAGGACGGATTCGGGCTTGTCCGTCTGATAGGTGATCTTGCGGCAGAACTCATTGCCCTCACCGAACTCGTCCCGCACGATCTGGATAATGTCATCCGCGTGGCTGTCGGTCTTGGCGAAGATCAGCGTCTTGGGCACCTCTGTGCGGCGCGGGAACATCTGCGGCAGATTGTCCTTGAAGCAGCGGATCACCGCGCGGATCTGGCTTGGGTTCACCACGTCGCGGTCGAGCTGTGACGTTCCATAGTCCACGTCCTCGTCCATCTGGACCCAGCGTTTTTCGCGCGTCAGGCGGTTGCGCCGCTCGATGACCTGTTTCATGATGTGCCCGCCGCTCTTGCCGACCTCGGTCTCGATGAGGAAAATGTCCTCTCCGACGTTGACCCCGTCGATGATCGCCTGCTCACGGGAATACTCGCTGACCATGTTCTGCTGGAAATAAGCGACCGTGCGCTTGTCCGGCGTTGCGGTCAAACCGATGAGAAAGGCGTCAAAGTATTCCAGCACCTGGCTCCACACGTTGTAAATGGAGCGGTGGCACTCGTCCACGATGATGCAGTCAAAGAATTCGGGCGGAATCTTTTCGTTGTATACGACCTCCCGAACGGGCTGCCGGTCAACGGAGGCGTTTTCAAAGAGGGATTCCTCCTCCGCGGACTCATCCAGCTCCTCGCCCTTGAGAATGGAGTACATCCGCTGGATGGTGCTGATATAGACCTGCACATTTTCCGGCAGGCGCGAGGACTTCAGCCGATGGACGCCGTAAAGCTCAGAGAATGTGCGGTTGTCGTCGTTGGGCGCATAGGCGAGGAACTCGCGCTCCGCCTGCTCGCCGAGGCTCTTGGTATCGACAAGGAACAGAATGCGCTTCATCCTGCCAAATTTCAGCAGGCGATACGCGGCGGTGATGGCGGTAAAGGTCTTGCCCGCGCCGGTCGCCATCTGCACAAGCGCACGGGGACGATTATCGGCAAAGGATGCGTCGAGGTTGTGGATCGCCCTGATCTGGCAATCGCGGAAGCCGGTCGTGTCCAGCATCGGCAGACGCTTCAAATTGTTGCGCACCGTATCCGGTTGCGCCAGCAGCGCACGCAAGGTCTCCGGACGATGGAATGAGAACACGGTACGGGAGCGATACTTCTCGTCGTTATAGTCGGTGAAGCGCGTCAGCTTGCCCGTCGCTTCGTAGGCAAAACGGATGCTGTAATCGACGCTCACATACTTGAACGTGCTGCCTGCATAGCGCCCGGACTGCGTCTCGACGGCGGTGATGTTCTCCCCCTCATCGTCGCGCTTCGCTTCGACTACGCCAACTGGCTTGCCGTCCACGAAAAGCGCATAGTCCACCGGCCCGGTGCTGGTGGGATACTCCCGCACCGCGACACCGGGCGCCGCCATCGGATTGACCTCGCGCATATCCTGTATGATCCAGCCGGACTGCTCCAGCCGCTTGTCGATTGCCTGCCGCGCTTTCGCCTCTGGCGTCATGTACTGCACCTCCCTCTAAAAGGATTGAATCGCTTTCACATACTTCCCACTCTTAACCCGCGCGTCCTTTGGCTTCTCGGCGTCACTTGGAATCGCCCAGACATAGCCGATGCGCGTGGTGCCGGGAATGCGCTTCTGGGCACAGAGCACCTGGATGCGTCGCGGTGTGATGCCCCACTTCTCCGCTGCCTGTGAGATCGACATATACTCCATACGCTTCTCCTGTCTTGTGAAAAAGCCCTGCGGGTACGCCGCAGGGCTTTCGCATTGGTCTTTTTCGGCCCGGTGCGTAGCTGTCAGATTTTGTCTATATTATATGCTATGGTGCGAATAATGTCAATCAAACACCGTGTAATGGTACGTCAAAGTATTTGCATTTGATTGCACATACTTCTGCTTTTCGACTTTTTACAATTGATTGCAAAAAATCTTGATTATATCTTACTTTTTGCACCGTCAATCCTCCTCTGTGATCGACTTATGCTGCTCTACCCTCTTAACAACAGCCCAGAACTCATCGTGCATCTGCCGAAGCTCATCCATATCTTTCTGCGTTAAGCTGTGGCTCCAATGTGCCCGCGCAGCAAGCTGGTTCAGGTTGTTGCCAATGCCAAGCAGCAATCGCGTCAGCGCAAGCCATTCCTCGGTCGGGCCGGGATAGATTTCCTCGCCGGCGATCAGTGACCGGATGTACGGCTCGCGGCGCAGGCAGCTCTTGTTCACATTATCCATCAGCCACTTGTATTCTTCCTCGTTGAACCGTACCGTGATTGTAATAGGTCGTTTTCTCATGTTGAGTCTCCTCGTGTGTTATTAGGGATTTTAAGGGGCTTGCCCCTTAACAAGCGCATTTGGCTATCCAAATGCTATGCTTGCGAGTGCAACATCGCACAGCAATGCTGCACTCACCCGCCGAAGAAAGAAATCAGCCCTTCCCGGCCTCGGTTTCCTCCTTCGCCGCCTCTTTCTCGGACTCCTCTTCGTTCCACTTTTCACAAAGCAGCATCCGCACATAGGTGGCGCGTCCCATCGCACGTCGCGCCGCGGCGCGGGAGAGCTGCCGGTACTCCTTTCCGTTGAGGCGAATGTTGATCTGAAAAATCCTTGCGTCCATGTCAGTTCCTTTCCGGGTTTCCCCTGTATATTCTTTTCTCGGATAGTAATATTGCTTCTCTCAGTCTTGTTTGCATCTGCTTTTCAGAGGTCAAGAAATCCGAAATTCAGATTTCAAAGAATTTCAGCAAATAGAGTCGGTCTGGTTTTCCCTGTCCTTGCCGCACCCGTTTGAGCAGGCCGTACTTCTCCAGCTCCGCAAGAAGCTTGCCGGCCTTTTCATGCTTGCAGCCTAAATCCTCCATGATGCTCTCGATGGTGTAATAGATGAACACCCGATTCTGGGCGTCCAGCCATCCGTTTTTGATGGAAAGATCCATTCGGTCAAGCATTATTCCGTAAAGTAATTTAGCTTCACATTTCATGATTTCAAATCGTTTATTCGCTATCAATAGCTTTGGTATTCGATAAAACGCATATTGTCCGGCTTCCTTGCCGTAGTAATAGTCCATCTTGTCCTCCTTGCAAAAAAAGGCGGAGAGCAGCTTTCACTGTTCTCCGCCTTCGGATTTGATGTTTCAGTTATCGGAAAAATTCTCTCGCGGCGCTTCGGATGTTGTTCATCGCGCCTACCCACGCCATTTGGTCGCGGGCTTTCAGCTCCTCGTCAATGCCCTGCGCCTCCGCCATCTGACGGACGATCAGGTCGTAGGTCTCCTGCTCGTTGTCCGGCTCCGGCAGCGCGAAGCAGGGATAATACTGCTCGCCGCGCAGCTCGTAGCGGATACCTCGCTCGCAGATCACTTGCTCCATGTCATGCCCCCTCAAATAGTTCGCCAGACCCCGCGAAAACGTCCATCAGCAGCAACGTCCCCAACCGGAACCCGTGGCAGAAGCTCTCGCTCTCAGACATACCGAGAATTTCACTGTGGGCGTCGAGCAGCGTCAGCAGCGCCCGTTTCTCTTCTCCGGTCAGTTTTGCCGACAACAGCTCCTCGGCCTCTGCAAACGCCCTGCCAGCCTTATCCAGTGCCGAACCGCGCTTGATATCCCTGTCATAGGTGATGAGATTTCCGTAGTAGAGCTGTTCGAGTATATGCTCCATTGCCTTGTCCCCCTTTCAACTTCATTTTACGGGGACAAGCTGTATAGCGCCACTGTGCGGAGCTATCGCTCCTGCCCGCGGTGCTTGGCGCGGTAGCGTTCCTCCAACAGCTTCAGGATCGCGCGCTCCATCTGCTCGGCGGAGTAGCTGCTCGGAAAGTATTTGCGCAGCGATTCCGTCTTGATG
>Ga0256404_1008908_pt1 | contig 14732 bp, 14 predicted proteins | sample RumenRJG_01DNA_FD_185990 | JGI IMG/M metagenome (GOLD analysis project Ga0256404, IMG submission 185990) | Bovine rumen microbial communities from Lethbridge, Alberta, Canada - RJG_01 | ecosystem: Host-associated > Mammals > Digestive system > Stomach > Rumen | place: Canada: Alberta | collected...
TGGGCGCCTGGCGACGGTCGCTCAGGCGGGGATAACGTACTTGTAGGTGTCACCCTTGGGCACAAAGTCCACGCGAGGGCAGGAATCCCCAAGCGCCTTCGGAAGCCACTGCGTCATATACTCCATACCGGGCTGCTCAAGGTTGAAGTGACCCACGGTAATGGCACACTTCCCCAGCCCAAGCATCGCTGCATCCCGGATGTACTCGCAGGTCGTGAAGTCGATGAACTCCATGGTCACCAGCGCGTCAATGGACTCCTCGTCCATGCGGTTAATCTCGGCGGTGTCGTGCTCGGGAACGCCCAGGATGTGCATGGGGATTCGGACGCGGCTCACGGGCACGGAGGCATCGCCGACGATCCTGGTGCCGTTAAGACCAAGCTTCTTGACGAGCAGCTCCGCCAAATCGCGTCCGGTGGTGGTGGGCACCGCATAGTCAAGTGCCCGGAACGTGTCACCAACGCGGTTGCCGGTCCAGCCAAGCTTGTCGGCAAAGCCATAGAAGATGCCGTCGGCGCGCGTTCCGTCGGGGGTCGGGATACCCGCGTGGATGTAGTCGTGGCAGCGCCAGACCGTGCCGGCCCACTCGTCCAGCAGGCGGAGTTTTACGTGGAAAGCGGTGTTGTGGGCCAGCACATCCCTGCGGTCCCCATGATTCCAGAACAGGGCCTCGTGGGAGATGACGAGGTTGGCCCCCAGCTCCTGCGCGCGTCGGATGACGTCGACCGTGGGCCAGATGCAGGTCACGATGCCCGTGCACTCCACGCCGAGACGGTCTTCTCCGTACGTGACGCGGTCTCGCGTGGTGGCAGGGTCTATCGGCAGGCCGGTGTCAAACGCCAGGTTGCCGCAGTACGCAATGACCCCCTCGATAACCTCTCCTACCAGCATCTTTCCCCCTACTCTAGGAAGCCGCCGGTCTGACGGTTCCAAAGGCTCGCGTACTCTCCGCCACGCTCCACCAGCTCGTGGTGGGTGCCATCCTCAACGACCTCGCCGTGCGCCAGCACCACGATGCGGTCGAGCGAGGCAACCGTTGACAGGCGGTGCGCAACCACAATGGAGGTGCGCCCGCGCATGAGGTTCTCAAGCGCGCCCTGCACGAGCGCCTCGGACTCGGAGTCCAGCGCGGAGGTCGCCTCGTCCAGCACCAGAATGGGCGCGTCGACCAGGATGGCGCGGGCAATTGCCACACGCTGGCGCTGGCCGCCCGAGAGCTTGACGCCCCTCTCGCCCACCATGGTGTCAAAGCCGTCCGGCAGCCGCTCGATGAACTCGAGCGCGTTAGCCTCCTCGGCGGCACGGCGAATCTCCTCCTCCGTGGCGTCAGGCTTGCCGTAGGCGATGTTCTCGCGAATGGAGCGGTGGAAAAGCAGCGCCTCCTGCGGGACGTAGGCAACCTGGCGACGCAGGCTCTGCTGGGTGCAGTGGCTCACGTCCTGCCCGTCCACCAGCACACGACCCTCCTGCACGTCGTCCAAGCGCAGGAGGAGCTTGGTGAGCGTGGTCTTGCCCGAGCCGGAGCGCCCCACCAGGCCAACGCGCTGACCAGCGGGGATGTGGAGGTTGAGGTCCTCGAAGACGTAGTCGTCCTTGGGTGCGTCCGGATAGCGGAAACGCAGGTTCTCGAAGTCGATGCGACCCTCGGTGACGGCAAGCGGCTTTGCGTCCGCATCGTCTGCCACGAGCGTAGGCTCGTCCAGCACACGCGTCATCTCGGCTGCATCGCCAAAGGCGCGGTTGATGCGCTGCATCATGGAGTTGAAGTAGTTGAAGCGCATCGTGAGGTTGTACGTGTAGGTGAACATCATGACCAGCGTGCCGGCGCTAATGCCAAACCAGGCATTACCGCCCACCACAAAGATCGAGACCACAAACATGATGGCAGTGATGAGCGCCGACGTGGTAAAGCCGCGACGCATGGTTGCACGCATGTTGACGTTCTCGGCCGCCATTGCCTCGCGGTCCGCCGTGGTGAAGAGCCCGCGCTCGTAGTCCTCACGGCCGTAGGTCTTGACGGCGAGGATGTTAGTCACGGCATCAGAGAGCACGCCGGAGAGCTTGTTCTGGGCGCGCGACGCCTCTGCCGAGAGGGGCAGGATGCGCCGGTACATGCCATAGGCAATGACCACATAGAGCACGAGCATCACCACGAGTATGGCAACAAAGAGCGGCGCTATGGGGGCGAGAATACCCACCGTGAGCACGATGGAGGCAAGCGTTGGCCACAGCGAGTACGTCACCACGTCCACCAGGCCAGAGTAGCCCGAGACAAACCGCGAAGTCTGGCTTACCAGGCTGCCGCCAAAGCGGCTATTGTGGAAGGTCATCGACTGGTTGGAAAGCGTGTCGAAGCACAAGCGCGAGAGCTGGTAGTCACCGTTGATCTCGAGCTTGTAAACCGAGTAGTCCTGGAGCTTCGAGAGCGTCTGCCCCACGGCGTTCACCACAAGCAGTGCCAGCACGTAGGGCCCAAACACGGGAAGCACCTGGTCTGCCGAGACTGGCGAGGCTTGCACACGGTCCACGATGAGGCCCATCACGTAGGTGTTCGCAAAGGTGAGAAGCGCGATGTATCCCACCGAGCTCACGATTGAGAGCACAAAGGCACCCATCTTCTGGCGCGTGACTCCCCAGAAGTAGTGCAGCGTGCGACGGATGGTCGCGCGGTCGTTCTTGTCAGTTGGTCGAGCTGCCAAAACAATCCCCCTCAAGTTCCTTCGCCGCAAGCGGCGTGGGTGTAACTGATGTAGCTTGCCCCAAGCAAGCCAAACGATGCGCCGCATGCCTGTCATCGCGGCTAATTCACAAACAGGCGGGACGTAACGGCCCCGGACTACTTCAGCTCGAACACTCCCCTGATGGCAGACATGATGTTGAGCATTGCGTCACGGCCGGCGACCCCAACGAGCCGGTACCCACGGGCCGAGAGGTCAAGACAACGCAGCTGCTCTACGCAGGCGTAGCCCTTCACTGGGCTCTTCCCCATGTCGATATGGAGGGGGTACCCATTGTTCGTCGTAGTCACAGGGACCACTGCCGTCATGCTGGAGCGGCTGTTGAAGCCATATCCACTCACAACGACGGCCGGCCGGTACTTGGCCGGCTCGTGACCGTAGGCCGGGCTAAAGTCCACCTCGACGATGTCACCCTGTTCGAGATGAGTCACTCCACGACCTCCCCGCCAACATCCTCGCCCCAATCCACCTCGGTGGGCTGGGAAGCATCCTCGTGCCCCCTGAAGAGGGAGTCAATCGACACGTACGGAGCGTCGCAATAGCACCTGTGGCTCTCCTCGACGGGGCGCAGCAAGATGAAGGGGCCATTCTCATCTGTCCCGCAGCTAATGCTGAGATTGGACCCAACGGCAAGTCGCAGCGAGTCACAAACCGCCTTGGGAATGCGCACCGCCTTGGATGCGCCCCAGGAACAGAGCTTGGCCTCGCACTCCTCGGCAACTGGCATAGCGCAACCTCCAATCCAAAAGATATCTTGAGAGATATCTTACCCCGTTGCGAGATGAGACAATCGCCACACGCCAGCGTCATGGCAACCAGGCGCATTCTTGATGTCAAGGCCCTGCGCCCCTCTCGGCGTGATACAGTGAAGCCACAGGAAACGCGCTGTTACTGACGGATAATCGTGGGACACCACGGGGAAGCAGCGTGAACACAACCCGCCGACCGTCTGGGCAAGCGCACCTGAGTGGGTGCTTGCCCGCTGCTGTCTTTTGGGGCCGGGCCCGCTCGCGTGCGCACGAGAGAAGAGAGGACCCATGGAGGATCTGTTCGAGCTACTGCGCGACAACCCCTATCCCGGACGCGGCATTGTGGTTGGCAGCCACTGCGTCTACTACTGGATCATGGGACGCAGCTCCAACAGCCGAAACCGCGTGTTTGTGAAGACCGAGGACGGCATTCGCACCGAGGCGCACGACCCCGCGCTTCTCGAGGACCCCAGCCTCATCATCTACCACCCCGTTCGCACCATGGGCGAGGACCTTGTGGTGACCAACGGCGACCAGACCGACACCATCGTCGAGAAGGGCGACTTTATCGCAGGCTGCATGGCGCGCGAGTACGAGCCGGACAAGCCCAACTACACGCCGCGCATCAGCTCGGTGCTGCACCCCGATGGCTCGTTTGAGCTCTCCATCCTCAAGCGCGCGCGAGACGGGCGCTGCGCCCGCGAGTTCTTCTCGTACGAGGGCTCCGATGGCGGCTGCGGCTACTTCATCAGCACCTACCAGGGAGACGGCAACCCGCTTCCCAGCTTTGCAGGAGAGCCCATTCACGTGGGTATGGGGAGCCCCGAGGAGGTCTGGGAGGCGCTCAACCCCCAGAACAAGGTCTCGCTCTACACCAACGTGGAGGGCGAGGTGCGGATCTTCAACAAGAACCTCGGCGACTAGGGGTGCGGGTGGGAGCGGACGGCACCATGTGCCCGCCTCAAACAGTCCTCGCCACGCTTCGCGTGGCTGCGGAACTCGGCTTGCACATGGTGCCGTTCGCTCCCGCACCCCTTGTCGCCTCCACCCCCTGACGTAGCTGCAGCTCTTTTTGATTTGCTTGCGTGTCACGGCTGATGGTCTTGCAGCCGTACTACGTCAAGACTTGTCGTTCTTCTCCGCTGGCCTTTGCCTCTTTGCCTGCGGCGAGTTCGCGAAGCGCTGTTTGAGCCCGCAGGCAAAGAGGCAAAGGTACAACACGGGAAAGGAAATGTATGAACTCGCTTGAACTCAAGTACGGCTGCAATCCCAACCAGAAGCCTGCACGCATCTTCATGGCGGATGGCTCCGAGCTTCCCGTTACGGTGCTCTCCGGCACGCCGGGCTACATCAACTTCCTCGACGCCCTCAACTCCTGGCAGCTCGTGCGCGAGCTGCGCGAGGCAACCGGCATGCCCGCAGCCGCGTCATTCAAGCACGTCTCGCCTGCTGGCGCCGCAGTGGGGACGCCGCTTTCCGAGGAGGACAAGAAGGCCTTCTTTGTGGACGACGAGGGCGAGCTCACGCCCATTGCCTGCGCCTACATCCGTGCGCGCGGCGCAGACCGCATGAGCTCATTTGGCGACTGGGCGGCCCTCTCGGACACCTGCGACGAGCGTACCGCCCTCTACCTCAAGCACGAAGTCTCAGACGGCATCATTGCTCCGGGCTACACGCCGGAGGCGCTCGAGATTCTGCGCTCCAAGAAGCACGGCAAGTACAACGTGGTCCAGATTGACCCCAACTACATCTGCCCCGCCGTCGAGCACAAGGACGTCTTTGGCATCACCTTCGAGCAGGGACACAACTTCTCGAAGATTGACCGCGACCTTCTCGGCAACGTGGTCACCAAGAACAAGGACATCCCGGAGGCCGCCAAAATCGACATGATCGTGAGCCTCATCACCCTCAAGTACACGCAGTCCAACTCTGTGTGCTACGTGAAGGACGGCCAGGCCATTGGCGTGGGCGCCGGCCAGCAGAGCCGCATTCACTGCACGCGCCTTGCCGGCAGCAAGGCCGACACCTGGTGGCTGCGTCGCCATCCCAAGGTGCTTGGCCTGCGCTTTGTTGACGGCATCCACCGTCCGGACCGTGACAACGCCATCGACCTCTACATCTCTGAGGAGCACGACGACGTCCTTCGCGACGGGGCCTGGCAGCGCGTCTTTGCCGAGAAGCCCGAGGTTCTGGGCGCGGACGAGAAGCGCGAGTGGCTCGCCCAGCAGACCGGCGTGACGCTGGGCTCCGATGCCTTCTTCCCCTTTGGCGACAACATCGAGCGCGCGCACCGCTCCGGCGTGAGCTACGTTGCCGAGCCCGGCGGCTCCATCCGCGACGACAACGTAATCGAGGTCGCCGACCGCTACGGCATGGCCATGTGCTTCACGGGCCTGAGGCTGTTCCACCACTAGGGGTGGAGCCCGGCTCCCACAAGCCCTTCGGTACCCTTGAGGCATGCGGCAAACTTGAGGTCAGGAGGCAGGCCGTCAGGCCCCGTCTGGCCCGCATCTGCCTGCGCGTATGCGGGCAGGAAGAAGCGCTCCAGCTGGCTTATTGCGTCCTCCTCGGACATCATTTGCCCAAAGGGCAGGTACCGCGTGACCTCCTCGGTAGAGTTTATGCGGTGGATGGCGGGTGCATCCGCAAGCGTGTAGCGGCGTAGCATGAGCCGCTCCGTCTCTAGGGGCAGGTGCTCGATCACATGCATGGTGGTTGCCTCTCAACTCATATAACTGGGCTCCAGTATCACACGAGAGACGTACAGACTTTAACGCAGCATGTCCATCCGGCCTCTTTGCAGCGTAGTCTTTTTAGAGCAAGCCGCCCCGGATACCTTGAACGCGGCATCCGGGACGGCATCAAACCGCAAAAGGTGTCTTGTTGACAGGAGCCACCTAGGCAAAGGCGCGACGAAGCGCTCCGCGAGCCTTCTCGCTCGCAAAGGCAAGGATGTTGTCGCCCTCGCAGAGGCCGGTATCCCCCTTGGGGATGATAGTGTCACCGGCGCGGTCGATAGCGATGATCACCGTCTCGTCGGGGAGCTGCAGCTCGCTCACGCTTTTGCCGGCAGCGCCAGACCCCGGGCGAATCTCAATCTGCACGAGTGCGTGGTTGTCCTTGCCCAGGCGCATGATCGTGAACACGTCCTCCATGTCGAGCCCCTCCTGAACGGAGCGCGCAAGGAGGTCTGCCTGGTTGATGCCCACATCGACGCCCATTGACTCGTTGAACATCCAGGCGTTCTTGGGGTTGTTCACACGCGCAACAACGCGGGGGACCTGGTACTCGACCTTCGCAAGGGTCGAAACAACCAGGTTGACCTCGTCACTTCCCGTCGCGGCGATGACCACGTCGGCGTTGAGGATTCCAGACTTCTCGAGAATCTCAGGACTCGTCCCGTTTCCGCAGACGATGTCCAGGCCGGGAAGGGCGGCGCGGATCTTCTCGACAGCCGCCTTTCTATTCTCAATGATCGTGACCGAGGAACCGTCGTCCTTGAGGATGGGTGCGAGGTAGGTCCCCGTCTTGCCACCGCCCACAATGATGATTTGCATGAGAAACCCCCTACTCCGTCTTGCCCAGAATATGAGCGAACTTCTCCAGGGAGCTGCTCGCCACTGCCGCATACACCACGTCACCGTGGCCCAACAGGGTCCCAGACGTTGGAATGAAGGTCTGGTTGTTGTGAGAAAGCGCGATGACCTTGATCTCGCCGACTACCGTAATCTCCTTGACTGGCCGATTCTCCAGCAGGGACGGCACGTCGGCACGCACGATCTGTACCGCGCCCGTACCCAACTCGAAGACGGAGTCCTGCTGGTGATAGGTGAGGAGTTCGCAAGCCCTGCGCACGCCCCAGTCGGTTGTCGAGATGGTCTGGATGCCCAGCCTACGATACGTCTCGGCCTTGGTCACGTCGTACATTCGGGCAATGACGCGTGGCACCCTGTAGGAGTCGCGGGCGATGCGCGCAATCACGATGTTCGCCTCGTCCGAGGTGGTGCAGGAAATGACCGCCTCAGCGCGGTCGATGCCGGCCTTCGCGAGGACGTCACGGTCGAAGCCAACGCCTGCGAGCTTGCGGCCGGTGTATCCCTCGCCGAGTTCCTCGAGGCGCTCGGGGTTCTGGTCGATGGCGCACACGTTGTGCCCCTGGCGATCGAGCTTCCTCGCGAGCCCTATGCCCATGCGTCCGAGTCCAACGATGATAACGTTCATGACGTCCTACCTTTCACTCTGGGTGTCCATGCGGACGCCGTTGCGATCATAGTGGCCATGCCTGCGAACCATGGCCTTCCTCGCCTCTTCGAGCGCAATCACCACGGGGGGCAGAAGCACGAGGTAGAGGTAGTCCCATGCGGTGAGCGGGCAGGTGTGGAAGACGTCCTGGAACGGCGGGAACAGGGTGATGAACACGATGAGCGCCACTTCGAACAGTATTCCCTTATTGACCTGCCTGTTCGAGAACAGACCCACCGAGAAGACCGATGCAAGTTCCGTGCGGCAGTTCATGACCTCGCCAATCTGCGAGAACACGATGGCGGCGAGCGCCATGGTGGTGGCCCTCACGTACGTGGGGTCGAGGTCCGTGCCAACGCCGAACATCAAGGCGCCAGGACGCCAGCCCGCCGCCCATTGGGCGAAGAAGAACGCGCCAAGCGAGGAGATGGCGCCGAGAATGCCGTACCACAGGAACGCCTTGCGCATGACCTTCCCAGTGAGCAGGGGCTCGGAGGGGTCTCGCGGAGGACGGTTCATGACGTCCTTCTCCGGGGGCTCGGAGCCCAGGCCGAGGGCAGGGAACATGTCGGTGCCCAGGTCGATGGTGAGAATCTGCATCGTGGTGAGCGGAAGGGGCACGGCACCGCCAGAGAACAGGTAGACAGCGGAGGGGACAGCCTCGGGCACGTTGGAGTTGAGGATGTAGAGCATGAACTTCCTGATGTTCGCGTAGACGGCCCTGCCCTCCTCGACCGCACTCACGATGGAGGCGAAGTTGTCGTCCGTGAGAATCATGTCGGCAGCTTCCTTGGCGACGTCAGTACCTGTAACACCCATGGCAACGCCGATATCGGCCTTCTTGAGCGCGGGGGAATCGTTGACGCCGTCACCCGTCACTGCGACGACCTCGCCCATTGCCTGGAGGTTCTCAACAACGCGGAGCTTCTGCTCAGGAGCCATGCGAGAGAAGACAACCTCGCCCTCGAGGGCCTTGCGCAGCTCTTCGTCCGAGGTCTTCTCGAGCTCAGGGCCGGAGAACACCTTGGGGTGAGCGCTCTTCACGATGCCGATTTTCCTGGCGATGGAGACTGCAGTCAGACCGTAGTCGCCAGTAATCATGATGACGCGGATGCCAGCGCGACGACATTCGGCGACTGCAGCGGCAACCTCGGGACGCGGGGGATCCTGCATTACCTCGAGGCCAACGAAGGTCAGGTCATGCTCGATGATGTCGGGGGTGTACTCGCTCACAGAGGTGGGGACGCCCTTCTCGTCACGATGAATCGGTCGATAGGCAACCGCAAGCACGCGCAGGCCGTCCTCCGCATACCCGTCGTTGGCGTGCATGATCTTCTCGCGCAGGGAGTCGGTCATCTCCATGACCTCGCCGTTCACGCGAACCTTCGTCGAAAGACGCACCACCTCGTTGGGGGCGCCCTTCACGAACGCCACACGGGTAGCCCCGTCGATGGGACGCTCAAGCTGGTGGATAGTGGACATGCGCTTGCGACGGCTCTCGAAGGGAAGCTCGCGCACGCGGGGAATGTGGCGCTCCACCTCCGAGAGGTCAAGACCCGCCTTCTGGGCCGAGACAAGCAGGCACGCCTCGGTTGGGTCCCCAAGCACCGTATAACGGCCGCCCTCCTTCTCGGGGGCAAGCAGACGAGCGTTCGAGCACAACGCGCCAACAACGAGAAGCAGGCGAAGGTCATCGTCGTCTGCAGCAGCGAAGCTGCGCCCGTCCGCGCGGACCTCGCCCTTGGGTGCGTAGCCGACCCCCGTGACCTCGTACTCGCGAGATGGAGTCCACAGGTGGTTTACGGTCATCTCGTTCTGGGTGAGCGTGCCCGTCTTGTCAGTGCAGATGACGCTCGTCGAGCCCAGGGCCTCGACCGAGGACAGCGACTTGACGAGGGCGTTGCGCTTGCTCATGCGTTGGACGGCCATTGCAAGCGAAAGCGTGACCGTGGGGAGCAGGCCCTCGGGTATGAAGGCAACCACCATACCAAGCGCAAAGATGAAGGACGCAGCGATGCTGTTGTGAACGAACGCCACGTCAAGCACGAGAAAGACGATGCCCATGCACAGCGCAAATACGGTGATCTGCTTGGTGAGGTGATCGAGCTGCTTTTGGAGGGGGCTCTGCTTCTCACCCATGTTCTGGGTGAGGCTCGCGATCTTACCAAACTCAGTCGACATGCCGATCTGCGTCACGACCACGCGGCCATTGCCCTCAGAGACGGAGGTCCCCTCAAACACGAGGTTGGGGGTCTCGGATGTCGTAAGGTCCTCGTCGAGCACCGCATCGGAGGTCTTGCGCACGGGGTTGGACTCGCCCGTGAGCGTCGACTGGTCTACCTGTAGGTCGCTCGCGCGAACAACGCGGCCGTCTGCAGAGATCTTGTCGCCCTCCTCGAGGAGCATCACGTCACCAGGGACGAGGTCCTCCGCAAGGATCTTCTGCTCGTGACCGTCACGAATGACATTCACGAACGAAGGAAGCATCTTCTTGAGCGCTTCGGTCGCCTTGTCTGCCTGGTGCTCCTGCCAGTAGCTGAAGCACCCGTTGATGACATTCACCAACCAAACTGCCACACCAAGCTCGGGCATACCGGCAATGAAGGCAATGATGCCGGCGACCCAGAGCAGTATGGCCATAAGGTGCGTGAAGTTTGAGAGAAAAACGACAACCTGGGACTTCTTCCTGGTTGCCTGAATGGTGTTCTTCCCGTACTTGGCTTGGCGGCTTGCTGCCTCGTTGGACGCGAGACCAGCCGAAGCCGTTCCCATCGCAGAGAAGACCTTGTCAGGCGTGAGCTTCGCTATCTCCTCGATTGGAGAGGACGAAACCTGCTTGGTAGCTTCCACGAAGGCCCTCCTTTCAACTAGGTGCACGCCACCCCGACATGGGCGGCGTGCATGGCATCGACGATGACGCCGACGCAAAGGAAAGCCTATCCATGGCGGCACATCCCGACACCAAGTTTGAGAGCGCGGCCGAATTCAGCATACCTGCAGCATAAAAAACTAATGAGTCAATGATAAAGATGCCATTAAAGCCGCAGGTAATAGTATATGTGATCTATTTTGTTATTCCTTATTGCGTGAGAGCCAGTCCGGAAACGCTATTACCCATCCCAAGCCTCTTTGGGCTAGACGTCGCGCGTGGCGCCCTCACCCTGGCCCATGCCAACCATGCGGTAGCCAACGCCAACATGCGTCTGGATGTAGCGAGGACGGGCGGTGTCGGCCTCGATCTTCTTGCGGAGAGACCCCATGTACACCCGAAGCGAGGCAAGGTCGCCCCCTTGGCCATCTCCCCACACCTCGTGGAGGATGTAGTCGTGGGTGAGGACCTTCCCGACGTTGTGCGAGAGGAGGCAGAGGAGCTTGTACTCGATGGGGGTGAGATGCACCTCATTGCCAGCCAGAGTCACGATTCCCGCGTCGTAGTCGATGCGAAGGTCGCCGTCTTCGAAGACAGACGGGCTGGGGGTGGCCTCAGCAGCGGCTGCCCCCGCATAGCTCAGCCGACGCAGAGCGCTGCGAATTCGGGCGAGAAGCTCCCCCACCGAGAAGGGCTTTGTCACATAGTCGTCGGCACCGGCGTCCAGGGCGTCGATCTTGTCGGCATCTTCCGCTCTGGCGCTCACGACGATGATGGGCATCTGCGACCACCCGCGTATTGAGCGCACGACCTCCACGCCATCGATGTCGGGAAGTCCAAGGTCAAGGAGAACCAGATCTGGGTTGTCCGTTGCTGCCCGCGCTATTGCCTCGCGACCGGTGACGGCAACGACGCGCGCGTAACCATATGAGTCCAGAGCAGTCACGATGAGGTTGCGCACTGCTGCGTCGTCCTCGACTACGAGTATTCTGGGCTGGCCATTGGCAGTTGTCACCGGCATTCCCCTCCAGACGGGTCCCGCGCGGGTAGCGTAAAGGTGAACACGCACCCATGCGGCCTAGCGGAATCAAGGCGAATCGAGCCACCATGAGCCTCAACTATAGACTTGCAAAGCGAAAGTCCAAGGCCGAAGCTCCTACGACCATCGGCGAGACCATGGCCCACAGTATAGAAGGTATCGAAGACCCCATCACGATCCCCAGGTGGTATCCCCGGACCATCGTCCGATACGCTGGTCTTCACCCAGCCGCTGTCTCTCCGCAGGGCAATCGTGATGTGCGAGCCAGCCGGCGTGTACTTTACCGCATTGTTCACCAGATTTACTATCACCTGCACCATGAGACGCGCGTCCACGTCTACCAGGCAGTCGCCATCCGAAGGCTCAACGACGAGCGAATGCTCCGAGACGCGCCTGTCCACGTGGCGAAGTGCCTCCTCGATTACGTCATCCATGAGCTCGAGGCTGGTATTAAGACGCATCCCCCCATTCTCTAGGCGGGTGATCGCCAGGAGGTTCTCCACGGTTTCACTGAGCCAGGCTGCATCAGACCGCACGCCCTCGAGGAGATGACGGGACTCAGTGACATCGAGAGATCCATCCCTGTCGAGAAGAATGTCGGCGCTACCGATGATCGAGGTCAGAGGCGTCCTCAAGTCATGCGAAATGGAGCGGAGGAGATTGGCACGGAGCCGTTCCTTCTCCGCGCTCATTTGCGCCTCCTCGCGTTCCCTAAGCGCTCGAATACGACCCAGTGCGAGTGTCGCCTCACCAATGACGGCCGAGGCGACACTTCTCTCGTTGGGTTCGAGGGGTCGGTCGCCCATGAGGATGCCCATGACGCCCTCAGGCGGTCGCTTGTCCCCTACGGGCAAGTAGAGTCCGGAGGCAGAGGAGAAGCGGGGCGTGCCTTCTCCCGCCGGCTCGCCATTTTCGAAGGCGCACATCGCGACCGACGGTTCGGTTAGCACATCAAGACCCCAGGCCGGGCTCTCCCCAGCAGGGGTGAAGCTCCGTCGAGGCTCGACCCTCTCGCCTGTTGACTCATACCAGACCACATCCCGGTCGAGGAGCTTAGCGAGCTGGGCTCCTGTCGCCTCGAGAACCTCCGTGGGGCCCTCGAGCCCCTGGAGCATGTGATCGGTCTCGAGGAGCACTCTCAGGAGCCTTGAGGTCTCCTGCTCTCCTCGAATCCGCTGACGCAGCTCTACGGAAAGCTCGCTCGAGACGAACGCGACTATGCACATAACGATGAACTCTCCGGGATACTGGCTGCCCCATGCCGCAAAGGAGAGTCGCGGTGACGTGAAGAAGTAATTAAACGCGAGTACCGAGAGGGCAGTAGAAATCACGCTGAGGAGGCGGCTGTTTGTGAAGAACGCAACTAGCTGTACGGAGAGTACGTAGACCACAACGATTGACGCAGCACCCATCCCCATGGAGTCAAAACCCATGCCTACGGCCGTGGCAATCGCAAGGAACCCGATCGTGACGATGGCGTCGACAAGGCGGCGGGTACCTCGAGACAGCCTTCCGCGGAACTCGACAATCGACGAGAGGCGCCCGAATCGGGCGACAGATTCGCTCCTCATCGCTCTGGCCCCCTATGCCTTGGGACCGCAGTATACGTAAGCCAAGCGCTCATCGCCGTTGCGCCCAAGCTTGATGATGCCGCAGTACGCAAAGCCCCTGCTGGCGAGAAGGTCCTGCATGGGCTTGTTGTCGCGATGGGTGTCTACGCGCAGGTTGCGCCCGTGCTCCAGCGCCCAGTCGAGCATGGCACCGCCAACCCCCTGGCCCTGCCGCAGAACCGCAAAGCGATGCACCAGGTCATACGGCTCGTCGTTTGGCCAGGCGCCCTCGTAGATGCGGGCGTAGTCGGGCTCTGGCCCTGGGAGGAACGCGAAGCAGCCAAGCACCTCGTCATTCTCGTCCACGCAGACGCGCAGAGCGCCCGTGGCAATGTCTTGCTCCACCAGCTCACGCGGCGGAAAGCCATCACCCCACTGGTTGGGGTTCCCCGACTCGCGCATGAACGCGCGAGCGCTCTCATAGACCGCAAGAGCGCCGTCAAGGTCTGCTGGCGTTGCTGGACGGATATGCATGGTTGCTCTCCACCTCACATACAGAATGGGCCCCTTGCCCATCAACGATACGAGCAAGGGGCCCAATCATACAGCAGCCCTCTATGAGACAAAGGGACTGTCCCTTTGTCTCATGCCCTACTCCCCAAACATGGTGCTGCGGCCAAAGGAGTCCTCCCATGCAGCGGAGAACTCATCCACCGCAATGCCGGTGCCGGGGTGCTTAACCATCGTCCAGACGATGTCGGGGGCGACCGTCACGGACTGCGCGCCCGCGCAGATCACTTCGTGTACCTGCTCCGTGTTCTTGAAGGACGCGGCGCAGATCTTGGACGCCAGCCCGTTGGCGGCGAGCATGGCAACCAAATCGGCCACTTGGCCAACGCCGTCCCCGTAGTTGCACATACGGTTGACGTAGGGCGCAAGGTAATCGGCACCGTTCATTGCGGCAAGGAATGCCTGGTCGGCGCTGTAGATTGCCGTTGCCAGAACATTGAGGCCCTCTGCCTTCGCAGCCTTGATGGCCCGAAGACCCGCCGGCGTGACGGGAATCTTGGCGTAGGCGTTCTCGCGCAACGCGCAGATCCTTCGGGCTTCGTCGAGAATGCCGTCGCAGTCCGTCGCAAGAACCTGGAAGAAGCTCTTCTGGTTGGGAGCAAGGGTCTTGCACATCTCGTCAATGACCTGCTCGGGAGTCTTGCCCGAGCGCGTGATAATCGTAGGGTTGGTAGTGACACCGGCAATGGTCAGCGTATCGCTCAGCTCTTTGACGGCCTGTGCGTCAGCTGTATCGAGGAAAAGTTCCATGCTTCATCATCCTTCTGTAGTCGATTCCCTTGTGACTCCCGTATGTGCTGTGCGAGAAGCTCGCACGAAAGCCCTTAGCCCCCGTTTGCCTTTGCCTGAAGCCCCGCAGACTCGCAGAGACGGATAACCCATTCGATATCGTCTACGGACAGCTGCCGCATGTCCTTGAGAGCGTAGTTCATTCCCGCTGCATCGTACTTGCCCTTCCCTAGCTGGTGGAACGGA
>Ga0256404_1008909_pt1 | contig 14730 bp, 16 predicted proteins | sample RumenRJG_01DNA_FD_185990 | JGI IMG/M metagenome (GOLD analysis project Ga0256404, IMG submission 185990) | Bovine rumen microbial communities from Lethbridge, Alberta, Canada - RJG_01 | ecosystem: Host-associated > Mammals > Digestive system > Stomach > Rumen | place: Canada: Alberta | collected...
CGTCAGCGGTCGCCCCGTAATGGTTGCTGGTCGGGAAGCCCTGATAGTGCATGCGTCCAGCTCCTCCGGTTGCCAGGATCACAGCTTTTGCCTGGATGACGATCAGCTCTTCCGTCTCCATATTCAGGAAAACCGCACCGGCCGCGCGTCCCTCTTCATCCTTGATGATCTCGATCGCCGCTGTAAAGTCGAGGATCGGTATCTTTCGGTTCAAGACTTCATCGCGCAGCGTACGCATGATTTCCATACCGGTGTAGTCGCGGCACGCATGCATTCTCTTGCGGGAAGTACCGCCGCCGTGCGTGGTGATCATAGTTCCGTCATCGGTCTTGTCAAATTCAACGCCCAGCTGATTCAGCCACTGAATATCCTCCGGAGCTTCTGTAACAAGCTTAGCGACCAACTCCTTCTTCGCCGCGAAATGACCACCGCCGTAGGCATCAAGGAAATGCTGCATGGGGCTGTCGCCCTCTTTGTCTGCCGCCTGGATACCGCCTTCTGCCATCATCGTGTTGGCGTCACCCGGACGCAGTTTCGTGCAGATCATGACACGGGCTCCGGCTTCATCAGCCTCGATGGCGGCTGCACAGCCGGCACCGCCTCCGCCAATGATCAGGACATCCGTCTCATAATCCGGATGTTCCAGATCGACATCGCCTTCATGGATCCTTGCGTGTGCCTGCAGCATATCTGCTAACTCGTGCGGTGCTTTATCACCTGCGTTGACTCCGATCTTCAGCTTTTCAAACTGATTCTCGCGGTAGTCCGGATGATAGGCGCGAAGCAGCGCATCCTTTTCGTCAGCAGTCATGCGGACCGGTTCCATGGCCGCGTTTTCCGCACGTCTGGCTTCTACTTTTCGGATTGATTCCTGAAATTTTTCCGGATACATTCGGCTCACCTCACTTCTCGATCACCCGGCTGTTGTACATTTCCTTCAGCTCGTCATCGGATTTGTTCATCAGATCTTTCATGGCCTGTTCATAGTCGCCGTTCCAGATTTCCTTCACACGTTTGTCAAGATGCTCGGACTCAGGGCTTAAATAGCGCCCGTTCAGCCTTCTGGCAAGCATCGCGACCTGCGGATGAGAGATCCCGGCCGGACAGCGGGACGAACAGATCCCGCACATAACACAGTCAAAGGACAGTTCAGCAACCTTTTTAAAATCACCGCGCTGTGCGTAAGCGATGTACTGCATGGTATTCAATCCCTGCGGACAAGCTCTCGTACAAGCGTTGCAGCCGATGCAGGAATAGATCTCCGGATACAGCTGCATCATCAGCTGCTGCTCGGGCTTTACCGTATTGATATCGTAGATCTGCTTGACGAGCGGGAAGAACGGAAGGGTCGCCACATACATGTTGTTTTCGACCTTGGTCTGACAGGCAAGGCACATCTTCAGTTCCTGCTGGCCGGCGATCCGGTAGATCGTCGCACAGGCACCGCAGAAACCGTTACGGCATCCGCAGCCTCTTTTCAGCTGGTAGCCGGCATATTCAAACGCCGTCATGATCGTCAGATTGTCCGGAACTTCATATTTTTTCCCGAACAGGTAGACGTTAACCATCTTGTTGTCCATATTTTCCTCCACTCGGATCAGTATTCGTCCGGAAGCTCGCCCAGTTGGTCAAAACTGAAAACCGGTCCGTCTTTGCAGACATATTTATCACCGATATTGCAGCGTCCGCATTTGCCGATGCCGCACTTCATGCGCATCTCCATCGTCGTGAAGACCTGCGAGTCTTTAAAACCAAGGCTCTTCAGCCCCTGCAGCGTAAAGTGGATCATAACCGGAGGGCCGCAGATGACAGCCGTTTCCGTCGTCGGGAACTGCAATTCCTTCACATAGTTCGGTACAAACCCGACATGGCCGTCCCATCCTTCTTCTTCCCGGTCGATCGTCAGATAGACATTCATATCTTTTTCGTTCATCCACTCGTCCTGCATCTCGGCAAGATCGACCAGATCTTCTTTCGTGCGGGAACCGTAAACGACATCGATATGACCGTAATTAGCCCGGTTGGCCCGGCAGTAATTGATTACCGAATGAAGCGGAGCCAGTCCGATGCCGCCTGCAATGAACAGCAAATCTTTTCCACGGAAAGTAGATTCGACCGGGAATCCATTCCCGTACGGTCCACGGATCAGAATTTCCTGTCCGACTTCCATGCCGTGCAGCCAGCTTGTAAGCACACCGACCTTCTTGACGGCAAATTCCATATATTCCTTGATCGTCGGGCTGGAAGTAATGGAAATCATGGCTTCACCGACACCGGGCACACTGAGCATGGCACATTGTCCGGGGATATGTTCGAACAGCTTTTTACCGTCCGTCCCCACGACCCGGAAGGTCTTCACATCCCCGGTCTCCTGGCGGATATCCGTTACGACGCCGACCTGCGGGATCAGTTCTTCTTTTCGCATTGCGCGTCCTCCTCCAAGGCCTTCATGACTTTTACGATATTCATGTGGATCGGGCAGCGTCTCAGACAGCGCCCGCATCCGACACAGCTGTAAATACCATCGTTTTTTATCGGATAGTAAACCAGCTTATGCATAAACCTCTGCCGGAAACGCTCCAACTGCGTCTTGCGTGGCGTACCGGCTGCCATCATGGTGAAATCCTTATACATACAGCTGTCCCAGCAGCGGTACCGCTCAATAGTATGTCCGTCGTTAAAATCTTCGATGTCAAAACACTGGCAGGTGGGACAAACAAACGTACAGGAACCGCAGCCAAGGCACTTGTCGGAAAATTCTTTCCAAACCGGTGAGTTGAAAATCTCCAGTTCCTTCTGTCTGTTGTCCGCCGGCTTCAGGCTGTACAAAGGTAATTTTTCCTGGATCGAGTGGATCCGGTCCTGCTCCGCCTTCACTTCTTTCTCTGCGTCTTCATCCGAAGTATCCGCACCAAGCGCAGGCAGATCCAACGCTTTTAAGAGCTCAGCGCCTTTCTCTGTGAGATCCTCCAAATAGATCCAGCCCCCGGCGATCCACATCCGCGCGTCACCTTCCGGCGCTGCCGCATCGATCCCAAAACTATGACAGAAGCAGGTCTCGGAAGGCTCGGCGCATGCCCAGCTGACGATGGTCGCGTGTTTCCTTCTGCTTTCATAATAGGTGTCGACGGGATCCGCCAGGAAAACACGGTCCAAAATATCAAAGGAACGGACATCACACGCGCGGACCCCGAAGATGATAAAATCCTGGGGCTCTTCCCTTGTGTCGATGACTTCGATCTTTTTCCCCTCCATCCGGAACTTTGCCATCGGCTGGACCTGTGGGAAAAAGAAATCCTTCGCACTGCGGAGCGTGTTCAATTTCCGGGACAATGTCTTTCCTGGCGCGTATTCCTCGAATACAGACACCTTATCCGACTTGTCGACAGGGATGTAGAGCTTTTCAACACCGGCTGCTGCGGTCAGCAGCTCCGGAAGTTTTTGCTCAGCTACTTTGACAATCATCAGCGGATACCTCCTTTCTGCACGATCGAAGGCTCAGCGTCACCGTCTTCCGTGAAAGCGGACAGCGGGCTCATCTGCCCCTCCGTTTCACCGGCCTGATAAGTTCCGTACAGGGTGTTGATATCCTTGATCAGCTTACGGTTCAGCAGATGAAGCGGGATATGTTCCGGGCATACACGGGAGCATTCTCCGCAGTCCGTGCACCGGCCGGCTACATGAAAGGCGCGGATGATATGAAAGTTCGCATCCTCAAAATCATTGGATGCCGCCTTAGAAAAGACGCCGGACTTGGGGTTGTCAAACACACACAGATCACAGTTGCAGGCCGGGCATACATTCCGGCACGCGTTGCAGCGGATGCAGCGGGAAAGCTCTCCCTGCCAGAAGGCGAACCGCTCTTCCGGCGTCATCGCCTCCAGCTTTTCCACCTCGTCGAAACGGTGTGAATCAAGGACCTCTCCTTCTTCTCCGATCAGTTCATCATAAACGACATGTTTTCTGCTCTTGCAGTTTATGCAGCGCTCATCCTGCGCTTCGGCAAACGGGATCCGCTTTTCACCGTACACGGTCGTGCACACCAGATCCCCACCGTCTCTTTCTGTTGACAGGATGCCGTCAATGCCCGCGTCGTTCAGTGTTCCGACACTGACTTTTCCATCACAGGGGATGCCGATCACATAGACTTTTTCTCTGTTGATCCGGTGTTCCGTAAGCAGCTGGTTAAAGCTGTACGTATCACAAGGCTTCAGGAAGGCTGCGATCTTTCCGTCTTTCTGCGACTCAGCGATCAGATATTTGGAAAGATTGGCGCCGCAGAAATCATTGTAAACAAAACGTTTGCGTACCTCGTCTGCACTTGTAAAGACAGTCGGCGTAATATCATAGAAGAAATCGCCGGACGACCATCCGAGGACCCGATCGACCGTCCCGTCTTCCAGCAGCTCACAGGCGCGTTTTATCAGTTCGTCCTGCATCGTAAATCCTCCAGTCTTCTGCAGGGACCAAGTTTGGTCACCTGTGCGACAAAGTCATCCATGACATCGACAAATCTCTGGCCTTCCGCCGCGGAGACCCACTCCACTCTCGTCCTCTCTTTTTCAATGCCCAGATAGTCAAGCAGTGAAAACAGAAGCGTCATGCGGCGTCTTGTGTGATAATTGCCGGTTGAATAGTGGCAGTCACCGGGATGGCAGCCGCAGATGATCACACCGTCTGCGCCGCGCTGAAATGCCCGGAGCACAAAACTCGGGTTGATACGGCATGAGCAGGGAACACGGATGATCTTGACATTAGCCGGATAGGTCAGTCTGTTCGTTCCCGCAAGGTCAGCCCCGGAATAAGAGCACCAGTTGCAGCAGAACGCGATGATCTTGGGCTCCCATTTTTCTTCCGTCTGTTTTGTCATCTGCATAATGCATCTACCTCCGCCATGATCTCACTGTTGCTGAATCCGTTCAGGTCCATGGCTCCGCTCGGGCAGGTAACGGTGCAGGCACCGCAGCCCTGGCAGACAGCCGGATTGACCTGAGCCACTCTCCGGATCTTCGTTGTGCGGTCGGGCATCCTGAACTCTTTATCAACATAAGTGATAGCTCCGTACGGGCAGACATCCGCGCACTGAGAGCAGCCGGTGCACATCATTTCATCAGAATGGGCAACACAGGGATTTCCGGTAAGTTTATCCTTGGAAAGCAGACCGATCACCTTGCTGGCTGCCGCTCCCGCCTGTGCTACCGTCTCCGGTATATCCTTAGGTCCCTGGCATACGCCTGAAAGGAACACGCCGGCCGTCGGGCTCTCAACCGGACGCAGCTTGGGGTGTGCCTCCGTGAACCAGTCGTTGGTATCCATCGAAGCCGTCAAAAGCGTTGCAAGATGGCGTGCACTGTGGCTGGGTTCAATGGCAGCTGCCAGAACGACCATATCTGCCTTGATCGTCATCTGCTCATTCATCAGCAGATCCGAAGCCTGTACGACCAGCTTCCCGTTCTCCGGAGTGACCTTGCCGACAGCACCTTTGATATAATGAACGCCGTATTGTTCAACAGCTCTACGGTAAAATTCATCGAAGTTCTTACCCGGTGTGCGGACGTCGATATAGAAGACGTAAATATCGGTATCCGGATAATGATCCTTGGTAAGCATGGCGTGCTTGGCGGTATACATACAGCAGATCTTAGAACAGTATGGCTTTCCGCCGCGCTTCGAATCACACTCACGGGATCCGACACACTGAACGAATACGATCGTCTTGGGATGCTTCCCGTCGGACGGTCTGCGCAGATCCCCGCCGGTGGGTCCTGCCGCATTCATCAGACGCTCATATTCAAGAGAAGTCACGACATCCGGACTCTGCGAATAGGCATATTCATCATACTTGCTGACATCCATGATCTCGTAGCCCGTCGCTACCACGATCGCGCCGTAATCGACTTCGATATCCTTATCGGTATCTTTGTAATTGATAGCGCCGGCACCGCAGACCTTGGAGCAGAGACCGCATACGCCCTTGTTCAGCATAAGACAGTAATTCGGATCGATCGTCGCGACCTTGGGAACCGCCTGGGCAAATGGGATATAAACGGCTGAACGCTTATCCAGGCCCAGATTGAATTCGTTCGGCACCTTCTTCATCGGGCATTTTTCCATGCACAGACCACAGCCGGTGCACTTTGTCTCATCGACATATCTGGCTTTGCGCCGAATCGTTACGTGGAAATTTCCTACGAATCCCTTTACATCCTTCACTTCGCTGTAGGAGTAAATGTGGATCCGATCATTCTGCCCTACATCAACCATCTTCGGCGTGACGATACAGGAAGAGCAGTCCAGTGTTGGGAATGTCTTATCCAGCTGTGCCATCTTTCCGCCGATCGTGGGATTCTTTTCTACGATATCGACATCATAGCCGGCGTCCGCAATGTCAAGGGCTGTCTGCATGCCGGCAATTCCGCCGCCGATGACAAGCGCTCTTTTTACGACCGGTGTCTCACCGGCAGTAAGCGGTGCATCCAGTTCGACTTTGGCAACCGCCGCCTTCATAAGGGCGATCGCTTTCTGTGTTCCGATTTCTTTATCTTTGTGGACCCATGAACACTGTTCACGGATATTGGCGATCTCAAGCAGGTACGGATTCAGGCCGACACTTGACACGGCCTTGCGGAAGGTCTTTTCATGCATTCTCGGAGAGCAGGAGCAGATAACGACACCGGTGAGGCCGTATTTTTTCACAGCATCCTTGATCAGATCCTGTCCACTCTGCGAACACATATACGTATAATCCTGCGCGTATACGACGCCCGGAACATGACGGGCTGCTTCTGCGACCGCCTCTACATCGACAGTGGCCGCGATATTTGTCCCGCAATGGCAGACAAAAACACCAATTTTCTGCATTTTTCGCTCCTTTACTTCGTGTACTTGCGGTAAGCAGAGACGATCGCCTGCTGCGGCATATCCGGATCCAGTCTTTCCGGTACCTGATCAGGGATCAGATGGCTTCCGCCCTGCTGACGGGTCACGGCAAGACGGACAGCTTCAATCAACTTTGCCGGCTCGACCTGCCGCGGACACCTTTCGATGCACGCCATACAGGACAGGCAGCGGTATATCGAGCGGCTGTTCATCAGCTCTTCTATGCGGCCCTCTTCCACCATGGCCACAAACTGGTGGGGATGATATTCCATCTCATCGAACGCCGGGCACGTTGCCGTGCAGCGTCCGCATTTCATACACTTGCGGGGATTCACGCCGCTGATGGCAAGGATCTCTTCCGGTGTTACGGTATAATTGACAGCCATTTTATCCCTCCTTCACGTCCAGCGCTTCCGCCAGCACATCGGTCAGATACCGCACCTTAACGCCGCTGTCCTGACTATACTTCTTCAAGTTGTAATAGCACAAAGGGCAGGCCGTAATGACTGTGTCAGCGCCCTGCGCAGCTGCATTGCCAAGGATCCTGGTTACCCGCTTCTTGGGCAGTTCACTGTCTTCCATGGCCAGGTATCCGCCGCAGCATTCATTACGCTGCGCGTATACGACCGGCTGCGCACCGAGAGCACGGATCAGATCCTCCATGATACTGGGATTCTCGGGGTTGTCCATGTCCATCTTGTAGCCGGGACGCAGAAGAAGGCACCCGTAGTAGGCCCCGATCTTCTGCCCGGCAAGCGGCTTCTTCACAGCTTTTTTGACTGCATCAAATCCAACCTCATCCCGCAATAGTTCAAGATAGTGTATGACCTTCGCTTCGCCGTGATAGGAGATACCGTCGGCAGCCAGATAATTATTGGCCTTCAGCGCAAAGTTCTCATCATTGGCGATATCATAGTTCGTTTGTTTCAGTACATTGTGGCAGGCCGCGCACAGCGTCACAAGCACGCCTCCATGGGCCTGGGCATAGGCCAATGCGCGGACCGAAGAAAGACGGACAGCGATCTCATCCTTAGAAAGCGGATACACGCCGCCGCAGCACTGCCAGTCTTCGATTTCAGTAAGAGGGACTCCGAGAGCCGAAGCACAGTCTCTTCCCCATTTGTCGAAGTCTTTGGCTTTTTCCTTTAATGTACAGCCTGGAAAATAGTTGTAAACCATCTGTCAGCCCTTTCTTGTCAGACCATCTGTTCCGGATGAAAGACCTTGTCGAATTCTTCAGCTGTCAGGAAGCCAAGTCTGACACAAGCTTCCTTCAGCGAAATGTTTTCTCTGAAAGCCAGCTGGGACGTCTTGGCCGCGTTTTCATAACCGATATACGGATTCAGCGCCGTCACAAGCATCAGAGAATTGTAGAGATTGTCGTGCATTTTTTCTTTATTTGCCTTGATCCCGACTGCGCAGTTTTTATTGAATGAACGGATCGATTCCGAAAGGATCCGTACAGACTGCTGGAAATTGTAGGCGATGACCGGCATGAAAACATTCAGTTCAAAATTTCCCTGAGTGGCGGCCATGCCGATGGCCGTGTCATTTCCGATGATCTGAACGGCAACCATCGTGACCTGCTCACATTGGGTCGGATTCACCTTGCCGGGCATGATGGAAGATCCGGGTTCATTGGCCGGGATCGTGATCTCACCCAGTCCGTCTCTGGGTCCCGAAGCAAGCCAGCGCACGTCGTTGGCTATTTTCATCATATCACACGCCATGGCTTTTACAGCACCATGGGCAAAAACAATTTCATCTTTCGAAGTAAGGGCGTGGAATTTGTTCGGAGCCGTCGTAAACGCAACTCCCGTTAAAGCGGAAACCTTCTCCGCTACAAGACTGTCAAAGCCCTTGGGTGCGTTCAGTCCCGTCCCTACGGCAGTTCCACCCAACGCAAGGCATTTGAGCGGTTCAGCAGCAAGCTTCACCAGTTCAACATCTTTTTCGAGGGAACTCCTCCATCCGCTGATTTCCTGTGAGAACGCGATCGGAACCGCGTCCTGAAGATGGGTCCTTCCGGACTTCACGATCCCCTCATTTTCTTTTTCGAGTTTTTTAAATGTTTCGATCAGCTCCTGAGCCGCAGGGATCAGTTTTTCCTCCAGAGCAAGCACCGCTGAAATATGCATGGCCGTCGGAAAGGTATCGTTGGACGACTGACTCATGTTGATATCATCATTGGGATGGCAGAGCTTTTCACCCGCCAGCGAGTTGGCGACATTGGCGATAACTTCATTGGTGTTCATATTGGACTGAGTGCCGGAACCGGTCTGCCATACGACAAGCGGAAATTCGCTGTTCAGCTCACCGCTTATCACCTTATCGGCAGCCTGCTCGATGACGGCCAGCTTGCGGTCTGTCATTTTCTCCGGCTTCAGCTCATGATTGGCCTCAGCAGCTGCCTTCTTCAGGATACCGAAAGCATGGATGATCTCTTTCGGCATGGTCTCGATGCCAACACCGATCTGAAAATTCTCGTGACTTCTTTCTGTCTGTGCGCCCCAGTAGTGATCAGCCGGGACCTTGACTTCGCCCATAGAATCATGTTCGATCCGATATTCCATATTTACCTCCCAGGCAGGCTTATATTATGAACAGCCGGTAAACCGGCTTGTTGACTACATCGACGTGATTATATTACTTAGTTAATTCTTTGTCAATCTTTCCAGGTAACTTTCCAAAAAAACTATATACAAGCTGCTACCTTGTCTTTATTTTATTATACATCCAACCATTATGCTACATGTATGTTGGCAAATATGTAATAATCTTATTCTCAACTTTTGAATTGACAGGCCGACAATTACTCATTTGTGCGGTTATCGATTTACGATGAAATCATAAGGATGTATCTATTTGATCATATATGCCCTCTCTACATCGACAGATACTTAATTTATCTGTCCCTGTCTGCTTCTTTATATGCAGGATTTGCTTCCCGCACAAATGTGCTGTTCCACTCTCTCAGATTTCAAATCGTCCAGACTGGAACGATATAATTGTCACGGTCGATCGCACTGACAGACGGATACATACAGATCACGGCTCCCTTTCCCCTCGGAACGGAAGCTCTGTCGTCACGATACCTTCGATCTGATTGGAGCTTTCTGTACTCTGTACCTTGGCAATCTCAATCAGCCGGTGCAGTGTAGCGGGCTTCTGCCGCAGAAAAAGTTCCTGCCTTCCCTTGTATTCATGAATCTGGGCGACATAGGACAAAATCTCCGTATCCCATGTCCTGTCCTTCAAGTTTGAATATTCAAAAGTTCTCATCGACAATCCCTTTCTCCCAAGGCAATTACCTTTTTCCCAATATTATGTATAATTTGGGAATTTTAACAAGAATCTGGGAGAAAGCCTCAAAACAAATTTCGGTAAACACTCTAAACGAAACGCCATTCTCTAATTGTATTAAAGCTATTTCCTGAATCATATCTTCACATTTCCCATGGATAGTTTCTGATTTCTGATGCTTTTATCAATATCCATTGCCGATTTCATCTCTGCTCCGGTGTCAAAGCCATTACAGAAGCACCTTCATGTATTTTCTCATAATATTTTCGACGTGAAATGATTCCGCGTATCGCATCAGCCGGTTCAAATCTTTATCTTGTCTTTTAACATACGTCTTCAGAGCCGTTCGGAAATCCTGTATCTCAAACCAGCTGCGGCTGCGGATGAGATCGCAGATTGTCCTTTCAAGGTCATACATTGGAACAATGTAACCATAGGAATCGACCACCTCGATTCTTCCGATATCCAGAAGTTCTTTTTTGACTGTAAATGCTTTTACACCTGATTCCGTTAAGCGCTTTGTGTTGTATCCGGTATATATCGTGATTGTCTGCTGCATTGGCTCTCTGTCAACCAGGCCATAGTAATAAAGGCCCTCGTCATGTGAAAAGACGGCTTTTGGACAGCGTATATGTAACAGATAGGATTCATCAATAAGCTCATCCGGTCTTAAATATACTCCCTGAGCAATTCTCTCATATCCGTTTTCTTTTAGAAAATGATAGAACTCCGTTTTGAAATTCCGTATGAAAGAACGGTTCCGGTTGTTAAAACCTTATTTTCCATTTCAATGCTTCTGATCTTATCTTCTGTTGTCATCCCAGTCACCTTCTTTTGTGCTAATATGGTATCCGAAAATATCACAGCTATCAAACAGCGCTGTTTTCCAGGCAGTGCCTTCTCTCACAATTGATTGATGGTAAATAATCGCTCATAATTGGTCTTAAATTCACAGGATTCTATTTTACGAGTAATTCGATTTCCTTCAGCTGAACACTAACATTAAAGTGCTTCCAATTCATTCCGAAAACGCAGTCTGTTTTGCATATATTCGTCCTAAAAATGTGCTCATGATTGTATTTTTCCGCGTTTTTTTGTAAAATAACCTCACAGGAATATATAACCTGCCACTGGAGGTTAACAGTAATGAAACGTACAGCCAAAGCAGAGCTTGTGAAATGGAAAGACCGACCGAACCGAAAACCTCTTCTTGTAACGGGTGTCAGGCAGTGCGGAAAGACATATCTTCTTAAAGAATTCGGAGGAGAATATTTCCCGGATACTGCCTATTTTAATTTGGAAGCTGACGACACGCTTAAAAGCGTCTTCGATCATGATTTCAATGTGAACAGGATACTGTTCGAACTTGGTTCTCTGCATCGCAGCAAGCCAATTGAGCCCGGAAAAACGCTTGTTATCCTGGATGAAATCCAGGCGTGCCCGAGAGCCATCACCGCGCTTAAATACTTTTGCGAAGAAATGCCGGAACTGCACATAATTGGTGCTGGTTCTCTTCTCGGAGTTACTATACATGATGAATCGATCTCATTTCCGGTAGGAAAAATTGACCGTCTTGAAATGGTACCCCTGTCTTTTACAGAGTTCGCTGTAGCAATTGGAGACGGAAATTTTATTGAGGGAATCACCAAACAGCCACTGAATCAGCCTTTATCTGAGATCTATACCCGGCAGATGGAGGCGGACCTGAAACTCTACTATGTTATCGGCGGGATGCCGGAAGCTGTTCAGTGCTGGATCAATACCCATGATCTGTCGGAGGTTGAAAAGATCCAGGACCATATCCTTGATGACTATTCGGCGGACTTTGGCAAGCACGCCCCGGTAAACGATATACTAAAACTGCGTCAGATCTGGGACTCTGTCCCCATTCAGCTTGCAAAAGAAAACAATAAATTTGTTTTTTCCCACGTAAAAGCCGGGAATCGCGCCAAAGATCTGGAAGACGCGATGCAGTGGCTTGTGAACGCCGGCCTCCTTATCCAGGTCCATCTCATGAGAAATCCGGAACTGCCTCTAAGCGGTGAAGAAGACGCAACCTATTACAAAGTATATATGTCGGATATCGGACTTCTCCGCAGAAAATCAAAAATAAACTACCGCACAATTTTAATGGGCGATGCGGATTTCATACATTTCAAAGGAGCCCTGACAGAGAATTTTGTTCTGACGGAATTGATTTCGCTTGGCATCCAACCAAGCTTCTGGAGATCAAAGTCAGAGGCTGAAGTCGATTTTATTACCGATTACGAAGGTACAATCTCTCCGATTGAAGTGAAATCTGCCGACAATACAAAAGCAAAAAGTCTGCATTTATTCTGCCATCGATATGAACCGGCGCAGGCTTACCGATTTTCCCTTAAAAATATCGCCGATAACATGGATGGGGCAACAAAGGTCTGGAGTATCCCGCTGTACTGTATGTTCAGGCTGCCGGAATATATCCGGCTGGTCTGGGAACAGCGAAGCTGATTCATGTTTTCTGTCAAGCGAAAATTTCTCATAAAAAAAGCCGGATCGCTCACCGGCTTTTTTCTTCGATCAGTTTTTAATAACGCATTCCTGGTCAGTTAGTACTTAAATGCTGTTCCCCAATAACAGCAGCCTTTTGCTTTTGGGGAATAAATACATCTAATAAATATGCACTGTATTGTCAAATCGGTTTTTTATTATTCGCCGAATCGTTTAAAAAAAATCGAAAACCTGCACGATTATTTTCATCATACGATTTTCGAGCAAGCCCAACTCGATTTTAATTTGCCGGATGATTGAGGATTTCACTAATTCATTATCTTCTCAAACCGAAACATCCCGTCCAGGGATTGTTCGTCTATCTGATCTGTCATTTCCGGATCATTAGGGTCAGGATGATGCCTGTTGTAGAACTCCACGATGTGAAATCCACAGCGATTCACATAAAAATGAATATTTCTCTTTTCAAAATATGGAGTGACCGTTTCCCAGACAGTTACCTCCGGATGCAACTTCTCAATCTCGCGCCACGCAGCATAGCCGATGCCTTTGTTGTGAACTTTCGGAGAAACGAATAACAGATCAAGATTGCCGCGCTGACCTGTCACTTTTATCACAACACCTCCGACCGGTTTGCCATCTTGCATAATACGGTACGCCTGCCCATCATCAATTGACCGCTCTATTGTTTCACGGGAGATGATCTGATTCTCTGTTTCAAAATGATCATCCCGCAAACCGAATTCTTCCAGCGCACCATAATTAAATGCCTCCTGATTGTCCAATATAAACTGCTCCCGATCATCATCGGTCAGAGAAATAAGTGTTATTTCATTCATGCTCTCACCTACTGAAATTTTGATTTGCCCCAATATTACTTCCTGATGAATTTCCGGTCAGCTTCCGGGATGGAATCATCTGACACATACCGCTCCGCCTTCATGTGAAGGTCATATTTATCGCGGAGCTCGGCAATCTTCTTCATCATCGGCGATATATGATGCCGGTCGATTGCCTCCTGGTCTTCCCAGCTGTCAATCAGAAGGATTGTTTCCGGATCATCCAGCGGCTGGAAATACTCATATCTCAGATTCCCGGTTTCAGCGCGGATCGCCGCGACTGTTCCCGATGAAATCATCTCGTCGGCAAATGCTCTCGCGCTGCCGTCATATCCCGAATAATACAGATTCACTGTGATCGCCATTTTTCACCTCGAAAACTGAAATTTTATTCTTCTTCCATTAGAAAATTTGTCAGGAGGATTCCAATTCTTTCTATTATCCGCATCCGGTCGAAAAAAGGGCGGTGACTGTTATGCCATCGCCCTTAATACCGCATTGAAAAAATTTCAAATGTGCGATTTTTATGTTTCTGCGTAAATTTCCGACTCAGCCGCATATTTTTCAGTGTATACCCGATTTGCTACCGTCTATTGGGCGTTCAAGTCATACCGTTTTCTTTGGAAAATCAGTACATCTTTGCGCCGGCCGGGATGGCATTGTCGAGCATGATCAGATGCAGCTTTTCTTCTCCCTCTTCTGTATGAACGGCGGAAATCAGCATGCCGCAGGAATCGATGCCCATCATCTTTCGGGGCGGAAGGTTGAGGATGGCCAGGCAAGTCTTGCCGACCAGCTCTTCCGGCTCATACCAGGCGTGGATGCCGGAAAGAATGATCCTGTCTGTGCCGGTTCCGTCGTCCAGCGTGAACTTGAGAAGCTTCTTTGACTTCGGCACCGCTTCGCAGACCTTTACCTTGACCGCGCGGAAATCGGACTTGCTGAAGGTATCGAAATCGACGTAATCCTTAAAGAGCGGCTCGATCTCCACCTTGGAGAAATCGACGGGTTCAGTCTTGATTTCCGCCGGCGCCTTACAGCAGCTTCGGCTTTGGCGGGAGCCTCTGCGCTTACATCATTTTTCTTATCTGCGTCGTTTAAGGACTTAAGCGTCGGGAATCCATTTCCGATATTGTTTTGATGATCTGTTCCCGCCTGTTATCATAGTTTTCGTCCCGGTGCTGCCTGAAAGCGCCTGTCTGTCACCATGGTTTATTGT
>Ga0256404_1008910_pt1 | contig 14728 bp, 1 predicted proteins | sample RumenRJG_01DNA_FD_185990 | JGI IMG/M metagenome (GOLD analysis project Ga0256404, IMG submission 185990) | Bovine rumen microbial communities from Lethbridge, Alberta, Canada - RJG_01 | ecosystem: Host-associated > Mammals > Digestive system > Stomach > Rumen | place: Canada: Alberta | collected...
AGCAACTATTGCCAAAGCTTATGAACTTGCTGGTGATGGTTCTACAATAAATATTGGTGCTGGTACATACGAACAGTCCAGTTCCATTACTTTGGACAAATCAATTACATTTAATGGTGCTGATGGCGCTATAATCAATAGGGCAGGAACTGCAAGCGTATTTATGTATACTGGAGATGATGCAAAAACATTCACATTAAACAATTTGATTTTAAAAGCCCCTATTGCTCAAAATAACCCAATGATAAGTATTGGTGGAGCAGGTATTTTAATAGTTAATAATTGTAAAATGACTGATAATGTACCTGGAAAAAATGGGGCCATTAAATTATATGGGGATTTGACAAAAGCAACTTTTGACAATTGTGAATTCTATGATATGAATGGATCAAGCTCTTCTTCAGCTTCTTATATAACTATTATGGGTAAATCTGTCGTGGATGTTAAAAATTCCATTTTCCATGATATCATCATCCCAACAGGTTCATTTTTTAGAGCACCAATCTATGTAAATTCAGCTGATGCAACTGGTACAGTTTCCAATTGTAAATTCTACAATATTAGTGGAAACACAATGGGAGTTATAGATAATAAAGCGGGAACATTAACTGTTTCCAATTCCAGTTTTGAAAATATTTCCCTTAATGGCGGAAATTCTAAAGGAATAATTTATGTATCCCAAACAACTGCAGTGGGAAATACTCTTATTAGTGGAAACTCATTCCATGACAATGACGCAGCATATGCAATTTGGATTTCTGCTGCTCCTACAACTGTAGAGTACAATGCATTTGATTTAGCTGAAGGCCAATATGCTATCGGTAACAATAAGCAAGCTGTAGTAAATGCAAATTACAACTTCTACGGTACCAATGACAACCCAAGTGCATTCTTAGACAATGTAACTGCATCAAATTGGGTAATCATGTCCGCTAGTGCAAGTGCAGATACTGTAGCTACTGATGATTCAATCACAATAACTGCAGACTTCAGCAAATACACTGATGGAACCACTACTGGTGACGTAACAGGCACAATGGCAGAAGTTCCTGTAAAATTCACTAATGCAGATGATACCAAAGGTAGTTTAGCAAATGAAATTCTATACCAAGACAACAAGGCTATAGTTACCTACACTGGTATTGCAGAAGGTGCTGACACTATAACTGTCACTGCAGCAAGCGTATTAACTACCATTCCAATCACTGTAATTGGCGGATCTGCTCCTAGTGGAAATGTCATTTATGTAAAACCGGATGGAAATGATGAAAACGATGGATTAAGTGAAGCTACTGCAGTTAAAACAATTGCAAAAGCAGTTGCTATCGTAAATGCAGCTGAAGGTGACCAGTTCACTATCAACATTGCAAACGGTGAATACGCTGAAGGTCCAATTGACATTCCTGAAGCTAAATCAATTAGTTTCATTGGTGCTGAAAAGGATAAGGTAATCATTGTAAGCACTGCTACTGGAAACGCAAAATACTTCTTCAGCAAAAATACAGGTGCTTCTAACTTTGTATTTAAAAACCTTGTATTGACTGGCCTCGACTCTGGAGGAGGCAGTTTAGGTATTAAAGTTGGAGGTACAGGTACTGTAGATATCATTGACTGTACCTTTAAGGATATTGTTGCTAAGGCAGCTGTACAAACCTATACAACTGGTGATGTAAACATTAAAGGATGTACCTTCAAAAACATTTTAGGCCCTGATTCTGCATCTTGGGGTGCCCTTTACTTCAGCGGTAATGCAAACATCGTAAATGTTGAAGATACCCTTATTGATGGTATATGCTTAAATGAAAGCGCTGCAACCCAATATGCATATGATTGGGGTGCAATCTATAACTATGCTGGCGCAGCTAAAGTAACCCTTAAGAATGTCAACATTACCAATGTAAACGGTGCTACTGATGCTGTAATTGCAACAAGAAGCGGATTGGATTTAATCAACTGTAACATTTACGGAAACTCCATTGCTAAAACAGGCTCAGGCACTTATGGTTACGGATTGATCCACACAACTTATGAGGCTGCTAATGTAAACATTGTAAAATCCTCTTTCTTCAGCAATAATGTATATGCATTATTCCAAGCTACAAGAGGAAACATTACCGTAAGCTACTCTGCATTCTATGACAATGTTCCATTTGAAGGCGCTGAATTGATGAACATCAATGCTACAAGCTCTTATGTTAAAAATGTTGTAGCTAACTACAACTGGTGGGGCTCCAATGACAACCCTAACACTGCAATGGCAGGTGCTAGCGTAGACAATTGGGTTATCATGAATGTGGAACCTGCTAGTGCAGAAAACATTGAAATAGGTGGTACTGTACCTATAACCGTTGACTTCAAGCACTACACTGACGGCACATCTGTCAGCGAATTAGCGGATTCCATTCCTGAACTTAAGGTAACTGCAACCGCTACTACAGGCAGTTTAGATAAGGCTGAAGCTATCACTGAAAACAACCAAGCAAGCTTTACATACACTGCTGCAGCTGGTGGTGAAGATACTGTAAACATAGCATCAGGTTCTGCAACTGTACCTATAGCTATTGCAGTAAACACCCCTATACCTCCTCATGACGTTTATGTATCCAAAGATGGAAATGATGAAAACGAGGGTAGTGAAGAATCTCCTGTAGCAACTATTGCAAAAGCTATTGAAATAGCTACTGGAGATGCTGGAACAGGCAAGATATTCGTCAATGCAGGCACATACACTGAAAATAATTTTGAAATAATCAAAAATCTTGAAATTATAGGTATCGGTGATGTGATTATTGATGGTAACAATGAAGCTAGAATCTTCACTGTCAATAGCACTACAGAAAACTTCACCCTTAGAAACATTGCCATTACAAAGGCTAACAGAAACTATGGGTCAGTCATTTACTCAACTGGTGCAAATCTATTGTTGGACAGTGTAGCCTTATATGAGAACCAGGCTACTGGAGGATACTCTTCAGTATCTGTTATTTATGCAAATGGCGGAAGCTTGGAAATCGACAATTCCGTAATTGCTAACCACAGTGCTGATGGTATGATTTACATTTCAAGCGCAAGCTTGATAATCAACAATACAGTGTTTGACAACAACAATGCTAACTTAACTGATAGCGGTACTATGGGCTTTATATTTGCAACAGGCACTTCCAGTGTGACCATTGAATCATCTAACTTTACCAATAACATTGATAGGCAAGGTTTAATCTATGATTCAAGCAGAACCAATAATCTTGTAATCAAGGATTCATTATTTGACAATAATGTAGCAACTGTTGGTGCTGGTGGAGTGGTCCACTCAGACGGCAAGGTAAATATTGCAAACTCCGTATTCACCAATAACAAAGCAGGTAGAGAAGGTGGAGCAATTTTCCTTAGCAAAAATGCTGATGCAAATATCACTAAATCTGTATTCATAAACAACACTTGTGCAAATTACCAAACAGATTATAATGGTGATGCCATATCCTCAGCTGGTAAATTAACCATCAATTACTCAGTAATCTTAGCAAAAGAAGGCAGTTCAAAAGTTCTCCTATTCAATGCCAACGAAGATAACGCACCTAACGCTAATTATAACTGGTGGGGAACCAACAACAGTCCTGTTAGTTTAGTTGGTGCTGACTCCTACTATGACGATTGGGAAGAGGAAGATGTAAACTGCCCTATGCCTGATGTATCAAAATGGGTAATTATGGGTGTAAACAGCAACTTGACTGCTGAGAGCATTAACCTTGGTGATGAAGTGGAAATCACTGTCGACTTCAATCATTACACTGATGGAACCACAACAAGCGAATTGGTTGAAAGCATTCCTGAAGTGGATGTAAAGGCTACCGCTACCCTTGGCAGTTTGGATAAGGCTGAAGCTATCACTGAAAACGGTCAAGCTAAGTTTGTATACACTGGTGTGGCTGCTGGAGAAGACATTGTGAATGTCGAATCTGGAGCACAAACCGTTCCTATAGCTGTCAATGTAGTAAGCAATGCTTATGAAGGCATAATTTATGTATCCAAAGACGGTTCTGATTCCAATAATGGTGCAGAAGACACTCCTGTAGCAACAATTGCAAAAGCAGTTGAACTTGCACAAGCAGGATCCGGTCAAATCATCATCAAGGAAGGTACCTATAACGAAAACAACATTACAATCAACAGTGAAATTCCAATTGAAATCACTGGAGGAGAAAATGTTGTAATCGACGGTACAGGATTAGGAACATCCAGCATGTTCATAATCAAAACCAGTCAGGCTGTTGTCATTGAAAACATCAAATTCACTAACAACAAAGCTAAATACGGTGCAGCTATTGACATTGAAGGTTCACGCAGTGCTTTAGTGGAAGTTGATGTAACTATCGACAACTGTGTCTTTGAAAAATTGGAAGCTACCAATCAAGGTGGAGCTGTTTACGCTACCTACATTGATGGTAAATTAGTAATCAACAATTCTGTTTTCACCAAGAACAACGCTTCAAGCTGGGGTGGAGCATTAGCTGTCACCTATTCAGCTTATGAAGGAGCTCTTGATTTGGTAATCAACAACACTTCATTCAGCGACAACTTCGGTAACAATGCTGGTGGAGCATACCTAATGGCAAATACCATTACCATTGAAAATAGCAATTTCACCCATAACGGTGCTAAATATTATCCTGGTGCATTAGAATTGTATAACTGTACAGCTACTGTCGATAACTGTATTTTCACAGACAACAATGCTTCAAAACAATCTGCAGCAATTAAAGTTGAAGGTGTAAGCAATCAGCCAATAGCAAATGTAGCCATTACCAACTCAGTTATTGAAAACAATGTTGGTTTAACTGAAAAGGCAGCTGCTATTTATGTGGACATTGCTACTGTGGAAATTTCATACTGTTCCATAGTGAATGCACATGCAATTGAGACCCGTACTGGAACCGGCTACGGAGGTACATATTCCCAAGGTGTTGTAATTGCAAACAACAACTGGTTTGGAACCAATGACCCAACATCTGTAGTGAACGGTACCAACATTACCATTGACAAATGGGTAATAATGAATGTGGAAGCAAACGCTACTGATGTAATTCCTGGTGATGAAGTAAAATTGACTGTTGACTTTAATCATGTAATGACCTCTGCTGGCGAAATTGAAGAATTGACTGGTGGAGCAATTCCTAAAGAATCATACACTGTAACATTTGCTGCAGAAAATGGTACTGTAAGTCCTGAAACCTTAACTGTAAATAACGGTGCAAGCGCAGATGCAGTGTTCACTGCAAGCGATTACAATGCAAAAGTAACTGCAACATGTGCTCAAGCAACTAAAGATATCATATTTGTTGGAGAAATCCCTGAACCTTACACCGGAATCGTTTACGTATCCCCTGATGGATCTGACAGAAACAACGGTTCTGCAGAAGCTCCTGTAGCAAGCATTGCAAAAGCAATTGCAATTGCAACTGCTGAAACCGGTTCCGGCCAGATAGTAATCAAGGAAGGAACCTATAAAGGAACAGATTACTTAATCACTAAAGATTTAGAAATTGTAGGTGAAGGAGATGTTGTAATCGATGGTGAAGGTCAAGGAAGATTATTCTACATGAACTACGGCGCGGATGTCGCTAAATTCTCACTTGCAAACGTAACACTTACAGGTGCAAACAACGGATATGGCGCAGCAGTATATTCCTTTGCAAAAGAAACAGTATTGGACAATGTAACCATAGTCAACAACCCTGGAGCTGGAGATTTAATTACCACCTACGGCAACTTGACCATCAAGGACAGTGAAGTTTCCGGTCATAACGGTGGAGATGTTATCCAAACTTCCGGTGATGCAACAATCATTATAAACAACACTTTATTCAATGATAATGAAGTTACTGCATCCACTTCCGATTATGGAATTGTATATGTCTCAAGCGGCAAGGCAAATGTGATTATAGAAGATTCAAAATTCTATAACAACAAGGCAAGACAAGGTATTGTAATCGGTAGTTCTGATGCAAACATCACTGTAAAAGGCTCTGAATTCATCAACAACACCAACACAGTTTCCTATGGTGGAGCCATTCGAGCAGCTGCCAAATTGGATGTTACTGAATCAGTATTCATCAATAACAATGCATTCAGAGATGGTGGAGCTATTTACATAGGCTTCATAGGAGATGCAACCATTACAAGATCTGAATTCATCAACAACTCTGCAGGAAGCGGATACGATGGTGATGCAATCTATAATGGCAATAAAGCTACTGTAAACTATTGCATCCTGCTCACCAACACTACAGGCAAACTCGTCTTCAATGATGGAGAAGACAATGTTGTAAACGCTCAATTCAACTGGTGGGGAACCAATGAGAATCCTAAGTCATTAACTGGATACGGCACATACGAGGACGACTACGACGACGAAGTCGACTGTGCTGAAGTGGACTGCTCCAACTGGATTGTCATGAATGTGGCTGCTGAAACTTCTGATATTAAAATAGGCGCTGAAGTTCCAATCACTGTAGATTTCAACCACTATCTTGACAGCACTACAAGTGAAATCAAAGAGCTTGACACCAAACTTGCACAGGAATTAATCGTAGATTTCAATTCCCTTACAGGCAGTCTGGATAAAACCACTGTAGAGACAAGCGGCTTGGTTGCCCAATCCACTTATACTGCAGTTGAAGGACAGAACAAGATTGATGTGGGATCTTCCAATGCGGAAGTCGGCATAGAATTCAATGTTGTCAAATCAATCAGCACTAACATTGCTGTGGATGAGGAAATCACAGTTACTGCAGGTTCCGGAAGCTTGAATGTTGTCTTGACTGCTGAGGGCAGTCCTTTAGAAGGCAAGCTGATTAGTGTGAAAGTGAATGATGAAATTACATTGACAGCCACTACAAATGCGGAAGGTATTGCGGAAATTGATTTAAGTTCAGTTCCTGTAGGAACTTACAATGCGGAAATCATCTTTGAAAAGGACGGCCAATATGAAGCTTCCAATGCAGCAACCAAGATAATTGTGAAAGAAGCTCCAAAAACAGCTGAAGATCTTCAAAAACTCATTGATGAAACTCCTGAAGGAGGAGTATTGAACTTAAGCAATATGGAATTTGCAAATGTCGCAGGCATTAACATCACAAAGGACATTGCAATTGTTGGAGACAATGTGACCATTGCAACTGCTGGAAATGGAACTCCTGTATTCAACATTCCATCCAATGTAAGCAATGTAAGCATCAGTGGAGTTGAATTCATAGCAAACAACGGTGATGTGCTGGTCAAGGCTACTGCTGCCAACGGCACTGATGATCTGTCCATTGTAAACCCTGCTATTGAACTTGTAAACAACACTGTAAGTCCTGCAAATGAAAATGTTGTACCATCTTCAATTACCTTGTTCGAACTTGAATCTGAAAGAGGAGTTCTTGCTCCTTCCAACCCAATAAGCATCAAGGACAATAATTTGCCTGAAGGCGCTAAAGCATTCGACTTTGAAATTGCAGGATTGGATGATGGCAATGGAATCAACATTCCACAAGGCGGAAACATCAATACCAATGGTTCAAGCGACGGATCAACTGCCAAGCTTGCTACTACAATCGTAGCTAAAGGCATGAAAACCACTACTGTCAATACCAAGATCAATGGTAAGAAGGCGGGTAAAAACTACTCCATAACCTTGAAAGACAGTAACGGAAATGTCCTGGCAGGAAAACAAGTATTGATTTCCTTCAACGGCAAGATCTACAAATGCACAACAAATGACAAAGGCGTTGCAACTATTAAAGTCGCACTTGCCAAGAAAGGAACTTATCCGGTTGTAGTTTCATTCCTTGGAGATGAAAAATACAATGGAAGCTTTGTTGTGGCAAAGATCAAGGTCAATCCGCAGAAAGTCAAGCTGACTGTAGCCAAGAAGAAGTACAAAGTCAAATCCAAGAAGAAATACCTTGTTGCAACCCTCAAGTCTTCCAACAAGAAGGCTATCAAGGGCAAAAAACTGGTATTCATTGTGAACAAGAAGAAATACACTGCAAAGACCAATAAGAAAGGTGTTGCAAAGGTAAAAGTTAAGTTATCCAAGAAGAAAACTTACAAGTTCAAAGTCAAGTTCCTTGGAGACAGCACTTTCAAGAAAATCAGCAAAAAGGGAAAAGTGAAAATAAAATAGAAAATTTTTAAATGGAATGGTTAATAGTTTTTAACTATTTTCCATCCTGTTTTTTTATTTTGAGATTGAATTTTAAAATTTCAGCAATCACATTCTTCAATAGGATTAAATTCCAATGATATCTCGAATTTAAAATTATTTGTAAATTTAGTTGGATTTTAGAAATTTTGTCGATTTGTTGAATTTAAGTTTGGCTATTATTTTGTTGCTAGAATTTTAAAATTTAATTTGAAAATTAATTATATTTAAAAAGAGGTGTAAGATTGAAATTAAATAAGAGATTTCTAATATTGTTATTGCTTTTATCCATATTGATTTTGGGATTCAATTCAGTAGGCGCTGCAGATTTGAGTGGATTCAGTGAGGGCGGCACTGCAGATTTGAGTATTGATGATGTATCCGTTTCACACCAGTCCATTGATTCAGTTTCTTCAAGTGTTGAATCTCTCAATGATGCCGATGATGACTTGTCCGAGTCTATTTCCAGTCAAGATGATGATTTGATTATTGAGAATATGGATTCACTTCTTGTATCAAATGGTGCTCTTAATGAGGGTCCGGATTCAATTCAAGCATCAAATGATGAAATCCTCAAGGATAGTGAGGAATGTATTTATGTGTCTAAAAATGGAAATGATGCCAATGACGGGTCAATGGAAAGTCCTGTCGGAACTATCTCAAAAGCTATAGAACTGGCTGTCAATAATGAAACAGGATGTCATAGGATTTTTGTTTTGGAAGGAAAATATGAAGTCTACAATGTAGATCTGGATTATACTTATCTGACCATAGAAGGCTCAGGCATTGGAAAAACCATATTTGATGGTATGGGATATACAGGAGGAATGTTCTCCATTCACTATTCCAACTTGACAATTAGGAATCTGAGTATCGTCAATGGGGTAAATACAGGCAGTTCCGGAGGAGCATTCACCAACATGGGCAATCTTACTTTGGAAAACATCAATGCTTCAGATTGCTATGTAAAAAATTATAATGGGGGTGTTATTTACTCTGTCGGCAATCTGAATCTAGTCAATTCCAGTTTTTCCAATAATATTGTTGACCCTACTAATAGTGGAGGCAATGGAGGAGTGATTTACATTGATGGATACTACTCCAATCTTGAATATCCTCCAAGCTTGAATATTTCTGGCTGTGAGTTCAGGAGCAATACTGCAAATGGAGATACATTTGGTGGTGGTGCCATCTACATGCAGTATGCAGATGGTTATAAATCCATTTCAGACAGCAGGTTCATAGGAAACAAGGCTTTGGCTGGAGGAGCAATATTCCTTCAAAATTCCGAGGGCAATTTCTTCATGAACAACGTCAGCTTTATTGCAAACAAGGCTGCCGGAACAGTTTCCAACTATGGTGGAGGAGCTCTCAACCTCTTAGGCAAAACCGATGGGAGAGTTGGAAGCATAACCATCATCAACAGTGAATTCGTAAACAATACTGCTGTCAACACCCGTGGAGGTGGAGCCATTCTTGACAGGAATGTGGATTTAAACATCACAAATTCCTTCATCTTCAACAACAAGGATAACTCAAAGAACATGTCAATATACAAGGATACAACTGTCTACTATCCGAATGGAGGAAAAATCTATCTGGAAGGAAACTGGTGGGGAGAGAATAATGCTCCTGTACTGGATAAGATCACAATCAATAAATGGATTGTAATGGACATGATTGTAGAGATTTCCAATAAAATGGGTTGTGATTATAATGTTAAATTGCTTTTAAATCATTATAATGATGGAAGCCTCATTGAGGATAATTATTATCCATTTGAGCATCATTTCTCCATAGCATCCAGCAATGGCATTTTGAATCAGTCTGAAGGCATTCTGGAGGATAATGAAGTTCTTGTATCATTATCTTCACAAACAAAGGACAATCTTATAACCTCAACAATAGATAATCAAAGTCTTAAACTCAATACAAAGGAAATCATTTCCAATTTAAGCGCAGAAGATTTAATAAACATTATTGAAAATGCCAATAGTGGTGATGTCATAGACTTGTCAAGCTGCAGCATAGAAAATGTCTCCAATATTTTAATCAACAAGAATTTGACTATCATAGGCAACGACTACACAAACATAAAATCTGCTGGTGGAAATCCTCTCTTTATTGCAGATGGTTCAGATGTTAACGACATAGGTATTACTGACATTCGATTCTTAGTGCATGATGGAGATATTATCCTTTTAATTAATGCAAGCAATTCCACTAATCCTCTTGAAATAAATGTTCCTTCAGTTAATATAAGCGGCGTGAAAGTGGAAGGCATCGATGAGGATGTTGTTGGAGAAAGTGTGGTCGTGCTTGAGATAAATTCCGAGAGGGATCTTCTAGGATTAAGCAATCAGGTAGTTGTTGAAAACATCAGCACTTTTAATGGAGTAAAATTATTCAAATTCAATCTTACAAGCATTGAAAGCGAAGATGGAATTTCAATTCCAAATGGTGGTTCCATTCAGTTGGATAATGGAAGTAATAATCGCTCATCCACTTCAATTTCATGCAAGGACATGAAAACAACTACTGTCAATACAAAAATCAACGGCAAGAATGCGGGCAAGCTTTATTCCATCACATTAAAGGATGCAAATGGAAACGTCTTGGCTGGAAAAGAAGTGTTGATTTCCATAAACGGCAAGATATACAAGCGCACAACCGATAGCAAAGGACTTGCAAGCTTGAAGATAGCATTCTCCAAGAAGGGAACATATCATTTAGTGGCTTCATTCCTTGGTGATGATGAGTATAATGCAAGTTTTGTTGTGGCAAAGATCAAGGTCAATCCGCAGAAAGTCAAGCTGACTGTAGCCAAGAAGAAGTATAAAGTCAAATCCAAGAAGAAATACCTTGTTGCAACCCTCAAGTCTTCAAATAAGAAGGCCATCAAGGGCAAAAAACTGGTATTCATTGTGAACAAGAAGAAATATACTGCAAAGACCAATAAGAAAGGTGTTGCAAAGGTAAAAGTCAAGTTATCCAAGAAGAAAACTTACAAGTTCAAAGTTAAATTCCTTGGAGACAGCACTTTCAAGAAAATCAGCAAAAAAGGAAAAGTGAAAATCAGGTAAGTTGATTCGAATTCTCTAATAGTCACTTATAGGTTTTAGTTTTTTTTCCTTTTTTATTTTTCATTTTTTAGTTGTTATTTGTTTTTCTATTCTTTTCTTTTTTTTAGCATATACATCTTAACCATAAAAAAATTAAGAATTTAACATGACTTTGATATAATTAATTTAACTATCATTTAAAATGATGGTGCTGGTAAAAAAGCCGAATATATTAATTATAAATTTCATTATATTATGGCTATTGGACAAGGCAAAATATAAAAAAGTTTGATTTTTGAATTAGCGTTCTAGTGGGAATCGAATTTAAAAAAGTAGTCTATTTTATATAGTATAAAAAATAGTTGTTGGAGTATGTATTAAAAAAGATGTCTTGCAACTGAGGAATAAAAAAAAGTTTTTAAAAAAAATAAATCAAGATAGTTATTTAATAACTACCTTGGAAGTTTTCTTGCTTGCTTTATAATATTTGTCTCCTGCAAATCTAACTTTGACCTTGTATGTTTTCTTTTTGGACAATTTAACCTTCACAGTTGCAATTCCCTTCTTATTGGTTTTTGCAACATATTTCTTGCCGTTTACAGTAAATATGACCTTCTTGGATTTTAAAACCTTCTTGCCACTTTTCAATTTTGCAGTTAATTTTTTCACTTTTGCCTTCTTTTTAAATGTCTTCTTGCTTACATATAATTTAGTGGCTTTTTTAGTAATTTTTGAACCACTGTTTGTTTTAACTGCTGAAGACTGGGAAGAACTTGCTTTGCTGTTTTTGATTGTAATTCCAATAAGCAATGATGCATCCTTGTAGCAGTCATCATGGAATGAAACGGAAACAGTGTAAGCGCCATTAACAATCTTGGATAATCCTGTTAATGTTGCCACTCCTTCGTTATTGGTTTTTGCTGTATGATTGACAAGAGTTTTCTTATCTGAATAAACTACAAAATTTACAAGTTTGTTTGGTATTGGATTGTATTCATCATCAATCAGCAGGATCTTGAATTCATCGCCATTATTGATTACGGTTTCTTCTGCTATGATATGGGGGCTCTCTCTTTTTGAAACGCTTACATTGAAAGTCAGATTGGAATGCCTGTAGAAAGAATCTCCGCTATAAGATGCTAAAAAGCTGTAGTTTCCTTCAATGAGGTTCAAAGCAAAATAGACAGAACCGTTTTCATCGCTAATCAGACTGAGGCTATTGAAGTTCAAACCATTGTCTTTTCCAATCAGTGAAATGATGATTTCCTTGCCTGCCATAGGGTTTGATTTCTGGTCGAGCAATGTTATTTTAACATATTCGTTTGAATTGGCTAATGCGGTGATATTTTCCACCTTATTGAACATTGTGTTTCCTTCATAATACAGGTTGAATGCATTTGAAGTGCTGAAATTGCTTGGCTTGAATCCATTGTAGTCAAAACTGAATAGGGATTCGGCAATGTCTTTTGCCTGATTTACTAATAGGGTCAGCTTGAGCATGGTTGATTCTCCTTCATCCAGTGAATCCAAATGCCAGATTCCAGTGTCTGAATTGAAGGAGCCCTTGATTATCTGGAAAGTCTGGATCTTCAAGGAGCTGTCAAGGTTCATGCTGATGTTCAAGTCTCTTACAAGATCTCCTTCATTGGAGGCTGTGATGCTTATTTCAAGCAAATCGCCTGGCTTGTATGTGGAGCTGTTTGATTTGATGCTTAGATATACATCTGCAAGACCTGATGTGTATGCCTTAAGACAAACATTTGCTTCTTTTAAATTGTAATTTTGCATGTATTGATAGAATTTGATTATGCTCATTCCATCATTGTTTGAATTTTCATAAGCTACCAGGTCAATCCAGTTCACTCCATCAATGCTTATGAAGGATTCGTTTTGATTAGCTCCCGCTCCGCTGCTGTAATCCTGTCTTTTGGATTCAATAGCTATTGGATATAATGAATCTGGAGTGGTCAGCTTCACAGCTATTCTGAATATGTCGTTTTTAGCCAGTTCAACAGACTCTAAAAGCTTGATGGTATGGTATCCTGCACCTTTTATGATTCCTTCCTGAACATACTTGCTCACTCCATTTACAGTGATGTTGACTAGATAATCTGAATCTCCGAAGGTATAAAGCCCGAATGCAGTTAGAGGATTGTTGTTTTGCGCTCGGAACTGATTAGCCATCCATGCGGTATGGGAGTTAAATCCAAGGGATTCGAATGTGTTTCCCAGAATGTCGTATTGATATATGTTCTTGTAGTTGCTTCTGTTTTCCACATTTGTGATTGCCATTGCTGAGATTGTTTCCATTCCGAATCCTGCAAATGCCTTGTCATAATAGGAAACATACCAGTATCCATCGTATCCGTGTCCTGTTCCCCAGCTGTTCTTTATTATGAATGCGCCGTCTCCAGGAGGTCTTACTGCAAACTTGTCTGCAGAATAGTTGTCATCCCATCCTATAAGGGTCACTGCATGGTTTGAAACATCTATGATATCATGATAGTAGTCAGGCTCGTATTGCAATGAGTCATCTGCATTCATTGTGGTGTATAATGCACCATATGTCATTAAAGCATACTTTATCTGGTTTAAATCCCTGTAATTTAAACGAAGAGGGATGAAAAGCACATCCTGAACATGCTTTGTCTGGTTCAATCTTGTCGGGGAGCTTGTATCCCAGTCACTGAATGGATCATCGCTTTCATTAACAGGTCCGCTCCATCGCAGGAGATATGCGAGAGACATATAATGGTTTCCTCCATCTGCCCAGTCTGTTCCATTCAATCCATAAATGCCCATCAGATTTTTCATGTTGTTTTCAGAGAGGTCGTAGCTGATGTTTTCATATTTTAAAAGATATGATTCAATTGCAGCTATGGTTGAAAAGGCCCAGCAGGAACCTGATCCTCCCTGGTCACGAACAGGAGTTACCAGGCCGTAATCTCTCAAGTCATAAGAGGAAGGCAGGTCGACAAGGAGCGCATCATCAAAGGCCTTTGAAATGATGATTTGATCTTCCAGACACATAAGCAGGCTGTTATCGGTATTTCCTTTTTCATTGTTGATGAATTGCACATCTGTCAGATTCACAATTCCATTTAAATTAAAGAAGGTTCCATTTTCATCGCATATTCCATTTGCTTTATTGTTGGATATTGTTGTATTGTGGATTTCCAGAAGGGTTGCCTTGTTTGATACTGCAGAGCCGAAAGTGTAGTCTCCATGCAGTTGATTGCTGTCTATTGTGGAGTTTATGATAAAAACATTGTGGCTTGCCCAGTTGCATATTCCTCCTCCAAGGGAATAGCTGGAATTTACCACATTGCCTGATATGCTGGAATTGTAGATTACTAGAATTCCGCTGTAATCGTAAATGGCTCCTCCGCTGCCGTAGGTACCATTGACAGAGTTGTTTATAAATTTGGAGTTTAAAATTGTCATTTCGCCCATGTCGTTGAAAACAGCTCCTGCATAGCTG
>Ga0256404_1008911_pt1 | contig 14727 bp, 12 predicted proteins | sample RumenRJG_01DNA_FD_185990 | JGI IMG/M metagenome (GOLD analysis project Ga0256404, IMG submission 185990) | Bovine rumen microbial communities from Lethbridge, Alberta, Canada - RJG_01 | ecosystem: Host-associated > Mammals > Digestive system > Stomach > Rumen | place: Canada: Alberta | collected...
TGAATACGGAAGTTCATCGTTAAGTACAGCCTTCTGAAACTCCATATTTCTTCTGTCGTCAGCATTTGCCAGTTTCAACTGACGATCCATGCTTTCAGAATCTACACGAATACCCATGGATGATATTTCAAAGGCAATCCCCAGAACATCGTTCCAAAGAAGAATGTCGCCATTCAATTCCCAATCGTCGTAGTCAGGCGATCTGCCGTCATGTCTTTCTCCGGACCTAAGAACTCCACCTATCTTTTCAAGAAACACCGCTTTATGTTCTTTACAAATCAGGTTTTCTCTTTCCTTTGGTGTTTTATCCGGATACATATCCTCTAGTTCTTGACTTGTGATAAAGAAAATCTCATTGGGAAGATCCGTATGTATCTCGCGGTAAAGTCTATTTACATAGTCGCCAAGATTCTTAATTGAGTTATAGATTGTTTCTACCGTCTCATGAAGATACTCCGTGGTTCTCTGCTCCTTTGAAATAACTTTTTCCCAGTCCCATTGATCAACATAAGCAGAATGAATATTGTCTAAATCTTCATCTCGGCGAATCGCATCCATATCCGTATAGATGCCGTCTCCAATATTAACGCCATATTTTCCGAGAGCCATCCTCTTCCATTTGGCAAGAGACTGAACTACTTCTACGTTCTTCTCAGAAATCCCCTTTAGCGTAAATGAAACTCTTCTCTCTGTTCCATTAAGATTGTCATTTAGACCCTTATCCGGATCAACAAAGAGCGGTGCGGTTACACGCCTAAGATTTAGACCGTATGCCAGTTCCTGCTGAAAATAGTCTTTTATTTTCTTTATTGCCCGCTGAGTCTCCATTTGACTAATCACGGTCTCATAGTTTTTTGGTATTATCAGTTCACTCATCTTTTATCTTCTTACACACTTTCTATTTTATTTTTCTCTATACTTTATCGCTTGGAAAACTCACAGCCGCAGTAGTCCTGCCTATATAGGCCATGCTTTTTTGAAAGTTGGATGCTTCTCTGGAAGCCTGCCTTCTTTTTAAAATCCGCATCCAAAAATTCCACGCCATACTCTTTTTCCAATTCTTTTCCGATTTCACTTATAAGCAAATAGTCCTTATGCGGGCTTACACTAAGCGTAGTCGTAAAAAGATCAAACTCCAGGGACTTTGCCTTCTTTGCTGTTTCCTCAAGTCTCTGCCTGAAGCAAAGCTTGCATCTCGCCCCGCCTTCAGGTTCAGTTTCAAATCCCTTGACAAGCTCCAAATACTTCTCGGGCTCATAATCGCCTTCTATGAACTTCACCTTGCCCACGCATGGAGTTTCACGATTAAACTTATCTATGAAGTCTTTCTGATTGGCCTTTCTCTTTTCGTACTCTTCTCTATCGGTGATGCATGGATTGAAATAGAATACAGTAATCTTATAATCCGGCATCAGGCGCTCTATAACGGCGGTGCTGCACGGCCCACAGCAACTGTGCAGCAAAAGCTCCGGCTTGGTAGGTTTCTGTCCCATTCCGGTAAAGGATTTCCCAACCTCCTCTATGGTCGCTCCCTGAAACCCGGCACTGCTATTCAGTTCCTTTTTTTCGGCTGTCATCAGCTATTTTTCTCCCCTAAAATGCACATAATCATAGATAGTATATTATACTACAAAATCGGCAAATAAAAAAGCCGCACTTATGCGGCTTGTTACTGTATTTTTTGTTGAATTTTTGGCTATTCCACGAGTTTTTCGGGACCGAGCCTTCCATCGTTGTAATGCTTGCGGCAAAGAGAAATATATAGGTCATTTCCGCCTACCAGGACCTGCTGTCCCTTTCTCTCAATTTTGCCGTCAACAACTCTGGCAACCATCGTGGCTTTTCTGCCGCACCAACAGATCGTTTTGATTTCCTCAATCTTGTCGGCATAGATTAGCATATAGTATGAGCCCTCGAACATCTCGTTTCGGAAATCGTTCTTTAGGCCGTATGCGAGGACGGGAACCTCAAAGCTATCAACTATCTCTACAAGCTCAAGCACATGGTGCTTTTTTAAGAACTGTACTTCGTCAATCAGGACGCAGTCTATCTTTCTCTTCTCGTTTTCTTTGATGAAGAGTTCAAGAATATCGGTATCTTCTCCAATAATCTTTGCTTCTCTCTGGACGCCAATTCTGGATGTGATAACTCCTACGCCATATCTATCGTCAACTGAAGGTATCAGTGTGAGGACGTTTTTGCCCCTCTCCTCGTAGTTATAAGCAACTTTGATAAGTTCTATCGACTTACCTGCATTCATGGTGCTATAGCGGTAATATAGTTGAGCCATATAATAATCTCCTTCATCCTTTTATCACTTTTATCATAATGCATAGATGGTCAATATGCAAGGTAGATGAATAAGCGAGCGAATAAAAAAACAGCCCTCCCAGCGCGAAGCTTAGGAAAACTGCTTTTGTGGTGCCCAGACTCGGAATTGAACCAAGGACACGTAGATTTTCAGTCTACTGCTCTACCAACTGAGCTATCTGGGCGAATATTGGTGGGCCACCAGGGACTTGAACCCGGGACCTGCCGGTTATGAGCCGGACGCTCTGACCAACTGAGCTAGTGGCCCACGTTAATATGGTGTTTTAAAAAATGGTCGGGGTGGCAGGATTTGAACCCGCGGCCCACTGGTCCCAAACCAGTTGCGCTACCAAACTGCGCTACACCCCGCTATAAAATTGGCAGGGGCAGAAGGACTCGAACCCTCGGCACGCGGTTTTGGAGACCGCTGCTCTACCAACTGAGCTATACCCCTGCGTATGGGGAAGTGGCGGAGAAGATGGGATTCGAACCCATGCGGCCCTAATCGAACCCTAACGGTTTAGCAAACCGTCCTCTTCAGCCTCTTGAGTACTTCTCCTTGCATTATCATCTCGTGGCGGAGAGGGTGGGATTCGAACCCACGGTCCCTTGCGAGATCACTGGTTTTCAAGACCAGCTCCTTAAACCACTCGGACACCTCTCCACGAAGATGCCCTCGTGGGCATGTTATTATATTGGTGACCCATCGGAGACTCGAACTCCGGACACCTTGATTAAAAGTCAAGTGCTCTACCACCTGAGCTAATGGGTCATAGAACCTAGTTGGCTGGGGTAGCAGGACTCGAACCTACGAATGATGGGATCAAAACCCATTGCCTTACCACTTGGCGATACCCCATCAAAGATAAAAGAGTGGTGAGCCCATAGGGATTCGAACCCCAGACACACGGCTTAGAAGGCCGTTGCTCTATCCAACTGAGCTATGGGCCCACAACCAGGTTTTTAAAAAATGGAGCGGATGATGAGAATCGAACTCACGCCATCAGCTTGGAAGGCTGAGGTTCTACCATTGAACTACATCCGCAAAATAGATGGAGCGGAAGACGAGATTCGAACTCGCGACCCTCGCCTTGGCAAGGCGATGCTCTACCCCTGAGCCACTTCCGCACATTCTTAATCCGAAAGGTCTAAAGAGTTGGTCGAGGGAGATGGATTCGAACCATCGAAAGCTCAGCTAACGGATTTACAGTCCGCCCCCTTTGGCCACTCGGGAATCCCTCGACGACCACTTCGAATTAGTTTATCTCTGACGAGATACATGTTATTAACTTGGCAATGGAGCTGGCGGAGGGAATCGAACCCCCAACCTGCTGATTACAAATCAGCTGCTCTACCGTTGAGCCACGCCAGCATATTACGTCAAAATGTATTGGCGACCTGGAACGGGCTCGAACCGTCGACCTCCAGCGTGACAGGCTGGCATTCTAACCAACTGAACTACCAGGCCGCATAGCCGCCAAGACCGACACCTGTCCATCTGACGTACTTATAAAGTTTATAATGCACAAGGCTTTTTGTCAAGGTTTTTTTAGTCCCTTACTACAGTATTTTCAGCAACTTTATAAGGAACGAGCCTGAGCAATTCTTCACCTTCAGAGAAACCTATATTTCCACCTGCATTTTCCGTAAGAAGAGTCCTTATTTCACCCTCCCTATCCTCTGTCACAGATAGATTAAATTCAACATCCTCCATGAACACAGGACTTGAGATAATCATATTTGATTTTAGTTCTTCCGGAAATCTATAGCTGATAATCTTGTTATAAACCCCGTAATCAACTTTTATGTTATACGACTTAAATGGTAATGCGGCAGCTATCCCAGCCTCGTTAATTCCAAGCTCCGCGCTTGATGTATATGCCCTTACAAGCCCCCCTGTTCCAAGCTTTATTCCTCCAAAATAGCGCGTAATCATAACAGCTACATTGGTGATTCCTTTGTTAACCAGCATTTGGACTATAGGAGCTCCGGAGGTTCCTTGCGGCTCTCCATCGTCCGAGGCCCATTGGATTTGCATCTTTTCTCCTATGACCATTGCCGGGACATTATGCGTGGCATCCTTGAACTCAGATCTAATCTCGGTAAAAAAAGCCTCCGCCTCATCCCTTGTTTCCACAGGACAGACGGTGGCTATGAATTTGGATTTCTCGATTATCTGCTCCGCTCGAGCTTTTCTTTCGACTGTAAGATAACGATAGTTCACTATATCTCCATCTTTTCGATTTCGTCTCTTAGGAATTCGTTTGTAATCTTAATCCTAGTACCCTTCATGCCTAGGGATTTTGATTCTATAACGCCTGCGCTCTCTAGCTTTCTCAAAGCATTTACAATTACAGATCTCGTAATACCGGATTTGTCTGCAATCTTACTTGCGACGAGAAGTCCGGAGTCGCCATCTAGCTCATCAAAAATCCTGCTTACGGCAGCCATCTCTGAATAGGATAAAGTCTCAAGCGCAACTATAACTGCATTCTTCTGTCTGTTGTCCTCTTCTTCCTCAAGGGCAAGACCTCTGGATACTTCTATACCAACAACCGTTGCACCGTACTCGCAGATTGCTATATCCTCATCCGAGAAGGCCTTTCCTTCTCTTACAAAGAGCATCGTCGCAACGCGCTTTCCACCAAAGATTACGGGAACGATGGTATGGAATTTTGATGCCATCGTATAGTCCTCTCCGTTAAAGGCCTTTATGGCATCGTAGGTCAAATTCTCCCTTGTCTCGTTCAACTCAAGATATTTGTCGTAGTACTCACTCGGGAGAACATAGGCTTTGCTCTTTTCGTCATAAACAAGAGGCTTCTCTGCGCCTTCATCAAATTTGGCAGCAAGTATCTTTCCTCTCTTGTTCATAATATAAACATTTCCCTGTACGAGTTCGTACATGGTATTGCAGAGCTCTTCAAAGGAAACAAATCCGCTGGCGCTCTCAGAAAGCACCCAGTTAAGTTTCCTTACTCTTGTCAAAAGATCATTACTCATTCTCAAACCTCAAATAAAACTTTTTATATAATATATCTGTCAACGTCATCCTTATCGATGGTATCGCTGAATTTTTCTCTTACGTAAGCGCTGTCAATCGTCACTTCGCTTTCAAGACCGGGAACTTCAAAGGAAATATCCTCAAGAAGTTTTTCCATAATCGTATGCAATCTTCTTGCACCAATGTTTTCTGTCTGCTCATTCATAAGATATGCCATACTTGCAATCTCATCAATAGCATCCGGTGAAAACTCAAGCTTAACGCCTTCAGTTTCAAGGAGCGCCTGATTCTGCTTTATAATCGCATTTTCCGGAACCGTAAGAATCTTTACAAAGGATTCCTTTGTCAGGCTCTGTAGTTCTACCCTAATCGGAAAACGTCCCTGAAGTTCAGGAATCAGGTCTGTCGGCTTTGCTGTATGGAAAGCGCCTGCACCGATAAAGAGGATATGGTCGGTCTTAACCGGGCCGTATTTTGTATTAACTACACTACCCTCAACAATCGGAAGAATATCTCTCTGAACGCCTTCTCTTGAAACATCAGCACCATGATAAACGCTGGAACTTGATGCAATCTTATCTATCTCATCTATAAAGATAATTCCGTTCTGCTCTGCATTCTGAAGAGCCTCGTCAGTCACCTGATCCATATCTATAAGATTCTGAGCCTCCTGCTCGCGGAGAATCTTTTTGGCCTCGCTCACTCTCACCTTTTTCCTCTTGGTGCGCTTTGGAGCCATATCGCCAAAGATATTTCCGATTGCAATGCTCATACCCTCATTGCTCATATCGAGTTGGTTTCCCTTTGGGACATCTTCTACTTCTATCTCAATAAATTGATCCTCAAGAAGTCCGTTTCTAAGCTGCTGTCTAACCTGCTCGCGAGCCATGGAGACACCGCTGTCTTCCTTTTCTTCTTCCTGAACAGGCTGCTGTGGCTGCTGGAAATTATTCATGAGAAAAGCAAAAGGATTATTTGGATTTCCGTCAGCTGAATTTGCCTTGCGCTTATGTCCCGGAATAATTGCCTCGAGTATCTTTTCTTCTGCGATTCCTTCGGCTATATCGTATTTTTCTTTTAGCTTTGCTTGCTTTGTAATTCTGATTGATGCTTCAACCAAATCTCTTACCATGGAATCAACATCACGACCAACATAACCAACTTCTGTGAATTTGGTTGCCTCTACCTTTACAAATGGAGCCTCCATAAGCTTTGCAAGACGTCTTGCGATTTCAGTCTTTCCGCATCCTGTCGGTCCCATCATGAGAATATTCTTTGGAGTTATTTCTTCTCTCATCTTTTCGGAAAGAAGCGATCTTCTATATCTATTTCTCAGTGCGATAGCTACTGATTTCTTTGCCTCTTCCTGACCGATGATATATTTATCAAGCTCCGCTACTATTTCCTTTGGTGTCATTTCTTGAATCTTATTCGCCATGACTTCCTCCTAAAGCTTCTCTACGGAAATATGATCGTTTGTATAAACGCAGATTGAAGCAGCAATTCCGAGCGCTTCTTTTACAATTTCCTCAGCAGTCATCTCTGTATGGTTAAAGAGCGCGTTTGCTGCGGCGTAAGCATAGTTTCCACCCGAACCGATTGCAACAAAGCTCTGATCCGGAACAATAACCTCACCTGTACCGGAGATTACGAGAAGATCGTCCTTATCGGCAACTATCATAAGTGCCTCAAGATTTCTCATTCCGCGGTCCGACCTCCACATCTGGGCAAGATCAACTGCAGCACGTTTTAGATTTCCACCGTGCTCCTCTAGTTTCTTCTCAAACTTTTCTGTCAAAGAAAATGCATCGGAAACCGTTCCCGCAAATCCTGTAAGAACCTTTCCGTGATATATTCTTTTTACTTTCTTTGCGCTGTTCTTCATGATGGCGCTTTCGCCCATCGTGACCTGACCGTCGCCACCTATTGCAACATCGTCCGGTCCTCTTCTTACAGCACATATAGTTGTTGCATGAAACTGAACCATATTACCTCCGTAACAAATTAATCATTACTTGCTTTCGGTATATCCACATTCCTGGTTTGAGCAAACGAGTTCGCCCTTCTTGCTCTTCTTTTCTGTCATAAGGTTTCCGCATTTTGGACAGAGCTTGTCAACAGGCTTGTTCCAGAAAACCATATTGCATTTTGGATAGCCCGTGCATCCATAGAAGAGTCTGCCCTTCTTGCTTCTTCTTGCAACGATTTCGTTTCCGCAATTAGGACATTTAACACCGATGCTCTTTATGATCGGCTTGGTGTTCTTGCATTCCGGATAACCGCTGCACGCTATAAAGTCACCGAATCTTCCTGTCTTAATAACGAGCGGCTTACCGCAGAGCTCGCATATCTCACCTGTTGGCTGATCCTCTATCTTTACTTTTTCAATTACGGAATCTGCTTTTTTGAGTTCTTCCGAGAACGGAACGTAGAAGTCGCCTACGACCTTCTTCCATTCCTTTTTGTTCATTTCTATATCGTCCAAGCTGTCTTCCATAGCCGCTGTGAAATTAACATCGACTATATCGCGGAAATGCTCTTCCATCATATCGTTTACGAGGAAGCCAAGATCCGTAGGCTTGATGGCACGCTTTTCTTTTAGGACATATCTTCTCTCGGACAAAGTACTTACAATCGGAGCATAGGTACTCGGTCTTCCGATATTCTTTTCTTCCAATTCCTTTACAAGGCTTGCTTCTGTATATCTTGCAGGCGGCTGTGTAAATGTCTGTTCTCCATTGATTTTCTCAGCCTTAAGTTCTTCGCCTTCCTTAAGAGCCGGAAGCATCTTGTCTTCGTCGTCCTCACTTACCGGACTATAAACTTTTCTGAATCCGTCAAAGATTATCTCGGAACCGTTTGCTCTTAAGAGATAGTCACCGTTTTCGATTCCTGCCTGGACGCTGTTAAACTTTGCTGCAGTCATCTGGCTTGCAACAAATCTGGACCAGATGATGTTATAAAGCTTAAACTGGTCTGCAGTAAGCGATTCTTTGATCATCATAGGTGTAAGCGTAACATCAGACGGTCTAATCGCTTCGTGCGCATCCTGGATATCTTTCTTCTTATTGCTATAGAAATTGTTTCCGAAGTATTCTTCACCAAATCTCTCTTTGATGAAGTCTCTTGCAGCAAATCTTGCGACATCCGCAACTCTTACGGAGTCGGTTCTAAGATATGTGATAAGACCGGTTGTGCCCTTTCCTTTGATTTCAACACCTTCATAAAGCTGCTGAGCAATCATCATTGTCTTCTTGGTATTGAAGTTCAATCTGTTTCCGGCTTCCTGCTGCATGCTGCTCGTTGTGAACGGTGGAAGCGGTCTAACGACTCTTTCCTTTTCGGTGATGGATTTTACGATAAATTTGCCACTATTTAAATCGGAAATAATCTTGTCGTTTTGTGCTTTGTTTTCTACAGTAATCTTTTTGCCACAATATTCTGCAAGTTTTGCTGTAAAAGTTCTTCCTTTTTTAAATGTAGCAGAAATATTCCAATATTCTTCCGGAACAAAGGCCTGAATTTCTTTTTCTCTGTCGCAAATAATCTTGAGGGCTGCGGACTGAACTCTTCCTGCAGAAAGACCCTTTCTGATTTTACGCCAAAGAAGCGGGCTTATTTCATAACCTACGAGTCTATCTAATACTCTCCTGGCCTGCTGTGCATCTACAAGACCAAGATCTATCGGTCTAGGATTCTTAATGGCTTCTTTAATTGTATTTTTGGTGATTTCATGGAATAAAATTCTGCAATCCGATGCGGGATCTATTCCAAGAAGATAGGCAAGATGCCATGAAATTGCTTCACCTTCTCTATCAGGGTCCGTTGCAAGATAGACTTTGGATGCCTTGGAAGCTTCCTTTTTAAGTGCCCTTATTAGCTCGCCCTTTCCTCTAATAGGAATATACTGAGGCTCAAAATCATGATCCTTGTCAATTCCGAGCTTGCTCTTTGGCAGGTCTCTTACATGTCCAACTGAAGCAATAACGCTGTATTTACTTCCTAAATACTTTGCAATAGTCCTTGCTTTTGAAGGTGACTCAACGATTACAAGCGTCTTTCCGCTTTCTGTTGATTTTTTCTTTTTGGTAGCCATTTTTCCTCCGAAAATAATAACTTATTCTTGTCAAATGCACATTTTACATAAGTTATAAGGATTTTGCAATCATTACTTTTCCCATCTCGCTAAAAACAATTCCTTTTATTTCCAGAACGGAAACGAGGCCATTCAGCTCTGCAATGCTTATTTTGAGCTTGTTTGAGAGGTCCTCCATAGAGAGTTCTCCCCCATTTTTAAGCGCCAGGATGAGTTCCTTTTCTCTTTCTCCGAGGCTGGTGTTTTCATTAATATTATCTATATCGGTAGGTGGCTTAAGTATCCTTCTGGCTATCAATTCATGAAAAACCTGGTCTATATAATATAGAGGTCTTGCCCCGTCCGCTATAAGTTTATTGGTTCCGAGGCTATTCTGACTCATGATATTTCCGGGGACCGCATACACTTCTTTTCCTTGCTCTATGGCGCATTCAGCAGTTATCAGGGAGCCGCTTCTCGTATTTGCCTCAACCACGATCACAGCGTCAGATAGCGCGCTTATTATTCTGTTTCTAAGCGGAAAATACCAGGGCTTTGATTCTTCTCCCATGGGATATTCGCTTATCAAAAGCCCTTCTTCCGCTATTTTTCTTTGAGTATTTCTATTCTCATACGGATAGAAGATATCAAGGCCATTTGCTATAACCCCTATCGTTCTTCCGCCCGAGTCCAATACGCCTAGATGTGCAGCCCCATCTATTCCTTTTGCAAGTCCGCTAACTATATTTACGCCAAAGGCCGTTGCTCTTCTCCCAATTTCTGTGGCTATAGCCCTTCCGTAAGCTGAGCACGCCCTGCTTCCCACAACCGCTATAGAAACTCCCTCGGCTAACTTAAGATCTCCAGTATAATAAATCTTCTTTGGATCCTTCAGAAACTCCTTTAGCTTCATAGGATAATCCGCATCATGAGGCTCCAAGGTTTTTATGCTTTTATCAATACTCATTACTACACCTCCTGCCTTACGGTTCTCATCCTGTACTGAAGCGCCTCCGAGAGCTCGCTCACTCCGATGGTTTCCTTTTCCGAGAGATCAGAAATCGTGCGTGAGAGCTTTCTTATTTTTATCAGGGATCTAGGGTCTAGCCCCATGGCGTCATAAGCCGTTCTAAGCAGCCCTTCGGCTTCTTTATCCATGACGCAGTATTTATCAACCCCCTTTGAATCAAGTTCACCGTTTAGAGAGTATTCTTCATTTTTATAACGCTCATTCTGGATTTTCCTTGTTCTCATTATCAGCTCGCGCATATCCTTTGATGTCATCCCGGGTTTTCCTTTTACCTCGTCATATTCAGGATTTCCCAGTTCAAGATGTATATCTATTCTTCCCATTATGGGCCCAGAAAGTTTGCTTCTATATGTCGCTATTTCTCTGGCTTTGCAAGTGCAGGCCCTCCTCTGATCTCCGTAGTATCCGCATTTGCAGGGATTGGTTGCGGCAATAAAAAGAAAATCCGATGGATATTTATAGGTTTCTCCCATTTTGTTCAGGATGATGTATTTTTTCTCAAGAGGAATCCTGAGTACATCAACCGTCTCCCGTTTCCGCTCTCCAAGTTCGTCCAAAAACAGCACTCCCTTATGCGCAAGCGTAATTTCTCCGGGCTTTGGCGGAGCTCCTGCCCCAATTAATCCCGGAATCGAAATAGAAGTTCCCGGCGCCCTAAATGGTCTTTCGGTAATCACAGGCCGTTTCTCATCAAGCCCTCCCGAAACTGAATAAATAGCGGTTAGTTCAAGTATCTCTTCCTCTGAGAGTGGCGGCATGATATATGGTATCCGCTCAGCAAGCATGGTCTTTCCGGTTCCCGGACTTCCATACATCAAAATGCCATGTCCTCCGGAGACGCCTATTACAATTGCTCGCTTTCCCGCCTCCTGACCTTTGATATCGGCATAATCCCTAAACGGCTTTTCTAATTCTGCTTCTTCGATTCTCTTTACGTCATTAAGAAAGCCTTCATCTCCTGTAGTTAAAAACTCCGCTATTTCAAAGAAGTTGCTCGCGGAAAAAACTCTAAGCCCTTCCACAATCGCTGCTTCTTGGGCATTCTCCTTTGGAACTACCACAGTTTTGATGCCGGAATCTCTAAGCGCCATAGTCATAGGCATTATTCCCCTGCAAGGATTTATGCGCCCATCAAGACCAAGCTCACCGAGAAATGCCATGCCCTCCGTATTAATCGTCTCAAGTTCATTTCCTGCAATTAAAATCCCTACAGCCATCGCAAGATCGTACTGACTGCCGTGCTTTTCCAACCACGCAGGAGCAAGATTTATGGTTATCTTGCCGTCAGGAAAATCAAGCTTGCAAGAATTAAACGCAGACTTTACGCGCGACGCCGCTTCCTTAACGGTTACATCACCAAGTCCGATAATGGTAACTCCGGGAAGCCCCCTTCCCGAATGCACCTCCACATCTACCTTTCGTCCCTCAAGGCCCCTTAGAGCCGCACAATTCACTTTTGCAAGCATTTTCACACACCCTCTATCTGATTAACAAAAACTTCAACAATATCGATTATTATCGGTTCATCAATCCTATTCACCTTCATATAAAACGAAGCCACATTTCGAATATGATCAAGTTTCTTTTTATCCACCGCCTCAGCAGGCCTCCCAAACTTACTACTGGTTCTGGTCTTTACCTCAACAAAATGAATACCTCTATCGTCCCTTGCGATAATATCTACCTGCCCAAACTTCAGCCTATAATCCGTTGCAAGGATGGAATAACCCTTTGTAGAGAGATAGTTTGCGGCAAACTCTTCTCCAAGTTCACCAAGCCTTTTCTTATTCATCTAAACCTCCAGAAAATTCATGCGAAATATATACGAATAATCTATCTTCCTTTTATTTCCATGTCAATATTTTCCATAATAACAACATAAAAAAATCACCTGCATTTCACAGGTGATCTTAATTACTATCCTCTCGTGACCTAAAGAGCAAATTTTTCTATCGCCTTTGCCACTCCGTCGTCGTGATTTGTGGATGTGATATAATCTGCAATCTTTTTAACTTCATCGCTTGCGTTTTCCATGGCGACGCCGATTCCGGCAAGCTTTATCATCGCCATATCATTTAGGCTGTCCCCGCAGCACATAAGTTCTTCCGGACTCACCGAGAGCTTTTCCATCATATACTTAAGGGCCTCTGCCTTACTTGTATTTACTCCACCTATTTCGTTGTTATATGGAAATGAAGAAGTAAGCGTCATACCCGAAATCTCGGAAAGACCTTTTTCCATCTCGGCCTTTTCTTCCTTTTCAAAATAGTTGATGCTGATGTTTTCTATATGATCCGCTTTTTCCCAAAGCATGCTGTAGATATCGTCAACAGGAGTTCTTGATTCCTTCACATACTTTCTGCTTCTTCTCGTAGGACCTCCTCCTACGATATTCTCATACTCGCTCCTGCTTATAAACGCTCTTCCTTCGCAGAAGATTTCTATCATCGCATCTCGCTCTTTTAGGAAGTTATGAATGCGTCTAACGGTTTCCTCATTAATAAAATTTGCTCTTATGGTGCTTTTTTCTTTCATTTCTATTATTCTCGCACCGTTTGACGTTATGGTATATTCCAGGCCCTTGATATCAAACAAATCCTTTGGGAGCGAATGAATTGCTCTTCCTGTCGCAACGATAATATGAACACCTTTTTCCATAGCGCAAACAAAGGCTTTTTTAGTTCTCTCAGTCATTATACCGTCGTTGTTCAGCGTTGTTCCGTCAAGGTCCAGACCTATCATCTTAATAGACATTTCAAAGTCTCCAAATTATTATTCCATTACTATTCAACGATTATCTGACATGACCTCATCGTTTCAAGCGCTGCATCATGCTTTTCCGGGGTGACTCCGGCGCAGCAACTGGAATCAACTTTGATTGGAACCTCGTGGAATCTGGCCTTAAGGAGAAGCGCATTTGATACTACGCAGATATCGGTGCAAAGGCCGATTAACTCGATTTCAATTTCGCCATTCTCTTCCTGATAAATATCCTCTATCAAATCTCCTAGTCTGACAGAGCCAAAGGTCGGCTTGGTAACCATGGTTGCCATGCTGAGAAGCGGACCTAGCTTTGGATTAAGTTTCCATCCCTCGCTTCTTTCTATGCAATGCTCTACAGGGAGGAATTTGCCTTCCTGAGTATTTAGATAATCCGCCTGATGAGTATCCATGGTATAGAATACATCCTCCGGCTTATATTCTTCTATCTTTGCTGCAACATTATCTACGATTGCCTCAGCTTCCTTTGTTCCGAGTGATCCATTTATGAAATCATTCTGCATATCTACGACAACAAGAATCTTCCTCATATCATCCTCCTATTATTTGAACTCTTTCATTAATAACTTTAGTGAATACTATTCTCCGACAAATTGATCGTTTTGCCATTTGCCTTTTTGTTCATGTCCGTCTGGATAAACCATAGTGCCATTTCCGTGGCGCTTTCCGTCAACAAAGTCTCCCGTATATGTTGCGGCGATACTTCCGTCATCGCCAAAATAAACCTGGTTTCCGCTTCCGTTTCGCTCGTCGTTTTTCCAGTCTCCTTCGTAATAGGAACCATCGGAGAAAGTGAATTTGCCCTTGCCGTTTCTCTTATTTTCAGACCAAGAGCCCTCATACTTCCAACCGTCGCGACCTGTTAGTATTCCTTGTCCATGAATAGAGTCATTACTAAAATCGCCTTCATAGACTGATCCATTTGTGAATGAGAGAATTCCCTTTCCATGACGAAGACCGTTTACCATATCGCCCTCGTATTTTGAGCCATCGGCATAAATCATAACTCCTTTCCCCGTGATTTCGCCTTCGGAGAAATCGCCTTCATATACCCAGCCGTCTCTGCTCTTTAGGGTGCCTTTGCCTTCATATAGGTCGTTGGCCCAACCGCCTTCGTACTCCAAACCGTCATCACGCACGAGCTTTCCCTGTCCGGACTTCATATCATCCTTCCATTCGCCCTCATACGTCATGCTCTTATATACATATACGCCTGTTCCCTCGCGTTTACCATCTACAAAATCACCTTTGTATTCCCAGCCGTATGAGCTCTTATATTCTCCCGCTCCGTTCCAGAGACCGTCCTTCCACTCTCCTTCATAAACAGATCCATCCGGGTATTCATATCTTGCAGTTCCGCTTTCCGGAATTTCATGCTTTTCGGGTTCAACTATTTCGCTCTCCTCATTTTCGGGAGCTTCATCAATTTTTCCGCCGCCTTCTGACTCGGGCGTGAGCGAGGTGTCGTTTGTCGTTCCACATCCCGTGCACAAAAAAACAAGCATTATCCACGCGACAATCGCACAA
>Ga0256404_1008913_pt1 | contig 14721 bp, 11 predicted proteins | sample RumenRJG_01DNA_FD_185990 | JGI IMG/M metagenome (GOLD analysis project Ga0256404, IMG submission 185990) | Bovine rumen microbial communities from Lethbridge, Alberta, Canada - RJG_01 | ecosystem: Host-associated > Mammals > Digestive system > Stomach > Rumen | place: Canada: Alberta | collected...
AAATAGCCATCTTTTCCTTGTTGTTTTAACATCAGCCCTACCTTTCCAGACGTCAGGGAAATGCCAGTCAGGCAAACGGCTTTTACGGGGAGCGTTAGCAGTTTTTCTATCAAAAGATGATAAAAAGCTACATCCGCATGTTCGGGATAAGGGGTATCCGTCAAAAGACACGCTTCAGTGAGGTTTGGGAGCACTAAGTCCGCCCCTTTAATCAGTTGTTTCATGGAAGCGACATGACGTTCGCTAAAGCCTGGATAAAGCGTTCCGTCGTCCGCCATGGCAGGATCGATGATGAATTTGGTCTTTGCTTCTTTTAATTTAGCAATAATCGTTAAAACAACTGACACCTGATTTTCTGTCAGGTAACCGGTATAAAGATAATCAAAATCGTGTCGATAAGAAAGCCATTGATCTACGATGGGAAGCATCTCGTTCGTTAAGTCAAGGCACGTCCACTTTGGAAAGGCGGTGTGATTGCTAAACAAAGCAGTCGGAAGCCCTACTGCTTCTACGCCGCAGACGGACAAAGTCGGTAAGGCCACCGTTAAGGAACAGCGTCCTAAGCAACTATAGTCTTGTATCGTCAATACTCGTTTTTGGCTCATTTGATTTCTCCATTCTTTCTTCAGAATAGCCTATTTTCGAATGCCATTCGAAACGGATAAACGGATATATCCTGCCTCGATTTCATTTTGAGTGTGTTATGGTGCCACCCGAAAGCCGAAGCTCTTCAAGAGAAAGGGAATATAGGCTTGATTGATATCAAAGAGCTTTACCTTGGATTTCGATGTGACTTCTCTTAAAAAACCATAGTCGACTAGCTTATTTAAGATTTTTAGCGCGCCTTGCTTAGTCATCTCCACTTGTGCCATTTTTAAGAAATCCACATAAGTAAAAGCACCACCATAAGAAATGAGAATCTTCTTCATATAATTCAATTCTGTTTCCGTGAGGATATAGCCTTTGTTCTTGGCTTCTTTTTCTAACGCTTCTAAATTTTGATAAGTAATGACATAATCGTCCGCAACGCGCAAAAGATATAACAAAAAGTACGTGATATCGTTATGCGCATCCCTGCTATTTTCGATTGCCCGATAATATTGATGTTTTGTTTGATTGATTGCTTCCGAGATCACCGGCGGAAAATCTTGTAGCCCGCTTAAAAGATAAACCCAGTAAGACACCATCCGGGCCGTCCGCCCGTTAAAATCAAAATACGGATGAATATAAATCAAATAATAATGGCAAATATGCGGAAGCAAGGTAAGTAAGGCACGATTCATTTGCGGTTCCGATAAGGCTTGATTGACAAAAGTGAATAAAGAATCCATGCAAGATGCTATTTCGGGATAGGGACAACCAGGATAAGAATCGATTTCCACCCCGTCATAACGATAGCAATCACCTGGCTTTAGCAAATCGTCCTGATCCAAGCAATCTTTGCTTAACAAAGAATAAAGACGAAATAGATTTTCTCGGTTAAAAGCGGGTAACTGGCGCACAAAATCAATTCCGGCTTTCATGTTTTTAATAATCGTGTCGTTTTTGTTTTGTGCGGGGGCGCCCTCTTCCAACAACTCTTTTAGCCGCTTCCTTGTGGTCGGAACGTTTTCGATGTTTACCGATCCTTCAATTTCGGAGTAAATGCGTGATTTTTCTAAGCGTTGGGAGAAGGCATCATTGTGAGAAAAATCCGTGGCGGAAAGATCGAAATAAGTATCGATGGCGGATTGTAAGTCATTTCCAAAGCAAAAATAAATGCACTTCGAGTTGAATGTTTTCAAGGGAAGAAAAATCACTCCATCCCGAGAAAGAGAAGACGCTTCAATCCACGCTAAATATTGCTGATACTCCAAAGGAGACAAAAACAATCCTGCTTTCGTGCTGTATTGCAATTCTTTCGCCGTAAAGTATTCCCCGGTTAATTGTTGATTCAGTATGTGTGCAAATTTTCCGTCTTCCATATGCCTATTGTAAACCTTATCGTAAACCATTTAAATCCTATATCGTAAACCTTATCGTAAACTTAATATACAATGTTGTTTCGGACGGATACCTCGATAAAAAATTTCCTCCTTGTTTAAGAGCCAGTAAAATAACGCTATAGAACAAAGAAATGAATCTTTAGACAGGAAAAAGAGGCCAATCCTCGGCTTACTTTCCATCAAAGTTTTCGCCGATTCCTGGGTTATCATGGCCACGATTTTTTCGAGTTCTTCCTCGTTACTTCTGGCTCCTATCACCATCACTTCAAGCAGCGCGAAGAAACGTTGAAAAAAGGCGATGCTTATCTCATTCGGCCTGGTGACGAACATTCTATCAGCAATATTCAAGACAATAGTTCCTGTTTATTCGTCACCATTCCCGAAAAAAGCATGCAGGAATTCTGCGCTTTTATGCGAAAAGGACTTTATCACGATTTGCTTACGCCGGATGCATTAACCTGCACGTTATCGGACCGAAGAATTAAGCAAATCCTAAGTGATTGCTTCATCATTCAGCACAGCTTAAAAAATGATCCCAATAAGGCAGAACTCGCTTCTTCCTTGCTCTTTCAGTTGATTATGGAAGTCGTCATCGATCAAAACGATATCCTAGAAAAGCAAAGACCAGCATGGTTAGTCGACTTACTTAAAGCCGTTCAGGCTCCCGAAAATCAATCGTGGCGTGTGACTGATGTCGTTCATCATTGCAACTACTCCCACTCGCAAATCTCTCGGGCATTCCGCACTTATCTGAAATGCTCAATTTCAGAATACCTCAACGAAGTCAAAACGCAAAGCGCGCATGACTATCTTATTTATTCCGATCAAACGATTTATGGCATCGCCTTCACGTTAGGCTATAAAAGCGCAACGAACTTCTCTGCCGTCTTTAAGAAAAAATATGGCGCTTGTCCTGCCCGATATCGTAAGAAATGGCAACGGCAAAGAACGAATAACCAATAAGTTATTTCTCTTTCTTTGGCTGATATAGTCCAATCCGAGTCCTTTCAGGGAAGTAGAAAGGATTCACTTTGTGATCGAATTCACTGGCAGCCACTTCATGGGAAATTAACCCATATAACGGCATGATAAGTAAGGCAAAAAACAGATAAACGATGGCTTTTACGATGATATTCGGAATGAAATCCATGCCATAGTACTTGCCAACCATCCGTTGGATTTCATAGCCGTTATAGGAGCCGTTGACTTTGTCGGGATAAACCGTGACTTTCTCTGTCTGGACGGTCCCATCATCGTTCGTTAAGACGTCGGTCAAGCCATCATTGAATTTCACGGCGTCGATCGTGCCATCCATCGTGTAATTGATATTGTCTTTGACCGCTCCTTCGTATCGAGAAGCCAAGGCAGCAATCAAAGCACCCAAATAGTTAAAATCATTTTTGCCCATCCAAACGAGCGGAACATCTCCGCCGCCATAGATGTAGTTGCAAAGATCATAGAAATCATCATAAGTGACAAGTAATCCGTCGTCGCTTGTGCCGTATTGGCCATCGGGACCAGCGCTCTTTTTATCGTTTTTGCCAGCAAATTTGGCATCTAATCCTGTTTCGCTTTCGTAGCCATCGATGAAGTAATAGCCTTTGTCATCAAAGAGTTTCTTGTTGTAGTTGATACTGAAAGCAGCCACATAATGAGGAAGCGCATAGTATGATCCATTCACCTGATAGAAGGATTTCTGTGAATCATATAGCTTGCTTTCAATGGTTTTGCCACTGTCGTAAGGGTTTTCTCCCGTCACATAATTCATGATGTCCGCCACCGCTCCTTCTTTCATGAGCGAGTCATAGTTCATGCTCTCTTGGAACCAAACCATGTCACGGCCATTTTTGACATCGACGGCGGTTGGTTGCTCTTTTTGATCGGTGATTAAAACCTGAACGCCCATTTTGCCATCTTCATAGCTATCAGAGGCGTGAGGCGATTCATATTTAGCCTTGGCGGCATAAAGCCAGCGATTACCGTAACCGCCATCTTTATTCATGACGTATAACTGCGTCTTGCTGGCATCGATTTTTTCGTTGTTTCCTCCGTTAGAATCGTCGTTTGTCGGATTGCCACAACCCGCTAACGCGAAACACAAAAGGGACGATAAGCCAAGTAAGAGATGAGTTCTTTTATCTTCATATCCATTCTCCTTATTTTAGAAGGAAGGAAAGCAATGAAGCTCTCCCTCATGAACACACCATTTTTCGTTCTGATTCTTACCAGTCAACGGGATAGCGCATTTATGATGGAAATTCATTGTTTTTAAGCAAAGAATCATGCCAATTACGGAAGTGAATGATGATGGTCATCATCCCCTTTTCTTTGCCTCAGGAAAATCAGAGATGTTCAATTCATCGAATGTTCCTTGTAGGTATGTTCATAAACGGTGTCAAACCGTCTCGCCTTTTTTATTATAGAAAAAGCAACTAAAAAGTATCGCTAAAATTCATCATCACTTAATGGATAGCAATCATATTTTCTAAACATTATTCTCGCTAAAAATTCGATAAATGCTTATTTTTATCGGTAACCGGCAAAAAAGAACAAACCATTAAAAAATGCGCAACGAGAAAAATCATTACGGCGTTAGAACAAGTCGTCTAACGTCAGCACGGAAGAATAATCGTCACTGTACTCGTTTTCTTTTAAGCCATAGGTGGTTAAAAGAACGTGCTGAATGACCTCTTTTCGGGAAAGGCATTCACCGACGGCGTTTTCTCTTCGTACCAAAGCAAGATGCGCCTCCTTATCCATGACGTAGATATCAGAATAGAATTTGACTTCGCAGACGTCCACGATGTTATCCGCTCGCTTGATGATCAAATCGACTTGGGCTCCTTCTTGCTTTTCGTTTCCTTTGATAAAGAAGCCCGATTCCTCGCTTTTGACCCCGCCAATGGAAAGAGCGCGTTTGATTTCTCCAATATGCTGAAAACAAAGATTCTCAAAAGCAAGGCCGCGCCAAGCATTGACACGAGGGTCAACCATTCGTTGCTCAAAGAAATGTTCATTAAGACTGTCGCTGTCTTTCACAAAACGCAGATAAAAGAGGCAAAAGGAATCCACTAATTTATAGTAGGGTTTTCGCTTGTCACCGCCGAACGGAAAATAACGAATCACCATATCACTTTCCGTTAAAGCGGTAAGGCACTGCGAAAGCATCGAGCCATCTTTGATTCCTAAAGAGGCAGCAATCTCAGGACGTTGATAACCAGCTTTTCTTTGGTTCAGCAATTCAACAACAGCGCGGATTTCATCAGGGTGATCAAAATTAGAACTAAATAATCGATAGTATTCTTCCTTTAATTTCGCGTTTCTTTCAAAGAAAAGAGCGTCTATGTTTTTCGGTAAACTATCATCCGGCCGAAGCAGGCTTAAATAATAAGGAACGCCTCCGAAAACCATATAAGTTTGAGCAATGTCATAACGAGAGAAACGGATTTTCCGACTTTTTAAATAGGCTTCGGTTTGTCCAAGATGAAAGGGAAGAAGGTGAATCTCCTCTGAAAGCCTTCCATAGAGTCCGCCATGCCCATTCACAATCTTTTTCATCATCCAAGAAGTAGCAGACCCACAGACGATCAATAAAATATCATTTCGGAAAGATGCCCAGCCATTCCAAAAATTTTCAAACGCAGACAAGAAATGAGAATCAGGTGTGTCCATCCACGGAAGCTCATCAAGGAAAATAACTTGTTTGCCTTGTGTAGTCTTTGCTTGCAGAAACAGTTCTAAATCCAAAAAGGCATCTAGCCAATTGTCAGGAACTTTATCGGCACGATATCCCGCTCTTAATAAGGCGTTATAAAAGGCATGAAGTTGAAGCTGCAATTTAATTTGATTCGTAAGTTGCACATCTTGAGAGGCCTCTTCCATCTCAAGTGGAGACAATCCGGCATGCGAAAAAGTCATTCGATCGTGGAAAACCTGGCTCACCAAAAACGTTTTGCCGATTCTTCTACGACCGTAAATGGCGACAAACTCACTTTTTCCGCTTTGGTACAATCTTTCAAGCTCTTTTACTTCATTGTCTCTTCCAAATAATTCCATAATCACGCTTTTGTGCGGAGATATGCAATTTTAATATCATTCTCCGCAAATTAATTATATCATACCTGACTATAGCTCAAAGATTATTTTAAAAATATTACTTATCAAAATTGATTCATGTACTGATAAAAACTTATTATTTATCGTAAAAATTTTAACTAAATTGATTTCGGTTGAATAAGCAACTACTTTTTTATTTCACAATAATCATATTATTTTTATTAATGCGGAGATATGTTAAAAAATGCCAATCTCCGCAAATGTAAAGAAAATTCCAGCTTACAAAACAAATAATCAGCAAAGGACGAGACAGAAATTCGATAAATCATCCATTCAAATTCAAAGGAATAAGTCTTTGGATAAAAGAAAAACCGAGGAGGGACTCGGTTTTCCTGAGATAAGCTTTCGCTTACTTCTCACTTGGTTTATCGGGTTTAGTCTCGTTTTCTTGGCGATTTTGCTTTTCTAACTCCGCCACCCGTTTACGGAGTTCTTCGAGTTCTTGGTTCCGTTCTTCTTGCGTCTGTTCAACCGGTTTATCGGGAACTGCGCTTTCAGGAACGGGCTCTTTTTCATTCTTAGAGGATTTCACAATCTTCACGATATGATAGGTTTCGTAACCTATCACCAAGCCACACGGGACTAAAACAAAGCAGATCCAGCCCCCAATGCCTTTAGAGAATGTCACAACTTTTCCCATCCATAACGAATGGAACGTCACTTTGCCAATCACGTCGGTATAAGGAACGTGTTGGGTGGCCGTCGCGGATGGATTATCGCCTTGCAAGGTGTAATAGACAATTCCGCTGTCTTTGGTTTCTTTGGCAATCACGCGGTGCGTGGTAGGAAGACTGCCATAGGGGTCATATTTAAACGTCAAGACATCCCCGACTTCGTAGTTTTTATGATCACCGCTAGTGTCCACCAAAACCAATGAATTCGTAGGAATCGTAGGAGACATCGATCCCGTCAAAACCAAACGAGCTTGCTTACCAAATAGATTAGCGGCGTTATTGCGTTTGGTCGCGATGGCTAAATAAATGTTCAAAACCGCGAAGAGAACAAAAATCGCGATGAGCACATCGACGATCACTTCTCTTACAATGCTCCCGACGGAACGTTTCTTTTTGGTTTCTTTCGGTGTTACGCCGCTTGATTCGTTCATGGTGCGTGGCAAGGTGGCCAAAGCCAGCCTTCCTTAGAAACAGCAAACAAATGATGCTTCTAAGGAAGACGCTGACCCGCAAGTCAGCGCCTTACCTAGGGAAGGAGAATTAAGCGATTTGGATGGTCTTGACCGAAGGATTCTTCGCGTCTTCGATGGCTTCGCCATTGAGTTTGAAGGTCTTCGCGTCTCCTGACCGGAAATCCAAGGCTTTGACGACACCATGGTAATAACCATTGGTATTTAATGCGACATCGCCATAATCGCCACAAGCCATAAAGATGGGGTTATAAGCAGCATCCGTTTGGGTGAAGGTGCAAGCACTCTTGAAGTTCACAGTAGCACCATGGTTATACCCATTGTTGTCGCCGTTTCCGACAAAGAGCTCTGCTTTTGTGACTTCGTTGCCCGTGCCATAGGCGAATTTGCCTGTGGTCGTATCTGCAACGTCGCGCTTGGCACGTTCGGTGTTATCCGTTTTGTCAAACGTAACGTGATCGAGGTTACAAACGCCATCCCGGACAATCAAGCATTGCCGATCCGCCGTAAGCTTCGTGTCTTTGACATTTAACACAGCATTGTTGTTCACCATCAATGCGGCGTTGTCTTTTTCACTGTTGCTCACGCTGATTTGACAATTCTCAATATTGATGTGCGGGTTTTGCACGCCATATTCAGAACTCGCGTTCGTCGATATCGCAAAATAACCGCTGGAGGTAATGGTGGAGTTCTTAATCGCCACATCGGCGCTATTGGTAATGCCCAAGCCACCCGTGCTCCCTAAGTCAACGACAACGTTGTCAAGTACGAGCTTGCCTTTTGCCCAAATCGAAGCGGCACTCATGTGATTGAGGTCGTCTGTTACCGCAACATTCAGCGTGCCATTCTTCATCACGACAGTCCGTCCCGCTTCAACGGTAAGCGCGGAGTGCGGAACAGAGTTAGACGAAGGCGCGGCAAGCGTTAACGTTTTGCCGCCTAAATCCACGGTCAAATCGCTACTAGGAACGAGCGTATTTACAGAATCAATGGTTTGATCCGCCGCAAGGAGGAATTCACCACCTTTGTCTAGTGTATCTTCCGCAACAGCGCTTTTTACAGCATTCGATTGCACGGCATCAAGGCCGATGGTCAAACTGGCGGTTCCGCCGTTCGTTAAATCATCGCCCGTAAGCACGAAGTAACGATCCCCGACTTCAGCGCCAACCGCGAGGTCTTCCCAAGAGGTAGAGCCCGCGCTCAGCTTCACTTCATTCGTAAAGTCGGCATCTTTGTACACTTTAGAAACTTCGACACCGCCTTCAGCAACAACATCAAGACGATATTTCGTTTCGATGTTCGATTTGTTCTGATAAGAGGCTTTGATAACAACCACGTCTTCGGGAACCATCATGGACACCACGACTTTGTTGCCATTAACCGTGGCAGAACCATAAGCCATGGAGGTCTTGTCTGCTATGACTTCAAGGGACGTTTGCTCCACGTCGACTTTCGCGGCACTGACCGTGACGTCGATCTCGGAATGCGAATTGAAGTAGGCGACCGTCCCGGCAACGCCGGCAGCAGCCGCGGCATCCGCCATAGCAAGGGCGCTCAGGATGGCAATACTTTTCTTTTTCATAAAAAGTCCTATTCGTTTTCTTTTTCCTCACGCCTTACACCACCCAGTCTTTTCGGGCTAGGCGATGTAAGCGAGAGAAAATGAAATTACTTGATGGCGACAGAATTGCCTTTTAAGGGATTGAACACCTTGATCTCGTCGACGGCCTGATCGCCGGCCGTGATTGCTATTCCATTGACCTTAAGGTTAGAACCTTTAAGGCCGTTATAGCTGGTTGCAACCATCCAGCCGCGGTCACCTTCTCCCTGATCCGCTACTTCTAATGTGCATCCTGTAACCGAGGAGTCAGTGATATTCAAATAGCCTTCGCCAGAATAGGGGTTGGCATATCCAACGAATCCTCCAGCGCGGTAATGGCGCGCCTTGATGGTTGTGTTCTCGACATGGCAGTCCTTGATGACGTGCTGGAACTGGTAGTTGTACGACGGATGCGCAGCCTGTTCTTCGACGCCCATCAGATATCCGGCAAGACCGCCAACCCATTTATAGGCCTCGACATAGGAGTTCTTTACCGTAACGCCTTCCAAATCAAGGCCGAGCGTCATGCCCGCAACGACACCAGCACAGTTTCCTGCTCCTAAATTGCCAGTATTTACGTCTAGGTTCACAACGTGGGCATTGTCAAACACAACATTTTTGAAGACGTAGTTTCCATGTGCCTGATAACGTTCCCCATTCTTCTCGATGATTTTGTTGGAAATCCCGTCCCCGGCGCCGGTGCTGCCAAAGTGGTCGATGAATCCAGTGCCATTGGTGATGGTCAATTTCTTGATCGTGTGACCTTTGCCATCAAAATTCAAATTGAACGCTCTATCTTTGTTGGTAATAAGACCTTGCCAGTTCTCGATGGAAGAGAGATCAATATCGTTTTCTAGCGTGAGAGTATAACCATCGAGTGCGTTCACTTCGCTGTCACTCTTGGTCGATAAGTAATCTTGAACCTTAAGTAATCCCTCAAGGCTATAGACGTTGACGACCTTGTTGTCATCGTCTCTCTTGTAGCCTTCGATGGGGGCGTTGTCTTGGATGGCGTCCACGCCAACGACGACTTTGCCCGTACCACCATTCTCGAAATCATCGGTGACCGTGACTTTGACGTAGTGATCCGCCACACTTACACCAACCGCTAAAGGAGTATAAACATTGTCTTTAGCAAGGACAGAGCAAGCCTCATCGGTATAAATGGCAGTATCTAAACCAGCAGTGACAGTGGCACCAATCTTGTAAAGAACACCAATCGTGGATAAGTTGGTATAGCTGACTTTAATCAAGAAGCTATCACCAGGGACGAGAAGATTTGCAGCGATTGAGCCATCTTGGGCAATCTCCACTTTGCCATATTGGAGCGATTGGCTCACGATGGTTGGAGCGCTTGCTTGCACATCGACTTTTGCGGCGTTGACGGTGACGTCAATCTCGGAATGCGAATTGAAGTAGGCGACGGTTCCGGCAACGCCGGCAGCAGCCGCTGCGCCCGCCATAGCAAGGGCGCTTAGGATGGCAATACTTTTCTTTTTCATAAAATAGTCCTTTTTCTCTTTATCAGAGTGATTCGACGATTTCCTGCTTTTGGATGGCGTTCATGGTGATGTTCATTAAGAATCATGCCTACATCACAACGTCAGGCTTTTTCAGGAAAAGATGCCGAGGATGGGAATCATGTTGATGTTTCCCTCGATGAAATTTCAAGAATTCTGAATGAAACTTAGGGAAGGAGTATCACACAAGCGGTATGAACCGCGGGAAGAAGATGACCGGACATAATGGAATTCCGTCTTTGACAGCCATGAAGAAGAAACCATGACTGTAATTTCCTCTTTGTTTCCTGACTCCTTTCTGCGTCATCTTTTATATAACGCGCGATAAGGCGAAGGATGCCCCTTCACCCAAGAACCGGCACCTAGGAGAATGTGTCGGAACGAAGCGATCCTTCTGTGACTGGAAGGAACAAGAAGCGTGATGGTGTGAACCCATTGCGTTTCTTCCCCGTTTGCCGTTTTTCGAAAAACAGAAACGCAGAATCGGTTGGTCTCTATTTTTGGGCCAACCACTCCTACCGCTTGCTAGGCTTAACAGGGCACCCATTTCAAAAGGCACCAAGATGCACTTTCACGTGCGTTTTTTCATTTAAGCCCGCGCAGCAGTGCGGAGTCTCCTAATACAAAAAATATTGAACCCCCCCCGAACATTTTGTCAATTCGAATTGTTAAAAATTTAAATTTTTGATGCCTATTTGGCAAAAAAACGAAATTCCGCAGTGAAAAATGCCAAACTATAATCATAAAAATGCATATGTAAATTTATATTCAAATGATGTTATGCCTATTTTATGAACTTTGTAAAAATAATAAGTTGAGTAACAAAAATTGTATCTTTAATTACATTTTTATGATCGATGTTATTTAAAGTATCAAAAATTGTATCTTTACAATATCGAAAAATATCACATGTTTGAAATTTAAGAATCTCCGTAGATTCGATTTTTGTAACAGGCGACAAATACTTCCGTTTGCTGAAGGATGCCTGACCACACGAAAATCACGAACGCTTAACGTTGTTAATGAAGGAACCTATGGATCCCCAAACTGGTTTTGTTTCAATCTCTTTATCATGCAACTGCGGCAAAGATCAAAGAACCACTGCTTATGAGATTGTTATATTCCATAACAGGGTTTGGAAATTCTTCGAGGCTTGGGGGAAATATTTTTGCGTTCGTGAATTGAATAGTGAATATTATTTTTATATAATTTAGTTACAAATATTTCAAATTTTGCATTTTTTATAACGTGATAAACTATGGAAATCAAGCGCGACCAATACCTAAACCAACTGATTCGTTCCATGGATAATGGAGCCATCAAAGTCATCACTGGCATTCGTCGATGTGGGAAAAGCTATCTACTTGATCCGCTTTTTCATGATTACCTCGTCAAAGCTGGTGTTCCTGAAGAAAGAATCATCAAAATTGACCTCTCAGATGCCAAGAATCAAAGCCTTTGCAACCCGTTAAATCTCAGCAAAAAACTGGAAGCCTCCCTGCCAAAAGAAGGGAACGCTTATCTTTTTATCGATGAAATTCAGCTTTGCGAGGCGGTTGAAAATCCATTTTTTAGTGGGGTAAAAACGGAAAGTGGGAAAAAGCCAATGATCACGTTCTATGCCGTGCTTAACGGGCTTCTCTCTTCTCATAAAAATGTCGATGTTTATGTGACGGGCAGCAATTCTAAAATGTTATCCAGCGATATCCTGACGGATTTTCGAGGCAGAGGATGCGAAATCCGGATGCGCCCCCTTTCATTCCTAGAATATTTGTCTGCTAACGAAGGGAGCGATCGTGGCCAAGCATGGAGAGATTACTTACGTTATGGCGGCATGCCTTTCTCTTTACGTTATACCGATTTCGGTGACCGTGAGAATTACCTTCGTTCCCTATTCGAGACCGTTTACTACAAAGACATCATAGAGCGCAACCATTTGCAAACGGATACCAGCATCCGTGAATTTACGAAAGTCGTGGCTTCTTCTGTTGGGTCCTTAACAAATGTCAGTCGTATTGCCGATACGTTCCGCTCTACGGAACAAAAAGGTATCGGCAGGATAACCATAGACAACTACATCCGCTGCCTTGAAGACTCCTTCCTATTAGAAGAGGCCGAACGTTATGACGTTAGAGGCCGACACATAATGAACGGAAACAAAAAATATTATTTCGTTGATACTGGACTTAGAAATGCTTTATTAAACTTCCGTCAACCAGATCGGGGCCATTTGATGGAGAACGTCATCTACAACGAATTGCTTTCCCTTGGCTATGGCGTTGATGTTGGGGCTATCCGCACTTATGAAGCAAAAAATCCTCCCTCGAATTCTTCTCCGCAGCGAGAAATAGACTTCATTGCCGAAAAGGGCAATAAGAAATATTACATACAGTCTGCTTATTCGGCAGAAGAAGATGCCAAAATGGTGCAAGAGAAAAAACCTCTCTTAGCGGTTCGCGACTCTTTTCCTAAGATACTCATTGAAGGCGATGATTTCGCTCCTTATTACGACAACGACGGAATTATTCATGTCGGTGTCATTGAATTCTTACTACGTGGTTCATCCCTTTTAGATCACTAATTTAGTTACAAATTTTTCAAGTTTTTCTATATTTGTAACATATTAAATGAATAAGCGACGCGCTTCGACTCTAGTGAGCTAACGAGTCTATGGAGGTTGCTACAATGGACGAGATTGAAAATCAACTGACGGAAGCGCTCAAAGCGAAAGACAGTCGCCTGATTCTTCAAGCTTTCCAAAACGTAAGCGAAGACAACATCGGCAGAGGATTTTTAGATCGCTTCCTGAAAGAAGTCGATACAACCTTTGAAGATAAGACTCTATTGGTAGAATTGTTCAAACACATCGATGATACGTTTACCGACTTGTCTGGTGAATATATAGGAAGTTATCTTCCGATAGAACTATTGATGAACACAAAAGAATACGAGCTTGCGTTCCGCCTTTTCCAAAAATGCGAAGATGAAAACTGTGATGAATGCACTCCCGAATATGTGTATTTCTACGAGGGCAAATGTCTCTATCTCTTAGGAAAATATGATGACGCGCGTTGGCGTCTTCAAAAATCTATCGATGGGGATCATGACGAAATGGAGGCAGAGGCGCAGGCAATGATTGAGAATATTGATCGCAGAACGTTCGTCAATCCATGATTGCCAATGAAACGCTCATGACTCAAAATAAGACGCTTGTTATTTTTTCACACAACGAGTTCTAATTCGAGTAATGTCGACTTATTCGTTTACTCTCCAATAACCGCTTTTCCGTGAACCAATTCGAGATATCGTTCCTCTTTTTACCATGGCATCTAAATGACGGTTAATGGTAGATGAAGATTTTGCAGTCTCATTGGTGATTTCCGAAATCGTAACGTATTTATTACTTTTGATGATATCAATGATGGCTTTATCGAGGTCATTTATTCTATCATTTATTCTATCATTTATTCTATCATTCAAAAAATCTGGATTGCGATAAAAAACAAAAGTGAAGCCGAATTCGTTATTTTGATACTTGTAACGAATGTTCTCGTTGGCGCATAGCGTGAAAGTTCGATCAAAACCCGTCCCAAAGGCATCAATATAACCATATTTAAATAAGGTGTTAGCAATAAGAACGTTCCTGATTTTGCTTCCTACGTTACCAGAAGCAAATTTCAAAGGATCAATGTCTTTAATGATCGGGCCGGGATTATAAATCGAAATCTGCGATTTATAGATGATATATTGGTTAAAATCACCCTTCACGGCATAAGAACAGTGAGCAAATGAGTTCACCACGATTTCTCGAATGGCGCGTAAAGGAATTTCCGGGATTTCCTCTCTTTGAAGGCCAACAATATTGGCTTTGTAGGAAATATGGTTTTGAATATACGCCATCGCTTCCCTGATACATTCGATGATGTTTCCTTTGAATTCTTTGATTTCGCCAAATTCGGTTCTGGAATCTGTTGGATAATTTGCTTCTTTGATGGTTAAAGGTTTGTTGTTTCCAAATAGATACCATCCTGCATTGTTCAGGTGGCCGTTATCGGTGAGTAGCCCGAGTTTATTCAAGGCATCTTCAGCATTTTTATAAACGTACTCAATTCTGTCTTTGTCATTGGCGGTCCTAATGCAGTCGATCAGCAAATCCTCGTTGATGTCGTCGATTCCATAAACCGTTTCTTTTTCTTCCCATTTAGAATAAGTGTTGTCTTTTTTGGCAAAGAAATTCTCGAGCTGAGAAGAGCTCATCACAATATCGGCATCGTTGATCCGAACATAATATCGGCCATATGCCGAATAGGGAGTGTCGTTTCCTTCTACTGTGGCATGAATGATTTTCTTACCATC
>Ga0256404_1008916_pt1 | contig 14709 bp, 11 predicted proteins | sample RumenRJG_01DNA_FD_185990 | JGI IMG/M metagenome (GOLD analysis project Ga0256404, IMG submission 185990) | Bovine rumen microbial communities from Lethbridge, Alberta, Canada - RJG_01 | ecosystem: Host-associated > Mammals > Digestive system > Stomach > Rumen | place: Canada: Alberta | collected...
TTATTCATATGCTCATATCTTGAACAGACCCACGCTTTTCTCTTTGTTAAGCTGCGGATAATCTGATTTCAGCAGCTGCAGATAATTTGCCGCACAACATACAGATGCGACACATAAACCACCGGTTACACTTTGATAAGTTTGCACCGCTGACTGGTAGTACTTATATTCCTCTTCACTAACCATTGCAGGAGTCCAACAGTTTTCCGGAGTTGTTTTTGCCCTGGTGCTATCCAGATCTGCTTTATATGTTTTCTCCTGCAAATAAGATATCAGATCACCATAATCATAATAAAAAGGCCCTGTCTTGGTTATTTGCAGCGCTTTGTTTTCATCAAAAAGAGCCGTCATTCTGTCGGCATATTCATCAAGGCTCAATGCTTTACCGTTCCAGAGAAAATGGTTAGTCCCGTTGCCATATTTGCTCAAGGCTTCATTATCCAAAATTGAGCCTAATACTTCGATTTGCATTGTCTCCTGAGTGACAGTGAGCAGATATTGCTGAATATATCCCTGTTTCAGATAGCCAGACACCAGAATAATGCCTTCTTCCTGAACACAACCTATATTGAGCATTTCTTCGTCAGTAAGCGGAGTTAAGAGAGGCAATTCAATTGTGCTCAGCCCTTTTTCCGTAACACTGTACAGAATCTCCCCGTATTCTTCAGCATTCGTGCATACCACAAGTTCAGGAGTACCATTGCTATCCGCATCGAACAGAAAGTAATCTGCGTGCTGTTTAATCTTTTCATCCGCGAAAAAAGCATCATTCGTGATGGCATCCAGATAATACTCTGCCCATAAATTGTCGTTTGAATATGTTGAAAACGAGATGGTCTGCGTGCTAACAAGGATGAAGGCCATTATAATGCTCATCGCTGTAAGTCTTCTCATTGCCATCCTCCATATTGTCCTTTGGAACCTGGTATTCTGTCTGGGATAATCTGCAGAACTGTTTATTCTTCACCCCGATATGACTTTTGAATTCCATATTCCATAATCTTCAACCGTCTTACTCCTAATCCTCGCTTTAATCTGGAAATAGTTTCTATTGGTCATTCTGGAAAACTTGCCTGGTTTACATCTAAGAAGTCCTGGGCTTGCTTGCTACCCAATGCTGCCGCTTTTCTAATCCATATGGCACCTGTTTTCCAGTCTATCTTGTTGCCGCCATAGGAGAGTCCACTATTAAACAGCTCATACCCAACTCTCCAGATCATATTATTAACCCCCATCTCTTTATTATATTCTTCTCCCTGGTCAGCCGCTCTGGAAAACCATTCCAATGCTTGATCATAGTTTTTGGATACGCCGCTTCCATCTAAGTAGCATAATCCAAGATTGAACATTGCATAAGGATTATTCAGATCAGCCGCCTTACGATACCATTTAACTGCTATTTCATCGCTTTCATCTACATATAATCCATTATCATACATATAACCCAAATCGTTGTATGAAAGTCCGCGAATGGTTTCATCATCCGTGTTTCCCGCTCTTTCAAAAAGTTCAAACGCCATTTTATAGTTTTCTTCTGAAGTATCTGTCCCTCTCCCCTCGAGGAATGCGTAGCCCAGTTCCCATATGCTTCTTGGGTCACCCATTTCTTCCCCGCGGTTTGCCCAGTAAAACGCAGCCTGGTCATCCTGTTCTGTGCCAATGCCATTTCTGAGCATATAAGCAAGCTGGCCCATAGCCCGCGGCTCGTTATTTTGTGCAGCATCCATAAAGAGTCCAAAGGCTCTCCGAGCTCCCCAGTCGGTCTGCTCTTCAAGGTATTGAAACGCCTTTTCCAATTGTTTCTGTCTGTCTTCCTCAAAGACCCCAACAAGGTTACTGCTATGTATATTTCCTTCTTTGTCCGCAATCTGGAAAGTCGCTTTCACGGTATAACCATCGTCCTGATAATTCCTTGTCTCCATATGCCAGTTCACGGGCAAATCAATGTATTTGCCGCTCATTCCATTATTCGTCCATGAATTGAAGTCCAGCATACTGCCATCGTCATCCCTGGTGCATTTATAAACAGGTGTCCAGAAGAGAACCTTGGAGAAATCATGGTTTTCCAGTAACAACTTATCTGTTTCATACATCACGCCCGAATCTCCGGCATGAACTTCCAACGGTATCAGGTTCCACGAATTATATAGCCTGTAATAATAAAATAGACTGAGCTTATCAGATGACTGCAATATAGAAGGACCATTCAAATAATTAGCAGCGAACACGACACGCCCGTCCCCAAAAGCAATGCATGAAAGTGGGCCCTCAATAATCGACTCTTTCTCATCCAGCATATAAAACGCCTTAGGCTTACAGCTTAATGAAAGAACGCCATTCTCATCCAAGTCAACATCGGTATACTCAAAAATACACTGATACTCTTCGCTGTCCTTTTCTCTTTCTTGTTGGAGCATCAAAAGACTGGCATGGTCATAGTCAGATACTTGTTCCGGGGTAAGCTGTATGGAAAAACGGATTAGCCCATCGTCCAAATCTTCTTTATAAGCTTCAAGCCTAGACCAATCCGTATGATTTCGTAATACTTCTTTTGAAGAGATTATGGATTCTCTTTCATCAAGCATAAGTGCCGGAAGCGTATCGAACCGTTTAAAGAATTCCTGGTATTCCTGCTCCGTCATATATCGGAAACTCTCCTGAAATGATTCGCCCTGATGATTGTCTGCTGAATCCGGCATCCAGAATGTAATGATCGATGCATATTCTTTCCTTGTTCCTGTATTGTAGCCTGTAATTTCTTCTATATGCATCTTTCCTTCATCATAAGTCATCAGAATCATGGAATACGAATTATCGGAGCCAGCATCTGCAATCAGGGCGTGATATTCCGGATCGTATTTTATGAAAGACGCATATGTGCTAAGCCGGTATCGATTAATATCACTGCCATCGTCTGATAAAGCGCAAAGCGTCAAATACAGTAATCCACTTCCGAATTGGGATTCTGCAACGATCAATTCGTCTTCTCCGTCCCCGTTAAGATCAAGGAATTTTGCCCATTTATACTCAGGATGCGCAATTAGATACTCTTCCAATGTAGCCTTGGCATCTGCAAATGCCGCATTTTGAACCATATTGAGCACCGTAACTATCAACAATAGAATGGCACATATTTTTTTCATTTTTCCTTTTCAGAACTCCTTCCCATCAATTATTTTTCCTGACGGCACAAACCAGCAGGCATCACAGGTATATTTACTATGAGAGTGCTCATTATATATTACAGTTGCACAGTATTTCTTCCTTTGGCTTTCCCTGACGCCTCATGACAATCGCAACTGCCGTGGCCTCTGCCCCCCATTCATCAGTCAAACGAACCTTCAAGAAAAGAAATTCCAGGTCTAGTGATGTTCAGTCTCTAGAAGCATAATATTGTACTGGCAGCATCTGTATGAAGCTTTCATCGCTCTCAAAAATCAATCTGATCAGATAATGTTCCTCCGGAAAGCTGGCAAATTTTGAAGTAAGTAAGATATTTCCATTTTTATCAATTGTCATATCCCCAAAAGTATATGAGTATTCATCAAGAGCATCACCAACATAAGCATGCGTATTTCCATCCTGTTCACTGAGATAGAGGCGTATGGCACTATGAATAGAGTCCGATGCCGAAAGATCTAGAATCGCTTCCGCCGTACCATCCCCATTTAAATCAGCAACTTCAAATTGACGGATCTCCAATTTAGAGTTTGAAAGGAAGCCTTCTTCAAGCAGAGTTTGAAAAGGAACAGGACCATGTTTTTTTCCGTAACCAATTCTGGACCAAGTTACGGGCTGGTTATTCGTTATTATGTTCATAAAAAAGTTTTGATCATCATAAAGGATGCGCAACGACCCGGGTTCTGGAAATAAGCCTCTCATATAATCGGGTACCGATTCGTATTCCTCCATCAGATGCCAATTCGACATGCCTACCATTGCTAACCTTCGTGCCCCGGGAATATAATTTGTTATTTCAGGATACTCATATTCATCTTCATTCAGAATTCCCTGTAGCAGTTTTTCTGTGTGCATTCCTATAGCTCTATCATAAGTTATATGGTCAATTCCATAAGCGCCCATATATCCTTTGAACAGGTACAGTCCGGTTCCAGATATATCCCCATAAATTAACCCGGTAAAAACACTGGTGTCACCAATTTTCACTGCCATCTCGTTTTGAACAGTGTAGAATGCAGCAGTATGGTCTGCATCACAAGTACGAGTTGTAACAATCAATTCGGGCTGATCATCCCCATTTATGTCCCAGACTGTATAACGAACCTCAATGCCTCGAATGAGCTCTTTCAAATATACAGTTCTTAGCACTTCCTTATATACATCCTTCCACAATTCTTCACCACTGTTTGTGGGGGCCGCAGGTGATTCTGCAAATGCGGTAACCAAAGTACCGCTAATGGAAAGTATTATCAAAAATGTGAAAAGAAAAGTCACGAATTTTCTGTTCATCTTGTTTTTTCCTCTTTTTTCTGCTAAACCCGATCTTCATTCCATGCTACTACCGAAAAGTTGAGCGTTTGTTGTAGTCTTCTCACTATCTCCAAATGCCGGTTCAGCAGGAACAAACAAAGGCGATAACAGGAAGCGTATGTCGCAAGCCGTGTCCTTCGCCAGCCCTTCAACAAAAGCATTTTCCTCCGAACAGTTTTAATCCGTTCGGAAGATAAGGACTATGTTATCATTTTCTGAACCCATTCTAATGGTATCCCAATCTTTCTCTGTGCCTGAGTATATGATTACTTTCTGCTTTCCCCGAGCAGAAGAGAACGCCTGTTCGCCTATGTTCGTTACACTCGATGGGATTTCTATGCCTGTCAGAGTATCGCAACCATAGAATACTGAATCCCCAATCTTCGATACACCTTCAGGAAGATCCACGCTTGTCAAGCTTTTGCAGTAACAGAACGCCTCATTTCCGATGCTCTTCACGCTCGACGGGATTTCTATGCCTGTCAGGCTTTCGCACTCAAAGAATGCCTTTTCACCTATGTTCGTTACACTCGGTGGGATTTCTATGCTTGTCAGACTTTCGCAGCCATAGAACATTGAATCCCCAATCTTCGATATACCTTCAGGAATATCCACACTTGTCAAGCTTTTGCAGTAACAGAACACCTCATTTCCGATACTCGTCACACTCGACGGAATCATCACACTCTTCAGGTTGCTGCAATAATAAAAAGCCCGATTGCCGATGCTCGTTATCCCCTCAGGAATCTCCACGCTTGTCAGTTTGTAGCAGGAGCTAAATACCTCATCCCCGATACTTGTGACCGCTTCCCCTCTGATTCTTTGCGGGATCTTGACTTCCCGAATACGACCTTCTCTTATTTCTTCGGAACATGCAGTAATACAAATTCCATCATAAGTCTTGACAAACTTTAGTCCATCTTTCCAACTCGCAGTTTCTTTTAGTAATGTCACAAGTTCAAAAAAAAGCACAATCGATACGACAAAAGATGCGAGTCTTCCATGAGCACCTGATTTTGAAAACAGCGCATTTGCTAAACATAATAACCAGAAAACCAAACAGGCTAATATGGGACCTAACATATTTTTTCTCCTCTCCATTATTTTGACAGTTGAATCTCACAATTGCCACATTTCATTTATTTACTCCCCAAAGTTGTAATTTAGGAATAATGTCAAATTACAGACCAAATAAGCTGGGCTTACCAGTAATATTTATTACGGTAGCTTTCAGCCGTTGCCACGCCATCAATAATGGGAGTATAGTTTTCGTTTCTCGGATCCCCAAGCATTTACCAAAATACTGCAAAAAATATGCAGCCTCCGAAGAGACTGCATACGAAAAACGCCTTCTCCGGATGCTGCCACGCAAACTCATACAAACGAAAGGAATGCACAAGTAGAGAGAGCGTTTTTACCATAGTAAAAGCGCATCCCTTTCGTTTGAACAGTATTTAGTTTGCGTGGCAAAAACAGTTTATCATGTATTCTGGAAAAAAGCAACGATTTTAGCGATTCTAGGCCTTTTTTATTATATCAGATTCTCTGTAAAGAAAGAATATCATGTCATACTTTGCACATTTTATGTCATCATCGGCCTATTTCTCCCTTTACAGCGCTGCAAGCTAGTGATATAGTTTTTTCAGATAACTGAAGAGGGATTGAAAAACACATGTATTCTGATCCATTGGATATTTTGGACAACATCCTCGTATTCATAATGTATTTTGGGGTTTGCCATCAGCTCCTTACCCGTAGATATTCTCTTTCGGGCACTATTCTTGCTGAATCGATCCTCTTTGTTGTCCATATGTTGATAGGTAACTCTCTACCTTTTCGTTCAGTCTGGAGAATTCTATACTGGCCGATGCTGCATGTTGCAGTTCTTTGTGTTCTTTATCGTGAAAAATGGTATCGAATCCTTAGCCTTGTGCTTCTTCTCATCCTGGGTGTATGGCTGACTGAACTGATCGGGATCATGACTTATTATCCTCCCGAGTTATTGCACGGCGATTTAAAGTCCGGCTCCCTGGCTGACAGGATTCTCATTCGCTTTCTTATGCTTCTCTCCCTTGGTTTGATATATTGGGTGCTCCTGCTTTTTCTAAAGAAGAACATTATTGTCCTCTCAAAGCAACAATACCTGCTTTTCATTGGTTTTCCATTCAGTGTGGTAGTGTTCATACATTTCTGGGCAGTATCTGTTTTGCAGACCCCTAATGTTAATTCTATTTATATGTTTTTTTCTCTGTCCATCTGTCTGATCTCTTTTGGGCTGATTTTTGTTGTATTATTTCGTACTACGAATCTGAACATTCTTGAAATTGAAAATCGTAGACTTGCACATCAGATTGAATTGCAGCAAAAGCATTACGAGGGGCTTTCCAAACAATATGACAATGTACGTATCATGCGTCATGATATTGCAAAGCATATGAATGTCATAAAAGCACTTCTTTACGAAGGAAAAAATAGAGAAGCTGTAGAATACTTTGCTGAAATTCAGGAGCTATCATCAGGCAATGGGTATGGCATCTGTGAACACCCGATTGCGGATGCCTTTCTTTATTCTTTCAATGAATCAGCGATATCCGCCGGTGTCAGAACATCATTTTCAATAAATCTACCTTCGGAGATCGGCATTGCTCCGTCCGATCTCATCTGTTTGTTTGGAAACCTATTGGATAATGCCTTGGAAGCATGCGCGGATTCTGACGAGCCTTTTATCGTTGTCCGCAGTACTGTGATCGGAGACTTCTTACTGATCTCAATGGATAACTCTATTTCTCAATCTGCAAAAAAGGAAATCCGTCACATTCCTCAGTTGCCTCGAGGTCTTGGTACTATCATCCTCCAGCAGATTGCCTCCAAATATAGTGGTAGTTTTACCTCATCCATTCAGAAAGACAGGTTTCACTGTGAAGTAACCTTGAAAGCAGGTGTTGTGTAATGCTCCAAATCGCCATCTGCGATGATGAAAATGGAGATATTTCCATGGTACAGAAATTGATCTCCTATTGTCTCCTTAATTCCGGTATAGAATACGAACTAAGCACTTTCCGTACAGCCAGATCATTTTTACTTTCAGTGAATAAAGAATCCTATTCTCCTGATATTCTTATCCTGGATATCGTGTTGGACTCTGCCAGTGGTATTGACATTGCAAAGGATCTCAATCATTTGCTGCCTCACTGTCAAATCATTTTCATCAGCAATTATGATGATTATGTTTCAGAAGTATATGCTGTCAATCATTGTTATTTCATAAGGAAGAAAGAAGTAACAAAACATTTCCGCCATGCACTCCAAAAATCCATAAACAATCTGTCTCTCAAACAATTCATCAGTTTACGCACTGAAGGCGAGTTCAGGCGCCTGGAGGTTGACTCTATTCTCTATATGGAGCGCGATCTCAGGCGTACTCATATTCATTGTATTGACAAAGAGTTTACTTGTTACACTAAGCCAGATGCTATGATTTCTGGTTTAAATAGTTCTCCTTTTCTCCGTTGCCACCAAAGCTTTTGGGTAAATCTTGGTCATGTATCTGTTTTACGAGGCTCATCATTTATTCTTGACAATGGAGCCATTATTCCAATTAGCCGCAGTCAGAAACAAGAAGCCAAGAATAGGTGGTTTTCTTTCTTACACCAACAAGCATTTCAAGGAAAGCAGCAGGGGGGGTAGAACCATTTTGCGTGGCAGCATCCGGAGTTTAAATCAGCAAATGGTATCTGCCTGCTGCTTTCATATGGATTATCCAAAAGTCCTAGGAAGGTTACATTCCCCATAAAAAACTTGAACCCGCCCACCTCTTTGAGGCTAGCGGGTTTCGTTTCTCACCGGAGTGGGACAATTTTGCTCTCATGTGTATTGCCGGCAAGATCAGTTATTACGAACATTGCATAAGCTTCGCCTTGTTCTTCATTCCATTCCATCTTTATGTTTTCGCCCTCAATGGGATATTGTGAATAATAAACTGTTTCGGTATCAAGCGCCTCTCCATTTTCCCGAACGGAATAGATCAGAGAAACCACTTCCATTGTTTCCCACATATTCAGGTCCAGTTCTTCTTTTCCTCTTGCGTAGAGTTGGTCAAAATTCTCATTTTCTTCTCCATTGACAACCGCACCTATAACTTCAAGACCTGTCTCAACATTTTTTAATTGGAGCCATGTGTTTTGATATTCTTTTTCACCATTAAGTAAATTGCAATAACAAAGATAGCGGTCACGGTCTGGACTCATTGCGAAAATATCATGCTTCTTGTTCTCCGAGTCAATGGCACAGATGAGTCTGCCGTTATAAGATGTCTCGATTGTTCCCCGGTTGTTTTCTGACAGATCTGTGGAATACGCCAGCCGCAGTATCAGCCTATCGTTATCTGTCCCAGACAACTTGTTGTTTAATGCGTCTTCTGTAAAAATCCATATTCTACTCCCGGCGTAGTTCTCCTGCTGCTCCTCATCAAGCGTCAATCTGATTCTATACTCGTCAGCTAAGCAGGTTACATAAGGGATCATCTCGCGTTCAAAGCACGTTCCATTCGCATTCTGCGCATCATAAATCATCTGGTTCACAAAAACGTAATATGCATCCGAAATCGTAATATCTTTGAAAATACTTTGCCAGTTATTTTCATATTCATCCAGATTATCATATGGTGAGTACAGTGATATTCCACAGGTATAGTCCACATTACTCCAGTTTTCCACAACCAAATCGTCAACAAGCTCCGAAAGTGTACTGCCTGCCCTTTGATCCGCCTCACCAATGATCTCTGCCAAGATTTTCAGATCTATCAAATCATAGTTCACTCCGGTTGAGAACCTCCCGATATTAACAGCTTTTGCCCGCTTTCTGATATAATCTCCAACCCGAATATCAATTTCGTACTTATCAACTTTCTTGAAAACATCTTCCAGTAATCGAGAGACTTGTCCTACCTCCCGAAGATTTAAGGATGATAAAGTCCTTACCGGCTTATAATTTGGTTGATTCTTGCACAGGCGTTCATAATAATCCATAAATGCTGTACCAGCATACTTCATCTGTTCTTCTTGGTTTTGGTCCGGCGAAAGCAGGCTAATGAATTGGTAATCCCATCCGTATTTCGGTTCCGCCTCCTGTGAAGCCAGGAGATAATCTGTATAGTCACAAACTGCAGACGCTGTCTCAATTGTTGCCATCAAGCACGCATCGAAGCCAAGCCAGTACAAGCGATTTTCCCTACCAAAAGGACTTTCTTCAAATGCGGTAGAAAGATCAGACAATTTCATGCTGTGGCCTTGATGCAAGGTGTCCAGTCCAAATCCTTCCATTGGCCCCATTCCATGATCCCATAATATCAGGGCATAGTGTCCTTTACCGTTCTCGTATTCATAAACGTTAGTCAAGAAAAGACTCAGTGTTTTAGGATCTGACATGTCAGCAAGAACTGACTGTTCAACCACCTGCATCTTATGATTGGTAATCTTATATGTTGTCAGCTTCTCGGGAGCTATCTCATTTTTCCATTCTCTGCTTCCACCTGTCATCAAGTATAAATTTACTCCCGGTCTTAAATCAGCTTTCAGCATCTCCTGAATATCTGCAGACGCCAGCCCTGCTCCCTCTTCCAGATCCGACCCAATCATATAGACCATCAGCGTCATCTTTTTTCCAGGTTCTTTGCTGATCACGCATCCTATTAGAATGATTATTAACGCAACAATCCATGCAGTAAGCCCACAACACTTTTTTCGCTTCATTTTAATTCACTTGATCCAATAACTTGTCTTAGAATTGTCAAAAACTGTCGGGCATTTCCATTCTCAAGGCTCGCAGAAACAATCCATTCGCCCTCTGTCCATGCTGCGTACAACAGATTTTCCTCTGCGTCCTTTGCTAAATAGGTTGGGATACCATTAATGTCTTTTGTATTCAGCGAGTATATCTCCGGCGGAGCATATGGTTCATTTTGGGACACAATCAGTTGCAAAATGCGTTCTTCATCCCTATATATGAGAATCGTAATCTCGTCGACTTTCATACCGTCTTCACTGGTTACAATCCACACTTTTGTTTCCACTAGGTCCAGTTTATCAATCGTTTTCGGGAAAAGTTCTGTGGTAGGTCCTGCTTCTGTCTCCACGGTTTTATAATTGCTCTCTGCCCGATAAAGCACGGTGATGTCAGTAACACTTTGTCCGGCATGGATCACCGGTAATTCACTATTGCGAATAGCAAAAAAAGTGGTACCAGCAATTACCAGTACAAGCATCGCCGCCATAGCAACGGTCCGCGAAGAGATCAAATACCTTGTGAGTATACTCTGCCTCGCAGTCATTCTATCCGAATTTCTTATATTTCTTTTATACACTTCTTGTAGAGTTGCTTGCTTTACCCCTTCCGGGACATGCACAGGCTCAAACTCTTCATGATAGTATTGTTGAAGAACACGGTCCATTTTTTTTGTATCCATATCTATTTTCACCTTCCTGTTATCCCAAGTACTGCCAGTTTCGCTCTAAGTTTATCTCTCGCACGACTGAGCTTTGTTTTCGCTGCTCCCTTTGTCAAGTGCATAGCCTGTGCTATTTCTTCAATGCTGAATTGTTCGTAATAATACAGATAGAGAACTACCCTGTACTCCTCCGGACGCAAGTCCCTTAATGATTGCCTGATGGCTTCCCGCAGTTCATTTTTCAACAGTAAATCCTCTGCGGATTCTTCTAACAACTCAGGTGACAGAGCTGTATTTTCCTCAATTATAACGTCGTCATTGTATTTGTTCTCTCTTCTTTTATTCCGAATAGATTTCCGACAGAAGTTGATTGTTACACGTACCAGCCAGTAACGAATATGATCCTCACTTTCCAGTTTCCAGGCATGTTCAACCAGTTTGCAGCACACATTCTGATACACATCATCCGCATCATATGGATTGGCGACATAGGACATTGCCAGACGATACACCATGTCACCATATGTATGAATGATTTCCGTCAAACGCTCGTTGGAAACCATCTGGCCCATGTTGTTCTCCCTCCTTGATCAGAATATCTGATAATCTTTCAATTATTAACGAAAGGTTTTTTTGTTTTTAATATCCACAATTAATTGGAACGTTACACTTTTCCTGATTCTTCTGCATAAGTACTTCTGTATTGTAGCGCAAAACGCATCAGGCTGCAAGCATGCAGTCTGATGCGTTTCCATCCTGATTCATTCCATTTTTGATATTCGCCAAATCCTCCGGCCAGCCGTCTTTCTTTTCTCTCTGCGGACAGCCCACAGCGTTTGCGCAGTCAGAATCAAGCTTCCGCCGCCTCCTTGTCCATCAGGTCCCATGCTCCCAGCATGTACATGATGCCGAGCGCACGGTCATACAGGCCATAGCCGGGTCTCACGTTGCCCGGCGTTTCGTCCCAGAGCTGGCGCCCGTGGTCCGGACGGATATATCCTTCAAAGCCGCAGTCGTGATAAGCGCGCAGAATGTCCAGGATCCCGGTATCTCCGTCGCAGTCGCGGTGGCTGGCTTCCGAGAAATCCCCGTTCGGGAAGTGTTTGACATTGCGGATATGCGCAAATGCAATGCGGTCACAATGCCTGCGAACCACGGCGGCCACGTTGTTCTTTGGGTTGGCGTTCAGGCTGCCGGAGCAGAGCGTAAGGCAGTTGTACGGGTCGTCGACCATTTTCAGGAAGCGGTCGATGCTCTCGGCGTCCACCAGCAGGCGGGGCAGGCCGAAAATGTCCCAAGGCGGATCATCCATGTGTACCGCCATCTTGATGTCGCACTCATGGCAGACCGGCATGAGCGCCTCCAGGAAGTATTTGAAGTTTGCCCAGAGTTTTTCTTTGGTCACATCCTTATACGCTTCGAAGAGCTCGTCCAGCCTGGCCATGCGCTCCGGTTCCCAGCCGGGGAAGGTCAGGCCGTTGAGATTCTCAAGAATATAGTTCGCCATGGCCTTTGGGTCGTCCTGGATCATACCCGCTTCATAGAAAAGCGCGGTCGATCCGTCCCCCACCGGGTGGAACAGGTCCGTACGCGTCCAGTCAAAGATCGGCATGAAGTTATAGCAGATCACCTTGACGCCAAAGGGAGCTAGATTGCGAATGGTCTGGATATAGTTCTGAATGTATTGATCCCTCGTGGGCAGCCCGATCTTGATGTCGTCGTGTACATTGACTGACTCCACCACTTCCGCATTGAAGCCTGCCGCCTCGATCTGATCGACGACTTTTTTGATTTCTTCCGGCTGCCAGACCTCGCCGGGCATTTTGTCGTGCAGCGCCCAGACAATGGTGCTTACTCCGGGGATCTGCCGGATATCCGACAGCGTGATTTTATCATTTCCTTCGCCGTACCAGCGAAACCCCATTTGCATCGGCATGTTTTTCCTCCTTAGCTCATGCTGAAATAATCCGGATAGCGCTCCTGCACTGCGGCCAGGTTTTCCCGGTAACGGCCCATATGAACCTCCAGCCTTTCCAGCGTCGTTTTCAGGTCTCCCTCCGCAATCGCATGATAGAGCCCGGTATGGTCTTTCAGGTTGGTCTCCTGCCCCATAAAATGCAGGCTCAGCATACGCATGCGCTCAATGTGCTGGAGCTGATCAAACTGAATGCGGTAGTTTTCCTCCCGCCCGACCGCGAGAAAAGCAATCCGGTGAAATTCGTTATCCAGGCGGAGAAGGTTCTTCCCCCTGTTTTTACCCGGCAGCTCGGCATAGTGCCGGTAGGTCCGGAGATTCTCCTCATACAGCCATCGGTGTTCCCCCGTGATATGGCCGCAGGCCCTGGTGATGATTTCCTTCTCCAGCGCGTAGCGGGCGAACTGCTCCGTATCCATCCGGTGCACATCGATCGGTGAGACAAAGGTCCCTGTCTGGGGCTTCATCACAACCATGTTGCTGGTGGACAGGATGATCAGTGCCTCTCTCACGGGTGTGCGGCTCATCTGCAACTCTTCGGCAAGCTGCTTGTCGCTGATCGCCTCGCCGGGCTTGAGCTCACAGCCGATGATCTTGTCCCGTATGATCTGGTAGGCGGTCTCTCTTGCGTTTCTGCCCGGACCGGCAGCATACGCATTCTTTTCCGTACTCTCAATCGGCATGACCATTCCGCCTCCTTCCCTCTTGGTCTTGTATCTTCAGGTTCTTTCAGAGCACCACACCGTCTTTGAAAATGGAAATTTCTCTGGCGTTGTGCAGTTCGTTTTTCGTCTTCCGGCCGCCGGCAACCTCCAGCACGAAGTCCAGCAGGCGTTTCCCCGCATCCTCCGGGCTCTCTCCCCCGGCGACGGTTCCGGCGTTAAAGTCGATCCAGTTTCCCTTCTTCTCATACAGGGCGGTATTCGTGGAAATCTTGACCGTGGGCACCGGCGCCCCGAAGGGAGTGCCGCGTCCGGTGGTAAAGAGGATCAGATGGGCACCGGCCGCGGTCAGGTCCGTCGCCGAGACCAGGTCGTTGCCCGGACCGGAGAGCAGATTGAGTCCCTTTCTGCGCACGGGTTCGGCATATTCCAGCACGTCCGTGATCTGGGCGCTGCCACCCTTCTGGACGCAGCCGCAGGATTTGTCCTCCAGCGTCGTGATGCCGCCGGCCTTGTTGCCGGGGCTCGGGTTTTCGTAGACCACCTGGCCGTGGCTCACAAAGTAGTCCTTGAAGCGGTTGACCATCCGCACCGCTCTGTCGAAAACTTCCCTGGTTTCGCAGCGGGAGAACAGAATGTTTTCCGCACCGAACATCTCCGGCACCTCGGTCAGGACCGTACTGCCGCCAAGCGCCACCAGCCGGTCGGAGAAACGTCCGACCGTGGGGTTGGCCGTGATGCCGGACAGGCCGTCCGAGCCGCCGCATTTCATGCCGACCACAAGCTCCGAGGCCGGAATCGCTTCCCGCCGGAACCGCCCGGCATAGGCCGCCAGCTCTTCCAGCAGCGCGGCGCCGGCCGCCAGCTCATCCTCCGCCTGCTGGCAGACCAGGAACTTGACCCGTCGGTCGTCCCACTCTCCCAGCTCGGCTTTGAACTGTTCCTGCGTCAGGTTTTCGCAGCCAAGGCTCAGTACCAGCACGCCGCCCGCGTTGGGATGACGCACCAGCGCCGCAAGAAGCTTCCGGGTCTGGGCATGATCCTCCCCCATCTGGCTGCAGCCGAAGGGGTGGGCAAAGGTGTACAGGCCGTCAATGCTGCCGGTGACCAGGTGCTGATTCTCCTTCACCAGGGCG
>Ga0256404_1008917_pt1 | contig 14709 bp, 10 predicted proteins | sample RumenRJG_01DNA_FD_185990 | JGI IMG/M metagenome (GOLD analysis project Ga0256404, IMG submission 185990) | Bovine rumen microbial communities from Lethbridge, Alberta, Canada - RJG_01 | ecosystem: Host-associated > Mammals > Digestive system > Stomach > Rumen | place: Canada: Alberta | collected...
AGAATTAATCATCTATAGTCATTATATAATTATTTTCAGAAGATATGAAACTAAGACCAAACTTCATTCTTAATCGTGTATGCGGAGAAAACGTCATCTTGGCTGAAGGTGTCGAAAACATTGATTTCAGTAAAATTATCTCTCTTAATGATACAGCAGCTTTCCTTTGGGAACAAGCTCTTCAAGGTCCCTTCTCCGATATTTCACTTGCGCAGGCATTGGTCAACAATTATGAGATAAACGAAGAAGTAGCCCTTCGTGATGTTCGTGAAATACTTCAAATATGGGAAAATGAGGGTCTTATTGATGACTAACTTTGTTCTTCGTCACACTAAGATTAGCTTTCTTCTTTACATGCTGACAACAGCTGTTGCCTCGTTCATCATTCAGAGTGCAACGGCAACTATTCATTATCCGACAAACGGCAGGTTTGTTCTTGTTACTGATTTGGAAAAAATCAATGACAACGGACTGTATTTGTTGATGGCTATTGAAAACGACGAAGGCCGTCTGCTGACAAATACATTGGTTAAAGGAAAGACCAAGTTAGGAACCACGGTTGTTACCTTCATTACTGATACTATTAAATCGGCTCCACTCTCCAGTGTGTGGCAAATTAAAGGTGATGGCAACAATAAAAAACTACTGATATCATACCAAAATGATCTGATAGTCGGTAAAAGTTCGAAATCAGTTACGGATGTCAGTTTGAATGCCGATGTTGAAGCAAGCAATGTGGTACATTTCAGTTTGAAACAGCAAGGCCAATTTATCCTATTTCAATCTGATGACCGATGTCTGTCGTATAATTGTGGTTATAAGCATGCCGGATATTATCTCATGGACGGTATGGGTTATTCCAACTTTATGTTGTACGAATACCAATGTGACACAGTAGAAATAAGAGACCATGATTCGAGTGTACCTGATGCCTTTGTTTTTATTTATAAAGGAAAAGCTGTCCAATTTGCGGGTGATGGCCAATGGCAAAGCATGGATGTATCGCCGTATCGGCTATCTGATGGAACTTATGCGAGTGACGTACCGGCGACAATCGTTCATACAGAAGGCTATAGTTTATACAATCAGGATAATGAACTTGTTCATCATTCGTCTGATGGCGATTGGATCTGCTGTAATGAATATTTATTTCAGAACAACAGTGATAGCATTTCAACACTTTGTCACAATGAAGCGGATAATAAGCTTCTGATGATGAATGTAGGACGTGTTGACGGCTTAAAATTCACTCTCGTTCCTATCGCTCCGATTGCAGCATTACCTGTTTCTGATGTCAAAAATCGACATCTCATTTTATCCGGAGGTTGGAGCGTTCCAAAACTTGAGAGCATAGATATTGGCGACAGTATCTCAGTGATAGATATTACTAATGCCATACTCCCGCTGGCTCTTCCAAAGATAAATGTTGATGATTCAAACACACTTATATTAGTAAACGAGTCAGATACATCCAGAGTGAATAAAGAACAGACGAATGTCTTATCTCTCTCTGGCGGTCAAAGGACATTAATTAGACCGCTTCGCCTCGTTGACCGAAAACCATTTTATATTGATGCCCCCTTCTCTGTTGGTGAGAACGTAACGGTTGACTATTCAAGAGTGATGCCCGATAACGGTTGGCAAACATTTTATCTGCCATTTTCAACAGACAATATACCTGAAAGTATAGAACTGGCAGCGATAGACCATATCGCAGATGATAAAATCTATCTCCGATATACTGAATCCATAAAGGCACATACGCCGGTGTTACTCAAATATAGTGGCGCGGAGGGTGAAACCATTACTTTCCAAGGCAAGAATCAGACGATAGAACCGGCAGCAGTGAGTGACAACCTGCTTGTTGGAACGTATGAGCGCAAAAATATCGGCGGGAATGACATATATTGCCTTGATGACAAAGGAACGTCGTTTGTGAGAGTCCGTCCAGGCAGCTACATCGATGCCTTTCGTGCATATCTTAGTTTAGGCAATGCCAACGTGCAACGATTGCAGTTTGCCACAAGCGGGATTTCTATTACAGCTAAGAACAACAAGAGAGGCACAAAGGTCTATTCTCTTGATGGAAAGAGAGTATTAACAGGCGAAATGTCCCTTGACGCTCAAACGAAAAAGCTGGTTCCCGGGCTGTATATTATGAACGGTAAAATAATAAAGAAGAAATAATACGATGTTAATAGCAGTAGATTTTGACGGAACGATTGTTGAGCACCGGTATCCTGCCATTGGCCGCGAATTACCCTTTGCTACCGATACACTTCGCCGACTAACGGCCGACGGTCACAGACTAATCTTGTGGACAGTCCGTGAAGGACAATTGCTTGATGAGGCTCTTGAGTGGTGTAAAGAACGTGGTGTGACCTTCTATGCCGTAAACCGTGACTATCCTGAACAGGAGTTTGGCGAAGGTGTAGCCAGAAAGATAAAAGTTGATGTTGTGATAGACGACCGCAATCTTGGCGGATTACCGGAATGGGGTGTGATATACGATATGATTACTCGTCGAATTTCATACCGCGATTATCTGCTGGAGGCCATTGGTCGCAGTCCTGAGCGCAAACATCGCAAATGGTGGCAGCGATAAGATAAGGTCCAGCTACTGATTGAAACGATGAATTCCTCGGAGAAGATGGCGCAGGTCGCTGACAAGTTCCTGCGTTTCTTGTAATGTGTTCAGATAAAGCAGGTCAAGGCGGATGTTGCCGTGTGTGGTGTTGACACGGTCTTGTGCAGTGTGGCGTATCTGAGAGAGTTTGCTCTTCATCGCGTTCCCTTCTGCGAGCAGAGTCGGTATGGCAGACAGGTCACCGGAGACAATGGTTTCATGAGTCTTTTCAAACATTTCTACAAGCTCGTCACGTAAGGGTAGGAACTCTTGAATGTAATCTTTGGGCAATGGTGGAAAATTGTTGTCAACATGTTCAAGACATGGGTCACACATGCGTTTAAGTCCATAGATTATTTGAGACACACTGTTTGATGCCAGATGAAACCAAGTGTTCTTCTTAACGGCTTCATAGTACTCAATCATACGCATACCTACAATTTCTTTTTGCCTTTGCTTTTTCCAAAAGCTTTTCTCAGCGTCAAGCGTATTTTCAGCTTTTCTAAGCAGTCTCACGTCTTCTGAAATGAGCCCTTCAGTGATTTGTGCGTAGCAGTGTTTGGCTTGTTCAATGGCGTGAGTGTGGGCCACGTTGATGTGTTGTTGGAGTAATTTCAACTTTTGTTCTTTATCCGTTGTGGCAAGCATTTGTTTGTAGAGTGCATCACTATCGTCTGCATCTTTCTTACCCGAATAGTAGAGATTGCTGCGGATGATGATGACAAGCACGACAATGACTGTGAGTGCCATCGCAATTGGACCACCGAAATACATCAATGTCGTTATGAGGAAACATAACGTGAAGGCAGCTCCGGCCGTTATAAACCATCCGCCAACAACTGACATCACTCCGGTAATTCGATATACAGCACTTTCTCGCCCCCATGCACGGTCGGCAAGCGAACTACCCATGGCGACCATAAAAGCTACATATGTCGTTGACAATGGTAATTTCAGTGAAGTGCCTATGACAATTAGCAGTCCCGAGAGTACAAGATTAATAGAGGCACGTACCAGGTCAAATGCCGCAGATGAGTCCACTTTGTCATCATCTTGGAAACGCGTATTCACCCATTCTCTCACTCTTTTGGGGACAAAGAACAGTACATGTTGAGTCGTATTAAGAGTCATACGTACCACCCTGCGGGCTATACGAGATGAACTGAAGATTTCATCGGTTTCACCTTGTTTTGAAAGGCTAAGTGAAGTATTGATAACGTTACGTGCTTTTTTGGATATGAAGAGTGCGACAACCATAACAGCACCTGATGCAATGAGATATGCGAGTGGCGTCTTTGCTGGTTTGGCAAGGAAATCTACAACATAATTATCGGGATCAACACCAGTGCCTACAAAATGAATTGTACTTTCCAAGCCTGCGAGAGCAACGCCAATAAAGTTCACCAGGTCGTTACCGGCAAAAGCCATAGCAAGTGAAAAGGTTCCAAAGATGACAATTATTTTAAATACATTGATTTTAAGCCAGTGGAGAACTTGTGTAATCAGTGCAAACGCGATAAAACATCCAATTAGAATATAGCTGCTATTGTCTGCAATCCATGTTTTAACATCTTCAGTCATGAAAGTCGCTTGTCCAAAGCCTTTGGTCAGTAGGAAGTACATGATTGATGAAATAGAAAAGCCTCCGAAAATAGCGATGGACCACTTCATGTGCTTTTTATACTGGAACGTAAATACAACACGCGACACCCACATGGCCACCATACCCACAATAAAAGCTATCGCAACGGAAAGGAAAATGGCCATGATTACCTGTAGGACTTTATCTGTATTAACTAAGGAGCCATAAGATAAAAGTCCTCCTGTGTCGTGGCTCATCTTATATAAAGCGAGTGCTGTTGTGCCTCCAAAGAGTTCAAACATCATTGAAACCGTTGTACTTGTCGGCATGCCCAAAGTGTTGAAAATATCAATAATGATAACATCAGCACACACCACAGCCAAAAAGACGCACATCACCTCAGAGTAAACATAGTGCTGAGGTTGGAGAACGCCATTTCTGGCTATATCCATCATGCCGCTGCTTGTGGCTGTACCAACAAGTATACCGATACTCGCAATTATAAGTAAAGTGCGTAATTTTGCCGCTTTGGCACCAATGGCTGGTGGTAAGAATGCCACAACTGCGCTTGATACGCCGGTATACATATCAAAAACTGCCAGACAAAGCAGAAAAAAGGCAATGATTATGTAGAATGTTTCCATATTCTTAATTTTTGTTGTGAAAACTGACGCGAAGTTACATATTTCATTTGAAAAACGCTGACTTATCATTGAGTTTTTAATCGAAAAAATGGATATAAACTCACGTATATTGCAAAAAACTATTGTAAACCTTACTATTGTTTATATAAAAAGACGTAAATTCGCAAATCAAATTAGCAAAAAGCGACATTTAAAATGAAAAAAGTTTTTTTATTATTCTTGTTTTCCACTACTATCTCACATGCGATGGCAGACTGGACCGACTACGTTAATCCTTTAATTGGCACAGATAATCATGGACACGTCTTTGTTGGAGCTTCCGTGCCTTTCGGTGGTGTTCAAGTAGGCCCAAATGAAATGGGAGAGGGTTGGGATTGGTGTTCAGGGTACAATTATCCTGATACAAATATCAAAGGATTTAGCATGACTCACTTGAGTGGTTGCGGATGTGCCGATTTAGGTGACATCTGCCTTATGCCGGCAATTGGAACAGTCCGGCTGCAACGCGGTGAGGCTTCCGATCAGAGCACAGGCTTTTTCTCCAGTTTTACACATGAGAAGGAAACTGCTCGTCCCGATTATTATGCGGTCTATCTTGAACGTTATGGCATCCAGGCTGAACTGACGGCAACCGAACGTGCTTCATTGCAGCGTTATACTTTTCCAGCCAGTAAGCAGGCTAAAATCATTGTTGATTTGGAGAATGGTATCAGCGACCGTCCCTATAGCTGTGGCGTGCGTAAAGTAAATGCGACGACCATTACAGGATTTCGCATTTCCAGAGGCTGGGCCGGTAAGCAGTATTGCTATTTTGCTGCAGTCTTTTCCAAACCTATGTCAGACTGGAAGGTTTCTGTGAACGATTCGGTTCTCAAGAATCGAGACGAGGTGGTCAGTCCCCATGCATATGGCCAAGCTTGTTTCACGACTACCGAGGGTGAAATAATTCAGGTGAAAGTTGCCATTTCCGGTGTCAGCGAAGAGAATGCGCTTATGAACTTAAACAAGGAATTAAGTACTTGGAATTTTGAAGAAATACGCCGTTCAGCCCAGAGCAAATGGGAAAAAGAGCTCGGCAGGGTGAAGGCTACGTTCAATAGTTCCCGTGAACGTACTGCTTTCTACACGGCTCTCTATCACACCATGCAAGCGCCACATCTTTATTGCGATGTAAACGGCGATTACCGCGGTTCTGACGGGAATATATACCGTAAATCTTCGCATACAAACTATACCACTTGGTCCACGTGGGACACTTATCGTGCTTATCACCCGTTGGCAACGATTATTTACGCGGATAAGCAGGACGACTGGGCACAATCTATTTTGCGTGTCAACCGTGAGCAGGGCTTCATGCCGATTTGGCAATTTGTAGGTAACGAGACGGGGACGATGGTGGGCATTTCGTCCGTGCCAATTTTGGCTGACATGTGTCTGAAAGGCTTCGTGAAGGACGCAGATCTGATGGAGGCGTACTTGGCTATGCACAAAACGATGAACAGGCCGTTCCGCGACATCGATACCTTTAATATATATGGTTACGTTCCCTATTCCCATGCCAGCGAAGATGTGTCCAAATCGCTGGAATACGCTCTTGACGACTGGAGCGTGGCTCAAGTGGCACTGAAACTGGGACGTCGGGCTGACTATGACCGCTATATGGAATTGAGCCGGGCATATCAGAAACTTTATGACCCGCAGACCGGTTTCATCCGCCCGAAAGACAACAAGGGTGTCTTTCAGAGTGCCGAGGGTTTCCAACCTAACATCCAGACACGCAGCTATACGGAGGGCAATCCCTGGCAATACCTCTTCCTTGTGCCGCATGACATCGCTGGTCTTTGCCGTGTGATGGGCGGTAAGGCGGTTTTGGAGGAAAAGCTCGATTCTCTTTTCGCCACTGACAGTGATTTGGGCGACAACTATGCTATCGACATTGCCGGTCTCATAGGTCAGTATGCCCATGGCAACGAACCGAGTCACCACATTGCGTACATGTACAACTATATCGGCAAGCCTTGGAAGGGTGCCCGACGTCTGCGCGAGATTATGGGAACCATGTATGGCGACGACCACATGGGGTTGCCCGGAAACGAAGATGAGGGACAGATGTCGGCTTGGTATGTGCTCTCTGCCTTAGGTCTTTATCAGGTGGAGCCATGTGGCGGACGCTACAACATAGGCAGCCCCGTAGTGAACGAGGCTGCGCTGGATGTCAGTGAAGGCAAGACGTTCAAAATTGTGGCTCACAACAATTCTGACAGGAATATCTATGTCCAGAAGGTGAAACTGAACGGCCAGGTCTGGACCAAGTCATACATTGACTACGCTGACATCATGAAGGGCGGCACTCTGGAGTTATTCATGGGACCGAAGCCTTCGAAATTCGGTACCAAAGAGCAGGACACGGCCTTTGGCGTGTTTAACCCCGGAGCGGCAAAATAGAACGAGCCACTAACGAAAAATGAAGTCCGGCATATATCGAACCATGTCGGACTTCGTTTTTTATGTATCCGAGATGATTTACGGTATATATTCCCGTCAGAACCGCGGTAATCGCCGTTTACATCGCAAGGGGGGAGATAGTGTCAGCCTTTTACTTTGTAGCCGTCTGCAAGTAAGAGCGCTTTGATTTTATCCACCTGGTTGCCTTGGATAAGTACCTGTCCGTCTTTGCTCGAGCCACCTGTGCCGCAACGGGCTTTGAGTTTCTTCTCGAGCAGTTTGAGGTCGGCCTGTTTACCCACGAATCCGTCAATGACGGTCACGGTCTTGCCTCCGCGACCGGCGCGTGTGAAATAGACATGAAGCGACTGCTGCGTGTTGGGAAGCGTCTCGGCTTCTTCCTCTTCGGATTTCTGAAATTGATAGTCGGGGTTGGTGGAAAACACCACGCCCAGCCGGTCTTTCCAATCGTTATTCATTGTAGTAAGCTAAAATTTGGTTTTCAGCATCACGGCACCACGTGCCGGTACACGGCACGAGACGGTTGCGTCACGCCTTAATGTCAGTTTCAGGGGCTTTCCGGTGAGCAGGTCAACGGACTCGAACTCGCCTTCCTTCAATTTAAGGTAGTCGAAGGCGTGACTGGGGATGAGCGTCCCGGTCAAGTGGGGAGCGGTGTCAAAATTGGCGAGCACGAAGATGGCTTCGTTGTCCTGTTTGCGGATGAAAGCATATACTTTGTCGCTGCGGAAGTGGGGGTTGTCGCCGTTGCAGTACATCAGATCGAAGAAGAGTCCGTCCGAAATGGCCCGTTCACGGCTTGAAATGGTCAATACCTTTTTATAATAGGTATATATCCGCTTGCTTTCCGGAGACAGTTTCTTTAAAGTGAAGTGTCCGCCGTCGTACCACTGGCGCAGTGTGGCGGGACTCCAATAGTCGAAGATGGAAGTGCGCCCGTCCAGACCGCTATATCCTTCCTGGTCCATGCCACGTTCTCCGAACTCCTGACCGAAGTAGAGCATGAAGGGATTGGTGTTCATGCAAGCCGACACCACAAGGGCGGGAAATCCGTTCAGTCCCGACTTGGCAAAAAAGTCGCTTGCTATGCGCTGTTCGTCATGGTTTTCGAGAAAATTCAGCATGTGTTTCTGAATGTCTCCGACCGACTTCCAGCAGTCCGACAGGGATGTGGCCGGACGCTGACCGCACACGACGCCGCGCAGGGTGTCGTAGAGTCCCACTTTGTCGTACAACAGGTCGAAACCTCCCCGATACAGGTAGTCGCGGTACAGACTCGGGTTATACACTTCGCCGATAAAGACGAGCTGGGGAAAAGATTGTTTCAACGGTTTCAGACACCACTCCCAGAATTCGCAGGGTACCATCTCCGCCATGTCACATCGAAATCCGTCAACGCCTTTTTCGGCCCAGTACATCAGGATGTCGCGCATCTTCGTCCAAGTGTCGGGCACGGGAGTGAAGCGTTTTCTTCCTCCGCTCAGATAATCCACGCCGTAGTTCAGTTTGACCGTCTCGTACCAGTCGTTTGGCGATGGCGTAGCGGTAAACAGGTCGTTGCCTGTGGCTTTAGCGGGACTCTCACGATAAGGATAGGCCTCGTTGGCTTGCATGTCGAACGAACCGTGCAGGCTTTGACCGGGGATATAATAAAAATTGTTCGACGCAGAAAAGGCTTGCATGGGGTTGTCATCGCTTCCCAGGTCGTGCACATCGGGGGGAGCCGCGTCGGAGTGGTACTGACGTGCCACGTGGTTTGGTACAAAATCCATTATCACCTTCATGCCGGCACGGTGGGTCCGCTCTGTCAGGGCGATAAACTCTTCCATGCGACGTTCGGGCGACGTAGCCAGGTCGGGGTCAATGTCGTAATAATCTTTCACGGCATAAGGTGACCCGGCACGCCCTTTAACGATGGCAGAATGGTCTTTTCTGATTCCGAAGCCGGAGTAATCGGTCTGTGTGGCGTGTTCCAGCAGACCGGTGTACCAGATGTGGGTAACGCCCAACGACTTGATTTTCTGCAGAGCCGTCGGGGTGATGTCCACAAGGCGTCCGCAACCGTTTTGCTCTTTCGTGCCACCCCTCAGAAGGGTTTCCGTGGGATTTCCGAACAATCGGGGCAGAAGTTGATAAAGGATAATTTTCATAAAAACCACTTGGCGCCAGTCCAAGCCGTAGATGCAGGAACCAGCGCCAAACTATTTTGACCGTAAAAATCAGATGCCGCTCACGGTAACGGCTTCGTTACCTTTTGCAATCTTTGCAATCATGCCTTGAAGGGCTTTACCCGGTCCGCACTCCACGAAATCGGTAGCTCCGTCGGCTATCATGGCGTTCACCTCTGACGTCCAGCGCACGGGAGCCGTCAGTTGGGCTATCAGATTCTGCTTGATTTCACCGGCGTCGGTGTGAGCCTTGCCGTCAACGTTCTGATAGACGGGGCAAGCGGGTGTATGGAAATCCGTCTTCATGATGGCTTCTTCCAACTCCTCCTTGGCGGGTTGCATGAGGGGACTGTGGAAAGCACCGCCCACTTTAAGGACGAGCGCACGCTTTGCACCCATTTCCTTAAGCTTTTCACACGCTTTTTCAACGGCTTCAATGTCTCCGCTGATGACCAACTGTCCGGGACAGTTGTAGTTGGCCGGTACGACAACCGACTCCTCCGTGCTCACTTCCTGACATACGGCTTCCACCTGCTCATCCGGGAGACCGATAATGGCTGCCATCGTCGACGGTTTCAGTTCACAGGCTTTCTGCATGGCCATAGCGCGCGCATATACCAGTTTCAGACCGTCTTCAAACCGGAGTGCTCCCGATGCAACCAGAGCCGAAAATTCACCAAGTGAATGTCCGCCGACCATTTCTGGCTTCATGTCACCCACGATAGCGCTTATCACGCTGTGCAGGAACACGGCGGGTTGGGTTACCTTCGTCTGCTTCAGCTCATCGTCGGTCCCGGCAAACATGATGTCGGTTATCTTGTAACCGAGAATCTCATTTGCCTGGTCAAACAGTGCTTTTGCCTTGGCGTTACTTTCATACAATTCTTTGCCCATACCAACAAACTGGGCACCTTGTCCGGGAAATACTACTGCTTTCATTATTTCGTTTTTAAAATTTCGGACTGCAAAGTTACAAATAAACGAGGGCAAAGCAAGAAAAGAAAGCAAAGATTTCGTTTTCTTGCGCTGCCGAGTGGGCGAAACTTATCAAAAGTCACAAATAAACGGGAGAAAAGGCAAGAAAAGAAAACTTGTTTTCGTCTCAGTCCTGTTCATGGTAGACGGAGTAGCTTTAACGGTAGAAAAAAACGAAACCGAAGTTACGAATATTCCATATAATAAAAAGGTATCTGCTTGTTCAACCAACCAACAAATTTGTCTGTTGGTTCAACAAACAAGAGTTTTTTTCTTAAATGAAGCCAATGATACCCCATGTAGGCTACAGCCTGATTTATATCTTTAATAATAAAAAATAGATAAGATTTTGCAGCGTTCGGAGCGGAGTTTCAAAAAAATGTTGTACTTTTGCTCCGTCTTAAACGGACAGTGTTCTAAGGAAAGTTGCCGGAGTGATCGATCGGGGCGGACTCGAAATCCGCTGTACGGCTTGTCCGTACCGGGGGTTTGAATCCCTCACTTTCCGCATAAGACATTATTAAAACGAAAGCCTGTATCCCTTTTGGAGATGCAGGCTTGTTTCGTAAGGTGTGGACCAGGGGAGAATCGAACTCCCGTCCATACAGGGGAAAGAGATGCTTTCTACACGCTTATCCTTCTCATTCGTTCTGCAACGGACAAGGAGAGGGCGACCCATCCGCGGCATAGCCCCTGAAATCTTCATCACCGCACCGGGGCTTGCGGGGACTATTTCCGATTTGCTGCGCCACCGGTTCAATGAGCTTCGGAACAACAGCTATTGGGTGACGTCTCGTTCCAACGCCTTGCATCGGAATAAAGCTCAGATCTACTATGCTTCAATCAAGCAGCGAGAGCGTAATTGTTTTCGCCAGATAAATTTATGACCATCAGTATTATAGTGCCGCCAGTCAGAGCACTGCGTGCTTACACGTCCGTCCGTCCTGCTGTCAAATCCAGTCTGGCCCAAACGTTCAACATGCAAAAGTACAAATAAATTGAGACTGATGGGTTGAATACCGACTTTTTTAATACAAAAAAATTCATCCCGTCAGATTAAAAGGTTGTCGGCACGGACTGAAAAAATTTTATCAAAATTATGCCCGTCTCTGCAATAAAAAGGCGCAATTTGAGTTTTTAGAATAAAGACATCAACCTGTCTGACGAAAACATGATTTACAGAGACCTCTACAGAACGTCGTACAGCTTCGAGTTCGTCGATGCCAAACTGGATGCCATGAGCACGTGGCAGACCCGTGTCAAGCGCGGCATAGACATACTCTTCTCCGCCATCGGTCTGGTGGTGCTCTCACCCGTCATGCTCTTCATCTATATCCTATTAAAATTGAAGGGAGAGAAGCAGGTGATTTATTCGCAGGAACGTATCGGTCTCCATGGCGAGCCTTTCACCATCTATAAGTTCAAAACCTTCCGCGATGATGCCGAATTGGACGGACCACAACTGTCTACCCCCGGCGACACCCGCATTACGCCGTTGGGAAAACGGCTCCGCGAGCACCATCTCGACGAGCTGCCCCAACTGTGGAACGTCTTGAAAGGCGACATGTCGATGGTCGGTCCGCGGCCGGAGCGCAAATATTTCATTGACAAGATTATGAAATATGATTCAAGGTACAAAAACCTTTACGTTCTCCGACCTGGTGTGACCAGTGACGCGACATTGCACAACGGATATACCGATACGATGGAGAAGATGCTCAAGCGCCTCGACCGCGACCTCTATTACCTGGAGAACCGCAACCTGATGATGGACTTCAAAATCATTCTGGAAACGGCGCTATCCATCCTGTTCTTCAAAAAGTTCTAGGTATTTTATTCTTGCTACAAATATACCATTTCTAAGGGATATAAAATACCATTAGAACGGGATTATGTAGAAAAATAAATCTAGCTAATTTTGCCCTTGTCAAATGGCAAGTTTTTCATGTTGAACATAGGGCGAAATATATCAAAGATGTTTTTTACCAGATCAAAGATAGCTTTCACGTTATTAATTCTGGTATTTACTTACGCGGCTCAGGCTAGGATAACAGTTGAGTCTTCCGATACATTACGCACTGGCGATGTTGTCTTAAAGCGTGCTGGCGTATCGGCACGTCGTTCAGGAACATTATTAAGCAGTCAAACTTTGCAACAAACGGAACAAATCAGCCGTTCAGGCTTACAAAAAATGGCCTGCTGCACACTTGCCGAAAGTTTTGAAAACTCTGCAACTACCAGTACTAACTATAGTGATGCCATAACCGGTGCAAAACAGATTCAACTTTTAGGTCTTTCAGGAAAGTATTTATCTACAACGGCAGAAAATGTTCCTTTTCTCCATGGTATTGCGTCTGCTTTCGGTTGGAACTATACGCCATCGTCCTGGCTCGAGTCTATTCAGATTTCCAAGGGTGTCGGTAGTGTAGCAGGTGGATATGAAACCGTCAGCGGTCAGATTAACTTTGAATTTCAAAAGCCTAACAGCGGACAACCTCTGTATTTTGATCTATATTCTGACCACTTTATTCATTCTGAAGTAAACAGCGTGCTTAAAAATCGCATCAACGATAACTGGCACTCTGCATTAATGCTCCATACGACCCATTCACTAATGCCTGACAAATGGACAAGTCTTCACGATCACAATAACGACGATTTCTATGATATGCCTCGTGTACACAACACCAACCTTTATAACCGCTGGCTCTATGTTAGCAATTCCGGTACTCTACAATCGCGCTTCGACCTGAAGTTTGTTCACGACCGTCGTAGTGGTGGCCAAATGGACGGGGCTCATGGCATGAGTCATCATTTAGCAGAGAATAGATATGTAAGTGTCATAAAAAACACGAACTGGCAAGTGACAAACAAAACTGGACTACAAATCGGGGAAGATGAAGCCAAGAGCCTTGGAATCATCACAAATTTCACACGTCATCTGCTTAACTCAACTTTTGGTCTGAAATCATTGGAGGCAAATCAATCAACCTTTGACTCCCGTTTTATATTCAATTCTCAATTTGGGATATCTGCCCATAAGTACCAAATAGGATTCAGCTATACATACGACAAAATCAATAACTCCTACGAGGACCTGTTGCCTAAGAACATTACACCGCGAACCAAGTGGGACCGGGTAGAGCATATCCCGGGTGTTTTTGCTGAATATACCTGCACCGCGCTTACGAACTTCACCATAATGGCTGGTACACGGCTTGACTATAATTCCAAATTCGGTTGGCTATTCACACCAAGGGCACACGTGAAATATAATTGGCACTTCCTTACAGCAAGATTCAGTCTCGGGCGCGGCTACAGGGCTTCAAACCCGTTGACGGAGTACATTGGACATTTTGCAAGCTCAAAAAAAATCCACATCATCGACATACCTCATCTTGACATGGAGAAAGCTTGGAATACAGGCGCCAATGTCATGCTTTCACTCCCAATTTGGAATCGCCAGAAAGCAACTGTCAGCCTGGACTACTATCATATATTCTTCCAAGACCGTACCATTGCGGATATAGACAGAGCCCCTTCGACTATATTCTTCTATAATTCCAGCCATGCCCGCACTGATACGTGGCAAGCCGACTTGGCTCTGCCTGTCAACCGACATTTCTCTTTCTATGCCGCATTCCGTCACTCTAACCAACACATTAACTATACCGACGGAGCCACACGACTAACGGCAGAAGAACCTCTCATCGGGCGATATAAGGCTATCTTCAATGCACAATACTTGTCTAACCTGAAACGTTGGACCATTGATGCTACGGTACAATTAAACGGCCGTTCACGTTTGCCAAATCTTTCCGGATATAGTTCGTCGTTAAGATTCGGAAAAAGTTATCCAATTATATATACACAAGTCTCGCGAAAATTTAAAGCATTCGAAATATATGTCGGCATTGAAAACCTTCTGAATTATACACAGAATGAGCCTATTCAGTCATGGCAGGACCCATATTCTGAAGCCTTCGATGCGTCTTCCGTTTGGGGACCTATTGTTGGTAGAAAAGGCTATTTGGGATTAAGATGCCATCTCGGACAATTTATGTAGAAAACATATTAATAAATAAACATTGAAACATTATGAAACAATTAGCTCTATTCGTCGCATTGGCCGTTTGTATGTCAATATCGGGCAAACCGCAAGTAAAGAAAAAATCGTCAAGAATCCAGACTGTTACTTTTATAGTAAACATGTCATGCGAAAATTGCAAGAAAAAGATTGAGAATACC
>Ga0256404_1008918_pt1 | contig 14709 bp, 12 predicted proteins | sample RumenRJG_01DNA_FD_185990 | JGI IMG/M metagenome (GOLD analysis project Ga0256404, IMG submission 185990) | Bovine rumen microbial communities from Lethbridge, Alberta, Canada - RJG_01 | ecosystem: Host-associated > Mammals > Digestive system > Stomach > Rumen | place: Canada: Alberta | collected...
GCTAATAAAACAAATACTCCTATTATTTGTCGCGGAGCAGGTACAAATACTGTTGGTGCTTGTGTTCCTGTTAATGGTGGTATAGTCTTAAATTTTTCATTAATGAATAAAATTTTGGAAATAAATCCTCAAAATATGACAGCTCGTGTTCAACCAGGTGTTGTTATCGGGGATTTACAAAAAGAGGTTGAGAAAGTCGGTTTATTTTATCCGCCTGATCCGTCAAATTTAAAGGTTTCTACAATCGGAGGCAGTATCGCCCAGAATTCTGCAGGAGCAAGGTGTTTTAAATATGGTGCAACGAAAGATTATGTGATTGATATGCTTGTTGTTATGAGCGATGGCGAACTTATCAGAACCGGTTCAAATACAATAAAAAATGCTGCAGGATATAATTTAGGATCGTTATTTATTGGTTCGGAAGGAACTTTAGGAATTGTTGTTGAGGCAACTGTAAAATTGATTCCGCGTCCTCAAGCAAGACAGGTAGTAATGGCGTATTTCGATGAAATTGAACAGGCCGTAGCATCTGTAAATGATATAATTGCTCAAAAATTATATCCATCAACAATAGATTTTATGGATAAAAATTCTCTTACAACCGTAGAAAAATTTTATCCGACCGGCTTATTATGTGATAAATCGTCAGCACTTATTATTGAGATTGATGGTGATAAATCATATTTGGAAGCCCAAAGGCAGCTTATTTGTGATATCTTAAAATCGAACAATTGCGCGCAACTACAATATTCTTCATCCGAAAAAGAAACAGAAAATATTTGGGCTGCTCGTCGTTCTTCAATGGCTGCGTGCGCAAAATTGAAACCAAATGTTACTACTGATGATATTATTGTTCCGCGTAATAATTTGGCAAAGCTTGTACGTGGTGTTCAGTCTATTTGTTCTCGTCATAATTTAACTGCTTGTCTTGTCGGTCATGTCGGAGATGGTAGTATTCATCCGCAAATACCGATTGATATGAATGATGATAATGAATATCGTCAATATAAGCTTGCAAAATCTGAAATTTATCAGTTGGCAATCGATTTAGGCGGGACAATTTCGGGTGAGCACGGTGTAGGACTTGAGAAGAAGGATTATTTGCCGCGTGTAGTTGAAAAAGGTACTTTGGATTATATGCGAATCATAAAAAAGATCTTTGATCCTAAAAATATATTAAATCCTTATAAAATATTTTAGTATAACTGGGTTTGTTCTGTCGTCTCTTTTATTCTGGTTTTTGCTTCTTTTGAGCAAATATCAAGATTTTCAGTTAGAATACTTTTTATAAAGCCTGCAATTTTTTCCGGTGTAACAGGTATTCCTTCTTTTGTAATTATTATATTTTCTTCTCCTTCGTGCTTTTTAAAAAATGATACAAAATTTTTATCTGCAAATTCTGATGTTAAAATAGAACCTGAAGTTGTCGTTGTGTTTTTCCCTTCTCTTGTAAAAGTAACAGGTTCTCCGATTTGCATAGCTGTTAAATTCTTTAGGTCACCTTTTCCATAAGAGAAACCAACCGGTACAACCGTAACCTCCTTTTTTATTCCAAGGATTTTATTAATCATTTCTGCAACTCCTGATTGAAATCTGTCTTCGAGTGGCAAATCTTTTCTAACAGCCAATTTCCCCTCAGGGAAGATAAATATATTGCATTTATTTTTGATAAAATCCTTTATCAATGGTAAAAATATTCTTGCATTGAGTGATTTATCGCTGCCATTTATACTTGCATCAATTCCAATCGCGCCAAATGCTTCAAATGCTTTGCGTTTTGTGGGATTCATTGTTGTGAGTATATCCTTATTCAATATAATTTTTGGTAAAGGAAAATTGTTGGTTTTTCCTGCTTTTTGATATTCTTCTGTTAAAAGCATATTAAGTACGGCAAGCATGGAAGGGTCTTGACTTTGGTTTGAGTGATTCATTATAAATATGGTGGAATGTCCTTTTTGAGCGATTTTTTCAAGGATTTTATCTTCTATGTTTACATCTATATCTTTTCCGGTTGCGTACAATCTGCTTATTGCATCCAGTTGAGCCAAGTATCGTTCATTTGCTTCAGGTTGAATTTCTGAAATGTTTTTAGTTAATAGCTTAACAGTTTTACCTTCAAATAAATCAGTAATTTTATTAGCTAATATTCTTAAACCGTATTCAGCATGTCGCAAGCCGCTTTCTGAAACGGCTTTTGAAGTAAGAGCACAAAATGTTGTCGAATTTTTATAATTTATTTTATTGTTGCTGTAGTTATAACTATTATAACTATTTATCGGGGTAATATTCATAATAAACACATCACCATTCTTTTGTTATAAATAATAAGAACGGTGATGTAAATTGTTGCTATTTTGGGTTTAAATATTAATTTTTATGAAGGGATATTTTTGTTTAAATCATTAGCTTTTTTAGCTAAAGCTTCACTATTAGTCTTAAACGCATTAGAACCAAGAAAGTTGAAAAAGTATCCTAAACCTGATGATATGGTTGAATCCAAGCTTGCCAATTCATTTCCTGCGGATCTTCTTTGGTCATATAGCAAATCATTGACATCTCTTGTAATATCTTCCATGAAGATTGCGCACTTTTCCGGTGCATTGAGATAAATGTTTTCATAAGCTGAATACGGATATGATGAATTAGGATAATATGCTGATTGGTCAAATGCAGATGCAATTGCTGCCCCGTGCGAACCTATTCCGGATGTAGTGGAACTAGCTCCTAATCCAACTAAAGCTGATGATTTACCCATATCTTTAAAAGCCTCGGGATCTTCAATTTCTGATGTCTTTATATTTCTTGTTGAAATTTCTTCAAATTTTAAATTTATTGCCTCTGAATTATTGGTAATTTGTCCTAAAAGGTATGGCTCTTTTGAGTTCAAATCCGCAGGGAAAGCTGTAATTTCTGCGATTCCGCTTGAAGTAGATGCGCTTGAATGTGTACTGATTTTTGTCATATCACTTACATTACTTATTAAATTTTTAACGCCGGCTTTATTAATTTTTATACGCGCTTGAAAATTCGGGTTATTACTACTTATTTTTGATATTCTCATGTTTTTTCCTTTCCGGTTATGTAGGAAATTTTATTTCCAAATTTAATGATCCCTTATAGTGTAAGTACTCTAAATATAAAATTTGCTGTTATTATTTACAAAACTTAATGACATCCCTTACAATTAACGCACTGACATGGTTTATTATTCAAATCAGGCTGTAAATATTCATGGTCTATGGCTCTATTTGTAAGTATATCCCAAATTATCATTTTTGATAGTTGCAGTTTTGCTTTCATAATTTCTTGCTTAAATTCGTCAAAATGCATGTCTGTTGAAATAAAAACCGGATACTGTGCAATAATATTGTTGTTATTGCTGATAGTTATTCCGCTTATTTTAACTCCGTACATAAAAGCTTTTTCTATTGCATCTTTTTGCGGAAAAGCAGGAAGTAATGATGAGTGTATGTTTATAGAATTTATCGGAAGTTCATACTCATAGTCATCCACTACAATTAAATCAAATAAATCATAATCTATATCATCAACAGTCAAAAATTCACATACATCAACATCTTTATTTAAGAAATATGTTGTTAATTCTTGCGAGATATTACTTTTTTGTATTGCTAGTTTTTTCATAATAAAATATTACTACAAATAGCAAAAAAATATTTGTTTATGTTTTGTGATACAAAAAGGAGTTTTTATGCGTGTAGATTCTGTAAATGTCGGCAAAATTAATTTTCAGGCAAAATTAATAAATAATGACGAACGTATTCAAAAATTTGTAAAATCTGCATATAGAACAGCAGGATATGATACTTTTGAAACATTAGATAAATATGCGCTGCTTCATCCGGATGATATAACGATATCATATTTTTCTCAAATAAAAGATAAAAATTATATATCGATAAAAAATGGTATAAACGGGAAAATAAAAAGAAAAGAAATAAAAGACCCTGATTATGTACATGATGAGGATAAAATGGCCTTTATAGATTTACTAAAGCAAGTTATGAATGATAATAGTTTTTGGCAATCTAAAAGGTAAGTAAGAAAAGTAAGTAATAAAAAAGGAAGGTGAAAACCTTCCTTTTTTTAGATGCTGCATTCTTTATTTGCATAATGCAAGCAAAATACCTGCTGCAACTGCAGAACCTATAACGCCTGATACATTAGGTCCCATAGCATGCATCAATAAATAGTTTTGAGAATTATATTCCAAACCTACTTTATTTGATACTCTTGCAGCCATCGGAACGGCAGATACACCCGCAGAACCAATTAACGGATTAATAAGTTTTGGCTCACGTTTTCCGATTTTTGCCGCAACGATTTCACAGCAGTTCATAAGTTTTGCCATCAAAACTCCGGCTCCCGTAGCAAACGAGAATGCAATTATGCCTAAACCTAAAATATATAAGGTTTGAATTGTTAAGAACTGTTCTGCTGAAAGTTTTGACCCCACAGTTAAACCTAAAAATATTGTAATAATATTTATTAAAGCATTTTGCATAGTGTCAGACAATCTTTCAACACAACCGCATTCTTTACATAAATTACCGAAAGTGAATGCCCCGACTAACGGACACGCTGAAGGTAATAAAATAATACACATAAATAGTATTATTAGTGGAAATACGATTTTTTCACGTTTTGAAACAGGTCTTAATTGTTCCATTTGTATAACACGTTCTTCTTTTGTTGTAAATAATTTCATAATAGGCGGTTGAATAACAGGAACTAATGCCATATATGAATATGCGGCAACAGCAATTGCCCCTAACAATTCAGGCGCAAGCTTTGAAGTTACGAATATTGATGTAGGGCCGTCCGCACCACCAATAATACCTATTGCTCCTGCTTGCGGTAATGTAAATCCGCAAACACACAAAGCTAACAACAGCGCACCAAAGATACCAAACTGTGCAGCTCCGCCCAATAGTGCCATTTTAGGGTTTGCAATTAGCGGACCGAAATCAGTCATTGCACCAACACCCATAAAGATTATTAACGGGAATATTCCTTTGTGAATACCTGCTTCAAAAATTATTCCCAAGAATCCCGTAGGACCGGCAATTGCATCAGCAGGATCCAAAAAAGGAATATTTGATAAAATTCCGCCGAATGCAATCGGAACCAATAACAACGGTTCGTATTGCTTTTTTATCCCAAGCCATAACAAAAATAAGCAAATCAATAACATTATCGGATGCCCGAATTGATGTAAAAATTGCTCTACAGAATTTGTTATAGCAGGGTCAGGCTTTGCCATCATGTTATACAATCCGGTATTTTGCCATAGATTTATTAAACCTTCCGTAATATCCATTCTATGCCCCCTAACCGATTGTTACCAATACTTGTCCGTTTTGGACTTTATTACCGACTTCTATTTCAACGGATTTAACAGTACCCGATACAGGAGATTTAATTTCTGTTTCCATTTTCATAGCTTCTACAACAGCAATAACATCACCTTCCGAAATTGTATCGCCTTCTGATACCAAAACTTTTAACACATTCCCCGGTAATGCGGCTTTAACAGGTGTTCCTTCACCATCGACATTAGCCTTAGCTTCAATACCTTCTTTTACGCTAAAGTCAAACAATTTACCGTTTACTGTTGCTTTATCACCTTCTAATGCTACTGCATATTTTTTACCATTGACGGTAACAGTGTAGCCGTTTGTATCATTACCTGCAGCTTTTGGCTCGGATTTAGCTTCATTTTTACGAACACCGATTGTACCTTTACCTTGCAAGAATAAGATACCTTTTTCTTTACAAGCTGCTGAAATAAACAAGTTCTCATCATTTACATCCAAACCTGCTTCTTCCAAACGTTTTTTAGCAACTTCAAGACCTTTATTCGGGTCTTTATCGTTCAAATCAACAACGGTTTCTGTTGTAGGCTCTAAACCTAACTGTTCATGAGCGATTTTTACAACTTCACTGTCAGGTTCGCAAGGAGTTTTACCAAAATACCCCAAAACCATTTTGCCGTAACCCTCCGCAATCTTCTTCCATTTGCCGAACATTACATTATTAAACGCCTGTTGGAAATAGAATTGTGAAACAGGGGTAACAGATGTACCAAAACCGCCTTTTTCAACAACTTCTTTCATTGCTGCAACAACTTCAGGATATTTATCCATCAAATTGTTATCACGAAGCATTTGTGTATTTGCTGTTAAAGCACCCCCCGGTAACGGAGATTGAATAATCATCGGGTTTGTTGACATTGCTTCAGGAGGTAAGAAATAATCTTTCATACATTCTTTAAAGATTTCTTCCGTTTCCAAAATCTTTTCAACATCAATACCCAAATCGTATTCGGTACCTTTTAATGCGTGCCACATAGAAACGATATCTGGTTGAGCAGTTCCGCCTGAAACAGGTTTCATAGACAAGTCTATACAATTTGCGCCGCCTTCCAATGCTGCTAAATATGCTGCTAAACCGGTACCTGCAGTTTCGTGTGAATGGAAACGAATATCCGCATCAGCACCTAATATTTCTCTTGTTCTTTTTACTGTTTCAAATACTTTGCGAGGAGCTGAAGTTCCTGAAGCATCTTTAAATGCCAATGAATCAAATTCAATTCCCGCATCCAATATCGAACGTAAAACTCTTTCGTAGAAATCCACATCGTGAGCTCCTTGGCAGCCGATAGGTAATTCCATCATAGTAATTGTAACTTCGTGTCTTAAACCATGTTTTTTGATGCATTGGCTTGAATATAATAAGTTATTAACATCATTTAACGCATCAAAGTTACGAACTGTAGTAACGCCATGCTTTGCAAACATTTTTGCGTGTAAATCAATTACGTCACGAGGTTGAGAATCCAAACCTACAACATTAACCCCTCTTGATAGAGATTGAAGATTAATATCAGGGCCGACTGCAGCTCTTATTTTATCCATTGTTTCAAAAGCGTTTTCATTACAGTAGAAAATCGGTGATTGAAATCTTGCACCGCCTGCAACTTCAAAATGTTTTAAACCTGCTTTTACCGCAGATTGCAGAGCAGGAATAAAATCATCTACGAAAACCCTTGCTCCGTAAACAGATTGGAAACCGTCTCTAAACGACGTATCCATTACTTTAATCAGTTTTTTACTCATATATTTGTCCTTTCGTTTATAATACAAAATGTCAAGAGAACAAGAGGGAAGGAATTCAAGTCATTTAAAGATTTATATTAAAACTACAGACTTGACGTCTTGCCATCTTGTCTTCTGTTAGCTTCTTTTTGCCATTATTGCCGCAATAGCTACTGCGATTGCTTCATCAACGTTTGAAGCCACTTTTTTGGCAGTTGATGAAACTTCTTCAACTGCTTCCGGGAATATTTTGTTTAGCCACAAAACAACCTTTGACATAATCCCCATAAGGAATATCAATATGCAAAGGAATGCTAATACAAAACCCATACCCAGTGCCAATAAGGCGAGTCCGTTTCCTAAATTACTCATAATATATCTCCCATGTTTAATACTAATTCTTTATTATCATCCGTTTGCAAAAGTAATTCTCCGTTTGAATTTACTCCTTTCGCGAAACCTGATTTTATGTTGTTTAAAAGATGAACATTGATATCTCTGTTCAAAAAGCAATTTCTGTTTACATATTCATCCATTATATATTCAAAACCAATATTCAAAAATTTATCATAACCTTCAAAGAATGCACCCAAGAAATCAGACAAAAAAACATCCATATCAACAGGTTTGCCTATTTCAATATTTAAACCCGTCGCAATCCTGTCAGGTATATTATTCACATCATCCTGCTTTGCATTCAAATTTACCCCTATACCTAAAATGATACCTTTTAAAACTCCGCCTTCAATTACGGACTCAGATAATATCCCGGATATTTTTCTTTTGCCGTCAACCAATACATCGTTTGGCCATTTAATTTTTGCAGCAACTCCATACTTTTCAAAAATACGGCACAAAACAACACATGCATATTGAGTAATATTTGAATATAAATTTTTATAATTATCTCCGGGCTTTAAAACTATTGAAAAGAAAAGATTACCCGCGCCCAAATCAACCCAAGTGCGATTTAAACGCCCACGTCCATGAGTTTGACGCAGAGCATGCACAACTGTTCTGTCATTCAGGGTATCAATATGCTCTTTTGCATAACTATTAGTGGATTTCGTCTCCTCTAATCTTATTATCATAAAATCCTTCTAATCAACATTACTTAATTATGTCTATTATACTACAAAAATAAACATAATTAATTAAAATTTGATTAGATAGATTAAAATGGTCTTACATGTTTAAACTTTTTGGGGAAACGAGCAATCATATCATTCAAGTTTTCAACACAAAGAATCAAATCATTTTCTAATTCTTCAGCTGTGCCGAATGAACGCATTTCAATCGAATCTTTCCATATACCGTTTTTTAAACGTTGTTCTTTTGATACAAACTCATCTTCGGTTAACGTTAAAATTCTGCGAACATTTGGTGTAAGCTGGAATTTATATTCGGATACAACAGGAGAAAACTTTTTAACTACCTGCATATCGTTCATATTTAAAACTTTTCTGAATGTTTTGGCACTTGTTGTAGGGTCCAATAAAATTTTAGCTACTTCCATTGACATATAAAATCTCCTTTTTTCTTTTTTAAAAAAGGAGATTTTATTTTTTGCCATATTATTACAAAATATTAAAATTATTTTAGTGAATCAATTAATTCATTTATTGCCTTCTCTTGAATTTCGATTTCTGCAATTCTATCTTTTGTTTGATTAACAAGTTCAACAGGGGCATTAGCAACAAACTTCGGATTGTTAATTCTGCCTTCTAATGATTTTCTTTCTGTTGAAAGTTTTGCTATTTTCTTTTCCTGTCTTGCAATTTCTTCATTAAAATCAATAAGATTTTCCAAAGGAATAATGATTTTTGAAGCAGAAACTACAGCACTTGCGCTTTTCTTCGGTGCAGGTGCATCCACAGATGCATAAGAAATATTTTCAACACGAGCCATACGTTTAATATAGCTTTCAATTTCTTTGAAAATATTTTTTTCTTCTTCAACTGCTCTTATTTCGATATCAAAATTTACGCTCATCGGAATATTGAAACTTTGTCTGACGTTTCTTAATGAAGAAATTGTTTCAAACACCAATTCCATCTCTTTTGCTTCTTTTGAGAATACTAATTTTTCATTAAATTTCGGATAAGAAGCAAGCATAATCGCTTTAAATTCTGATTCTTTCGGAATAAGCTGCCATACGCGTTCAGTAATATGAGGCATAATAGGATGTAACAATCTTAATGACATATCAAGTACATATCTCAAAACTCTTTGAGTATTTAATTTTAAATTTTCATCTTGTAATTGAATTTTAGCAATTTCTACATACCAATCACAATATGAATTCCAGAAGAAATCATATAAAACATGAGCCGTTTCGCCGATTCTGTAATTTTCGATATCTTCATTAACTTCTTTTGCTACCGAATTTAATTTGTCTAAAATCCATTTATCTGCGATAGTTAATTTTGAAAAATCGATATCATTATTATCAACGCCGTCTAAATTCATCAAAACGAACCGTGAAGCATTCCAAATTTTATTTGCAAAATTCCTGCCGTATTCAAAACGCTCGTCGCTGATTTTAATATCCTGACCGCCATAAGTACAAAGTGATGTCATTGTAAATCTTAAAGCATCGCACCCGTATTTATCTATTATTTCAACAGGATCAATCGTATTGCCTTTTGATTTGGACATTTTTTGACCTTTTTCATCACGAATCAAGCCATGAATATAAACCGTTGAAAATGGAGCTTTGCCCGTAAATTCTAACCCCATGGTAATCATTCTTGCAACCCAGAAGAAAATAATATCAAATCCTGTTACAAGGGTTGTTGTCGGATAGAATTTTTTGAAATCTTCACTATCAGTATTTGGCCAGCCCATAGTGGAGAACGGCCATAACCCTGAAGAAAACCAAGTGTCCAATACATCAGTTTCTTGTTCCCAAACAGACGGATCAGGATTTTCCTTTGCCACAATCATTTCCCCTGTCTGTTTGTTGTGATATGCGGGTATCTGGTGCCCCCACCACAATTGACGGGAAATACACCAATCTCTTATGTTTTCCATCCAGCCTAAATAGTTCTTTTCCCAACGTTCAGGGATAAATTTTATTCTGCCGTCTTTAACAGCTTTTATGGCTTCTTCTGCCAAAGGCTTCATTTTTACAAACCACTGTTCGGATAATAACGGCTCAATCGTTGTTCCGCAACGTTGGCATTTGCCGACATTATGCTCGTGGTCTTTTATTCTTAATAAAAAGTTTTGGTACTGTAAATCGCCGACAATAGCTTTTCGAGCTTCATATCTGTCCATTCCGTGATATTTTTGCGGAACTTCGCCGCAAGCAATCATTTTGCCTTCTTCGTCAATTATCCATAGCGGTTTTAAGCCATGACGTTTGCCTACTTCATAATCGTTAGGGTCGTGTGCCGGTGTGATTTTAACCGCACCTGTACCAAAATTTCTGTCTACATATTCATCTGCAATAATAGGAATTTCACGTCCCGTTAAAGGTACAACAACAGTTTTGCCGACAAGTTCGGAATATTTATGATCTTCAGGGTGAACCGCAATTGCGACATCACCAAAAATTGTTTCAGGTCTTGTCGTTGCAACAATTATTGCTCCTGATTCATTTTTTAAAGGATAAGAAATTTCCCACAAATGTCCTTGTTCTGTTGCATATTCGGTTTCCACATCAGAAATCGCACTGCGGCATCTCGGACACCAATTTACTATATATTTGCCTTTATATATTAAGCCCTTTTCATATAGCCTTACAAAGACTTCTTTAACCGCATCCGAACACCCTTCGTCAAAAGTAAATCTTTCTCTTGTTCTGTCAAAAGATGCACCGAGGCGTTTGCATTGATCTAAAATTCTTGATTTATGTGCATTAGCCCATTCCCAAGTTTTTTCCAAAAATTTTTCACGCCCTAAATCATAACGTGATAAACCTTGAGTTCTTAATTGTTTTTCAACGACATTTTGTGTAGCAATCCCTGCATGATCCGTACCCGGAACCCAAAGTGTTTCATATCCGCTCATTCTGTGATATCTGACTAAAATGTCCTGCAAAGTTTCATCCAACGCATGACCCATGTGCAAAACTCCTGTTACATTTGGAGGGGGAATTACTATTGAATAATGCGGTTTTGAACTTTTTGCATCTGCTACAAAAAATTTGTTATCTTCCCAAAATTTGTAAATATTTTCTTCAGTTTCTTTTGCATTATAAACTGTAGGTAAATTTTCAATAATTGTACTTGTCATATCAATCCCCTTATTGTGTTCTATATTTAAAAGATTATCACAAAAATAATACGAGTAAAATGTTTAATATGAATTGAAATGATAAAATTAATGTGTTATAATAAAACTATACACATATTACGGAGTAAGAGATGCATAATAACGGGAATAAGAAAAAAGCTTTTACATTAGCTGAAGTCATGATTGTATTGTTAGTTTTGACAATCTTGTTTGCGGCTGTGGCTCCTTTAATTACAAAAAAACGCAGGGCAGCAACGAATGAGGACTTATGGTCATGGCAAACGAGAGGCTTTTCATCTCAAACTCATGCTAAAAAAGCAAATGATAATGGCTCCGTCTTTTTTGGTGTTACTCCTTTAAATGCCGGTGATGCAGTTGATTTGGCGGATAGCTCAAAAGTTATAATTCGTTCAGGATTACTTTCCGATAATAATATACAACGTCAAATTCAGCTTCGTTATGGTGATGATGAAAAACAGCCTTATGGTAGAATAGGAACTATAGGTGCAACCTTATTGGCAGATAATACAAATTTACTGCTTGGTAGTACATTCCCATCACTTGATAAATATTTTAATTTAGCCAGATATCCTAAAAATAATATAGCAATCGGGTATAATGCACTAAACAACTTATCCTCTAATAGTGTAGATAATCCTGCATCCAATAATGTAGCTGTAGGATATGCGGCTTTAGGAAGAATAAATACTAATTCTAATAATAATGTAGCTGTAGGTGCAAATGCAGGGGCAACACTTTCATCAGGTAGTGGAAATGTCTTTTTAGGTGCTGATGCTGATGCAGACAATACTGCTATAAGCAATAATACATTAATTGGTAATAATGCAAAATCGAAAGGTGTAAATAATGTCATTATTGGTTCAAGAAGTGATGAAGCAACCGCTCTTCCGGCAAATAATACGAGTATCGGATACAATGCGCTTAAATCTTTGGATAACGGAACATATAATATCGCAGTTGGGTTTGGCGCTTTAGAAAATTTAAAAAATGGTTCTCGTAATGTCGCGCTGGGTTATAAGGCATGTGCAAATTTAGAGTATTCATCTAATAAAACCTGTATCGGTGCCAATTCAGGGCCTCGAACACTTGATGATGATAATAATCATATAGCGTCTGCAAAAGGAACTGAAGCTGCTCCGGATGAATCAATAAGGACATATATCGGTTCTTTTGATAACGGGTATTATGGTGGTGGTGATGCGCCGTTAGAAATTCATAATATGGAATACTCCACTGCCTCATATTTAGCAAATAATCCGAAAGTAAAATCAAATACCACAACTGTTGTAAACGGTAACCTTATTGTACGTGGAAATATGTTTTTGACTTACGGAAATTATTTATATCCGTTTACATTTAATGGATCATCCTACAGATTCGGTGTCAAGAGTACTCAGTTGAGTTCCCCTTGTAACAGAGATCAGCTCTCGTATAATTTTGGTTCTTGTAGTATAAACCTCTCAAGTGACAGAAGATTAAAATACATAGGTTCAAGATTTAACGGCGGTTTAGATGAAATAAATAAACTACAAGTGTATAATTACACTTTTAAAAAAGACCCTAAAAAAGAACCGCATACGGGCGTAATTGCTCAACAGTTGCAAAAAGTATTTCCATCAGCGGTTTCAAAAGGCGAAGATGGATATTTGCGCATACGTTGGGATGAAATGTTTTATGCATGCATAAATGCAATAAAAACTTTAAATCAGCGTGTAGCCTCTTTAGTAAAGCGTACTTTGACTTTAGAAAATGAAGTAAATAAACTTGAAAAGGAAAATTCTCAATTGAAAGCAGAAGTAGATAATATTTCCGCAAGAGTTGAAAAGTTAAAATCGCTTCGCAAATAAAAATTTTATATTAACTATCCTATTCTGACACTCTGAATTCATTTCAGGTCTAATACCTTTGCGTTCAATGGCAGATGCTGAAACAAGTTCAGCATGACATATACTCTCACCTTTAAAACAAGTTAACATAAGAAAATTACTATTTTATTACTTACTTTAACAAAACTTCGTAATATTCCTTAATTTATTTGATAAATTATATTCTTTGCATTACACTATCAAGAAGTAATGTGCCGGGTCGGAATTAAAAACCTTACCGGCAGCAGAATAAAAATTAAGGAGAATTGAAAAATGACTGGAAAAAACTTTTTATTTACCTCCGAATCAGTTACGGAAGGACACCCCGACAAAGTATGCGATCAGATTTCTGATGCTATTTTGGATGAATTTTTGACAAAAGACAACCGCTCCAGAGTTGCCGCTGAAACTACGGTAACAACCGGAATGGCTTTAGTTTGCGGCGAAATAACTTCGGATTGTTATGTTGATATTCCGCAGGTTGTTAGAAATACAATCCGCAATATCGGATATGAAGGAACCTGTTCCGGCGGTTTTGATGCTGATACTTGCGCAGTTTTAACAAGTATTGACGAACAATCAACAGATATAGGAAACGGTGTTAATAAAGCTTACGAATCAAGAAGTACAAATTCTGATACTTCTATTATTGAAACAGAAAATATCGGAGCAGGCGACCAAGGGATTATGTTTGGTTATGCGTGCAACGAAACACCTGAGTTGATGCCGTTACCAATAAGTCTTGCTCACAAATTGTCATACAGATTGGCACAAATAAGAAAACAAAATATTGTTAATTATTTAAGACCTGACGGCAAATCACAGGTTACTGTTGAATATGTTGACGGAAAACCTTCAAGAATACATACAATTTTATTGTCTACTCAACACAATCCTTCAATAAACGGTGTTACTGATAATAACGAAGTTCAAAATATAATCAAAAGAGATTTGAAAGAATTTGTTATTGATTATGTTTTTGAAAATTCTGAAATCAAACCTGATGAAAATACAATAATCTTAATCAATCCTTCAGGAAGATTTGTTATAGGCGGGCCTCAAGGTGATTCGGGCTTAACGGGAAGAAAGATTATTGTAGATACTTATGGCGGCTATTCAAGACATGGCGGCGGAGCATTTTCAGGAAAAGATCCTACGAAAGTTGACCGTTCTGCGGCGTATGCATCTCGTTATGTTGCGAAAAACATTGTTGCTTCAGGTTTAGCAGAAAAATGCGAAATAGAATTGGCTTATGCAATCGGTGTTGCAGAACCGTTATCAATAATGGTTGATACATTCGGTACAGGTAAGATTTCTGACGATGAAATAGAAAAACTTGTCCGCAAGAATTTTGATTTAACTCCTGCAGGTATAATTAACAAATTTGATTTAAGAAACTTACCGAAAAATCATGGCGGTAAATTCTATCAGTTACTCGCTGCTTATGGGCATATGGGTAGAACTGA
>Ga0256404_1008919_pt1 | contig 14708 bp, 12 predicted proteins | sample RumenRJG_01DNA_FD_185990 | JGI IMG/M metagenome (GOLD analysis project Ga0256404, IMG submission 185990) | Bovine rumen microbial communities from Lethbridge, Alberta, Canada - RJG_01 | ecosystem: Host-associated > Mammals > Digestive system > Stomach > Rumen | place: Canada: Alberta | collected...
AGTAGGCAATCCTCCTTACATGAAAGTAAAAGACAGGAGTTTGTTATCAGCTTATAAGATGTCAGTTGTCAACACAGACACGAGCAACATATTTTCGTTCTTCATCGAGAAAGCGATGCAACTTGGAGACGTTGTTTCGCTGATAGTTCCGAAGAGCCTAATAAATGCACCTGAGTTTGGTAAGACTCGCCAACTGATGAATGAGAAAGCCATCACTCACATCGTTGATTTTGGCGAAAAGGGCTTTAAGGGTGTTAAAATAGAAACAATTGCTTTCACAATAAACCAACGTGCAAAACGGAATCTGACAAAGGTGGAATCATATATAACTAATTCTGTAGAGATAAAGCCACAGGACTATATCACAGACCCGTCCTTCCCATACTGGCTTATCTATCGCAATAAGGATTTTGATGAGGCAGCAAACAAGATGACCTTTGGAATATTCAAATCATTCCGCGACAGGACACTTACAAAATCGAATACTTCGCAACAGGGTAAAATTCGAGTGCTGAAATCTCGCAACATTGGAGATAATACGGTTATAGACATTGAGGGCTATGACACTTATATTGATGATATCACAGACTTGGAAGTGGGGAAATTTCTCAACCGTACCGAGTGCGTCTTAGTCCCAAATCTTTCATACTATCCTCGTGCCTGCTTTATGCCACAGGGATGTATAGCAGATGGTTCTGTGGCTATACTCACTACAATCAATGGTGAGCAGGTAACCAAAGAAGATTTGGCTTACTATGCTACAGAGGAATTTAGCAAGTTCTACAGCATTGCTCGCAATCGTGGAACCCGCTCTCTCAATATTGATAATAACTCCGTGTTTTTCTTTGGTAAACTAAAAACTGAATAACTATGACGAGTATTGAAAACTATCTCAGTCAATTCAATGATTTCGATATTCGACAGACTCATGATGCAAGGTATGTTGACCAGAAATGTACTCCGGACATCGTTTGTTTTATTGCGGACTGTATCCTCAATACTTCCTGTGCAACAAAGACGTTCACAATAAACGACCTTTGGGATGAGCGATTCTTTATTGATAACTGTCGTGTCATTTTTGGTAAGCCATCTCCAGCAGACCCAAGTGCAAGGAATGAGTATAACAAAGTTTTATGCCAACCTTTAAAACTACTGGCTTATGCCCATGTATTGACGGTAAAAAAAGATGATAGGACTCTATACTTTTCTGTTGCAGACGTGGAAATGCTTGAATATATTTCTGTTAAAGAGCGAAACGCATATAACTTTATGCTCAAGTTCTTCAGAAAAGTCATATCTGATAGCGGCCTGATGAGAATCTTTGAAGAATATAAAGAGACTTGCATATCTGACCCTAAAGCTGCGAAAGCAGAAATCTATGCTAAATACCATAGATTCATTTCTGCAAATACTCCATCTCATTCAAAAACGGATGTTGACAGGATATTTCACAAAGTGTTTAATTTGTTTGCTTACAACAATATGTTGCCAGGCAGTAATGGAAAAATACTTGATTGGTATGACCTTATGTACAATAGGGTGAACTGGAGGGATAAAGATAAGAAACAAAAGACTCTAACAAGACAACAAGCCGTTGCGGCTGAAATAGAGCAAATGAATCAGGATTTCTACATCGAATACCAGGTCAATAAAGCTATTCGAAAAGTACGAGATAAACAAGGGACTATTAGTGAAGTACACGATGATTTGGCTAATGGCGTTGCGACAGAAGTACATCATATTTTTCCCAAGGCAGAATACCCAGAATTGGCTTCATATTTTGAGAATCTTATTTTGCTCACCAGTAGCCAGCATAGACAAAAAGCTCATCCCAAAAGTAACTTCCACTTAATTGATAAAGAATACCAATTGATATGTCTAATGGCTAAATCACGCACAGTTGAAGACTACATTAATGCACATGGCGAAACGTTCTATTCTAAGAAATCGTTTTTACTTGTTGTGAATACGGGAACTTCGAGCAATGCTCTTCACGAAAGTGACTCTTTTAATACCATACGAAGGTTTATTCATGACTATTACAATCAAGTAGGCTAACTTAAACTAATTGCGTATGTACAAATCACGTTTTGGAAGAAATGGTCAGGTTAATTTCTCATGTCCTGAAGATTATTACGAACTTCTTGGATATCTGGCAAAGTCAGATGGTACGACTTCTATAACTTGGGAAAATAATGAAGATCAAGGAGCATGGGGCAGCGAGGGAAGAATATGTTTTTATACTAGGAGACTTCCATCTGCTGGTTTTTTGCGTTATACGGCAGGTACAGGGTCTATATACAAGAGGGTTAATTGCAATGATTTCGTTGAACATCTTTCAAAATATCATGGTTTCGTGCAAGGTAGGTATCAAAATATTGAATCTATTCGCAGAACTATTCCATCCCAATATATATATTGCTTTGAACGAGGACTAAAAAAATGAAACAGGGACTTGAAGTTCCTGTTTTACATGCACCTGTTTCACTTCCTTAGTTTGCCATCATAGAATAAGAATAATAGAATAGCACTCCGTCTTTGCAAAGAGCAGACTGCAGGAACGGAGTGCTATTATTAAATAAGGTATCAGCTGGCGACGACGAGTTTGTTACCCTGTATGTCGTATCTGATAGGATGAGCGAAAGACGTTGTTTTGCCATCATAAACGGCAGAGATGTCAATACTTCGACGTTGGAATTCGTCGATAAGTGCTCGGTCGTGATAGGCACGCATGCTTGACCAGCCTCGGTTTTGCACCTGGGTATTGAAAACGGTTACTAACTCTGGGATTTGCATGTCTGCGAACTGCAGGGCATACTTGGCATAATAAATTTGTTGTTGCATAACTTTTGTTTTTGAAGTTTAATAATCAACTATCCACATCGTGACTTTACCACCGTGGCTAAGTTATCATATAAGCTCGGTTGGTGAGTCCGCTCTTGCGAGCGACTGCTCTTGATGTTTCGTTTGCAAAAGTACAAAAATGTTTGCACATTGTACATGTTTTTACGAAAAAATTTCATCATTCGCTGATAATTTGAGGAAAAAGGAACTAAAAACGATTATTTTGACGGGTGCCGAAAGGACAGGTACCATTGACACCTCATCTGGGAATACCAAAGTTTAGAAGTTTAGATATTTAGGATTTATCCGCCCTTACTCTTTTATATATAAATAAAGAGGCCTAATAAATGCTAAAAGGAAGGGGGACTTTTTGGTCTGTTCACTTTTTTTGTTTACTTTTGCAGACGTTTTATACAATATAATATGGTAGAGACGCTGATTGTCAGTTTAGTCATCATTGCAGCGGGTATGTTGCTGCTGTTGGTCAAGGTGCTGTCGCGCAAAAACGGGACCTTTTCATCGCAGCATATTCACGATAGTCAGGCTATGCGTGACCGTGGCATCCACTGCGTGATGGACCAAGACCGTGAGATGCGCCGCAAGAGCAGATTTGCTGTCAATGAGAAATCGGAATAACGGAATAACGAAAATAATAACAATTAAATAACAACAATGAAAAAGAACATGTTTCTGGCCGCTGCTGCAGTAGTAGCACTGGCTTCTTGCAACAACGCAAGCCCCAAAATGGACGAACAGCCTGCTGCAGCTGCCGCAGGAGAGAGCACTGGCAACGTCAAGATTGCTTATGTAGAGGTTGACTCGCTGATGACTCAGTATGAATTCTGCAAGGAGTTCACCCTCATTCTGCAGAAGGAGAGCACCAATGCCCGCAACACGTTGAACCAGAAAGGTCAGGCCCTGCAGAACGCAGCCGCTAACTTCCAGCAGAAGTTGCAGAACAATGGTTTCACCAGTCGTGAGCAGGCCGAGAGTCAGCAGGCAGCCATCCAGCGCCAGCAGCAGAGTCTGCAGGAGTTGCAGGCTCGTCTGGAGAACGAGTTGGCCAACCATACCAATAAATACAATGAAGGTCTGCGCGACTCGCTGAAGCACTTCCTTGACGCATATAATAAGGATAAGAAGTATGACCTCATCCTCACCAAGCAGGGTGACAACATCCTGTATGCTGCCAAGCGCTTCGACATCACCAACGACGTCATCAACGGTCTGAACAAGCGTTATAAGTCAACGCTGAAGGCTGAGGCTAAGAAGGAAGAGAAGAAATAAAACCCACCCCCTAACCCCTCCCGATGGGGAGGGGAGTTCGGTATGGATATTGAACAAATACTCCGAAAACTAGGCATCACAGAGCTTAACGAGATGCAACAACACGCCGCCGAAGCCATTCTGGGCTCCGACGGTGATGTTGTTTTACTGTCTCCTACCGGCACCGGCAAGACGCTGGCCTATCTCCTACCCCTCGTACAATTGCTGGACAGCACATCAGATACCGTTCAAGCACTCGTCATTACTCCTGGGCGTGAGTTAGCCCTGCAGTCTGACAACGTACTGAAGAGCATGGGCTGTGGCCTGCGCTCTACCGCTTGCTATGGTGGACGAGCTGCGATGGACGAGCATAAAGTGCTGAAAGACGTCAAGCCGCAAATCGTTTTTGGTACGCCAGGACGACTGAACGACCACTTGGACAAGGAGAACATCTCGCGCTACGGCATCCGCTATCTCGTCATTGACGAGTTTGACAAGTGTCTGGAGATGGGCTTCCATGCTGAAATGCAGAAACTCATCAAGAGTCTGCCAGGCTTGCAGCGCCGCATCCTGTTGTCGGCAACCAACTTGGAGCAGATTCCGCAGTTTGTCAACATGTCGAAGAAAGGCACGCTGATAGATTTCCTGCCTGACGACGAGCAGACCTCTGAGCGCATCACCCTCTATGAGGTGCATAGTCCGCAGAAGGACAAGCTGGAGACGCTCAAGCAACTGCTTTTGGGCTTTGGCGACGCCAGCAGCATCGTCTTCCTGAATTACAGGGAGTCGGTAGAACGTGTCAACAACTATCTCGTAGAGCAAGGATTCATCACCAGCTGTTTTCACGGTGGACTGGAACAGAAAGAGCGTGAGGCTGCCCTCTACCGCTTCAGCAATGGTTCGGCTAACGTGCTTGTCAGCACCGACTTAGCATCGCGTGGCCTTGACATTCCCAATATCGAGAACATTATCCACTACCACTTGCCAGAGAGCGAGGACGGCTACATCCACCGCGTAGGCCGCACTGCCCGTTGGGATGCCCAAGGACGCTCATTCTTTATTCTTAACGCCAGCGAACAGATTCCTGAGTATGTAGAAGGGGACGTTGAAGAGTTTGTTGCGACTGAGTCGCAACTCACAGAACCAGCCTTCCCCAAGATGGCCACTATCTATATCGGCAAGGGCAAGAAAGACAAGATTTCAAAGGGCGACATTGTAGGGTTCCTCTGTAAGTCAGGTGGACTGAAGGCTGACGAGATTGGTCGCATCGACGTGAAAGACCGCTATGCATACGTCGCCGTGAAGCGTCAAAAACTGCAACAAGTACTGCGCCAGACACGTGGTGAAAAGATAAAAGGAATCAAAACAATCGTCGAAGATGTGAGATAATTGCAACACTGACTTGACAAAATGCAAAGAAAAGTATATATTTTACTTAATTATTGCACAAAAATTTGCCCAATTCAAATAAAAAGTGTAATTTCGCACCGCAAAAAGAGAAAACATTAGAAACGTATCACAAATAAAATTGAATCAACAATGAAGAAGTACAACTTTAATGCCGGTCCTTCAATGCTCCCCCGCGAGGTTATCGAGAAGACCGCTCAACAGTGTTTAGACTTCAACGGTTCTGGTCTCTCGCTGATGGAGATCAGCCATCGTGCTAAGGATTTCCAGCCCGTCGTTGACGAGGCCGTAGCTTTAGTTAAGGAACTGCTGCAGGTTCCTGAGGGTTACTCAGTTATCTTCCTCGGTGGTGGTGCATCACTGGAGTTCTGCATGATTCCTTACAACTTCCTGATTAAGAAGGCTGCTTACCTGAACACTGGTGTTTGGGCAAAGAAGGCCATGAAGGAAGCTAAACTGTTTGGTGAGGTAGTAGAAGTTGCTTCTTCTGCTGATGCCAACTATACCTTCATCCCCAAGGATTGGACTGTTCCCGCTGATGCTGACTATCTGCACATCACTACGAACAACACCATCTATGGTACTGAGATTCGCAAGGACCTCGACGTTCCCGTTCGTCTGATTGCCGACATGTCTTCAGATATCTTCAGCCGTCCTATCGACGTTGCTAAGTACGATGCCATCTATGCTGGTGCTCAGAAGAACCTGGCTATGGCTGGTGTGACTATCGCCATTCTGAAGGACGACGCACTGGGCAAGGCTCCTCGTGAGATTCCTACCATGCTCGACTATCGCACACACGTCGACAAGGGTTCTATGTTCAATACTCCTCCTGTAGTGCCCATCTACAGCGCTCTTGAGACCCTCCGTTGGATCAAGAAGAACGGTGGTGTAGAGGCTATGGACAAGCTGGCTCAGCAGCGTGCAGAGATTGTCTATGGTGAGATTGACCGCAACAAGATGTTCCGTGGAACAGCTGTTGAGGAAGACCGTTCACTGATGAACATCTGCTTCGTCATGGCTGACGAGTACAAGGAGCTGGAGAAGGACTTCCTCGACTTCGCAGTATCAAAGGGTATGGTTGGTGTGAAGGGTCACCGCTCAGTAGGTGGCTTCCGCGCTTCTTGCTACAACGCACAGACCATCGAGGGTGTCAACGCTCTCGTAGCTTGCATGAAGGAATTCGAAGCTCAGCACTAATTGATAATTGAGAATTATGAAAGTATTAGTTGCAACAGAGAAACCATTTGCAGCAGCAGCTGTTAATGGTATCAAGGCAGAGATTGAGGCAGCTGGCAATGAGCTGGCACTGCTCGAGAAATATACTGAGAAGGCTCAGTTGCTGGACGCAGTGAAGGATGCTGACGCACTGATTATCCGTTCGGATAAGGTTGACGCTGAGGTGCTCGATGCTGCTAAGCAGTTGAAGATTGTGGTTCGTGCTGGTGCTGGCTACGACAATATCGACCTCGCCGCTGCTACTGCTCACAACGTAGTAGCCGAGAACACTCCTGGTCAGAACGCAAACGCCGTAGCTGAATTGGTATTCGGTCTGCTGGTGATGGCCATTCGTGGTTTCTATAACGGTAAGAGCGGTAGCGAACTGTTAGGCAAGAAGTTAGGTATTTTGGCTTTCGGAAATGTTGGCCGTAATGTTGCTCGCATTGCTAAGGGCTTTGGCATGGATGTTTATGCTTACGATGCTTTCTGCCCTGCAGAGGTTATCGAGAAGGCTGGCGTTCACGCTGTAGCTAATCAGGACGCTCTGTTCGAGACCTGCGACGTTGTATCACTCCACATCCCTGCTACTCCTGAGACCAAGCAGAGCATCAATTATGCTCTCGTTGGTAAGATGAAGAAGGGTGGCGTGCTGGTGAACACTGCTCGTAAGGAAGTCATCAACGAGCCTGAGCTGATTAAGCTGATGGCTGAGCGTGAGGACCTGAAGTTCGTAACCGACATCATGCCTGATGCTAACGACGAGTTCCAGAAGTTCGAGGGTCGCTACTTCTCTACTCCTAAGAAGATGGGTGCTCAGACAGCCGAGGCCAACATCAACGCTGGTATCGCTGCTGCTAAGCAGATTAATGCCTTCTTCAAGGATGGAGACACCAAGTTCCAGGTGAACAAGTAATTTTTTATACTCCACTATAGAGCCCCGATTTGGTTTACTCCGAATCGGGGTTTTACTTTGCGCTCAATTTATTTGGCTTTTCTCTCGTTTTTTTCGTAACTTTGCGACAAAAAGTCGCGAAGTTACTCCGTCTCGGCAAAAAAAGAAACAAGTTTCTTTGTTTTGCGCTTGACTTTTCGTAACTTTGCAGCCAAATTGCGTAAATCATGAAAAGAATACTCACACTGGCTGTCATTGCATTCACGATGCTAGGCAGCACAAAAGCACAAGAAACAGAAGTGATTGGAAAGAGCAACATCAAGTTGAACAGTCGCATGATGACTCCAGAAGCCATGTGGGCTATGGGACGTATCGGTGCCACAGAGGCATCACCCAATGGTGACAAAGTGGTCTATCAGGTAGGTTACTACAGCGTCAAGCAGAACAAGAGCCATCAGGTTATCTGCATCATGGATGCTGACGGAGCCAACAACAAACAGCTAACAACCAGCAGCAAAAGCGAGACCGACCCTACATGGCTCGATGCAGAAACCATCGCCTTTATCAGCGGTGGAGAAATATGGACCATGAAAGCGGACGGTAGCAATCGTCGCCAAGTATCAAAGACTGACGGCAATGTTGAAGGATTCAAATTCTCGCCAGACCGTAGCAAGGTTATCATTCTGAAGAGTCTGCCTTTCCACGAGATTATAAAAAAGAATCCCGATGACCTACCCAAGGCAACGGGTCGTCGTGTTACAGACCTGATGTATCGCCACTGGGACCACTATGTGGAAAGCATCCAGCACCCCTTCGTATTCTCTGTAGGTGACGGTTTTGCCATTGCAGGTAACGGCACCGATATTCTGGAAGGTGAGCCCTATGAGTGTCCTATGGAACCCTTTGGCGGTATTGAGCAACTCGCATGGAGCAATGATTCTAAGCAGATTGCCTACACTTGTCGCAAAAAAACAGGTCTGGAGTACAGCATCTCTACAGACTCGGATATTTTCTTGTATAACATAGATACCAAGACAACCCGTAATCTCTGTAAACCTGCAAACTATGTGGCTCCAAAGGTTGATCCTACACGCACACTGGCCATTCAGTCTGTTAACGACAAAGAGAATCTGAAAAACAACGTTGGCTACGACCAGAATCCGCAGTTCTCACCTGACGGCAAATATATTGCATGGTTGTCAATGGAACGCGACGGCTATGAAGCTGACCTCAATCGTCTGTGCATCTGCGACCTGCAGACTGGTGATAAACGCTACATCGATTGGCAGTCAGATGTTGATGCCTTCTGCTGGGCACCACAGAAAGACAAGCAGGCTAAGCTCTTTTTCCTCAGCGTATGGCACGGTTGTGTCAATATGTATAGCGTTACACAGAAAGACGAAGTGAAGCAGCTCACTGAGGACTGGGCTGACTGGACGAGTCTACAACTCGCCAACGATGGCAAGCGTATCCTGGCAACCCGTCAGAGTCTCTCCGCTCCCACCGATATCTATATGGTAACCCCTGGTAAGAGCATTGAGAAAACCAAGATTGAACAGCTCTCGTTTGAGAATAAGCATATCCTCGACCAGTTGACCTTTGGTAAGATGCAACAGCGCTGGGTAACAACAAGCGACGGTAAGCAGATGCTGGTATGGGTGATGTTGCCCGCCAACTACGAGGAAGGCAAGAAGTACCCCACCCTGCTCTTTTGTGAGGGTGGTCCACAAAGTCCTGTCAGCCAGTTCTGGAGCTATCGTTGGAACTTCCAAATCATGGCCGCTAACGGATATGTGGTGATTGCACCTAACCGTCATGGACTTCCTGGCTTCGGACAAGAATGGAAAGAGGAAATCAGTGGTGACTGGACAGGTCAGTGTATGCAAGACTATCTGGCAGCTATCGACGATGCTGCAGACAACCTGCCTTTCGTTGACAAAAACCGTCTGGGGGCTGTAGGTGCTTCGTTTGGTGGATTCAGCGTCTACTATCTGGCAGGCATCCACGAGAAACGCTTCAAGGCTTTCATTGCTCACGATGGTGCTTTCAACCTTGCTGCGATGTATACTGAGACAGAAGAAAACTGGTTCTCTAACTGGGAGTACGACGAGGCCTATTGGCACCGTCCACAGATGCCTCGTGCCAAGAAAACCTATCACGATTCTCCGCACAAGATGGTGGAGAAGTGGGACACACCCATTCTATGCATCCACGGTGAGAAGGACTATCGCATCAATGCCACTCAAGGAATGTCTGCTTTCAATGCTGCCCGCATGAAGGGTATTCCTGCCGAGTTGCTTATCTTCCCAGATGAAAACCATTGGGTGCTGAAACCCCAGAACGGTATTCTTTGGCAACGCACCTTCTTTGACTTCTTAGACAAGTGGTTGAAATAATTCGAGATAACGTAATAACGAAATAACGACAAAAACAAAAATAACAATGACACAACAGATTCAAAAGACGCTTCGTGACAGTGCTGCTATGCGCTGGACTGCTCTGCTGCTGTTGGCTATGGCCATGTTCTGCAGCTACATATTCATGGATATTCTTTCACCCATTAAGGACCTGATGCAGGATACACGTGGATGGGACTCGACAGCCTTCGGTACCATGCAGGGCTCAGAGGTATTCCTCAATGTCTTTGCTTTCTTCCTCATCTTTGCAGGAATCATTCTCGACAAGATGGGTGTACGCTTTACGGCTGTACTTTCCGCCGCTGTCATGCTCGTAGGAGCCTGCATCAAGTGGTATGCCGTCAGTGACAGTTTTGTCGGTAGTGGACTGGAGACATGGTTTACCAACAATCTCAACTACATTCCTCTGTTCGATGAGTTAGGTGTTTCACCATTCTATCAAGGTATGCCCGCCTCAGCAAAGTTTGCTGCCAGCGGCTTCATGATTTTCGGATGTGGTTGTGAGATGGCTGGTATCACCGTTAGCCGTGGTATCGTGAAGTGGTTTAAGGGTCGCGAGATGGCGCTGGCTATGGGTTCTGAGATGGCACTGGCTCGTCTGGGTGTTGCCACCTGTATGATTTTCTCGCCATTCTTTGCCCGTCTCGGTGGTGTCGTCAGCGTAAGCCGTTCAGTAGCCTTTGGTGTAGTACTGATGTGCATTGCACTCATCATGACAATTGTCTACTTTGTAATGGATAAGAAGCTCGACGCACAGACTGGTGAGGCAGAAGAGAAGGACGACCCCTTCAAGATTAGTGATCTCGGACAGATTCTCACCTCCAGTGGTTTCTGGCTCGTAGCTCTGCTCTGCGTACTCTACTATAGCGCCATCTTCCCCTTCCAGAAGTATGCTGTCAACATGCTGCAGTGCAACCTGACACTCGTTGCTCCCGACGCTAATTCTTTCTGGGCTACAGATACCGTCACCTACATCCAATATGCTTTGATGTTGTTTGTTGCAGGCACAGGTTTTGCCAGCAACTTCCAGGAGAAAACAGGCAAGAAGTATGGACTGCTGGGGCTCAGCGTACTGGGTCTCGTCACCTACTGCTATATGGGATTCATGCAGCAGACGGCAGGTAGCATCTTTGCCGTATTCCCCCTGTTGGCAGTGCTCATCACTCCCATCTTGGGCAAGTATCTGGATCACCACGGAAAGGCTGTTAGCATGCTAATGCTGGGCTCATTACTGCTCATCTTCTGCCACCTGACATTTGCCTTCATCCTCCCCTTGTTCAAAGGTAGCACCACTGGTGGCATCGTGATTGCCTACATCACCATCCTCGTCCTCGGCTCATCCTTCTCGCTGGTTCCTGCATCACTGTGGCCCAGCGTTCCCAAGCTGGTTGACGCCAAGGTTATCGGCTCTGCATATGCCCTCATTTTCTGGATTCAGAATATCGGACTGTGGCTGTTCCCCCTGCTTATCGGTAAGGTACTTGATGCCACCAACCCTGAGGGAACCAGTGCTACGGAGCTCAACTATACCGCACCACTCATCATGCTGGCTTCGTTAGGTGTTGCCGCCCTGCTGCTGGGTCTGGTGCTGAAGGCTGTTGACAAGAAGAAGGGGCTGGGTCTGGAAGAACCGAATATCAAATAAACAATGAACAATACATATCAGTTAAACAACGTTCGGGCAGAAGTATTCAGCTTTACCGGTCATGGTGAGGTGACGGAATATCACGTCATGATACATGCCAAAGCTTGTGGGCTTACATTTCAGCAGCAATTGGACGCTGTGCTTGATGGCTATGAGCAGCTAAAGGCAACGACGATGAATGGTGCAACAGCCGTCTTAAAGCGCTATTTCCTCAGTGATATAGCCAATCAGGCCGACGATGTATTGCTGGCAGATACCAGCGACTGCGCCAAGAGCATTATCGGACAAGCTCCCCTTGACGGTTCTAAGATTGGACTATGGGTATACTTGCTGACAAATGTGGGTAGTCGACAGTTGGCGAGCGGACTTTACGAGGTTAGTCACGGTAATTTTCGTCATCTCTGGAATGCCTCTGCACACAACACCGCACAGAACTCCGAGTACCAGACACGACTGCTCTTCAACGAGTATGTCATGCAGCTGGCTCAAGAAGGTTGTACTTTGGCAGACAACTGCATCCGCACATGGCTTTTCGTCAACGATGTCGATGTTAACTATGCTGGCGTGGTAGCTGCTCGTAATAAGGTATTCTTTACCCAGGGACTAACAGAAGACACCCACTATATTGCCTCTACAGGTATTGGCGGACGTGCTTTCGACCCGAAGGTACTGACGCAGATGGACAACTATGCCATTGCTGGTGTTAAGAAAGAACAGGTACACTATCTCTATGCCCCCACACATCTGAACCGTACCAGCGACTATGGTGTCAGTTTCGAGCGCGGCACAACCATTGACTATGGCGACCGCCGTCATGTTATTATCTCTGGTACCGCCAGCATCAATAATAAGGGACAGATAGAACATCCGAAAGACATTGTAAAACAGACCCATCGCATGTGGGACAACGTAGAGGCTCTGCTTAAAGAGGCTGGCAGCAGCTACGACGAGGTGGGAGTTATGATTGTCTATATACGCGATGTTGCAGACTATGAGACTGTCAACAATCTCTATGAAGAACGTTTCCCTAACTATCCACGAATCATTGTCCATGCACCAGTCTGCCGTTCTGGTTGGCTCATTGAGATGGAAGTGATGGCAGTCAAGGAACAGACAATTGACGGCCTGCCTTCATTCTAACGACGAAAACGTACCACCAGCGGCAGATGGTCACTGAAGCCACGCTGGTAGCGATAACCATTAAAGGTACGGAGGGGTTTTACTCCTCCGTATTTTTTGTCTTCTTCCAACAGGAAGGGTGCATCGTTGATGAAAGACTGCTCAACAGAATTAAGCAGCACAGTGCTAACAAAGACATGATCAATACTCTGCCAAAGACCTTGGTAGCGATAAGTGGCTTTTGCACCATGCAATCCTTTCACTCCAGCAGTGACGTTGTGAAGACCGTTGTCTTCCAGATAACGTAAAGCTGAATCAGTAGCCTCATCATTGAAATCGCCAGCAACAATCACTTTGGCATTTATAGGCAACAGTTGGATAGCATTCAGCACACGGTCAGCTATCAATTTACGATTAGGACGTGTCTGCTTCTCGCCCGCATAACGACTGGGAGCATGAACCACAAAAATATGCAACGTATCACAATTCAACGTTTCTCCTTGAACATACAGGATATCACGCGTAGGTCGCATACCCTCCAAGGGTTTGATATCCAGATAATCATAACAGATGGGGCGAAACGTCATGGGCTGATAGAGCAGAGCGACATCAATACCGCGCACATCTGAAGACTCTGTCATAAGATACTCATATCCAGCCCGACGTAACAACGAACGCTTTGTCAAGTCGAAGAGAACGCTGTCATTCTCAACCTCAACCAACGCCACTAAGTCAGGTACGCCGTCCTGCTGACAAGACAATATCTCCTGACCAATATTGTTCAGCTTGCGCCAATAACGAGCAGGCGTCCACTTGCGTTTGCCTTCAGGCATCCACTCCGTATCGTCTTTTAGTGAGTCATGTTGACAATCAAACATGTTCTCACAGTTCAGTTCGACAAGGGTTAAGAAGCCCGTTAACAACAGACTTAAGAACATGTTCTCTTGATTTTCCACCCTATCGATGCGATGAAGATACTCATCAGCGGCGACAGGTAGTTAAAGAAGCAGTAAGGCAGATAGGTCAGCGTGGCAACACCCAGTACGGTGCTCTGCGTCAAGCCACAAGTATTCCAAGGCACGAGTACAGAAGTGACAGTAGCGCCATCCTCACAAGAACGGCTCAGCAGCTGGGGCTCATAGCCACGCTCACGGTAGGAGTCCTTGAATACCGAGCTGGAGAGCATGATAGACAGATACTGGTCGGCAGTGGCGATATTACAGAACAAGGCAGTACCTACCGTTGAAGCCACCAGCGATGCGGTGCCACGGACAAAGCGCAACAGCAGGCGCATCAGATCTTGCAGCTGACCAGTAGCTGTCAGTGCACCACCAAATGTCTGTGCACAGATAATCAGCCAGATGGTAGGCATCATGCCTGCCATACCACTGGTATGCACTAACTCGTTCAGCACACTGTTACCCGTCTCTATGTCCGTGCTACCATAGCATACGCGCATCATTCCTTTATATGATGTCAACAGTCCTTGTCTGTCATCGCCAGCTATGCGAAGTACCAGTTCAGACTGCACCAACAAGGCAACAACGACAGCCAACAAAATAGCCATGAACAGTACCACCATCGACGGCCATCGGCGTGCAATCATGACGCACGTCAACACAGGGACAATCAGCAGCCATGACGAGATAACAAAGGTATTCTGTAAGCCATCCATAAACTCGGCAACGTTGCCGTGTCCAGAGACATTCATCGTAAAACCAGCGATGAGGAAGATGGTCAGCGAGATGCAGAACGTCGGCACAGTGGTGTAAAGCATATAGCGGATATGCGTAAACAGCGGCGTTCCCGACACACTCGATGCCAGCACCGTGGTGTCCGACAGCGGTGAGAGTTTGTCACCGAAATAGGCACCGGTAATGATAGAGCCAGCAATCCA
>Ga0256404_1008921_pt1 | contig 14706 bp, 16 predicted proteins | sample RumenRJG_01DNA_FD_185990 | JGI IMG/M metagenome (GOLD analysis project Ga0256404, IMG submission 185990) | Bovine rumen microbial communities from Lethbridge, Alberta, Canada - RJG_01 | ecosystem: Host-associated > Mammals > Digestive system > Stomach > Rumen | place: Canada: Alberta | collected...
CTATATATAATACAACAAAACTAAGGAGGCGCAACATGAAAACAGTACAAGACCTTATCAAGCTCTGCGACAGGCAACAGCTTTTTGAAGAGTTTGCAAAACGCTTTTGTGATAAACCAGCGGATATAGAATATGCTGCTCAAAGGTTTTACGATTTTCTTGATACACTGCTCGCCAAGACTCCTATCGCACCTGGTGACGATATTGTCATCTGCGAGCCGATATATGACTCCCGTGCAGGTTTTTATTATTCAAGCACCGTTATCAGTGCCACTGATCTCAAAGAGAACTTCCGTGTTCTTGATTTCTTTGAGGAGCTTGACGGCATCGATGCCGACAGTATAAGTGATGAAATTGCGCTGTCGCTTTTGGAAAAGCAGGATAGGCTATTTGAGAAAGGCAGAGAGTTTCTCGGTGACAAACTCACAGGCAGCTTCCCGGGGCATATCGAAAGCTATGCGTATGAATATGAGCCGTGGGATACGATACTAGGTTACATCGTTCCGCCGCATATCATTGGTTCACATATGCAGTATATTTTCACAGCGTCAGTGCTTTATGAAATGACCTTCTTCGGCTATGACGAAAAGGAGCTTGACAAGGAACGCAAAGAGCTTGAAGAAAGCATTGAGGAGATAGAACAGTTCAAATCACTTCCGCCCGAACAGCAGAAAGAGCAGCTTGAATCTTTTGAAGACCTCGAAAGAGAGTTTGGTTTTACCGACAACAGAACAGATGAAGAAAAAGAGCACGACCTGTTTGTTATGAGAAAGGACGGTATCAAGACCTCGCTTGAGTGGTACCGTGAAATGAAAAGGGTTTACGCTGATTTCACCTGCGATATGAAATACTTTATCACCGAGCGTGAGCGTGACGGCACCTGGTATCACGAGTGGGCAAAGGGCAAGCATAGTGGAGAGACTTTGTGGAACGACGATTCTATCCTGCTTTCGGTTGAAACCATGCGCGATATTGGTCTGTATAAGTTTTTATATGATGTTATCCCGAACTATGATAAGTATGAGGATGCGGTGATAGATAAGGAACTTTGGGAGCGTATTAAGGAGCGCTCAAAGGAATACAGCACGCAGATACAGGAGTGTATTGCCGAGGCAGAAAGTTGGGTGCGGGAAACGTTCAAGGAGTATGATGCGTTTACAATAATCGGACAGTAGAAAGCGAGGGCAAAACTATGATGTATTATTTCAAGAAGCTTGATGATGACGCAGAGGTAAACTACTCCGAGGCAAGCGAGGGCATAGTCAAGGTGTACATAGAAAAGCCTGACGAGCAGGACGGCTTTCATCACATGACAGTGTATCTGCCGCACTTTAAGGTCGAGGAGGAATACGGCTTCAGTGAGGAGGAGTTTATCAGGTATATCCGCTTCCTGTGGGAAAAAGGCGACACCATAATTCCCCGCGCATTAAGAAAAATGGATGCTAAAAAGACAATTGTTTATGCAACCGGTAAACTTCCCATAGTGGTGCTTAAAGCAGAGCCGCTTTACGACCGCAGGATGATAGTCATTTTCTCAACGGGTGAAAAAAGATTCTTTGATGCAAAAAAACTCACAGGACCTGTATTTGAGCCGCTGAAAGACGAGAAGATTTTTTCGGATATTTTCCTGCGTGATGGAGTTATAACGTGGGATAACGAAAGAATCGATATTGCGCCTGAGTATGTTTATAGCAACAGCTATGATATATATATGCCGACAGAGGATTTTAAGTCCGAAAAGGAAAAGGTAGCAGTTGTAAAGCTTACGCATTATATACATAACACATATCAGCTGAACCCCACATCATCAGAAACGAGAGTGTTTTCAAGTATTGATAAAGCGGAAAAGTGGCTGCATGACAAAGGCTTTGAGATCAAGGAATATAATTATGCAAACCGCAAGTATGATTCCTGGGGACATAAGAACGATGAATCGTGGTCATGCTATGATGTTTCTATTGGCATATATGCCGTTGATTCGGATGAAATATTTGTTTATAGAGAGCCGGGGATATCGCCGTGGGAGAAAAGAGAAATGGTCGAAGCATCGATGAAGGTCCTTCCCAGACTTGTGCAAAATGGGACGATTACGCCAGAAGAAGCAGCTTGTACTTTAGATATAGATGTTGAGTTATTCGAAATACTAATGAGGGATCACATTAAAGACAATAATGAGAAAAAGGAATGAGAGGTCATATCATGGACGATAAGAAGGATAAAGCCGCAAAGCTTTCAGGCACACAAAAAATCGTTTCTGTCAGGCTTACGCAATGTAAGGAAGGATTAGTGCTCATTGAAAAGAAAACACCTGAAACAAGGCTGTTTTCAAGTATGGAAATGGCAGAAAAGTGGCTGCACGATAACGGCTTTGTGTACAAACACTTCGACTTTCTGAAAGAGGGCATCGAGGTATGGGGACACAAGACTGATCAGGCGTGGTCGTTTGTAGAAGTGGAGATAAACACAATTGATATTGATCGTGATGAAACATATACCCCCGATGAACCGGGTATTGCACCGTGGATACAAGCCGCAAGAGAAGAGGCAAGAGAAGCTGTTGAAGAAGAACGTCTTATTAAACTAGTCAGAGAGAACGGCTATCCTATTGAACAGGCGGCAAGAATACTTAGAAAGTCAGTAGAGGAATGTGAGAGCATGCTGAAGGGAATCGACCTGCGATTGCAGCGTGAAAAGGAGGATACAAATGATAAACACTGATAACTTAAGCGATGAAGAGATCGTGGATCAAGGCTATGCGTGCTTGCTTGAGCATCTTGGCACAATCGGAACAGAGCGCTTTATAGATTATATCAAGCGTGAAAGGTTTGATTACACGCAGTGGCGCAAGGGATTATTTAAGGATAAATCTTCTGAGGAGATAATATCTGCTGCTGCGAAATATGAGGAAGAGCACCCGTTTCAACTAAAGAAACCACAGCTGAAAATCAATGATTGACGGATTTTAAAGATGTCCTAATATCATTGACAAAAATCTTAAACTTTGATTTTACAAAATGGTGGTGTTGAAAGTGCAAATCATCAAACACAATAATATAAGCATTAAATCGCATCTCGAATCAGGCAGCTCTGTGTTAGCCCTCTTATCATTCGACGGTGAAAAATGCATTGTTGGTGAATCTGACGACCTTTTGGAGTGTGCAGACATTAACGGGATAGACATCAAGAAATGCTACCGCATTGTCTTTAATAAAGACTGTGCAGATTGGGATTTCTCGTGTCCGCCCGATTACAAAAGTATTCCGCAGGAGCAAAGCCATAAACTCACTTATTATAAAGACGGACTTACTGTAATTGGAGGGTTTCTCTCACAAATAGGGCTGTTTATCGGCATACAGGTCAATGAAACGAAGGATGACGTATAACAAATACAGAGGTGATGAAAAATGAAGACTGTAAAAATTATCGAAAACGAAGACGGACAGCTTATACCGCTGCCTGAGGATATGCACCTTGAGTATAAGGAATACTGCATTGAAAAGGAAGGGCATTCGCTTATCCTCACGCCGCTTGAAGAAAACTACACCGAGTGGCGCAAAAAGCATTTCGGTGATATGTCTGCCGAGGAGTTTAATGCAGCTGCCGTGGAATATGCAAAGAAGCACCCGTTTGAACCAAAGAAGCCGCAGCTGAAGATCGGTGATTGACAATATACAACATACAGACTTTGGTTATTATTGAATGTTATACTAGTTGTAACAGGAAACAATCTGTTGATGTTTAAAAAGATAGAAAGAAGGTATTTGATGAAAACACCCAAAAAGTATTCCGAAAACCTTAAACAGCGTATAATCACTGATGATATGCTTGCCGATTGTATTTATTCTGCAAATAAATATGCTAAAAACCACAGAGATCAGGAACGCAAATACAGGGGAAAATATAGATCAAACCGCTATATTTATGACAGATTCCATGACGAAGAAAAGTCGAGAGAAAAGAAGGAAAAATACTATTCTATGAAGGATAAAATGCTCTCATTGATCGATCCGATTTGCATACATAAGACAACATACAACAAGAGTTATTACATTGGCGGATATGATGACTATGATGATGATGAATATGATTTTGATGATGAAAATGAAGGTGAATATGTTGTGGAACAAGTAGACAACTATTTCCTGTTTTACAGAATTGCCAATCACTCATTTCATACACCAATCGATGATTCATTCAACATTTCAAAAAACTATCCTGATCTTGAAATTATCGATATTGGAGAGCTGAACACCTATGGCTGTGAGCGCAATAATCTTCTTTCACCCCAGTTTGTTAAAAAGGTGGTTTCACTGATCGAAAGCGGTAATTATATCTATTATCACGGTTAATTTTTTAATAAACTCCATACAAATCTTCGCCAATCAACTCCGACCTCAAGCCTTGTGGCTTTACGTCGTTTTTATTCTTCGAGATGAATGCAGCAACAGCTTGTATTAGCACAAATAAAACTTCAAAGCAAATAATAACCATAGACAGCACCAGATTCATAATAAAGAAAGCCTATGCAAAGGTCACTGCCAAAAACATTGAGACTATGAGATTCCTTAGCACTGTCACGGATATGCCGGAACAGTTCGTTACTAACGCTGAAAAGCTTTCACAGATAGAATCATTTTTCTCTTCAAAAGGAATTACCGCCTCATCTATATCAGAACTGATCGGATCTTTTTCACCATTGACATCAAAACGATTAATTGAAAGCGGACTGATCTTTTCACGAATAGTGTCCAGATGAATTAAGCTTTTCATTTGATAATCTGAACAAAAATGAGTTTAAGATATATTCATATCATTTCTATCAAAAATGCGGTAAAATTTGTGTTTTTCCATTGACAAAACTATTTGTTAATGGTATAATAATTATAGAATAATCGCCCATTGAAATCATTTCAATGTGAAACTAAAAAAACTGAGAAGCATACCCACGTGTATGAAAAAGTGAGAAATTATAAAAATCAAGAAACCATGCAACACTGTATGGAATAAAAAAGTACGAATTATTAGAATGCTGCTTATGGCAGTAAAAAAATAAAAAAATCAAAAAAGTATAGAGTTAAAAACATTTAAGTCTTATACAATAAGAACGAAAAACGATTATTCAAAAGCAAGCACCGTCAATCGATTGATTGACGGTGCTTTTGCATTCTGTATTCGCTTATTTTTTATTGCAATTAATCTGACCTGCCTCCAAATAGCGTGCAGCCGTATTTCTATCGACGCCCAAGAAGTGTTTAATTATATGTATATCTGCTCCAGCTCTGGCTAAGTTTACTCCGAACGTATCACGAAAGTTTTTTGCAGTATAGTTCTCTTTGGCTAGATTCTGGTTAGTAAAAAACTCTGTAACAACTTGTTGTATTCGTCTTTTATGCATACGGCAACTAGTATTGCTCAAAAATAAAGCTTCACATGGTCCACAGTGCAGACTAATAGCTTCTTGTAATATCTTTTCTACATCATGATATTCACCTCTCAGATCTATTACCCTGTGATGGAATCCTTTACCTATCGATAATGTGTGCTGTGCCCTATCATAGTCATTGATATTGAGTGCATGCAGTTCATCTAGCTTTAATCCCAGGCGGACAAACAAGAAAATTATATAATAATTACGATAGTTTGTTACATCAGCCGGATTTTGTAACCAGCGTTCAATTTTTTTCATTTGCTTGTCTTTTATCGGCTTCGGGGGATCAATAACCACCTGAGGAATCTTGTAAGTTAAGGGTACGCGATTCCTAAAATCCTGAAACTCAGTTAACAAGAAAAGATACAATTGGTGCAGGCTGACAAGCTTACGATTCAACGATCGCTTAGGATCCTTTATGCTTCTTGATTTGACAAAATCAACGAACTTGTCAAGCTGGTCCTTTGTAAGCTCATTGAGCCACTCCAGAGGTACCTCAAGGATTGATATACTATCAAAAACCTCAAGGCTGCCATTGCCATGCAAAACCAAAAGAAAGCGAAGAAACATTATAATATCATTATAATATCCTTCGATCGTGCTAGACGTTCGCTTCTTAACATTTTGTAAAAAGTCAAAATAGTTTTTTAAAAACTCCGGGCAGCGCGAATACAGGTTATTCTTCATTTTTTGGCCTCCTTTGAAAGCGATAATTATCAAGAGTAAAATAGCGATATTTTATTATTGTGTAATCGGTACAGCCCCATGAAAATGATAAAACATCATCTTGCCATTTCCACATGTGGCTGCGTGCGTCATATCTTACTTTGTTTCCATTGGCATCGACGCCTATATCAGGAACGCGATATAGGCCGTCAAAACAGTGCTGGATTAATGGCTGTATCGGAGCCACGTGACCCCAGTCATACTCGTCAACCAGGTCGATATCGAACCAGACACCGTTGCAGTCGTACTGGCTCACTATATAGTGACCTCGTTCGTCCAGGCTGAGCACTTTTTCCGGCGTAATAATTATTCCATATTTATTTTCGATCATTTGCTTTATTCTTACTTGCGATTTTTCGTTTGCAAAGTCGAACTCCTCAAACATTTTTTTGCGTCGCATCCTTGCACCTCCCTTCATTTTTCATTTCATGCATTTTAGGGGTCAAAACACATCCTCGCCATCTATAAATATTTTTTTCAAGTAAAAATAGACACTTCATATATGTAATATTTCTAGGGTAAACACAAGAAAACTTTATGGCAAATTTACCCATATATACATATATAGCCCTTTTCGATACAACCTCAGAAGCGCGTATATGCGCAGTTTTCGCAACTTGCGCTGAATCATGCACAAATAGCGGCGAATACGCAGCTGAAAATTCGTTGTTTTGACGGTGTATTTTTTGCCATATCATTCCTGTATGCAGCATATCATTCCATAATTTACATGTCCAGCACTAGTGTTATCTCATTATTCCAGCAAACTCACATAAATAAAAAGCTCTTACAACATAAGTCGTAAGAGATAATAATAATAACAATTCTGCTTTATATATATAACATTTCTCAGAAAAACACAACTTTTTCTGAAATAACGGCAGATTTCATTAAAAAAAACAGTAACAGTCACGCTATTATCTGGAATTAAGCTTCATGTAATTGTAAGCAAATTATTTTCAGAAGCGGACACAAATAACCATAAATTAATATCGCCAAACAATCATTAACTTGACACACGTAAAGTAATAGGATATGATTATCAAAACGAAAAACAAAGCAAAGAGGGCATTTTTTAGGGGGGGACAGAATAACAAAAGAAAAACAGGATCTCACATATCTTTCATGGTCAAAGCTACGCCAGTTTTTAATATCAACCCCCAATTCTGCTCCGCAGTGTTTATAGTATTTGAACAATCGCTATCAGCAAAAACGCGCTGCCCGGATGTAAAAACGGGCAGCGCGTTTGTAACAAATGCTCTTTAAAGCTTATTTGATTATGATGACATACCACAAATCAACTTTTGGGTGCTTCAATTCAGAACGCTATCCGCAAGCTCACCTGCAAGTACCTCGTCAGAGACTCTTATCACGCAATTATCGTCTGATTTCCCAAACAAGCTATCGCTTGCATACCATACAGTTTTACCGTCTATCATTACAAAACTATGCGCAAGATAGTTCTTAACCCCGCTTTGTATATCGTGCGCTGACAGCAAAGCAACGGTCTTATGATGATAATCATTATCGCTGTTTTTCAGGATCACCACTGCTTTGGCACCATTCAGCTTACCTTGCTCCAATGCCTTTATAAGCGAAAACTGTTTCCCTGACGGAATATAATCTGACGACACTATAATATAGTGCTTGGCACAGGATATGTCTCTGAAAAGGTCGTTCTCAAAATCATCAGTATAGATAGTCTTATAACCGTCATTTGAAACAGGCTTTGGTGCATAACCCAGCTTTGCATAGCCGCTAAGCCTTTTCTTATACATATTCTCAAGCATATGGACATTTATGTCTACATAGTCATAAATCACAACTTCACTTTTACCGTCATATTTACGATGAAGTCTGCCAACATACTGCGAAAGCTTACCGTCCCAAGAAATTGGCAGCGCAAGAAACAGCGTGTCTAAGCGTGGTTCGTCAAAGCCCTCGCCGGCATATTTGCCTGTTGCAAGCAGGATAAGGCTCTCGCTGCTTGGAACATTCCTAACGCTTTCCAAACACTCTTTTTTACTCTTTGCAGTTCCCTGCCCGCTCAGAACTATCACATTGTCAGCGCAATCCTTCAGCATATCATAAAGCGTCTCGATTTGGCTCATACGTTCTGAAATAATTATCGGTGTTCTTCCGTCTTGCACTGCGGCTATAACGTCCTGAACTATCAGATTGTTCCTGTATTCGCTTTCTGCAAGTTGCCTGTACACATCGGTTATACTCGGTTTCTCATCAGATAATTCCGTCCTGAATTTTGTTAAACGAGGTATAAGAATATGCTCGAAACCATGTTTTGCAGCATAATCCTTTGCATCAGCAGAATAACGAATCGGGCCGCACTGCATAAAGATTATCGGCTGGTGTCCGTCAGACCTTTTGGGCGTTGCAGTCAATCCGTATACATATTTAGAACGTATCTCCCGAAGGACCAGTTCAAAGCTGACTGCAGAAACATGATGACACTCATCAACTATGACCATTCCGTAATTGTTTACAACAGGCTTGACCTCTGAATCTGAAATCAAAGACTGCATAATAGCGATGTCGATTATGCCTGAAAGATTATTCTTTGAACCTCCGAGCTGCCCGATAACCGAACGCTGCTTTTTGCGTCCTCTCTTTACAGGCTCTTCAGGCAATTTTTCATTGATAATAAGAAACTTTTCCAGCTCTTTCTTCCACTGCTGCATCAGTGCCTGAGTATGCACAAGGATAAGGGTGTTGACCTTTCTCTCTGCTATCAGACCTATAGCCGATATGGTCTTTCCAAAAGCAGTGGTCGCCGCAGCCACACCGTCAGTATGCTGCATCATCGTGCTTACCATTTCTTTTTGGTCTTGACGCAGTTCGCCGTTAAACTCAACATCTATCTTTTTGCCGATGCAGCGTTTATCAACAATTGTTATAGAGCATCCTTGTTCTGAGAACAACTTTTCAAGACGTTCATAACACCCTCTGGGCAGCATAATGTACTCGTCATTTTCCTGAGCACAGCATATTATCCTCGGTTTGCCATATGTAGACATTCGCATAGCCTGCGCTTTATAAAACTCGGGATTTTTAAAGCATGCAAGACGTTTTATGCGAGCAAGAGCCTTCTGCGGCAGGTTCGCTTTGGGGATATACAGCATATTTGCAGAAACTATCTCTATATTTTCAGGAAGTTGAAGGTCAGGTGTTTCAATTACTGTCTGTTCCCAAGGTTTCTGCTGCTCGTTTTCATCATACAGCGTGCCAAGTTCAGAATCTGAACCAAGTTTTTCAATTATAGAATCAACGCTATCCTCGTCAAGCTTCTTAACCTGAGATAAATATGCCCACTGGTCTGCATACGCAAGAAAGTCATGATCCACAAAAACAGAATTGCCTTTTCTTACAGCCTGCTTTTGCAAAGGCAGTGCGATAAGATTTCCGAATCCACCCTTTGGCATCGTGTCCTGATTTGGCAGCATTCTGTCATAAGATGAAAACTTAAGCTCGTGTCGCTCATTCATCGCACAGGTCAAAAGACAGCTGCCGAGTTTACGAGCTTTTGCAGCCGAAATTGGCGACTCAAAGAACAACCACAGGTGACCGCCTTCTCCCGAACGAGAACGCTCAACACAGCACGGCACACCATTCTCATCACATATCTTGCGGACAGCTGAAATATCCTTTTGCCAATCACCGTCATCAAAATCGATGGCAAGGAACCAGACAGTTTCATCGAGAAGCATCGGATAAATGCCTATAACATCACGGCACAGAGCGTCTTTTCCGCTGAGGTGATTATATATCGCATTATACCCCAGTTTTACAAATTGGCGATTTCTGCATTCCGGACACTTGACCTTTGTATTGCATATACCAGGTCTCCATCTGTTAGAACAGGTGGGAGCATATCCGCTTTTGCCGGTCGTCGTGCTTTGGTAACGAAGCGCATAGACATCTTCACGTCCCTTGAACAATGAACAAAACAGTGCGATTTTTTCTTGTGGGGAACTATTATGTGTTACCGCCGAATCAGGAAAACATACTTTGCTGACCAGCCCATCTCTATTCAGCCATTTTGCCAGCTTGGTTATCTCTGCAAATGCTATTGTATCGTCTTTCGCAAGTATCCTGTCTGTATTCTCACTGCAAATCAGCGGATAGACATCGGTGATGCCGAGGCTGAAAAGCACCTGCTTTGCGGTGTCATACGCTTTGTCTGCGCCGCCGCTTCCGCCCTGAGCGAGAATGACAGCTCCCCTTTTCGCTTTAACGGGAATTGTTTCTTTTCTGAATATCCTCGCCGAACAGTACATCTGAAATCTGCTTGCTACCTTTAACATCATAGCAGACAGTTCACCATAATGCACGGGCGAGATAATGACAACATTATCGCACTCGGTCAAATAATCATAAATCTCCTGCATATCGTCGTCTATACTGCACTGAAGAAAACTGCGGCAAAATCTGCAATCGGTGCAGGGCGAAATATTTGCGCCATAGCAATCGACGGTTATAAACTCGCCGTCTGTCCTGCTGACAAGCTCGTTCATCAGCGCCGCGCAGTCGCCATCATCACGGGGAGAGCCGTATAATATAAGTGTTTTCATGTCATAACTCGCTTTCTACAATGTATGGTGTATGTTAGATAATATGGTATTATAGCTGCACTTGATTTATTGGAGACGTAAAGCTATTATTAATTTTTAGCAACCGATAGATTACGTATTGCTCCAATGCGCTCTCAAGTAGATTTTGGGGTCTAGATGGAAGCAGCGGCGGATCAAAAGATATTTTTTTGAAACCGTTTCCGATTGCAATGTTTGTATAATTGATCATGTGGGTGATTATTTGATTGACAGCATGTTTTTTGTATATGTTACCTTCTTTGAAATTAACAACTCCTTCACCTACACATTTTTTCACGATGTAGAGTGACTGAGATAATGCGAAATGGTCAAGCATGGTTTCCACAAGAATTTTTGTCTTATCGCCCGGACTAAAACTAAAATTAAAGCTCGCTAAAGTCATCAAAAGATAGTTATAAATCAGGGATTTATTAATTTTGCGCCAGATACTTTTAACCTCTAAGAGATTGGTCTCCACACTTAAATCTGGCTGCCTGCCATCAATAATTAGCTGTACATCAGCTGGATCAAGATTTATATCATATACAACCCGTCGCGGATCATAATCAAACGGGAAAACATCCGGATTAAAGGCTTCGACCGGAGACAATCCTGATACACTGATAAAACCTTTTTTGACAAGGTCACTGAGCAGGTCACGATCCCAATCCTTTGCTGGCGTAATCGATGTGTAGTAACCGACTGGCCCGACAGAAGTCATATCCGATGATAGATTGAACATGCACAAAGCCCCGAAGTTAATCATATCCTCAAGCGATAAATCAGCCAAAGATTTATTCGGCTGTTTTGGGTACGTCGTTCGGATCACTTTCTGAGCTTGATCACGCTCCTGTTGTTGCCTTTCTTGACAGCCGTCACAACAGCAACGGTCCATATTTCGGTGACCACATTGGGGGCAAAAATAATCGCTTTTATGGATTTTGGGATATGATCTGCTTGGTCGTTTTGCAATCAACGGTACATTGCAGTAAGGGCACTTCTCGTCAGATTCGATTGGCGGAAAAAGCGATAACAGCTTACTCGGTGGTATATTAACGTTATGATTCGCTAAAATCTGAGAAACCTTAAGATCTGAGTTGTAATACTCATCCATCATTTCCTCAATTTGTTCTTTAATTAGTTTTATTCTGTCCATTTCAAAACCCCTCCCATGATTTAACAGTTGCTTTTTGGCAAAACAAAAAGGTGTCATTTTAAAAAATATCAAAAAAGACGAAATAAAAGAAATAAATTGTTTTTTAGCCTTGTAAATTCGTTCTTAATTTTTGATAATTTATAAAATAACACCTTTTGGCAAATGCCAATAAAAATAAAAAGTGAGTCTGCAACATTCGACTCTCAATACATATAAAATATACCACAAATTTACGTTGTATCTGTTAAGATATTATGATCTCAATGTTAATTTTCCGATTATTGGATATTCTTATTTCAGTTTGTAAAAGAGCTGCTCCAACTTGTCGGTATACCGGCAGGATGGAGCTTGATTGTTTTTTTTGACTTTTTGAAGCACAAGAATAATTCTGATTACTTGTAAAACCTCAAACAGCAATATGTATTGGTAATCTAATTGGAGGTATAAAAAGTATAAATATTTATACAATTTATATTTTTACCATAATATGTTATTTTCGGTCGATTTTCACTCGATATGGTCGATTTGCAAATCGACCTCCTCCTTTAGAGCCAATATAGATAACTTGGCAAAAACGGGCTGGAATCGGCCTCTAAAAGACCTGCAGCCGCGAAAAACGATTTTTGATCGGGGTAAGTGCAAATGTCAATATAAAAATGTAGGATTATGAAAAAATAAGTATGTAGGAAAACCTACATTCTTATTATATCATTTGCAACTTGCACAGATAATCAACCTCAACTCAATTTTAGCGCTCCAGATTTCTTTGGTTGGATAGGATGTCTGAATGGTGCTTTTATTAGAAGAATAAAATACAATAATGCAAATACAAAAAGAAACCCCAACCAATCTCCTAAATTGACGCCGTTTCAAAAAGAATTAAAGTATGGAAACCGAAGATGCCAGGAGTCTGTCCCCTATGATTTCAGAAATGTACAAGGCTGAGAGAGTCTATTGTTCATCACTTTCAGGTTCTGCGGATATACCAAATATGTCAATATATTTCCACACTTCGAGCCGTTCTATGAAGCTGTCGAGCTTGTTGTCAAAAGCAGAATAGTAAAGCGGGATAAGGTGCTTTTCGTTAATGTCGGCATTCACCTTGGAAACATAATCTTTCTTGCTTATGTTCGGATTTTCCTTTTTACAGTTTTCAGCATACCTTTTTATTTCCTCTATCCTTTTCTCTGACTCCCCTATTCCCTTTTCGACTGAGTCAAAGTATTTCTTCATTTCGGGGAAATACGAAAGAAACTCCGACTGCTCGCCTCTTTTTATCACATTGAAAATGTTGACAGTATTGACCGCAGAGCCTTTAACCAGCTTGCTCAGCTTATGCGACAGTTCGATATAATGCTCGGTTTTGAGTTTCAGTCGGTTATAATACTTGTCCTTTACGACTATGCCCTCATGCTTTGCATCCATTTTCTCAAGGACATATCTGATATATTCCTCTCTTCCTGCAAGAGAATAGCTTTTCGGTTTCTCTATGCCGATGTCTATATCATACTCTTCAAAAGTCAGGTTGTTTCTCGTCCCGATATGATAGACCCTTGGCTCGTCATAATATATAACGACCTTATTGTACGGCGACACAAGTTCAAATGTATAGGTGAATGTCGGATTTAATTCCTTTATCCCTTTGGCTAGAAACTCTGGGTAATCGCTCGTTACAGCTGCTTCCCACAGCTCACCATAATTCTTGTATCTGCTGTTCGATGTCAGCGGTGCGTCATAGGCATCAATCGTTCCGTTGGTTGCTGCACGCCATTTGCCTTTGTAGTAATACAGCGAGATAAGAGAGCCATCTATCTTTTCAGTTCCTGCTGCCGACTCCCAATCTATTTTTGCGGCAAACTGCTCGTTGATGTTAAAGAACTTATCAAAGGCATATCTTACAACTCTCCACGTTCCCTTTTCAAGAATAAGTCCTCTGCACTCCCTGCATATAGGCTCGTTCCAATCGGATTCAAGCTGCGAGTATCTGAAAAGCACTAAATCGTTTTTTTCGGTCACCGTGATATAATACGGAGCAGATGAAAGCACCATTTTTATCTCGTCAAAACTCATCCCATCTTTGGTTCTGCTAACAAGGAATCTCTGTATTTCAAGCTTTACATCATACTCGCTGAGGTCTTCAAAATCGGTCAGATAGTTGGTAAAGCCTCTGCGCAGATACTCTTTCCCGCCATCCACGCTTACTCTTCCGCACGAGCAGGTAACATAGTTGTGAACGCTCTTTGATTCTATAACATCGCCACAGCTTGTGCATCGTATCTTGTTTATGATAATTCTCGGCATTGCTTTCATTTGATTATCTCCTTATCAAAATAACTTCAATATTTCTTGTACCCGGTTCTCACATTCTGCTTTATAATCAGGATACCAAGCATAGAAACATACTTCATAATTACATAGATTAATGATGTGCTGGTGGAATTACTTTACACCTGCAAAGTCCAAATTGCAATTTTAATTTTCTAAAATCACAAAGAAATTGTGAAAATCAAGAATAAAAAACGCAAAATGCAGTTATATTCATTTAGTATTATTTTGTATGTTAAGCACATAACTGACATACTATGTTATGACATGGGGTATAATACTATCGAGTTTAAAATTAACTAACACTTAACTTTGAAATTCAGGTATGCTATACTTTGAATTACAGTAATATCAGACTTTGAAATTCCATAAAATCAAGGAGGAGTTATATGGTAACCAGAATTGCTCAAAAAGCTTTGCTGCGTCTGGCAGAACAGTTTCCTATTGTGGGCATCACAGGTCCGAGG
>Ga0256404_1008922_pt1 | contig 14701 bp, 14 predicted proteins | sample RumenRJG_01DNA_FD_185990 | JGI IMG/M metagenome (GOLD analysis project Ga0256404, IMG submission 185990) | Bovine rumen microbial communities from Lethbridge, Alberta, Canada - RJG_01 | ecosystem: Host-associated > Mammals > Digestive system > Stomach > Rumen | place: Canada: Alberta | collected...
TCCACCATTCGTTCCTGATAGGTACTCTTTGACTATGCTAAGTCTAAACTCATCTGAATACTTTCTTTTTCTTGACATAACAAAACCCCTTTCGTCAGATTCTGTCTAACAAAAGGGGTTCACTTCATTTCTGAACGTTTTTTAATATAGTCAGCGTTTTCTGAACGCTTTTTCCTACAGCGGGTTCTCCTATATGATTTTTCTAGTCATTTTATTTATTTCTCCTATCTGCATCTTTCTATTTCATTGCAAGGCGATCCAGCTTTTCGTCGATGTCCGGCATCCTCTTGAATTTGGGATTTCGGATAAGCCGGCCTTGCGCCATAACCATGGTTACGTTTCTCAGGGCGGAGAGATCGTCAAGAGGATTCTCCTTAACCACAATAAGATCCGCGCATTTTCCAACCTCGATGCTTCCGGTCTCCTCTCCAATTCCTGCGATCTCAGCGTTCCCAAGGGTTGCTCTATGTAGTGTCTCGGTCGCGGATCTACCAATATATTTACTAAAGAAACAAAGCTCTCTCCAGAAATTATAATGAACTACAAAGGGGCAGCTAACATCGCTACCAAGTCCAACAGGTATGTCATTTTCTATGCAAGCCTTGGCGCATTCAATGATTCCGTTTAGGACGATCTCGCCGTTCTTCTTGGAAGTAGGAGTTGCGCGGCTTTCTTCAAGGGGGAACTCTGCATAAGGAATGGCAGGGGACAAAGTGCAAATGTCGGCTGCTTTCCGCTCTTTGAAGAGGTTTATCATCTCATCCGTGAGCCTGGCTCCGTGCTCAATGGTATCCACTCCGTTTTCAAGGGCAACTCTAATTCCCTCGGAACTTTCCACGTGGGCAGCCACGGTGTATCCGAGCTTGTGAGCCTCGTCGCAAGCAGCTTTCACGATTTCGGGAGCCATCTTGAGTTTGCCGGGCATACCCTCCTCATCAGCGTCCATGACGCCGCCTGTAACCATAAGCTTGATGAGGTCGGGAGCTGACTTTGATATCTCGCGGACGAGAGTCCTGGCTTCTTCCGGAGTGCTCACCGCCGTTGCGATAGACCCCGCAAAGTGCCCGCCCGGAACGGAGATTCCGGTATTGGAGGCGATGATCCTGGGGCCGATTCGCTTGCCCGCATTGATCTCGTCACGAATCTGGGCATCGAAATCCAGGACGCCGCCGACTGTCCTTATGGTCGTAACCCCGCTCATGACCTCGGTTTTGGCGTAGGATGCAACCAGGTGCTTGGCCGCCGCTCTTACTACCGGGTTTCCGGTGAGGAGCTTGTAGCGCTTCTCGTAATTCACCGGCTTGGTGCTCTTCTTCTCCTTGGGCGGCCTGCCGTTAAGGGCAAGATGAACATGAAGGTCGATAAGCCCCGGGAGCAGGTAGGCGCCGCCCAGATCGATTGTTTCATAGCCGTCGAAGGTAAAGGTGTCCGGCGCGCCCGGCACGTCCGACGTGCCCAGTGCGCTCGATTCGCCCGGCTCGCCCTGGGTGCTCGGAGTCCCCTGAACGTCGGGCGTATCCTGCGAGCCCGGCACGATGTCCACGATCCGATCGCCGTCTGTCAGCACAACCTTGCCGCGGATCGGCTCCATGTCCCTGGTGCCGTCTAATATAATTCCGTTTGTAAATGCGTATTTCATTGAGTGTTCTCGCCTCCAAAGCAATCAGTTCATATTGCGAAGATTCATCATTTGAAAAAAAGAAGTTCTGGGCCCTCCGCTAAGTCCAGCAGTGGGTCGAACTTCTTTACAATAGAATGATACCACACCTATTTGTAATGTCAAACATTATTTCCTTGATAATTCAACCAGTTCGAGACTTTTGGTAATGACTAGAATTCTTTTGATATATGTTTTTAGATTGAATTGCCTCTTTATCTGTAGTAGACAAATCCTGTCCTCTAACTTTACTCTTCTTAAGTCAATAATAATATAATGAGATTGTTTTGCCGCTTGTCTAATACAATTCTCTATAGTCCTCTTACTTTTTCCTGTTGGAGATTTAATCTCCCAGGCAATTCCGCACATCATAATATCTGGAGTGTGAACTTTTGGACTATTACTCGGAGGAATAAAGCTCACATCACACCCCCTTTCAGAAAAGAAGCGTGCCGTCTCAATCTCGTGTTGCTCGGGTTTTACCTTTAATTTTGAATAATCTATTTTTCCAATCATTAAACTCATTGTAATATAAAAAGGCTCAAATGGCAAATTTTCCCATTTAAGCCTTCCCATCTATATCTCCGTATAAATCATTCCATTCTTTCCCCTGTCCGACCGCATAAGGGATATGTGATCCACGGTCATGGACACGCCCCGGATAATCTCAGCGTAGTCCCCCGGCGATAGGGTCAGTCGGCTCTCCGGCCTCCTGACCAGCGTAACATGGGGCCTGAATTTCTTTCGGTCAAAGGGGATGTCGCTCTCCGCCAGCCTTCTCCTAAGAATCCTGGCAAGCACGTCCAGCCTGTCACTTTGCCTTATGCCGGCCCACCAAAGATTCCCGAAGGACCCCATGCCCTCCAGGGAAATCTCAAAGGGCGCAAGCCTTATCCCTTCAAGGATTTCTTTAACAAGATCCGGGTCAGCGTACTCCCCGATAAAGGCAAGGGTAAGATGAAGGTTCTCCGGATGGGTAAAATTTCCCCGCACCCCCTGAAGCTTCATTTTGTCCTGCACCTCGGAAAGCGCAGCTTTTATTTTTTCATCAAAATTAATCGCAACGAATAATCGCATATCAGTCAATTATAGATTCATACTTGGTGAGCTCCCACCTGACATCGGATCCAATGTAGCGGAGTTCATAGTTAAGCTCTCGCCTTCCATATAGACTCTTGCACGTATAGATGATGTCCTTGGTGTAATTGTATCTTTTGATACAAAGGTCAACCACCCGGTCCACCTTGATCTCAAATATTTTCCCATCTCTCCTGCGGTACTTGAACTTGTATGGCTCAGGCACCTCACCACCTCGGAAGACCGCAATCATGTCCACTGTCGCACGAACTCGCTTCATCGCAGCATCCTCCAATCTTTAGTGTAATGGAATTATATATTAAGAACGCGCGTTTGTAAACAACAAAGGCATCAGCATCCGGGGATTGGGAGGATAAAGGGATAAAAAATGACCGTTAGGTCATTTTTGGTTCCCATCCCTTACAAACATCACACCAACCTTCGGCATTAGATGCATCAAAGAGTTCATCCAAGGTCATCCTCGCAGATGTGTAATCGTCACCCGCTGCCGGATGCACAACTTCAAATCTTTTCATGGATACATCCAGCCAAACAGGAACGTCCTCTTTAATAGCAAAGGGACAAACCCCTCCGGGTTCATGTCCTATAAGTTCATTCACCAATTCCCTCGGGATCATATGCGGCTTCGTATGAAACTGGCCTTTGAACTTGGAACTGTTAACACGAGCATCCCCAGCCATAACAACAATCACCGGCTTATCATCAACAAGAAAAGATAGTGTCTTCGCAATCTCCGCCTCAGTGCACCCAATCTGCTGGGCTGCATGCTCTACTGTGTCGATAGAGCCAGTATGTTGTTCTATTGTATGCTCAAGCCCTTTGGACTTGAGGTAGTGTTTTACTGTATCTGATGCCATTACTCTATCCCTTCAAGGTATTCTATGGCCTTTTTATACTTCTCTACTCTCTCCAAATCTTTCTCTGTTATCTCACTAAGTCTTGTGATGTCAGAGTTATGTCTTAAGTCGGACAACTTCACTTTTCTGGCAATCGGGTTGTGAGCCAATCCCTTCACGTAATCCATGTAGTCAACTCCATCGGCATGGGTCATTAAAGAAATCGCTTCGAGTGCCTCATCCGGGAACCCTTCTCTGCGAAGGTCGTCCAGCGTAATATCTGTATCCTCTACAGAATCATGCAGCAAAGCTACGATAGTGGAGTTCTCATCATCCATGCTTTCCGCGACATGCCAAGGATGGAACACATAAGAGATTCCGGATTTCTCCTTCTGATCCTTATGTAGTTCGAACATTAGGTTCATTGCTTTTTTGGTTAGGTCGGTGTAAATCATTATGCTATTATTCCTTTATTGCATCTGCCATACTCAATATCTCATCGACTGCTTTCTTTGGAGACTTTATCTTTATCCCTCCTCTAAACTGGAATACCCATGCATAGAACGTAGGGCTCAGCGCAACATTAACTGTCGCTAGAAATCTATCATCGTCAATCTTCCCTGTCTTAACGCCTTCACCAAAGCGGTCGATTACATACTTCATAAACTCCGTCCTGCATACCAACGTCACTTTGGTTTCTTCTCCGTCATACATCTCAAAGGTCTTCTTAGCATACTCTTCTATCTTGAATCCCTTAGGTTTGGCTTTTGCGCGTTCTTCAAGAACCTCGGCGTCTTTAATTCTGTCAACGCGGAATGTGACAACCTTCTCATAATACTCGGAGTACCCCATTACATAATAGAAGTCCTCATTCCAAATTAGAGCGTATGGGCTCAGAACGTACTTCTCACCATCGTGTCTAAAGACTTTTTTCTTGTCTGCATCATAGTCGAAGTACTTGAAAGATATTTTCCGCTTGTTGTTTATTGCTTCGTTAATCGAATCGACAGCGTACACGCTTGTCTCATTTGTGGATTTGGCCCTGCTGGTTGGATAGATGTTTCGTTTGAGCTCTTCTCTGTGCGTGATGCTGGCCATGTCGGTCAGCTTCTCTATTAGCTGATTGCTCTTCTTCTGAGTGATGAACCTGGATGACGAAACTGCATCAACAAGAAGCTTGAGCTCAGGAAGCTCAAACTCTCTCGATCCCATGTAATACCTGTTCGGCTTGCTGGACTCGGTGATGATGTCATAGCCCGCCTCAACTAGAGTATCTATATCATTCTTAAGAGTCTTCCTGTTTGCAGGAGTGTCCTGCGACTTAAAGTACTCTATCAACTTAAAGGTATCCGTCGGATGGTTCTCATCGGTTTTTTCATAGAAGTATTTTAGGAGAAGAAGGATTCTCTTTTTTACTATTTCTTTATTTTTGGATCCATCCTTGCTAGCCATCGTCACTCACCTACTTTTGTTTAATAACTGCAATTAACTTTTCTATATCTTCTTCTCGGTCGAGAACGTGCATCCTTCTATGGCAATTAGGGCAAAGGGCAACGGTATTTTCTGTACTATCCTCTCCTTCTCGAGATAGCCAAATAACATGATGTACTTCTAAATACGGATCCCCTTTATCATCGTTGAATGGCGCTGGCTGTTGGCAGTATTGACATATACCTTTGGCTCTACGTCTCGTTTCTTTTGAAACCGCAGAGCTTCGGGCATATGGCGCACTTACACTGGCATTCCTTTTGCCACCTTTCCCTGAAACAACAGCATCCAGTAATCCCTCTGTATTACATTCGATTGCTTCACTTTGTTCATAAGTGTGTTGCCAATCAACAAAACGATCTTCCTGTATTACCCAAACAAATGAATGTGCATCTATTAGTCTAGGAACCCCTTCCATATAGAGCGTCTGCTCTAATACGTTACGGATTTCCTTTATAATATCTATATATCCTTTATAGTTTTCCCAACTACAAGAATACGAGGTCGTATAGTCAATATCGAGCAATTGGAAACTCTTATCAAAACGCCTAGGACTTATGGGAAGAAAGCGCGAATCATCCTTTACGAAGAATAGAAACGCAATTGTGGGATACTTGGCGCCAAACACATCGATTGCTTTTTGAAAATTAACTTCATCTTCTATGAGAGAGTTCTTGTAAATATCATAGAGAACTTGCTCTGCATCATGGCGAAAAGAGGGATGGTTGGGATCTAGTCTATTCCTAAAATCTACTTGCTGGTTCATGTACACAAGGTTATTTGCTCTACCCATCATTTTTTTTGCACAATCAGCAATTTTACCGGTTCCTATCCAGCTTTCCTTCCAACTATTTATATCCAATGCTTTTCGTGCCGCCTCTGCTATTTGGGACTTATAATCTTCTTCACGTCCCAAGAACCCCGTGGTATCTCGGAAACTTATTAAGCTTCTTCCATCTTTAGATTGAACAAAGGATTCAAACCTTGAAATCTCTACGACGAGTTTTGAAATGTTAGTGATTATAGGATTATTCATGCCAAAACCTCGAAAAGTCTGTCTCTATATATTTATCAAACTGTGGTTTGCAGTACTCAGCCTTTATTCCGGTTTTTCTATCTGTCTTATTACCGTTAAACCAAATGCTTCTTTTCCCTTTATTTCTTCCTGTCTTATTGGTGACACACTCATCTAAAAATTCTTTTGATGACATGATCCACATTGTGTCTAATCTTTCCGAATAGAACACAAAGTAGTAATTTGGAGTATACTCGTGCGTTATTGCTGCAAACAAAGCTGCATCTCCATCTGCCACTTCACTGGATCTGGCTTTAATTTGTATTTCAACAAACTCCCCGTTTGGCTTCTTGATAACACAATCCACGCCATGATCATCTACTAGCGGGAGATAACAGTCGAGACCCTCTTTCATCATTCTTCCAATTATGTAGTATTCAATTCTTTTACCAAAACTAGCAGAATGCCTAAATGATATTCCCATACAAACACCTCACACGTGCTACATCCCAAAATACTTCTCATAAAACTCAAGCAACCTATCTATTATTCTCTGCTTGGTTTCTGTTCTTTCATTACCACCACCAAACATTCTTAATTTGGGCATAAAGTCGTTTATGGCGGTACCTGTTGTCTTGAATTCGCCGGATTCCAAGGCATCTGTTATAAATCTACGCGCCTTTTCCTCGTCCAGTTTTTCTTCTAAAACAATCAGCTGGAAATCTTCTTCTTTCTGTCTATCGACAAACTTCTTCCAACCCTCTTGAATGTCTGTATCAAGATTTATAGATTTTAGGAACGCCTCTATTAACGCCTTCTTGGAGCGAAGTTCCATACTGGAATCAGCAACTCTGAGCAACTTGGCTATGGCGACTCCGTCCAAGGAATGTTTGTCTCTATATTCTTCTACTTGTTTAAGAATATAATCAATGTTTACTTCTATTTGTTTTATAAGCTCGATTTCGAAGACCACATCGTCATGTATATCAACTTTGTCTTGCGGATGTCTGGGATAATACAAATTCAAATATATAGATTGATAATCCTGCATCTCCCTGTCTGATAGAAGTTTTTCTTCCTCGAACTGGTCAAAAGCAGACAATATATTCATTACACGCAGCAAACTGCCAAAGGTCGTAATAAATTCCTTCGTATCTTTTTCTCCAATTATTTCTTCTCCTATTGGATATTTGGATAGAAGTTTTTCTACGAGTTCTTTATATCCAGGATAATGCTTGTCATTTTCATCGTATCCAAAGTAATAGTCTCTATATGCCTTAAGAAGGATTACCGAACTAGCCTCATTATCACCAAACAGTGCAATTGACTCATCAACTGCCGATTGGAGATTCCTGAAGCAGATGATGTTGCCATAAGTCTTTACGCTATTAAGTATTCTGTTTGTTCTACTGAAAGCCTGAAGCAGTCCATGCATCTTAAGATTCTTATCCACCCACAGAGTGTTCAGCGTTGTGGCATCAAACCCAGTAAGGAACATATTTACAACAATGAGCAAATCAAGTTCCCTATTTTTCATTCTCTGGGATATGTCTTTATAATAGTTCTGGAACTTATCCGCAGATGTATCATAGTTTGTCTTGAACATCTCATTGTAATTCTTTATTGCTCTCTCCAAAAAATCACGAGACGATACATCCATGTTAGATGGATCTAAATCTTCTTCTATAAAGAAACCATTTTCATCATCTGTAGCCTCATTTGCCCCAAACGTAAATATTGTGGCAATCTTCAGGTCGCGTCCTTGTTCCCTTATTTGTTTTTCGAATTCGTTGTAGTACTTTATGGCCGCTGCTCGTGATGCCGTTGCAAAGATGGAATTGAACCCCGATACATAACTACCCTTCAGCTTATACTTCGCAGTCGCCAGTGTTTTCTGGTTGTAGTGTTCTAGAACATATTTAACTATCTCTGCAATTCTGTCTTTATCCAGCATTGCTTTTTCCCGGTCAATATTCTCAACCGCCTCATCTTTTGTCCCTTCTTTTTGTTTTATCGTATTTATATAGTCAATTCTAAATGGCAGTACATTACCGTCGTTAATCGCATTCACTACAGTATATGTATGCAGTCTATCTCCGAAAAGTTGCGGTGTCGTAGCATTAAGGGGATTGCCTCTCCTCGTAGCATTCTCTGCAAATATCGGAGTGCCTGTAAACCCAAACAGAAAGTAGTTCTTAAAGAACTTAACTATCTTGGAATGCATCTCTCCAAATTGGCTGCGATGGCATTCATCAAATATGATTACGATCTTTTCATTCGCTACCGGATGTCCTTTGGACTTGGTAACAAAAATACTTAGCTTCTGGATTGTTGTAACTATTATTCTTACATCAGCCTTTATCCATTTATTGGTGTTAGGATCCCTACGATATCCGGAAAGTTGCTTCTCCAAAACGGCCGTACTGTTATTACCATCTGCAGCACCCTTTTCAAAACGGTCATACTCCTTCATGGTCTGGTAGTCCAGATCCTGTCTATCGACAACGAAAAGGACTTTGTCTATGTACGGTAAATCCGCTGCCATCTGCGCAGTCTTAAACGAGGTTAATGTCTTACCGGAACCCGTTGAATGCCAAATGTATCCGCCAGCTTCAATGGTTCCCTGCCTCTTATAATTTGTAGCTAATTGAATCCTGTTTAGTATCTTCTCTGTTGCTGTTATCTGATACGGCCTCATTACAAGAAGAATGTCTTCCGTTGTGAACACACAATACTTGGTTAATATATTTAGAATGGTATGCTTAGCAAAGAACGTACGAGCAAAGTCAACTAAGTCAAGAATAACCTTGTTCTTCGCATCTGCCCAAAAGGAAGTAAACTCGAAAGAATTAGAAGTCTTTTTCTTGGATCCTGTCGGTGTATGGAATTCTTTAATATGCGAGCTTCGCGTTGTATTACTGTAATACTTGGTATGAGTACCATTGGAAATAACAAAGATATGAACGTACTGATATAACCCTGAGCCTGCCCAAAAGCTATCTCTCTGATATCTATCAATCTGATTGAATGCTTCCTTAATCGCAACCCCTCTTCGCTTTAACTCTATATGAACCATAGGGAAGCCATTTACAAGAACAGTTACATCATAACGATTCTTATATGTTCCATCGTCATTAACATATTGATTGATAACCTGGAGTGAATTCTTATGAATGTTTTTCTTATCTATCAGGGTAATGTTCTTACTTGTGCCATCATCTCTTTTCAGCACCTGAACATTATCCTGCTGAATCATCTTGGTTTTCTCTACGATATCATCGTTAGGATTAGCAAGTATACCGGTAAAGAAGCGGGTCCATTCATCGTCAGAGAAGGAATAGTCATTTAGCTTCTCCAGTTGAAGTCTAAGGTTGGCAACTAAATCTTCTTCTTTCTTAATCTGAAGATATTCGTACCCTTGCCTGCTGAGTATGGCTATGAGTTCCTTCTCCAGCGCATCCTCCGATTGATAATTGGCTGACGATCTGGCATTAAGCGGAACAGAATACTCGGCAACAACAGTGCTTTCAGGCTGTTCCATTATTCTGTTATATCCCATAATATTTTCTGGCATATTAATTCCCCTTTTACTTGGATTTCTCCAACCTATCTCTGATATCAATAAGTTTTTCACCTTTGTACGTAAACCACAGAGTGCCTTGTACCGGATGGTCAAACCCCTTGAGCCGTTTTGCCAATGCTGAGACAGAGGTTGTCTCTCCGTTGTATTCAATGTGTCTATCATCTATAACGATTGGCTTCACAGATGAATCTTCAATAAACACTATTTCACTTCCAAACGGAATCCCACAATTACTGAAACGGAATGGGCCTCTTCGCTCTGTATCTCTTACTTCTTTCGCAAGCTTTTCATCCAGCTTTTCATGCCCCTCAGGCTTCATTCTCTTTAAGCGCTTTGTTGTTCCACTGATTTTCGCAATACATTCCAAAAGATGGTATGCATCCTCAGCAGACATGGCATAGAATTCCTTCGCTCTCTTCTTACCATCAAAGGTCTCGATAGTTCGCAAATCCGGATTTAGATTATCTATTAGTTTGTGTACCTCTTTATCCGACAAGGCTTGATGGACTTCATAAACCGCATATACTCTAAAGGCGTAAGGTATGGTCTCACTTTTATTCAACTGTTTCAATCTTTTCTCAATATCCGAAGCATAGCCAATCTTTACATATTCAGGGAAGCTTGGATTTGTGAGAATATATATTACTCCTCTTTTCATGCGTCCGTCCTTTCCTCAAAACTCAGCAACTTATCTCTATAATATTCATACTGTTTTTGGCGAGCTTCTATTTCTGCGGGCAGACTATTTGAAATATTACTCGTCAATGTATCAAACGCCCTTATTATCACGACTGCCTCATTCTGCTTTTCAATACTAGGAACTGGTATTTTGACATCCAAAAGATCCTTTACTTTTAGATGCGGAACTGAGCCTTTGGTTATTTTAGGCTCAAACTGGTTCCTTGCATATGCGGAATACAAAAAATACATTAAATAATGTGGGAGGATTAAGCTATTATCAACGGCTATTCCATATAGCGTCTCACTCATTCCCCAATCATTATTGTATTCTTCAACGATTGCCATTCTGCCAACTGTACCTGTTCCAGTGCTAGCAAATAACAATAGCCCCGCATGGAGTTGAGCCCTTTTATTAATTAATTCTAACGCTCTAGCGGTTATCCGGTCGGTTCTTTCCGAAACATTAATTTGGTTGTTATATATATCCTTGCCTGTGATATACGGAAAAACGCTCCCCTCTTCATTTAGAACAAAATTTTTACGAGGATTCAATCCCGTTTTTAGGGAGACTATCACATCACCAACTTTATAAATTGGCACGGAATCTTCCATTGTTTCAAAATAGTAATTACTATAATACTCATACTGCTTTCTGCGAGCTGTAAGCTCCGCTGTAAGCTCCGCTGTAAGCTCCGCTGTAAGTAACGTGAAATCGTCCAGTACGCGGACAATTTCACGTTGTACCTCCAGTGGAGGTACAGGGACTACAACCATCCGAAGCGCTTTCATTGAAATGCTTTTTACTGTTCCGCCTTCTACTTTAGCCATATATTTGGCTTTTACAGAAGACGAATCAAGCACATATTTCAAAAATCTTGATTCGATAACATCCTTATTTGGCTTAATTGCATACACGCCCTCTTTTATATTCCAATTTTGAGGCGCCTCATGAATAACAACTGTTTCTCCAATGGTACCAGTCCCCGAAAAAAGGACATCTCCTTCTTCTAGATTAGAACGATTATTGCACAATATTAAAGCTGCATCATTAATTCTATCTGTTTTTTCTGTAAAGTCGATTCGGCCATTATGAATCTCACGGATTGTCACATAATAATTTGTCGCATCGTCAGTATTAAGTGTAAAGAACCTCCTCGGATTAAGTCCAGTATTAAGGCTGATAATAACTTCATCCAAACATTTATAATCAACACCCGCAGGGCAGTATTCAGTTATAAGTCTTTCAATCTTACTCATGATTTATATTCCCTAAATGATAATAGCTTGTCTCTATAATACTCATATTGCTTTTGACGGGCTTCTATTTCCGCAGGGAGACCAACACTCAAATCATTGCACATACGCTCAAAATTATCTAAAATATTAACAATAATCTCCTGAACGTCTAGTGACGGGAGTGGTATTTCTATATCTTCAATTGCTGGTACACTTGAATGTACAACCTTACTTTTTATCTTGCCCTTGCTCTTCTGTCTTCGCGCATTATCTGTTGCAAGAGCATAAGAGAGATACTTCGGGTTCTGCTTATGCCTTAGCACTACAATATCTCCACCGGCAAGGCATCTATCATGACCGACATATGCAACAGACTTGGCAATATCATCAACGCTCTCACCTGTGATAGCAAATAATATATCACCATGCTCAAAGTATTTTGGACTTGAAACTGCGTCCTTCACGGTATGGGACACACACTTATCAAACCACGTGTTATAGGTTGTATATATCTCTCCATATCTTACGCAAGGTATACCTGTCTCAGTCACTTGATCACGCTTTATACCAGAGCCCCTATAAATATCGATTGCTATATCCTTAAGTCTAACTCTCGGTACTGCCCCCACTGCGTCCTTAAAGGACAGCAAACTATCTCTATAATACTCATACTGCTTTCTGCGAGCTGTAAGCTCCGCTGTAAGCTCCGCTGTAAGTAACGTGAAATCGTCCAGTACGCGGACAATTTCACGTTGTACCTCCAGTGGAGGTACAGGGACTCGAATCATCTTTATATCTTTATCTAATAAGTGCTTTACTGTTCCGCTCTGCTTTCCATTTTCCACATTTTTCATCACAGGCTTAAGCCAATGAGACAAAAACCCGTCTAACAATACTTGAGTATTATTACTATAAAACTTGCATACACGCTGACACAAAATGCCGCCATCCATATTCCACTTTGAAACATGAAAATTACCATCCATTCCAACCAACAAATCACCCCGACTTAAGAAATACTTTTCCGGAACTTGTTCTGTTGTGAAGGTACTTGTTTCCCCAGTAAGTACATCTCTAATACGAGCCAGAGGGATTCCTTCTCCTAGCTCATTAAACAAACTTGCATCACAGGGATATCCATACAAAACACTTGCAACATCTAAAAGTGGCTCATATCGAATTCCATCCGGGCAATATTTAGCTATGAGTCTTTCTATCTTACTCATGCGTCTTCCCCTTCGATGTCGGCTATTATCTTATCTATCTCATCGCGGAGAACTTGCTCGTGGGCAACTATTTCTTTAATTTCTGCATTAAGTTTTTTGATATCTATTACTTCTCTGGTATCTTCTTGCTCGACATAAGTTGAAACAGAGAGGTTGTATCCTTCTTCAGCTATCTTATCTGTAGATACCATCTCAACAATGTGCTTTTCGTTTTCTTTGTTGGAATACCAATTGAAGATTCTTTCTATATTCTCGTCAGTAAGCTTGTTTGAATTCGTAACCTTTACGCATTCCTTTGATGCATCAATGAATGCAACCTTGTCATCGGCTCTTCCTTTTTTAAGAATCAAGAGACAGGTTGCAATTGATGTTCCAAAGAAAAGATTAGACGGCATCTGAATAACTGCATCTACGACGTTATTGTCTACAAGATACTTACGAATCTTTTGCTCTGCTCCACCACGGTAGAAGATTCCCGGGAAGCAAACTATAGCCGCTGTTCCCTCATTGGATAGCCAAGAGAGTGAATGCATTACAAAGGCAAGGTCTGCTTTGCTCTTTGGAGCAAGCACACCTGCAAGATTGAATCTTTCGTCGTTTATAAGGACGGGGTTGCTATCGCCTTCCCATTTAATTGAATAAGGTGGATTAGAAACAATAACATCAAAGGGCTCATCATCCCAGTGCTTTGGAGCAACGAGCGTATCACCGAGAGCTATATCAAATTTGTCATAACCAATATCATGAAGGAACATATTGATACGGCAGAGGTTGTAAGTAGTCAGGTTGATTTCCTGTCCGAACCAACCGTCTCTTACCGCATCTTTGCCAAGAATCTTTGCGGATTGTAATAGAAGTGAACCCGAACCACATGCCGGGTCGTAGACTTTGTTAACCTTTTCTCTTCCGTTAAGGGCAATCATGGTAAGAAGTTTGGAAACTTCTTGTGGGGTGAAGAACTCTCCACCGGACTTGCCTGCATTGGATGCATACATTGTCATCAAGAACTCATAAGCATCACCGAAGGCATCTATGGTATTGCTCTTGTAATCACCAAGCTGCATATCTCCGATACCATCCATGAGAGCAACGAGTCTCTTATTTCTTTCTGCAACTGAGTTCCCTAGTTTGTTGGAGTTAACATCCAAGTCGTCAAACAAACCGGAGAAGTCTTTTTCTGAGTCGGTTCCTTTGGCGGATTCTTCAATATGGCGGAATACTTTTTCCAAGGTCTCGTTTAGATTTTCGTTGTCCTTGGCCTTTGCTCGTACGTTTTCGAAAAGTTCGGACGGAAGAATGAAGAAGCCTTTTTCCTCCACGAGAGCACTCCTTGCGCTTTCGGCATCTTTGTCAGAAAGCTTCGCATAGTCGAAGTCTTTGTCTCCCGCTTTTTGCTCTCCTTCATTTATGTAGTTGGTTATATTCTCTGATATGAACCTATAAAAAAGCATTCCAAGCACATACTGCTTGAAATCCCATCCATCGACTGCACCTCTTAATGCATTAGCTATATTCCATATAGATTTCTGAAGTTCAGCTCTTTCTTGTTCGCTGCGACCTGCCATGTAAATCTCCTTATCTAATCTCGTTTATATAATAACCATTTGTGTTATTAATTATATCATTAAGAAAGTTTTCAGACAATTCTAAAGGATGGCAAAAGGACGTATTTTTACACATTTTTCAATACTTGTTAAATAAAAAGAGCTATCTCCGACAACATTACCAGAAATAGCCCTTATAGGGTGTAATGCAATGCTTGATTTTATTCCGTTATATTATTTAGTCGAATTCTCACAGGCTGTGTATACCTTCTCACTAACCGCGAATGGGCCGCCGAACACATATGCTTTTAGAATCGTGTTTTTATGAGCTTTGGTG
>Ga0256404_1008923_pt1 | contig 14698 bp, 14 predicted proteins | sample RumenRJG_01DNA_FD_185990 | JGI IMG/M metagenome (GOLD analysis project Ga0256404, IMG submission 185990) | Bovine rumen microbial communities from Lethbridge, Alberta, Canada - RJG_01 | ecosystem: Host-associated > Mammals > Digestive system > Stomach > Rumen | place: Canada: Alberta | collected...
ATATGATATACCTTGTATGCTCCGATTTAGTCATTCCACTACCTAACCGAAAAGCAAAAGTCGCCAAATCGGCATAAATAAAGGAGTTCGGGGATTTTTTACCCACAATTATCCCCGAAGAGCCATAAAATGTTCCTTTATAAATTAGCAAATTTCCACAAAAATTAGGGTAGACTATGTCTGCCCTGATTCTACCATCATTGGATTACCGGATTATTACCTACTTACAATCAGGCGGTATTGTTCTTCAACAGGAACTCTTGGTGATCTCATGATTTTGTTCCCTTTCTCATAATAGTTAGAGTAAAATGCTAGCATCTAGCAAAGCAAAATGTAGTAAAACACTAGCACTTCCTGTTATTCATTATGAGTTTTACAAATCAGTTATGCAATCTGTCGAATTATTTTGTGTTTACCGAAAATCCGGCAAAACAACAAACCCGCCAAGCCATCTATTACTGGGCTTGACGGGTATTTTATACTTGTTTTCCTGCAAAAGTCAGGTTTATATACAATCAATAGTCTGTGTATTGAATTTATTATTTTATAAAAATTTAATGGTGCCTGACCCCAGAAAGTTCCTGAGACTACACGTTCTGAAAACTCTGTCATTTTTGTTGCTGACAGATCTAATGTAGCTTCATCACGAAAAGATTTATAATTTTTAAAGTTGAATTGTATTATCATACCATCACCTATACTTCCATGTTCTTATATTTCTATTATACTCAATTTCTTTTGAAAATCAACAGTAAAATACGATGTATTCTCATATAGATGTATATTTTATTCAATTTTTAAATTTTCACCTCACGACTTAAAGTTTCTTTAGGTTATAAGGTGATTTTTCCATTAATAACTTCTCCCACTGTTGTTTCTGATTCCTTGTTGTGTCCAAATTCAGCTCTCATTTTTGTCCGGCAACTGCTCACTTCATTGCCATAATAAAAATCACATTTCCGGGGCTTTCTGCCCCAGATTTATTTTACCAAATAATAAAAATTTAATGGTGCCTGGCCCCACTACTGTTTATTAATTTAATAAAAATTTAATGGTGCCTGACCCCACTGTGCTTCCATTCTTCTTCCTCCAATCACTGATCGTTGTAGTCGCAATACCGGTTCTTTCAGAAAATTCTTTCTGGGTCATACCCTTTTGTTTTAGCAGTTCGAATATTCTCTGTCCTACTGTCATCTTAACATCTCCATATCGTTATTTACGGATTTTACCACATAATCAAACATAGTACAACTCATTTCATTAAGTTTATAGAATTTTAATTTGCACCTGACACCTTGTGTTTATATTAACTGTCATATATCATAATTATCTTATTCTAACCACCTCTATTTTATTTAATATACGACATGATAACAGTATTCTCTATATGCTTTTCTCATAATAAGATAGTAATTAATGCAAACTTTCACCACCATCAACAGTCACTATTTGACCACACATTTGTCTTCCTGTATCACTTAATAAAAGCCTGGCTGTCTTAGCAATTTCCTGAGGCACACTAGCTCTTTTTGATGGAATATAATCCTTTCTTAAATCGCCATCTGATTGCATCCCCATCATCTGAGTAGCCGTTGCCCCTGGCGCTATACCATTAATTATTATATTTTCAGCTGCATACCTTTTTCCTAAGCCTTTTGTTAAACTAATTACTGCAGCCTTCGAAATTCCATAAGGAACTACACAACCTTTTAAGCCTTCTGTGCTGCAAATATTTAAAATATTACCTTCTATATCATTCTTTAAATAATAACTAATATAATGCTGGCAAACAAAGAAAACAGATTCACAATTTGTTCTCATAACATTCTCAAAATCCAATTGATCTACATCGTTAAACTTTTGCATAAAATCTGGTTCAGGACATATGCCCTGTGCATTAACTATAATGTCAAAATTCCCATATTCTTTATCCAGTTTTTCTAAATTATGCTCTAAATTTTCAATATCAGAAACATCAATAGCAACACTTTTCATATTATGAATATTATGTTTTTTTCTACCTAAAATTGTAATATCAGCACCACTCTTTAATAACTCATCAGCTATCGCAAAACCTATGCCAGTTCCTCCACCAATTATTAATGCTTTCTTTCCAGAAAACTCCTGAGTTTGAGATGTATAATTATATTCAAGCTTAATAGGTCTTTTCTCGTTAATTTTTTTTATTATTTTATTAGATATTCTTCTTATCATTTTTTACCTCGTAACTTTCTAATAACAATCATTAAACATCTTGTCCGGTATTTCAACATACATATCTGGTTCATAAATCAATACTCTATTTGATTCAGCTGGAGCACAAATAATATTTCCATATTCATCTACTGCTCCACCAGCATACTTCGCTTTCGTCAAGTCATTTGTATCATATTCTTTATTAATCATATCCCCTTCCACATCATAACTCCATACAAATTCTCCATCTCCCGGAATACTGTATAACAAGCCATTAACACCATACTTTGTTCCAAACGCTCCAAAATATACTTCATCATGTATCATTTCTACATTATTACTTTTAACATCTATTTTCAAAATACCATTACCATAAGCACTGAATCCGTATATATTACCATCTATTCCTACCTTAGCATCAAAAACCATTCCCTGTACTTTTTTCCCTATATATGCCCATTTATCATTTTTAGGATTTAATACTATTACACGATTATTTTCCGGTAAGAAATAAATCAAACCATTAGGATGCAATATAGAACCACAATATCTAAAAGTAGAGTTGAAGAACGAAGGTATGATGTATATCTTTTCAGATTTACCAGTTTTTAAATTTGTTTTCAAAATGTGATTAGTATCTCTTGGTGGCTGATAAACAATACCATCATTTGTACATACTCCACCATAATGATGTTCTTTCGGATAACTATAATCTAAATACTGTTTTTTAATTATTCTTCCATCCAAAACAAGAAAACAATTCTCTGTACGAGGAAAACAATACATTTTTTTGTTCCAGACAGTTCCACCAGTCCATTTAAACAATCCTGTATCATTACTATTTCCTGCTTCTTCCAACTTACTTGTCAAAATTCTGGTTTCATCATTAGGTATAAAACATACTCTATCATCATAATATTGTGCCCCAACCCATTTGTGTTTTCGAGTTGTCTCAATATTATCACCTAATTTGAAATTATACTTTATATTTTTATTTTTCTGTGTGAACAGCTTAAGTTTCTTTAGAAACTCATTATAATCATTTAATTTTTCAGGTATCCTATTTGAGCCCCAAATCCATATTAATCGTATCTCAATCTTCCATATTATTTTACCAAGCTTACTCACTATTTCATCACCTGCCTAATTTAAACAATAACCCATAACTATCTATTGTGACACAAATTAACACATATACTACAATGAACACATTTATTACCATCTATCTTCGGATATTCAAATCCTTCTTTATCCACCACCATACTAATAGCCTGTCTCGGACAGACTGCAAAACATGCTGCACACCCACAACAATCTTCTTTATTATCAAATAAAATTGGACTCTTCATTTTTATACTCCATAAATATCATCTATTTATAATCGTTCTCTTGACTTTTCTCAAAATTCTTAATATGAATAAATTTTTTTTAGGATAGCCATGATATTTCTTTAAACAATCCGAAAATGACATATAATCCAAATCCTTTAAAAAAGCACTAGCCTCTTCTGGAACTTTTACTGATTCACTAAACATTGGATTTCCCTCAAAAATAGAATTAAAATCCATTTCATACGCTTTAAACCTATCTTTAATCAATGAAAAAAGCTTATTTCCTTTGTCAGAATTAATAAGTAACAGCGAAGTACCTTTATCATCATCATACTTCTCATCTATGCCCCAGAAATCCGCAAAAGTGATATCTCCCTGCCTTGGAACACCTTTAAATGCACACTTACCACAGGATGGTCTTATGTATAAATTTGAAGACAGATATCCATACATGAATAAATTTTTTTCTGCCTCATATACCTTAAAATGACCATCTGCAAAATCAACTCTGGTTCTTCTCGGTGATGACTTCCAGCCCCCTTCCTTATACTTAAACCACACCCTGGTGGCCTTGCTTTTTTCTTTTTTTTCAATTTCATTCAACCATGCTTTATATGCTTTCGGTGAATTCATCCCTCTGCATATAAAATCCATAGTAATCAGATTATCATAATCTTTTCCAAGATACGCATATAATCCTGCAACCTGACAGGGTGAACCGCAAAATCCAACCAGCTTGTCCTGATTCAGCTTATCCTTGATCTCACAATAAACATTTCCAATTCTGCTCTGTATGTATTTTGACTGACGAATCCTTTCAATACCATCATAATCAGATACCATCACATGCTCTACGAGATTATCTTTATCATACTGTGCACCACATACATATCCCCCATTATCAACAATTTTTTTTGCAAATTCTGTAAATGCTCCACCAGATGTACTTTTAAATCGGACATCACTATCTTTTGTCCAAACAGCATATGTATATGGTTTACTAAAATGCTCCATTTCTATATCTCCCACTCGACATTTTCTTTAATCACCTTAGCCGGTATCCCACCAGCCAGACATCCTGCCGGTACATCCTGCGTCACAAGCGCTCCTGCCGCAATGACAGCACCATCACCAATTGTAACTCCGTTTAAAATGGTTACTCTGGTACCTATCCACACATGATTTCCAATATGTACCGGATTTGTATTACGTGAACCATTCAAAGCATGTGCATCAGAATCCATAACTGTAAAATCATGTGATATAGCACAATTATCTCCAATAGATATCTCCTTGTGACATCTAAGCTTACATCCTGAATTAATAAAACTATTTTTGCCGAGTTTTAAATAAGCACCTTTAAACACCTGGATATCTGAGCCATAATAGAATGAAAAATTATCACACTTTATTTTTGCACCATTCTCTACTAGCAAAAGAGAAGGTACACTACAGTGCTTATATCGGCCACCACAAAACTGCAGCATTTGATTTATCACAATATCCGAAGATTTCGCAATCTGTAGTATATCTTTCCTGTTAAATAGAAATCTGCCATTACCTTTAATTTTAGTAATATATCTCAAGCGCCTATAAACTTTAAATAAAATACCCATTACTTCGCCTCCACGATACTATCTTTTTATAATTCTACGTACTAGCTCTAGTGCGGCCTTAAATTCAGGGATCCAACAATAAAATACAATAAAACAAATTGCCGGAACCACCGCACAAATTATTGCATTAATTATCAATGTCAATAAAAAACTATTCAATTTTATAAACGAACATATAAAATATGTAATCACCACCACTATGGCAGTGCTTATAAAATAGAAAAACTGTCGTCTCCAAAAGCGTGATAATCCGTGTCTGACTCTTTTAAAATATGTATTAAAAATAACCCTTGCATATCCTATATCATATATAAAGGCAATAGACACTATGGTAGATATCAATATACCGGGCAGCCCAATTAATTTAACCAACGCAATATTGACAACAAGATTAACTAAAGAAGCTATAAAAGGTACAAATCGAGTATCCCACCACAGTCCACATGCATCCTGATATATATACAACATATCACACCATTTAAACACAAAGAAATATGCAACAAACAGCAACACCATAACTATTCCAAACATATTTTTTTCACCAACCCAAAGTTGCATAAACGGCTGGTATAAGCACATGAGAAAAACTGTACACCATGACACAATTAAAACATATATAAAATTAAACTTCTTAAATTCTTTATAGTTAGTATTTACATCATTCAAAGCAATTTCGTTTCCTATTGACGGAATCATTGACTGCTGTATTACTGCAAAAAATCCATTCAATGCTGTAAATATATAATAATAATTCTGATATAAAGCCAACTGTGTAAGTCCCAGAAAACTGGAAATCACAAGAGTATCAACTGATGATAAAACTATTCCTCCTATTTTTTGGAAAACCATTCCACCAACTTTCACCTTAATGTCGTTTAGCTCATGCTTGTCCAAATCACCGGTACATTTATATTGTGGAAACATCTTATCAGTGACAAAGCCCACAAGAATGTTATTAAAAAGTGTTGTTAATGGGAGAATTACTGCATACATATAATAGTTCTTGGTAGTAACCATTAACACGATCTGAACTATTCCTGATAGCAACTGCAATATCATAGCAATCTTACTGACTATATCGACTCTCTGAGATGCAGTAAGTAAAGACTGTTTGTACGCATACATAAAATATCCAATGACATTGTTTAATAAATATATACCAAACAATATATATATATTTATGTCTGCTGGAACATCACCTTTTATCAGTAACTTTATAAAAGGCATTATAATAATTCCAACACCCAAAATAACACTACCTATAATTCTATAGGTCTTTCTATAAAAATTAAGTAGCTGGCATATTTTCTTATCATCATTTTCTGCCATTGGCTTATACATACTGAATACAAGAGCAGAGCCTATTCCTAACTCAGCAAAACTCAACACCTGCAGTACTGAAGAGAAAAGACTCCCTAAACCAACATATTCCATTCCCATCACGTAAATCATTACTGTTCTGGTTGCAAAAGGAAGAATAATAGCTATTACTTTATTAATAATTCCCCATACTATACTTCTGGATGCACTTTTTATTCTGCTTTCACTCATTAATTGATAACTCCTTATTAAAGATATAATTTTCATTTTATTCAATTACATGATTTATTAAACAATTCCTGTTTTATTTCTTTTGCTTTTGTTAAAACAGAATTATATTGTTTTATGTAACTTTCTACAATATCTTTATCCATTTTCTCATCAACAATAAATCCTTGTCTCTTATCAGCTTCTTCAAATAAATTTGTCAACCACACAAATATTTTTATAGATTTATTCTTATTATTTTTTCTTTTCGGATCATAATTGAAAATATATAATGTATACGGAAAAAAGCAATCCCAAATATATACATTAACATTTTGTTCTGAGTAAGTCTTCTTAATGCGTATAAGTTCATTAATAGCAATCATATGTTCTTCTACTGCCTCCTGAACATTATCATGACGCAAAGACCTCTGAACACACATAACTGTACTACTACCATTTGGATCTCCCAAAACAACTCTAAGAGTGGCATTGCGCTGAACCAAACTGACAAATTGAGACCCCAACTGAGATATCATATGCTTCTGTCCTAACCCTAAAATATCCAGACTTGTACAATTTTTCAACTCCTCCTTAAATTCCTTTGATAACTCTCTATATTTTTGGTCAAAAAAAGCGTTTGGAGAAATATGTTTTCTTATATTTTCATAATTCACTGAGTTATTATTAAGCTTATCAATATATCTTTCGTAATTATCATAAAAGGCATTTGCTTTTGAACTTTCTACTATCAATGTTGGGGCTTTTTCAAAATTTAATGGTGCCTGACCCCACCAACCTCTTATAAATGTTGGTGCTAATAAAAGCTTACAACTTTCATAAGCAGGTTTTCTAAACTTTTCACAAATACTATATTGCTTACTTTCATTTATATTAATCAAGTTATATTGACCATATCTACAATACTCTAAAAATGCTAATGTCAATGCAACTGCACCGCACCACGGAATAAAATCCGCACTAGTGTTCAAAATTGCCAATCCCACAAATAATACGGCACCATATACAATTGATCCTATCCATAAAATGAAATCCAGTATATCATTCCTATTTATATTTCTAAATTTTTTAACTATAAAGTTTTGTATTTTGCTTATGCTTATCTTACAGTAATCGTCTATACCATAAAAATTTTCAATATAAATAGCACTCAACATTTTATACTGCTCATATGATATATCTTTGAGAACTCTTATTTCGAATGGCTCTAATTCGTTGTATGAGTTTTTTAATAATATGTTTAAAATACATCTTATTATTATCAAAATAACAATAAGACCAACCACACATGGCTTTATTGCAACATCTAACTTACTAGATAAGAAATTTGATAGCAATCCTAACATAAAAACAACCAGTAAATCCGTTCCTCTAGTCATTTCGCTCATTAGTACATTTAACAAAAATTTACTCAAAGATTTTTTAGAAGATTTTTCATTCCTTATCAGATACTTCTTTGCTAGCTCAAAACCACCTTCATTATCTGTAAGGTTCATCTCTTCTATTGTTTTTCGTATTCTATTAGCTGCATAAACATCTTGCTTTATGAATTTATCTTGATTATTTCTTTTGAATTCTTCAAATTTCATGCATTAAAATCTCAAATTTATAACTCTTTTTCACACAGATCAAGTACGGATGCGATTGTTGTATCCATATCATAGTATTTATACTCACCAAGCCTACCACCAAAGATGACATTTGGCTCTTTATCTGCAAGCTCCTTATATTTCGCATACAAAGCACCATTTTTCTCGTCATTTACAGGATAATATGGCTCATCACCGGCTTTCCACTCAGACGAATACTCACGGCTGATGATTGTCTTAGGAAGGTCATTTCCATCCTCGCCCTTGCCGAATTCAAACCATTTGTGTTCGATAATTCGCGTCCATGGAGTTTCACGGTCTGTGTAGTTTACAGCAGCGTTTCCCTGAAAATTTGGAATATCAAGTGTCTCATTCTCAAAGCGTACTGAGCGGTACTCTAAGGTTCCAAGTTTGAATCCAAAGTATGCATCAATTGGACCTGTGTATACAACTTTGTCAGCGAGAGCGTCAAGCTCAGCCTTGTGCTCTAGGTAATCTGTGTTAAGTCTTACCTCAATTCCATCAAGAAGATTCTCAACCATCTTGGTGTATCCACCAATCGGAATACCCTGATAGAGTGCATTGAAGTAATTGTTATCGAATGTAAGTCTTACAGGAAGACGCTTGATGATGAATGCTGGAAGTTCTTTGCAGTCACGTCCCCACTGTTTCTCTGTGTAGCCCTTTACAAGTTTCTCATAGATATCACGACCTACAAGTGATATAGCCTGCTCTTCAAGGTTCTGTGGCTCACCTGTAATTTCTTTCTTCTGCTCCTCAATCTTGGCAGCAGCCTCTTCCGGTGTGACAACACCCCACATCTTATTGAATGTGTACATGTTGAAAGGCATTGAGTAAAGCTCGCCTTTGTAGTTAGCTACTGGGCTGTTTGTGAAGCGGTTGAACTCTGCAAACTGTGTGATGTAGTTCCATACCTTTTTATCATTTGTGTGGAAAATGTGAGCACCGTACATGTGTACGTTGATACCCTCCTGCTTTTCTGTATAAACATTTCCCGCAATATTAGGTCTCTTGTCAACTACGAGGACTGATTTGCCCTTTGCTTTTGCCTCATGGGCAAAAATAGCTCCGTAGAGGCCTGAACCTACAACTAAATAATCAAACAATATACTTTCCTCCCTATTTAGTCAAGCAATTTTCCTTAGAAAATCAATGTTTTTTGTTACATATCTCAGTTAAATGAACCATATGACATGGACTTTCCTCTGTATTTTTTATTACTAACCTTTGTCTTTGTACAGGCACTTTTTTATGGATGTTCTCCCTGTCACATTTTCTTCGGTGGGTCATCTTTTTTCTTTTATCTAAGTCTTCCATATTCTGTGGTTGCAGATACATCCCTATCCAACAATTTTGACCAAAACAGACGAACCTCACTTATATTAATTTTTAATTATACTTTATATTTCTACACACATGAAGCCATTACTATCATCTTTCCCTCTAGCTTCACATTTCCGTACCCTGCCGGAATTATGAAATGATCGCGCTTCTTGATTCTTTGTCCATTCACAGTGCCCTCTCCGTCAAGCACACTCATATTAAGGAATGGATGGCTCTGCTCAAACTCCAGCTCACCATCAAGCACAAGCTTGTAAACCTTATAATACTCACACTCAATAAGCTTGTTCCACTTATTCTGAGGAAGATTATTTGTGTCAATGACACTGTCCTCTGTGGACTTTGCCGGAACGGTGATGACATCAATACTCTTATCCACATGGAGCTCTCTCGGCTTGCCATCAGTGAGTCTGTCATAATCATATACACGGTATGTAATATCACTGTTCTGCTGTGTTTCAAGAATCATGCAGCCACTTGTGATTGCGTGCACTGTGCCCGGGTCTATCTGGATGAAATCGCCCTTTTTGATAGGGACGTAGCGGATGAGCTCGTCCCATCTGCCCTCATGAATCATGTCTGAAAGCTCCTCATGGGTCTTTGCGTTATGCCCCACCACAAGCTTTGTGTCATCAGGACAATCTATAATGTACCAGCACTCAGTCTTGCCAAGAGAACCATTCTCATTCTTTGCTGCATACTCATCATATGGATGCACCTGTATGCTCAGATTGTCCTTAGCATCAATTATCTTGATGAGCAACGGAAATCTGTCTCCTTCAATATTGCCGAACAGCTCCGGATGCTCATTCCAAAGCTGTGAAAGTGTCATACCTGCATAGCAATCATTTGCTATACTGTCATCTCCGTTGGGATGCGCGGAAATGCCCCAGCATTCACCGGTATTATCGCCCGGAATATCATACCCAAAATCAGTGGCGAGGCGGTTGCCACCCCATATCATCTGCTTAAAAACAGGATGTAAAAATATAATTTGTTTCATATATCTTCATCTACTTTCAGTATATTTATCACATGTAGTAATTTATTAATATTCTACTTACCTCAATTTCCAGTCCAAAAGTTCTTGGGCTGAAAATCAAAGTCATTTTGGAAGTTATGGAATCTACATGAATTTCCCAGCAAGCTCATCACATATAATCTGCTCCTGCTTCTCTGCAGCTGCTCTATCTACTGCGCTGACAGAAATATAAGTCTTAAGCTTCGGCTCAGTACCTGAAGGTCTCACAACAACCGAGCAGTTGCCCTCAAGCATAAACTTGAGCACATCAGACTTAGGAAGCCCGTTAAGTCCCTTGCTGTAATCCTGACACTCGATAACCTTCTTGCCACCGATAGTATCAAGACCCTTGTGGAACTCAGCCATGATATCCTGCATCTTTGCAAAGCCTGCAGAGCCGTCAAACTCATATGAGTGAAGAGTATTGAGGCAGTAGCCGTATTTCTCATAGAGAGAATTGAGCTTATCAATGAGGCTGATGCCCTGTGTCTTATAATAAGCAAACATCTCACAGATGAGGAATGCACCGTCAACGGCATCCTTGTCACGTACATATGTGCCGCTTAAGTATCCGTAGCTCTCCTCAAATCCGAATATATATGAATCAGCTTTGCCCTCTTTCTCAAGGCGTCCTATATGCTCACCAATAAACTTGAAGCCTGTAAGCAGGTTGACTGTGCTCACACCGTAATCTGCTGCGATTCTGTCTGCCATATCTATTGTAACGATTGTCTTGCAGAGCACAGGGTCCTTTGGCATTGTGCCCATTGCAACTCTTCTCTGACACACATAATCAAGTAAGAGCATTCCTGTCTCATTTCCTGAAAGAAGTACATACTCTCCTGCATCGTTCTTTACTGCGATACCTACACGATCACAGTCAGGATCTGTTGCAAGAAGAAGGTCTGCATTGCATTTCTTTGCATACTCCATACCGAGTGCCATAGCTTCCTTTATCTCCGGGTTTGGATATGGGCATGTAGGGAAATTGCCGTCAGGATTTTCCTGTTCCTTAACTACTGTGATATTTGTGTAGCCTGTCTCCTTTAATGTGCGAAGCACCGGCTTAAGACCGGTTCCGTTAAGAGGTGAGTAAACGATAGCCACGTTCTTGTCCACCTTTACGCTGTCATCGAGAAGAGACTGCTTTTTAACCTCCTCAACAAAGGCCGTGAGCACATCCTCGGAAATATATGTAATCTGACCATCTGCAACACCGGACTCAAAGTCAGACTGCTTTACGTCTGCAAATATATCAAGCTTCTCTATCTCAGCAAGAATTTCTGCCGCTGCCTCTGTTGTAATCTGACAGCCGTCAGCGCCGTAAACCTTGTAGCCGTTGTATTTGCTTGGATTGTGGCTGGCTGTCACCATGACACCTGCTGATGTGCCAAGGTATCTTGTGGCAAATGACACAGTTGGCACCGGAAGAAGCTGTGGCCAGATATTGACCTGCACGCCGTTTGCGGCAAATACAGATGCAGCTACCTTTGCGAACACATCAGACTTGATACGGCTGTCATAGCCGATTGCTACTGATGGTGCATCAAAATTTGCTACAAGATAGTTCGCAAGACCCTGTGAAGCCTTTGCCACTGTGTATACATTCATGCGGTTGGTTCCAGCTCCGATTGTACCGCGGAGACCGCCTGTTCCAAATGCGAGATTTCTGTAAAATGCATCCTCAATCTTTGCAGGATCATTCTCAATTGCCTTAAGCTCTGCGGCTACATCTGCATCGTCTGTTGCTGATGTTAGCCAACGCTTATATTCTTCATTATAATTCATCCTTATCCTCACTTACTTTATTATTATAAAATCATTGAAAATATAACTTCAATAATTATTTATCGCCTATTACTGTATTAATAAATGAATAATATTTCTTTACTTCATCATTTAACAACTCATAAGATCTAGAGTAATCATGTTCTACTGCATAACCAGATATATCATCACATCTTCTATCTGATAACTTTAATTTGTTAAAAAGAGTATCAAATCTTGAGTTCATTGACATTTTTATCTCTTTGTCTTCTCTATTTAAAATATAAAATGATTTATCAAAAATAAACGAAAATATGGATCCGTGATATGAATCAGTTATAACCATGACTGAATTATGTATTAACCATAAAAATTCAGATGGACCAATAATCTTTTTTATATTACTATCATTCGCATTAATAACATCTACACCAAGCTTTTCTGACAATAATTTTATTTCCGTTTTTCTCTTTTCACTTAATTGCCCCAAAAAATATAAAAATATAAATTTTTTATTTTTTATCCCACAAGGTTTTCTTTCTAATTTACTCCATACAGAGCGGTCAATTGACAATGTAGGATCTATCAAAACAACTGGTCTTTTTCCTGTTATTTTCTCAACAATATCTGCAGCCTTATCCTCTCGAACTGATATATATGTAAATCTTGCTAATCCAAGTTTATAATCCTGTATCTTATCATCAGGAATACTGTCAGCACCTATGCTAGCACATATAGCTACATTTTTAGAAGTCGGTGTAACCGGAATAATGCAATTACGTGGGCCAAACTCTGGATTCCATATTTGATCACTTCCGTAAAACACCCATCGGACATTTTTTGAAATATCCACTTCGTTTCCATCAAAGCATTTATATATAGTAGGGATTTTACTTGAAAAATTCCAAAACAAATATTTTCTATAAGATTTCCCCCATATAACTTTCGACATATATGGTATATTAGGAAAAGACATACAAAGCTGTTTTAAAATAAATTTTAAATAAAATTTTGATTTTCCTTTTGTGCCAACAATTGCACCATATTTTTCCAAACTCTTATATACTGCATAATTTTGCAATCTATTTCCCATATTTTCATAATCGGAAATTGTAACAATCAGACATTCACTATTCATAAACAATTATTCCTATCCCATAATATAATCTAAAACCGTTTTGACTTTCTTCTTAAATGATATATCTTTATTTTTCATAATAAGATTAAAAAAATACTTTCTATAATCCATCAGTACTTTCTTTTCACTATTTGGAATTTGTTTTCCAATAACTAAGGTTGCAAAATAGCCATCTAATATAACACCTTTATATGCAATCTTATTCTTAGCTCTCAAACACATTTCAATTTTCTTATAAGCCGCTAATTCACTTATCATCTTACTGTTATATGATTTCTTTAATTTTCCCATTGCACTATTGTCACTTTGTATGTATATATATAATTCTTCCGGACAATATACAACTGAACGCTTACAATTATCTAAATATTGCACAAGAAATAGCCTATCTTCATTATACGCTATATTTTCATCAAAATATATATTATTTTTTTTAATTACATCAGCTCTATACAATTTTCCCCAAACATATCCCTGATATTCTAGATTTCCAACTGAGAATAATTCTTCACAATATTTGCTTGCACTATATTTGATAAACTGTATTTTATCCATATCAATTTGTTTACTATTATAAATATCAGTGTCTAATATCTTTTTATAACCGCAAACTGCAAGGTCATTATCACCTACTTCAGAAATTAAACAATTTAAATAATTTCTATCTAAACAATCATCACCATCAACAAATGTAATAAATTCACCCTTAGCAAGACCTATTCCACGATTTCTTGCACTTGAAACACCTTTATTGTCCTGTCTGACATAAATAAAACGATTATCCTTTTTTACAATCGTTTGGCATACTTCACCACTATTGTCTGTCGAACCATCATCAACTAAAATAACTTCATAATCGGTATATGACTGTTCTAATATTGATTTTATACAATTACTTACTACAGCTCCCACATTATATAACGGTATTATTATTGAAATCATTTTATCTTGCCTCGCTATTTATATTTACATATCTCAACTTATTCGTATTTTACGTTTATAATTATGATTTGATGGTCAAAACCACCCCGTAAAAAGGGGATTGTACCTTGAAAATTTCACATAAACTAAAAAACGACTGCGGACAGATGAAAATCCATCTGTAATGCTATATTTGGGCTTATATACAG
>Ga0256404_1008924_pt1 | contig 14698 bp, 12 predicted proteins | sample RumenRJG_01DNA_FD_185990 | JGI IMG/M metagenome (GOLD analysis project Ga0256404, IMG submission 185990) | Bovine rumen microbial communities from Lethbridge, Alberta, Canada - RJG_01 | ecosystem: Host-associated > Mammals > Digestive system > Stomach > Rumen | place: Canada: Alberta | collected...
ATGGTTCAGTCCAGAGTTTCTCCAATTCGTTCCTTATGTCTGCATCTTGCTCTTTCATAGACACAAAGATACAAAAAACAATTCAAACAACCAAACAAAAACGGCATTTATTTTATTGAAAAACAATTATTTATCCGAGTTTTTCTAAGCATAAATGAGAGTGTCACGGAGCCCATTAAAATCGTCTTTATAACCGCCGATGATCAACAGATTCTCTACATAACAGAGGGGATCTGAGTAGTTACAAAAATTTCTCATGCGCATGAAAATAAATTCTCATGCGGGTGAAAATTCCCGCGGGAGGAGAAGAAATTCTACTCGCAGATAAAAAAATTTATCTCGTAGTAGACGATCATTCTACTCGTAGATAAAATAATTTATCTCGCAGTAGAATTTTCCCCGCTCGCAGAGGCTGATTTTTACGTACTTACGCAGGCTTCTGGAATGCCTTCCGGTCGTCAGCAGCAGGCCCGCGGCACTACCTCTGAGCGCGTAAACGATGAATATTCCCATTCCACGGAATACTCATTTCCCCACACTCCATAAACCCTTCCACACAGCCTCAAAATTACATTTGAGACGAGAAAAACTACATTTGAGATGTTTTAAAACGTCTCAAATGTAATTTCGCTCCGCTAATGGGCACTGATTGTCACGTACTTATACAGGCTTATGGAATGCCTTCTTGTAGTCAACAGCAGGCCCGTCTCACTACCTTTGGGCGCGTAAACGATGAATATTCCATTCTCCGGAATACTCATTTCCGCACACTCCGTAAACCCTCCCGCACAACTGAAAAACTACAAGGCACTTGAGAGAAACTACATTTGAGATAGTTTTCCTCATCTCAAATGTAGTTTTACCCCTCTGCGGAACGCTATTTTATAATTATCCGCATCTATAAATGGATCATAGAAGGGGCACTATTTTTACCGGACAGTAATTATTTCTGGTATGCGCTCTTGCTGCGCCGGGCCGCCAGCATTCCGCATGCGGCCGAGATACTTTTTCCTCTCGACCTTCTCATCGTCGCCCTGATGCCATTTCTCTCTAATTCCTGACAGAAAGCCATTGCCTCCTCCTGCGTGGGACTCTGAAATAAACAGCCATGATAAGAATGAAATGGGATGACATTCATCCTGCAGTCCAGTCCTTTGAGCAGATGCTTCAAGGCCGAGATATGCTTCGGCGTATCATTCTTCCCTTTTAGCAGCACGTATTCGAAGGAGAGCTTCCTCTGATGGCTTGTTTCCCTTTCCGTTACGCCATATGTGTCGCGAAACTCCTCACAGGTTTTCAGAAAAGCGACAACGTCATTTATCGGGAACGCGCGCTCGGCAGGCATGATCTCCATTCTCTCCTCATGGAAAGGAGAATGGAGGCTGATGGCAATATTCATCTCGCTCTCGGCGACCAGTCTCTTCAGCTTTGGCAAGACGCCGCACGTGGAGAGGGTGATTCGCCTCGGACTGAATCCGAAACCATCCTTGCCGGTCAATATCTCATAGACGCGCATGACATTGTCATAATTGTCCAAAGGCTCGCCCTGCCCCATCAGCACGATATTCGTGAGTTTATCCCGCTCTGGCAGACTGTACAGCTGGTTGAGGATCTCGGCGGCAGAAAGCTGGGACTTGAATCCGCCTCTCCCCGTCAGGCAGAACGCGCAGTGCATCTTGCATCCCACCTGCGAAGAGATGCATACGGCTGCGCGCTTTCCCTCCGGCAGGAAAACCGTCTCCACAAAACCGCCGTTCCTGGCCGGGAACAGATACTTGCGGGTGCCGTCTTTATCCTCCGCCACATCTACCGGCTCGCAGCAGCCCACATCATATTTCTGCGATAGTCTCTCACGGGAGATTTTGCTCAGGTCTGTCATCTCAGATATCGACGTGACATGCTTGTTATACAGCCAGCCGTTGATCTGCTTTGAGGCATATCCGGGCATCCCGCAGTCCTCCGCCACGAGCCTCAGTTCCTCCAAAGTCTTCCCGAGCAAAATATCCTTGCCTGTAGTCTCTGTCTCCATTGTTCCTCTGTATTGTATGTTGTTGAAATCAGATGTTGTCCCGATAGTAAAATCAAAAAAGAGGATACCTAAATCTCAGGTACCCTCTATTTCCCTTACGTTTGAGGTGCCAAGCAGATTCGAACTGCTGTACACGGTTTTGCAGACCGTTACCTAGCCACTCGGTCATGACACCATTAAGTTTGACGTTGCAAAAGTAATGAATATTACTAAAACCACCAAGAGTCGCACTTAAATTTTTCACAAATGGGCGAAAACTCTATCGCGATAAGGTTATGCGGAACTTCCGGCTGTCGGTGGATATGTACGTTAGACGGGAGTACGCGCCAAGCAGTTCGGAGAGCTTTCCGGACAGGAGCCCTTTGATAAACGGCGTAACAGCGAGGCTCTTGCAGTCTACATATATATTACAAAGCGCACCGCGCTCTGTCCGCATATCTACAGCGCCGCCCCTGAATCCCGGCACAAATGTCTGTGCAGAGTCGGGCCGGGGAATATATTCCGTTATTAATTTGCCCGCAGGCGAAAAGCCGAAACTAAAAGTAGCCTTGGAAGTACGGAGCGTATAAAGCCCGTCATTCTCCTTCACAAGCGAAGCCTTCTTATTGTGATTTACGTCTCTCATCCATTGCGGGACGTCATTGATAAAGGATTTGTCCGGCGCCTCAGCCTCTATGCTTACAGGAATCGCCCCGTTTTCAGGAACGCCCTTGAATAAAATGCACGCATCTCCATTTATCGAGCCGATTATCTTGTTGACATTTATATCCATATTGAGAGCGGCAAGAACAGGCTTGTAAGCCCTATCCTGCTCCATGCTGCCTATCAGTTTCTTCCCGTTCAGCCCCGCATGCATCACGGCAACAGCGCCCGCGGGCTCGTTCATCTTCTGCACGCCGGTCTTAAGCGGCAGAAAGCAACCCTGCCCATTCCAGTCTGCTCCGTCCTGTGAGAATAATTCGCTATTACAAACGACAGAGTTTTCCTTAATAGAAATATCAGAACGCACGATGGTACTGTCCGACACAGCCGATGCGGAAGCCTGCATGGCAATTAAAGATTTGAACACAGAAGGGAGAGTGCTGGCGCGGGAAACCATGCTAATAGGCGAGCGATTATCAAGCATCGGGAACAGTTCGCCATCGCTTACTTTCCCGTCGCTTCGGAACATAGCCGCTATCGTGCGCCTGATAAAGGCTCGCTCTGTCTGGACTACCGGCCCCAGGACGATCAGCGCATCATCGTCCCAGGCTACGCACCAGTTATTTCCCCACATGGCAAAGCTGATGTCGTCTTCGTGGTCTACAGAATGAAAATCGTGACCGCCGGCAACGCTCTTATCTATAACAGACGCATCGCTTACAGGCATGACCATTCCGTAATAACCTGCGGGAGTAATAAATGCATACAAGTCCTTGCTCAGGTCAATGCCCTTGGAAAAGGGGAACAGCCCAGAGGCTCCAGAGCGCAATGTGGGGGCATCCTCGTGCATTTTAGACGGAGAGATCCGCGCAATGGCAGGAGATTTCTCCGGGATGACGTCATAATAATTTCTGCCACAAGAGGCAAAGCATAATACTGCGAGCAAAGCGCCCGCTAAAAGATGTGCCTTCATCCTATCTTTCCTGAATTTTTGAGATTCATGATTATCACAGAATACAGTCCGGCGGTCTCTGTCCTGAGGCGGCTCTCGCCAAGACTTACGGGAATAAAACCGGCGTTAATGGCCGCCGCCACCTCATCTACTGTAAAGTCGCCCTCCGGTCCTATCAGGACGGTCTTGCTTCCCTCGCCCATGGCTTCAGAGATATACCTTTCCCTGACTTTGAACACATCGTTATCGCCAAGACAATGAGCAATAAACTTTTCCTCTTCAGATGAAACGGACTTTATAAAGCTATCAAAGGAGACAAGGTCATTCATTATCACCTTACGCGCCTTGTGGCTCTGCTTCATAGCCGACACAACTATGCGGTTCAGGCGTTCCATATTTAGCTTATGCCGGAGACCACATTTGCAGTCTACGAAGGAAATCTCGTCCACGCCGACCTCGACACACTTCTCTACCATCCACTCTATGCGGTCTATATTCTTTGTCGGAGCTATAGCCAAATGCAGGAGACCATGCCATGAAGGGCGGACATCTTCTCCGGAAATAATCTTATAGCAGCAACCATTGCGGCTGACGTCCGTTACGACGGCCTCATAGATATGGTCACACCCGTCGGTTATAAATATCTTGTCACCGGGATGCAGGCGAAGCACTTTAACGGCATGCCGCGCTTCCTCTTCAGGCAGCTCTGTCCTGCTGCTTGCCTCTGGCACATAAAAATAATGTTCCTCTTTCATTTACTGTGCAAAGTTAGGCAATAATATTAATATGCCGTTACACATTAAAAAAGGAGTGATGGCCTTGCGGTCGTCACTCCCATAAATAAGTCTGATAATAGTCGTGTCGTCAATTATTGCCGGCTAGGCGCATCTGCTCCAGAAGCTGGCGCTGCCTGTCGTTCAGTGCGGCCGGCATGGTGACATTGTAAGTAATAATAAGGTCTCCGAATGTACCATCGCCTCTACCGTAGCCTTTGCCTTTGAGCCGAACCTTGGCGCCTTGTTGTGTATTTGGTTTCACTTTGAGCCTCAGTTTGCTGTTCTGAGTCTGCAATATTATCTCGCCACCCAACAGAGCCGTATACATATCTATATTTACAGTGGCGTGCATGTCCGCATTCTCTTCTGCGTTAAAGCCAGAAGTAAAGGCGCTGAACCCTCTCCTGTTTCTCGAAGAGCGCCGCCGGCCGCCTCCGAAAAGCTGCTCAAAGAAGTCAGAGAAACCGCCGCCTCCGCCAAACTGGCTAAAGTCAAAGCCCTCGAAGCCCGTACCTCCGGCATCGCCGAAGCCACTCCCTCCTCCGGCGCCGGCAAAAGCATCTGCTTCCTGCCAGTGCTCGCCGTACTGGTCATATTTCTTCCTCTTCTCCGGATCACTCAGTACTTTGTAAGCCTCATTCAATGCCTGAAACTTAGCCTTCGCCTTGGGGTCATCCGGATGTAAGTCGGGATGAAACTGCTTTGTACGGCGCAGATAAGCAGCTCTGATATCGCTTTGAGGTGTATCCTTGGGGATACCCATTATTTTATAATAATCTATGAATGCCATTTCTAAATCCTCCTTTTCCGCATTTGCTGCAAAAAAAATGCCATGGTACTACGCTTTCTCATGCTCTTTCGCTACTGCCAGAGCCTTCTCCAATTCTATGATTTTATCACGTAGCACGGCGGCTTTCTCAAACTCCATACGATGTGCAGCATCGGTCATCTCTTTGCGTGATTTCGCTATGGCGGCTTTTATTTCGGCCGAAGATTTATATTTTGCCACATCCTCAGCAGTTTTCACAAAATCAGCGGCTATGCTGTGACGATCATTGTGATACTCGGAGCTTGCTGCCAGCCCGCCTGTACCCAAAGCCTTCTTGATTTGTTTCGGTACTATATTATGCTCCGCATTATATGCCTGCTGTATGCGCCTGTGACGAGCGGTCTCATCAATGACATTTTGCATACTCTCTGTAATTTTGTCAGCATACATTATCACCGTACCGTTCAGGTTTCTTGCAGCGCGTCCGGCGGTCTGCATCAGAGAGCGCGTGCTTCTGAGGAACCCTTCCTTATCCGCATCAAGCACAGCCACCAGTGAAACCTCCGGCAGGTCGAGACCCTCACGAAGCAGGTTTACGCCTACCACCACGTCGTACTCCCCTACTCTCAGACTCTCCATTATCTTTATGCGCTCTATGGTATCCACATCGCTGTGTATGTAGCTCGCCTTAATGCCTATATTAAGCATATAGTCCGTCAGTTCCTCCGCCATCTTCTTGGTCAGAGTCGTGACCAGCACCCTCTCGTTTCTCTTAATTCTGACCCTGATTTCTTCTACGAGATCGTCCACCTCATTTTTCTCAGGGTGAATCTCAATCACCGGATCAAGAAGGCCCGTCGGTCGAATCAATTGCTCTACCACAACGCCCTCCGACTGCTTCAGTTCATAGTCGGCAGGAGTGGCGCTCACATAAATAGTCTGATTTAGGAGCTGCTCAAACTCGTCAAACTTCAGGGGTCTGTTGTCCAGAGCTGCAGGCAAACGGAATCCATAGTCTATGAGGGAAATCTTGCGTGAGCGGTCGCCTCCATACATCGCATTAATCTGCGGGACGCTGACATGACTCTCATCGATTACCATAAGAAAATCTTTTGGGAAAAAGTCGAGGAGGCAATACGGCCTTGTGCCGGGAGCACGCCCGTCAAAGTAGCGGGAATAGTTTTCTATACCGCTGCAATGCCCTGTCTCCTTAATCATTTCCATGTCATAATTTACTCTCTCATTGAGGCGCTTGGCTTCGACAAACTTTCCCTCAGCATTAAACTTGGTGACCTGATTGGCGAGATCCGCCTTGATTGTCGCTATCACGCCGTCGAGAGATGAAGCGCCCGTGACATACAAATTGGCCGGATAGATGTTATAATCGTCGAAGGAGGAAATAAGGTGTCCGTTATCCGCTTCGCGCTCTTCGATATCCGTCAGTTCCTCTCCCCAGAACGAAAGCCTTACCAGATCGTCTGTATAAGGAGGGAAAATATCGATCGTCTCTCCTTTGATGCGAAACTGACCATGCTCGGGCGCGAAATCATTCCTTACGTACAGGTTGTCTATTAGCTTCTTAAGCAATACTTCCCTGTCTATTTTCTCGCCAGCCTTCAGTTTTATCACGCTGTCATAAAATGCAGCAGGATTGCCCATACCATAAATACAGGATACCGAAGACACTACTATCACATCCTTACGACCGGAAAGGAGAGAGGACAAGGTGTGCAGACGCAATTTGTCTATCTCCTCGTTTATGGCCAGGTCCTTTTCTATATATGTATCCGTCGACGCAATATAAGCCTCGGGCTGATAGTAATCGTAATAAGACACGTAATACTCTACACAATTGTCCGGGAAAAAGCGTTTAAACTCGCCATATAGCTGTGCAGCAAGCGTCTTGTTGTGACTTAAGACGAGTGTGGGCTTTCCGACATTGGCTATCACGTTAGCCACTGTAAAAGTCTTGCCTGAGCCTGTCACACCGAGCAACACCTGCCCCTTGCAACCTTGCTTTATGCCATCTGTAAGTTGTTTTATAGCCTGAGGCTGATCGCCTGTCGGCTTAAACGCTGATTGAAGATTGAAGTTATGCATATTAGGAGCAAATTTAATAATTTCGCAGGGAAATCCTCAAAAAATATGCCTTACCGCTTGGAGGTAAGAAGATTTTTTGTACTTTTGCAATGCGTTTCCAATAGGGACTCTTTATGGTGGATGTAGTTCAGTTGGTTAGAGCGTCAGATTGTGGTTCTGAATGTCGTGGGTTCGAGTCCCACTATCCACCCTACATTAACCCTGCAGCTTTCTTAGTTGCAGGGTTAATTGTTTCAGAACCCGCACCCCTCATTTACTTTCAACCACTGAGATACAATTATCCTAATGTAATTTATGATGCTGCGACATGAGGCTTAACTTTGTAGTCGAGGCTCCTCGACACGTTCCTAAGCAGCCCAAACAGTTCGTCCTCGCCGCCCCATTTACCTTACTCAGCAGACGAAGGGTGGGAAGTTTTCTCCATTTAAACGCCACAAAATTAGATGCGCATGAGAATAAATCCTCGTGGGTCGAAAATAAATTCGGATGCAACCGGAAATAATCCTCGTCGGAGAAGAAAAAATTCTACTCGCAGATAAAAAAATTTATCTCGTAGTAGACGACCATTCTACTCGTAGATAAAATAATTTATCTCGCAGTAGAATTTGCCCCCTCTCGCAGTGACGATTTTGCTTCTAAACATCGTCTCATTCCTGCCCCGATAAAATAGCTTTGCCACACGTGAGATGTGCACTTTTCGCCAGTTTGATAAGAGCCTTTCAAACATCTGAAAAAACTTCCCGCATGTTACAGCTCTCACAAAGCACATAAGAAAAAACACAAGGCACATAAGAAAAACTATCTCAAATGTAGTTACGCCCCTCTCAAAGCGGTAATGTTTAAGTAGTTGGAAAAAGACAAAAACCGACTATACGTCGTCAGCTATCGACACTCGGAAAAAAATAAAAAGCGAATGAAGAATGGGTATCCGCTTATGTGTATTACCACTTGCCGACATGGGAAAAATATAAGGGCCACTATTATCTGATGAAGAGAGGCTGTAATTCCTTCTCAGACACTTAAGCATTTTGCCAGGCTTACGCCACGTCATATTCACAGATATAAATCCACTCTTCCCTCCTCAGATGAATACCTCTGCATACATTATAATATAATAGGTCATTGAACTTATGAGAAGCCAGAGATTGCCGTAGCCTTGATGGAAGGAAATGTAACAATCGCACCCCTGCGCAAATCCATATATTATAACGGATATCATATGACATTAAAATCATATTGAATTCTCTCTGCAATAATTAATACATACATACGTTTATATATGAAAATGAGGCACGACATTAAGGCCTTAACACAGATAGAGCAGATGAATATCTATAATATAAATGTTACCCACAACGGCGCAGGCGCAGTAGCTCCAGCGTACAAGAATATCCTTCTCAGGACACATAAGGACGCGGAATGCAGGATGTCCGACGCAGGAAGCATTTGCAGATACAGTAACCGGAGGGCTGGAATAACAAAAATAGTATCCACACATAAGCAGCCGGACACAACAACCGGCCATGTAAAAACACTGCTTAAGCACCCCGCTAATCTATGATCCGCACTATTTATTCGAAAGTAAATTCGCAGAAATATAATAAACGTATAAAATCGCCGTTATCATAGCAAACAACCTTAAAAGATGAAACAAAGTCTAATGTACCGCATCCCGCCATATATCAATTGGGAAGAAAACGTAGGAGAAAGGCGATTTGTTACAGATGGAATGAGCGAGCTGGAACGCGTAGTGAAACGTTTCTTCGATTTCGTCGTCTCTGGCATAGCTCTCGTCGTATTCTCCCCCTTGTTCGTAATATGCTACATTCTGGTACGAAAAGAAGACGGCGGACCGGCCATATTCAAGCAGGAACGCATAGGCAGATTCGGGCGACCGTTTACCATCTACAAGTTCAGAAGCATGCGCATGGATGCAGAGAAGAACGGCCCGCAGCTCTACGGCCACGACAAAGACACGAGAATGACGCACTACGGCAAGATATTGCGCGATCATCATCTCGACGAACTGCCGCAGCTGTGGAACGTGTTCAAGGGAGACATGACTTTCGTAGGGCCAAGGCCGGAGCGCAAATTCTATATCGACAAGATTATGAAGTATGACCCGCGCTATGTATATCTCTATCAGACACGTCCGGGAGTCACAAGCTACGCCACGCTTTATAACGGCTACACCGACACAATGGAGAAGATGCTGCGCCGTCTGGACCTAGACCTCTATTATCTGGAGCACAGATCCTGGTGGTTCGATTGCAAGATACTGCTCAAGACGTTTATAAACATCGTATTTGGGAAGATATTTTAGTTCTCCGGCATACCTTAATCACCAGAATCTCTCCATGAAATTCAAGCATCCCATCGCAATCAGTGACATTTAACGGAATTTATGCATTCCCCACTGTACAAAACGAGACAAAAGAGACAAAAAGATTGCGTTTTTGAAAGGAGACAAAGCTATTGGCGAAAATAAAAGGAGAAAAGGTTTCCCGCGTTTGAAGTAAAATCAGTAAATTTGTAACAATAGGAAACCAACATACAGAGTCTAACAAAAAATAGAGTAATGAAAAAGTATAATTTTAATGCGGGGCCGTCCATTCTTCCTCCCGTAGTAATAAAACAAACCGCAGAAGCATGCCTTGATTTCGATGGGATAGGACTTTCCCTGATGGAGATCAGTCACAGAAGCGCCGAGTTTAAGCCCGTGATGGAAAAGGCAGAGGCTCTGATGAAGGAGCTGCTTGAGATCCCCGAAGGTTATCATGTATTGTTCCTCGGTGGCGGCGCAAGCACGCAATTTTATACTATTCCCTACAACCTGCTTGAGCACAAGGCCGCTTACCTCAACACCGGCACATGGGCAAAGAAGGCCATGAAGGAGGCCAAGCTTTTCGGAGAAGTAGTAGAGGTAGCATCCTCCGCTGCTGACGGCTATACTTATATTCCGAAAGATTATAAAGTGCCCGCAGACGCCGATTATTTCCACATCACAAGCAACAACACCATCTTCGGCACGGAGATGCGCTATGACCCCGACAGCCCCGTTGACATCGTGGCCGACATGTCGAGCGATATCCTCTCCCGCCCCGTGGACGTATCAAAATATTCCATCATCTATGGTGGCGCACAGAAGAACCTGTCTATGGCCGGCGTAACTTTCGTCATCGTCAAGGACTCTGCTCTGGGTCACGTCAGCCGTCAGATCCCGACAATGGTGGACTATCGTACGCACATCGACAAGGGCTCCATGTTCAACACGCCTCCCGTTGTGCCGGTATACACGGCAATGAAGACGCTGGAATGGATAAAGGGCGAAGGCGGTGTCAAAGAGATGGAACGCCGCGCCAAGGAAAGAGCTACCCTGCTATATGACGCCATCGACTCATCGCGTATCTTCCGCGGCACAGTAAAGGCCGAAGACCGCTCTTACATGAATGTCTGCTTCGTAATGCAGGAAGGTTATGAAGAGCTGGAGAAGCCGTTCCTCGAGTTTGCCACATCGCGTGGCATGGTGGGCGTCAAGGGCCACCGCTCCGTAGGCGGTTTCCGCGCATCCCTATATAATGCACAGCCTCTTGAGGGCGTCAAAGCATTAATAGAAACGATGCAGGACTTCGAGAAAGCACATTAATCAATAACACAAAATAGTCGCTCCCCAATTCCTCTTATGAGGAGTTACGGGAGCGATATTAATTAGAAAATACTCACATCATGAAAATACTTATTGCAACACAGAAACCCTTTGCTCCCGAAGCTGTAAACGGGATAAAGGCTATCGCCGATGAGGCCGGTTATCAGACAGAAGTACTGGAGAAGTATCCCGACGAGGCTGCGCTCTGCGCTGCCGTAAAAGACGCTGACGCGCTCATAGTACGCAGCGACAAGGTCACAGCCACTGTGCTGGACGCAGCTCCCAAACTGAAAATAGTAGTACGTGCCGGAGCCGGATACGATAACGTAGATCTCTCTGCTGCCACCAGTCACTCCGTTGTAGTAATGAACACGCCCGGACAGAACTCCAATGCAGTGGCCGAACTCGTAATGGGGCTCCTCGTATACACAGTACGCGGATTCTTCAACGGCAAGACAGGTACGGAACTCAGAGGCAAGAAGCTCGGACTGCTGGCCTTCGGAAATGTAGGCCGCAATGTAGCGCGCATCGCCAAGGGCTTTGATATGGATGTGCACGCATACGACGCTTACTGCCCCGCCGACGCGATCGAGAAGAGCGGCGTCAAGGCTGCACCCTCTGCCGACAGCTTGTTTGAGAACTGCGACATCGTATCGCTCCACATCCCCGCCACGCCTGAGACGAAGGGCTCTATCGGCTACGACAAGGTGATGAAGCTCCCCAAGAACGGTATTCTGCTCAACACAGCCCGCGCCGAGGTAATCGACGAGGACGGGCTTATCAAGGCCATGACAGAGCGCCCCGACATTCGCTATATCGCCGACATCGCACCTGCAAAAGCTGCTGAATTCGCCGAGAAATTCCCCGGCAGATACTTCGCTACGCCCAAGAAAATGGGTGCGCAGACCAAGGAGGCTAACATCAACGCCGGACTGGCTGCTGCACGTCAGATAGTGGGCTACCTGAAAGACGGTATCACCAAATTCCAGGTGAACAAATAGACGGATTTTACCGGCCCGGACACCGCGCCCCGCACCCTGCTCTGTAGACGGGCTTAAGCGGGCGTGGTCCGAGAACCTATAGTGACACAACATACTGACATGGTAAAAGTAAAGCCTTTCAAAGCGCTCCGGCCGCCCAAGGACCTGGTAGAAAAAGTAGAAAGCCGTCCTTATGATGTTCTGTCGTCCGAGGAGGCCCGCGTGGAAGCTGCGGGGAATCCGATGTCCCTTCTGCACATTATCAAACCGGAGATCAATTTCCCTGAAGGCACATCCGAATATGACCCGAGAGTATACGAGAGCGCCGTCGAGCAGTTTAAGACATTTCAGGATAACGGCTGGCTGAAGGAAGACCCCACAGAATGCTACTATCTCTACGCTCAGTCGATGGGCGAGAAGACTCAGTACGGCATAGTCGTGGGCGCCGCAGTCAACGATTACCTCCGCGGAGCCATCAAGAAGCACGAACTTACCCGCAAGGACAAGGAAGAGGATCGCATGAAGCACATACGCGCCACGCGGGCCAATATCGAACCGGTGTTCCTCGCCTATCGCGACGACGCTCCCCTGCTCGACCTGATATCCCGTGTAGCAGCCGGCACGCCGGAGTATGATTTCATCGCTCCCATTGACGGTTTCCGCCACAGGTTCTGGGTTATCTCTTCGGCAGAGGATATAAGCTTTATCACAGAGCGTTTCGCCCAAATACCGGAGCTGTACATAGCAGACGGCCATCACCGCACGGCAGCAGCTGCGCTTGTGGGCAAAGAGCTGGCAGAGCAGAATCCGGAGAATACGGGCGCTGAAGAATACAATTACTTCATGGCCGTCTGCTTCCCCGCCTCACAGCTTACCATACTCGACTACAACCGTCTGCTGCGCGACCTGAACGGCATGAAGACCTATGAGTTTCTCGACGCGCTGACGGACGACTTTGTCGTGATAGAGAAGGACGGCGAAGAGCCCTACAAGCCCAGACGCGCCCACGAGTTCTCCCTCTATGTCTCAGGCCACTGGTACGCTCTCGAGGCCAAGGACGGCACATACGACGAGGACGACCCGATAGGCAATCTCGATGTAGATATCTCCTCACGCCTGATACTCGACAAGATATTGGGCATAAAAGATCTCCGCACATCGCAGCGGCTGGATTTCGTAGGCGGACTGCGAGGCCTAGGCGAACTGAAAAGACGCGTGGACAGCGGCGAGATGAAAGCGGCTCTGGCGTTGTACCCCGTTACCATGCAGCAGATAATGCGCATAGCGGACAGCGGAATGATTATGCCGCCCAAGGCTACCTGGTTTGAGCCGAAGCTCCGCAGCGGCTTGGTCATCCACAAGTTTTAGAGGCGCCAACGAATGGACAAAGGAGCAACTCATATATAGCTCCTCCGCTCATCAAATAATAGAAAAGGAGTACCGACTGCACAACCGCGGCCGGTACTTTTTATTTTTGCAAGTCATGATCGTCCTGACATAGGTTGCACGACATATTCCAGGGCACCTCTATTCCGCACATTAGCCGGAGACATCCTTTCGTAGGCCGGTTCCTCGATTTTGCCCATTTCGCAGTCTAATCAAAATCGTCTAAAACGGCATTAATGAAGTCCATGGCGGGCTTGGCCGGCTTAGCCCATTTTGCCACACTATCGACCCATTTGTCTCCGCAGAAAAAGGCGTCGTCCATTCTGCGCCAGCATGCATAACTCTTAAGGCGCAGGTAATCCGCCATATCTTCGTGGCCGTTAAATCCGCGCGGCAACTTCTTCAGGGCCGAAAGGCCGAAGCCCTTGGCGCCAAGATTTTCCTGATCAAGATCAAGGTCAGTGGACGTCGGGCGGCCGAAAAGGCGGAGGAAAGCCTTGTTCTCTACAGCCTGACGCCATTCCTCTTCTCTGTCAAGCATTTCTTCGCGGCAGGCATTGAGCATCTTGGTCGGGAGATAGTAGCAACCGAATGCCACAAGGCAATGCCCGGGCTGCACGTGGACATAATAACCGCCGCGCAGGCTTTTCTTCCCGTCTCTGCAGATGTATGCTCCAAAATGTCGTTTGTATGGGGACTTATCCAGTGAGAAACGAATGTCACGATAAAAACGATAGCAGCAGTCTGCGGCCTTTAGGTATTCAATTTCCGGATCGATTACGGAAAGTTTGGCTATCAACAAGTCTATCCCCTCTCTGAATTCTGTCTGGCAGCGTTCGAATTCCTCCTTGTGCTCCAGAAACCATTCGCGATTGTTATTTGCCGCTACTCCGCTCAGAAAGTTCAGTATATTCTCAATTTCCATATTAAATCGTCTGTTTGGTAAAGCAAAGATAATTCTTTTCCCGCACACGGTAAAAGTCCTACAAAATGGCCCAGCCGCTATTGTTTACCTATCATCTTATCTCTGCGGATGAATACTGTTTTCGGTACATATAATTGAGACGCAGACAATATACCGCTGGATATAAACGACAAAGACAAAGTTCCATATGTATCATCTCAATTTAAAGCGACCGGAGTAGTCTGCTGAAAGCATTAAACTAAATTCTTCTCCTATTAAATTATCGCATCACAACTGTCATGTGATCACATCGCAATTGTCATTCAATCGCATCGCAACTGTCATTCAATCGCATCGCAACTGTCATGCATTCTCATCGCAGCTGCTGTCAAGTCGTCAATTTACTTGACAAAGAAGAAATCGTTAAAATCAGCAAAGGAACCAAGGGTAGCGAAGCATATGTGAAACGTCTGGACGGTTATCAGCATCTTATCGTCATGCTGTTTGGAATCCT
>Ga0256404_1008927_pt1 | contig 14695 bp, 11 predicted proteins | sample RumenRJG_01DNA_FD_185990 | JGI IMG/M metagenome (GOLD analysis project Ga0256404, IMG submission 185990) | Bovine rumen microbial communities from Lethbridge, Alberta, Canada - RJG_01 | ecosystem: Host-associated > Mammals > Digestive system > Stomach > Rumen | place: Canada: Alberta | collected...
TGGTTATGCAGGCACTATTGCATAATGCGCATATTTCCTCTATTGACCGGCATAAATTTACAGCATTAAAATATCGTCATTTAATGTCAGAATATTATAAAAATGATAGCTATCCATATTAGACTGTCAAGAAGAAATGTATAAAATACCGATAAGGCAGCAATAACTGTGAGAGATGAATTATGTCAACAACTATCGACTCTTCTTATAATTCACTTCTGGCACATATAGGTGAAGCACTTGAGTATGGGAGGAAGAAAGCAGTCTCACGCATAAATGAGTCGATCGTTGAGACATACTGGACAATAGGAAAGTATATCGTCGATTTTGAGCAGGCAGGAAACGAAAAGGCAGAGTACGGTTCTGAGACACTTAAAAGGCTTTCAAAAGACCTGATAATCCGCTATGGAAACGGGTTTGGACTCAGCAATGTATACAGGATGCGCCAGCTTTATACTGCTTTCCCAATTTTTGCGACAGTGTCGCAAAAATTAAGCTGGAGCCACTATGTTGAGCTGCTGAAAATAGCTGATCCGCTTGAAAGATCGTTTTATCTCAAGGAATGTGAACAGGAAAACTGGGGTGTACGCGAACTCCGGAGACAGATGCAGAGCATGCTGTTTCAAAGACTTGCCCTAAGCAAAAACAAAAATGAAGTACTTAGACTGTCTGAACAAGGTCAGGTTATAGAAAAGCCAGAAGACATTATAAAGGATCCGTATATTTTTGAATTTACGGGTCTTCCTCAATTGCCAGTCTACAAGGAAGGTGATCTTGAGGACGCTCTGATAGACAACATCAGTACATTCCTTCTGGAACTAGGCAAGGGGTTCGCCTTTATCGGAAGGCAGCAGCGAATAAATATCGGCGGAAGGATATTTAAGGTTGACCTTGTGTTTTACCATAGAATACTGAAATGTTTTGTTCTGATAGATCTGAAGCGCGGAGAAGTGCAGCACGAGGATATCGGCCAGATGAACCTGTATCTCAATTACTACCGAGAGGAAATGAACACCGAGGGCGATACTGAACCTATCGGCATTGTGCTTGGCGCATACGAGGACAAACTTATGGTTAAATACGCAACACAGAACATTTCCAATCAGCTGTTTGTAAGCAGATATCAGCTCTATTTCCCGGACAGGGAGCAACTTGAGAACGAAATTTGCAGATTTCTGGATAACAAACGGAAGACTGACAACTGAAAAGAACCTGCCTCATGCACAGACAAAAACAGACAAAATTAGGCGGCTAACTGCGAGGCTGTGGTCAGGACATCAGGAGCGCAGCAGTGTGAACCCACCAATTGATGGTTATGGCTCACTGAGCAGATGCGTCATGTTTCACAGTCACCGAAATCACCATTCTGTCTGTTTTGAAGGAATATATGGATTTTACAGACAGTTTCTTCAAAACATGAAATATCCGCACCAGAATTACTGAGCCAGATATACTGTGAGCAGTTTTTTCCCGAGACCATGAGTACACGATATCCACTGTTTTGCAGGCATTTTAGATTTTTGCGACAGTGTCGCAAAAATTGGCAGGAGCTGCTCTTCGCTGCTTGAAAACAGTAGAACGAATGGATACTTGGATGATTATGGGAAACTGCCTGATGATGACATTCCCCAAAAAGCCGGTTTTGCTGCCGCACTTTGTGCATTGTAGTCGGCCTGTTACAGTAACGGCCCGATATACGAAATCGAGGTGTGGGATGAAAGCCAGTAGGCGCAGCAGCCATCAGAATGATGAGCTAGACATGACCTGCCTGACTGCGTGCTCTAAGACATTTGCAGGAAGTTTCGTTCTGATCCGGATGGTGCCGGACACCTTTGCGCATCAGGCCATTTATCCTAAGTTCTGACAAAAAATAGCACTACATCCCCCGGTCAGGCAATCTGCAGGCTCTTTCTGACTGAGCTAACCGAAAGTGTCTGCGGCAGTTTGTAGCCGTAATTCTTGAAGATCTCCTTGACCTGTTTGTTAGGGTGATCAATGCTGATGTTTTCACCACCTGTCCTGCAAATCAGTGACTGAAGTTTCCCTATGACGGCCGATTCAGAGACCTCTTTGTTTTCACACGTCTTTCTCTGCATGAGTATAGCGATCAGACCGATCATGTCCTGCAGGATCTTGCCTTTGACTGTCAAGGGTGACCACTTGCGCAACGGCAGCAGCCCCATGCGCTTTAGGTCCTTGAACATAGACTCGATAGACATTCTTTCGAAGTAACGGTCGAGCATATCATCAGGCTTGCAGCTGTCACTGGAGAGCAGCACAAAATAGCCGCGTCTTACGGTTTCCCAGTCCTGTTCTGACGGCTTCTCGGCAGCGAACGCTGCAGCGCCTTCTTCGGTTGACTGCCACTCGGAGAACAGCTTTCCGGCGTTCGTGTCGTCAATGTAAACGTATGCATGCAAACCGCAGTCGAACAGCTTTATGTTCCTTGTAATCGCGTGGTAGTAATGTCCATCCCTGACAAAGGCATGGCGCCCGCGGCTAAGCTCATCTTTGTTTTTTGACCAGAGCTCGCGGAAAGGGAAGCCTCTCTTCGCAGGCATCCTGGCTATGAGGTGCTTCCCTTCATAGCCGCAAAACGCCTTCACCACGTCAGAGCACACATAGCCTGCGTCAAGCACCGCAGAGTTCACAACAACGCCAAGAGTGTCATAGAGGTCATCTGCGATATCAGAGAGCGTGCTGAGGTCAAGCACGTTGCCTGGTATAACCGAGTACCAGACAGGGAGACCTGTTACATAGTCCTGTACAACAGCAAGCCGTGTCTGCACTGCGCACGAGCCAGTGCCATGACAGCAGAGTGCGTTGTACGGGTTGTTCTCTATGTCGTTTGGCAGAGGTGTCGAGTCAACGTAGCAAACATCTCCAAAACCAGGGACACTCTTTTTCATCAGCGCTACGAATCCTTTGAAAAAGCTTTCCTTGGCCAGGTCTGACCCCATAAAACTGTAGTGCGCTGTGTCACCATCAAGTGAACCTATGGCAATGTCTTTGAACAGTGTCCCTGTTACGGATCTGGCGGTAAAGTCGCCGCAGCTGATGTGCGAGCCATCACGCAGAGTACCCCACAGGGTGTGGCATAGCAGCCTCTCGTAGCCCTGCAGGCTTCCCTGGGCTGTCTTTTTCAGAAGCGGCAGCAGGCCTGAGGCCTTAAGCCCTTCAATGCGCCACCAGACATCTCCGAACACAGCGTGGGTCTCTGGAATGCGCAGCAACTCATGCTTGCCGGCGTAGGATTTCACCCTGTTGTCCTCAGGGTCAGCATCCGAGAACTCGTCCTTGTCAGCATCGTACTCTGTAAGCCCACGCGTTGGTGACAGGAAGATCCCGCTTCTCTTGTTCTCAGCCAGCCAGACAACCCTTCCAAGAACCTCGCGCCTTGACTGTCTCGAGTGCTGTTTCTGTCCTTTCACGTAGACAGCGTCTATAAGTCCGGCACTGCCGCGCACAATCCTGCCTTGCTCGTCCTTTTTGAGATTCTGAACCCTGATAAATGGCATTTCAGTACCTCCACTGTGTCGCTCTAATGTAGTCAATTATAGTACTACATTTTTTAGCGAGGTGCTTGGATACAAAAAAGCGGAACCCCTTTGTGATAAAGGGATTCCGCCTCTTTGAGAGTTCAAATAAGGAAGTAGTGCAATTTTTTGTCAGAACTTAGGTTTATGAAGAAGGACATCAGGCCTCATGGAAATATGGTGTCTGATGCCCTTTCGTTATGACCGGGATTTTCCCTCTTCAGACGCACTGCCCTGCTTGTCTGCATTACGCCTGCCTGAGTGCGACCTGATGCTGAGCTTCATGACGACGAAGAACGCGATGAGGAACCCGGCGCAGAGCGCAATCAGGAGGTACTGCGGTCTGGGCTTGATCATGCTCGACTTTGCGGTCTGCACAAGGATCAGCGAGAGCGCGCTGTCGGTTACGTCAGCAGGGAAAAGCGTCAGCACCTTCCCGACATCCTTCTGCTCCCCCGGATATCGGTAAGGCCGCTCCGAGAGCACATACTTTTTCCCGTCATGGAGGCAGTCACGGTAGACTGCAGTGCTCATGCCGCGCATGTCCGACGTGCACTCGCCGCCTGTCACCCTGAGGAACTGCTTCCTCACGGCATCGCCGCCGAGTCCAGTCACCATAAGGGATACAAATGCCTCGGTGTCACCTCTCCTCAGTGTGAAGAGCTCTTCCCTGACATTCTCGGACTGAGGCTCGCATTTCTGACCGGACGGGCACTTTGCCCCGTCCCGCTCGACAGAGACAATGCTCCAGCGGGATGCCTCATTCTCGTCCTGAGCCTTCCTGTCCTGGTAGCTGTCGGCCATGGACTGGAATGAAAGGAGCATGGCGAGAACGGCAAGCGCAGCGGTAAAAATCCTCATCTGACTTCCTCTTCACCGTCCGCGGCAGGTGCCGCGGCGCTTCCGGTCTCAGAAGGCGAGCCTTCCTTCGGCTCGTTCATGTAGAGCGTCAGGATCGCGGTCTCACCTGCCACCGCTTCTCCGTCAGCCTTGTTCAGCCTGCCGACGTCGAGCTCGGCCAAGTTGGAGATGACCACCGGGGTCACCGTTGAATGAGCTGCGGACTCAAGCTCCTTCAGGCTGAAGCCGATGATCGGATCGCCCTTGTGGACCTTCTGTCCGCTCTCCGCTAGCCTCTTGAATCCCTTTCCCCTCAGATCAACCGTGTCGATGCCGAAATGAACCAGCACCTCGATGTTTTTCTCCGAGCGGATGGCAAAGGCGTGATTGGTCTCGAACACCTGGACGATTGTCCCGTCAAACGGAGCGACCAGCCTGTCGCCCTCCGGCTTGATAGCGATGCCGTCACCCGCGATCTTCTCGGAGAAGACCACGTCGGGCACGTCCTCTATAGGCAGGATCTTGCCTGACACAGGAGCGTAGATCCTTATGCCGTCATCGCTCACCAGGCCGTGGAGCCGTCTGAAAAAGTCGAGAATCATAAATCACACCTCCTAATGCAGGGGAGTATCAGGCCTCGTTCCTGAGAAGGTAGGCCCTGAGCTCCTTCCAGTCAGGATCCATCTCGTCAGAGAGGAGCGGCAGGCCGGCCCTCGAGGCCAGGGCCTCAGGGAGGTCAATGTCAGTGCCGAGGATCTCGTCAACGACGCTCTTGAACTTCGCGGGAGCTGCAGTCTCGAGGAAAATTCCCTGATCGCCCTTCTCGAGGAAGTCCTGGAGAACGCTCCAGGCGATGGCGCCGTGCGGCTCGCTTACATACTTCGTGTCAGCGAGGATCTTCCTCATGGCAGCCTTCGTCTCTTCATCAGTCCTCATGCCGCTTGCAAGATCGCCGAGATCCCAGCCCTTCACCTTGAAGAGCTCCTCGACGCGCGGCCAGTTGTTCGGGCGGCTGACATCCATCGCATTGGAGAGGGTCGGAACGGTCTCATGCGGATCCCAGACGCGGGTCTTAAGATAGCGGGGAACAGTGTCATTGACATTGGTGGAGATGACAAAGCGCTTTACACGGAGGCCGAGAGCCTTGGCGATAAGGCCGGCGGTGACGTCGCCGAAGTTGCCGCTCGGAACCGAGAAGACTACCGACTTTCTCTGCTCTGCGGGAAGCGCTGCTACGGCCTCAAAATAGTAGCAGACCTGGGCGAGCAGGCGGCTGATGTTGATGGAGTTCGCGGAGTTGAGGCCGATTCCTGTCCTGACCTCCTCGTCATCGAAAGCCTCCTTGACGAGCGCCTGGCAGTCATCGAAGGTGCCGCGCACAGCGACGGTCCTGATGTTGCCGCCGAGGGTGCAGAACAGCTTCTCCTGCAGGGGGCTGACCTTGCCCTTCGGATAGAGCACGCAGACATTGATGTTCTTGAGGCCGAAGAAGGCATGTGCGACAGCAGCGCCGGTGTCTCCGGAGGTCGCGGTCAGGATGGTGATCTTCCTGTCGCCCGCAATCTGCTCAAGGCACCTTGCCATGAAGCGTGCGCCGAAGTCCTTGAACGCGAGCGTGGGGCCGTGGAACAGCTCAAGAGAGCTTACCTGGTCTGAAATCCTTACAACAGGGGGAGCTCCGAAGGAGAACGCGGATGCCACAGCCTCCTCAAGGCCGGGCATCTCGTCGCTGCCGATGAGGTGGCGCAGGATCTTCTGGGATCTCTCCACGAAAGGAAGGGCGAGAAGGCCGTCGATGTCATCCATCGGAGTGATCTCCGACGGGAAGAAAAGCCCCTGGTGACGGCCCAGTCCCTGGCGGACAGCATGGGCAAAGGAAACCTTTTCAGAATGATCCTTGATGTTGTAAAGCTGCATGCTTGGCAAACTCCCTGAGAGTTGCCCGGACAGAGTCCAGGCGGAAAATCAAAAGCCGGAATGCCCCGCGGCATCGCCGCGGGGCACATCCCGGTCATCAAATCAGCAACCGGTTACGACGGTGCCCCTGCGGTCAATCCTGCAGATATGGCAGAACCCGTCTGAGTTCTGTATGAACTCTGACTTAAGCCATGACTCAATCTTCTTCGCGGAGTCCATGCTCTCGGTCACGGCAAAAATCGAGGGGCCGGAGCCGGAGATGCCGAATGCAAGGCCGCCCTCGGACATGGCATACTCCCTGGCCCTGTCAAATCCCGGGATGAGGCTCTTCCTGTACGGCTCGGCGATTACGTCAACAAGGCACTTCGCGGCGAGCTTCCTGTTCCCGGTGTGGGAGGCATGGATGAAGGCGCCGACGTTGGAGGCGAACCTGATGGCGGTCGAGCGCGGGTACTCCACGGGGAGGATCTTCCGCGCGGCAGCGGTGCTCACGACGATTCCGGGGTAGCAGGACACCCAGTACCACTCAGAGAAATCGGGGATCCTCTCCGAGATCTCCTCACAGTCCTCAAGCATCAGCTGTATGCCGCCGAGATAGCAGGGAGCGACGTTGTCATAATGGATGGAGCCCGAGATCTTGCCCTCCTCCTGTCCCATGAGGCGGATGATCTCGTCCTCGCTCAGGGCATGGTCATGGAAGGCGTTGAGGGCCGCAAGCGCGGAGACCACGCTGCAGGCGCTCGAGCCGAGGCCCGAGCCGACCGGGAGATCCTTCTGCAGCGTCATGCGGAGGCCCCTGGTCTTCTGCCCCTTTGCGGCAAGGGCGTCACGGTAGACCCTGAAGCAGTCAGTCACAATGTTGTCATCCGGATTCTTCGGAAGCTTCGAGACGAACCTGCCCTCCTGCACAAGGGAGAACTCAGTGTCAGAGTCCTCGATGGTGACGGTGTCGCCGAGCGGCGTGCCGTCGACCGGGGTGAGAGCCGCTCCGAGAATGTCGAATCCGACGCTTACATTGCCGATTGATGCCGGGGCATATGCCTTGACTGCCATTAGACCTCCTGTTTCCAGTTAAGGGTACGGAGAACGTCCGCGAAGACTCCCGCGGCGGTAACCTGCGTACCTGCGCCGTAGCCGCGGAGAACGAGCGGGATCGGCTGATAGTAGTTAGTGATGAAGGAAAGCGCGTTCTCGCCGTCCTTCACGCGGTAGAGAGCGTTCTTCTCGTCTACCGGCAGGATTGATACCTTGCAGTGGCCGTTCTCGTCGATCTGCCCGACATAGCGGAGGACCTTGCCCTCTGCCTTAGCCTTCTCGGCCTGCTCACGGAACCAGGCGTCAGCCTCAGGGAGCTTCTTCATGAAGTCCTCTGCGGAGCCCGATGCGTCAAATCCCGGAGGGAGGGCCGGCTGGCAGTCGACATCGTCGAGATCAAGCACGAATCCTGACTCGCGGGCGAGGATGAGGAGCTTCCTCGCTACATCCATGCCGTTGAGATCATCCCTCGGATCTGGCTCGGTGAAGCCCTTCTCCTTCGCGGTCTTCGTCGCCTCGGAGAACGAGAGGCCCTCGTCAAGCTTGCCGAAGATGTAGGAGAGCGACCCGGAGAGGATGCCCTCGAAATGGAGGAGCCGGTCTCCGGCGCGGATGAGGTTCTGCAGGTTCTCGATGACTGGAAGCCCTGCGCCGACGTTGGTCTCGTAAAGGAACTTCCTCCTCGTGAGGAGCGATGCCCTCCTGAGCGCGCGGTAGTAGTCCATCGTGCCGGTATTGGCCTTCTTGTTCGGGGTTACGACGTTGAACCCGTCAAGGAGGTACCGCTCGTAGCTACCCGCAATCTCCGGGGAGGTCGTGCAGTCGATGATGACCGGGTTGATGAGGTGGCTGTCGAGAACCATCTTCAGCACACGGTCGTAATTGAAGCCGCTTTCCGAGGCATTGAAGCCGTCGCGCCAGTTCGAATGGAGGTCGATTCCGTCAGGATCCATCACCATATGGTGGCCGGTCGCGAGGCAGACCATGCGGAGGTCGATGCCCTGGGTCGCGAGGACCTTCTGCTGCCTCGTGATCTGGTCAAGGAGGGCCCCGCCGACGCCGCCGATGCCGACGAGGATGATGTCAATGTACTGCTTGGTGCGGAAGAGGCTCTGGTGGCAGGCGCGGATGGCGCTCTTCACCTTGTCTGAGGCTACAACCGCGCTGATTGAGCGCTCGCTCGAGCCCTGGGCAATCGCCGCGACGTTGATGTTGGCCTGGGCGAGAGCCTTGAAGAACTTCGCCGAGACGCCGCGCCTCGTGCGCATGCCGTCGCCGACGACGCTGATGATGGCCATGCCGTCGCGCACGTCGAGCGGATCGAGGATCTTCTCGCGGAACTCAAGCACGAACTCGGTGTGGAGGGCCTCGACAGCCCTGTCGCGCTCGGCAGTGTGGACGCAGAAGCAGATCGAGTACTCCGAGGATGACTGGGTGATGAGCGCAACCGAAATCCCTGCCCTGGAGATGCAGCTGAAGATTCTGCCGGCCATGCCGACAACGCCCTTCATGCCGGGGCCGGATACGTTTATGAGGCTCATGCTGTCAAGATCGCTGATGCCCTTTATCGGGTAGCGGTCAGAGCCCTTCTCGGTAATGAGAGTGCCGTCTCCGTGCGGGTTGATGGTGTTCTTGATGAGGCATGGGATGTGGTACCTCGCGATGGGCGCGATGGTGCGCGGATGGAGGACCTTGGCGCCGAAGTAGCTGAGCTCCATCGCCTCGCGGTAGGACATCGACTGCAGGAGCTCGGCGTCTGAGACGAGCCTCGGGTCGCAGCTGTAGACACCGTCAACGTCGGTCCAGATCTCGCAGCGCTCGGCGCCCAGGATTGCGGCAAGGCAGGCCGCGGAGTAGTCGGAGCCGTTCCTTCCGAGAAGGACAAGCTGCCCCTCTTTGCTGCAGCCGGTGAAGCCGGCCATGAGGACGACTCCGGAGAACTTGAGGTGAAGCTCATCGATGCGCTTCCTTGACTCGCTGATGTTCACCTCCGACTCGAGGATGCCGCCTTCTGTCAGGAGGCACTTCGAGGGCTCGATGATCTCGGTCCCGATTCCGCGGGCCTTGAGGAGCTCGTTCATGATGGCAATGGAGAGGGCCTCACCGCGGCTCAGGATGACGGCCTCCACGTCATCCGGGCACTCGCGGAGGAGCGTGATGCCCTTCATGAGGCGCTCGATGGTGTCAAACTCGGTCTTCTCGCGCTCCGCGAGCACGTGATCGGCAAGGTTCGGGAACGCCTTCTTGAGGCCTGCGACAATCTCGCCGTACACGCCCCTGATTTTCTGGAGAATGTCGGAGGCGTCCTCGCCTGCGACAGTCTTCTTTACAAGGCTCACCAGGTAATTTGTTATCCCGGCAGGAGCCGAAAGCACCAGGGCGACGGGAGTCTGCCTTCGTGTGCCGGCAACGATATCAGAAACAGTGATGAACCGTTCAGCATCGGCAACCGACGTTCCGCCAAACTTCAATACTCGCATAAACACTCCGGGATTAATCTTGAAACCATGCTCTCTTGGGACGCAGTATATCCGCGTAATTTTAACACGTAGAAGGGAGAATGGGGAACGGGACAGGAAGGAGCGGCACGCCCGCGGCAGCACGTCCCGCCGGCAGAAACGGCGCGCGAGGCAGCGGTCAGGAAAGGAAAGGCCTGCCGCCGGCATCGCCGGAAGGCAGGCCGGGGGATTTCACGGAAGGCGGCAGGACAGCATTAAGGCCCCTCCGGCAAAAGCCCCTGAAAAGACAGAATCCGCGCCGCTTTCCCCAGGGCTAGGGTCCGACCTTTGCTGTCATGCCGGTCACGTATATCTCGGCGAAGTCCGCATCGTACGTTGCCTCATCGCACGAAGGGCAGCTGAACTCAATGAACGATGCCGAACCGCCGGCCTGAGGCTGCTTGTACATGATCATCATCCGGCGGTCAGGGCAGCTGAATTCGAAGGCCTCTTCCCCTTCATTGCTTATGGCGCAGCCGATCTGCCTCGCAGCCTTTTCCGCCATGGCCATGCTGCCGGCACCGCCGGATTTCACCGTATATGACTTGAAAACACTTCCCGTGGAAGGCTTTGTCCAGACATTCGAGGAATGCCCCTTCCTCAGGGTCCATCCGGCAGGAGCCTCTCCCGTTCCTGTATCCGCCGCCGCGGTGCAGGCAATTGCAAGAACGCATGCTGCGGCAGCCTGAGTAATTTTGTTCTTCATAATCAGCACCTCTCTTCTGAGCCAGAAGCCCAGCACCATGTCCAGTCCTGCCTTGATTTCCTGCATGCTCAGTCATGCGGCGCAGTCCGGACCGGTGCTGCCGAAGCACATCAGCGGCCTCTGTATTCCCGTGCGAAAGGCCGGATCAGGCACCGTCCGGAAGAATCCAGCCATCATGCCCCTGCTTCAGCTTTCCGTATGCTAATAGCCGTTGGACATTTTGTATACAACACCGAAGTGCGGCAGAAACCGTTAATGCGGAGAAAGGGATGTTCTTTGATGTCAGGATGGGGAGGGAATTCCGGGAAATACCGGCGCAGGACTGCACCGGCATACTCCGGGAAAACAGGGGAAAGTGCCGGGCTCGCCCGGCCGGGACAGGCCCCTGAGGGAGGCTATTTCGGGCGGTTCGGGTTCTGCTTGAGAGGGATTGCCTCGAAGAGATCCGGCCTTCTTTCCTTGAGGCTCTTCATCGCCTCGTTGGTGACGATGACGATGCCGCCCTTGCTCACCGGGAAGTTTGACTTGTCCCACTCGCTGTCAAAGCCGACCCTGAACCCCGGGGGCAGCACGCAGTGCTTGTCCACAATGGCGTTCCTCACCTCGCAGCGCTGGTGGAAGACTGCCTGCGGGAAGGCGACGACACCCTCAAGGGAGCACTTGGAGTGGATCCTCACCTGCGGGAAGATGACCGAGTTGTAGACATCGGATCCCGAGATTACGCAGCCTCCCGAAATGATCGAGTTCCTGACGACGCCGTACTTGCCGTCGATGTCCTGCACGAACTTTGCGGGCGGGAGCTGCAGCTGGTTCGTCCAGATCGGCCAGCGCCGGTCGTAGATGTCGAGATCAGGCATGACGGAGGCGAGGTCGAGGTTCGCCGCCCAGAACGAGTCAATCGTCCCGACGTCGCGCCAGTAGCAGTTCTGGGTCTTGGCCGCGTTCCTCACGCAGGACTTCTCGAAGGAGTGGGCGCGGGCGAGGCCGAGCTTCACCATCTTGGGTATGACGTCGCGGCCGAAGTCGCGGCTTGAGGAGGCGTCCTTCTGATCTTCCTCCAGCACCTCATAGAGGAAATCCGCATTGAAGAGGTAGATGCCCATCGAGGCCAGGCAGCGTCCGGGCTTTCCCGGGATCTCGGCAGGGTTGTTCGGCTTCTCGATAAAGTCATTTATAAGCCCCGTCTCATCGGCGCGCATGACTCCGAACTTGGTGGCCTCGTCCTTGTCAACCTCGACGCAGCCGATGGTGACCGGGCTGTTTCCGGCAAGGTGCTCCTCGAGCATGACCGAGTAGTCCATGCGGTAGATGTGGTCGCCGGAGAGGATGAGGATGTACTTCGGGTGGTACTCCCTGATGATGTCGAGGTTCTGGTAGACGGCATCGGACGTGCCGCGGTACCAGTGGACCTCGTCGAGGCGCTGCTGGGCGGGCATCATGTCGATGAACTCGTTCATCTCGTTCCTCATGAACGACCAGCCGGCCTGCAGGTGCTTGAGGAGCGAGTGGGACTTGTACTGCGTGACGACGCCGATGCGCCTGATGCCGGAGTTGACGCAGTTCGAGAGCGCGAAGTCGATGATGCGGAACTTGCCGCCGAAATAGACCGCGGGCTTCGCCCTGGTCTGGGTGAGCTCCTTGAGCCTGCTGCCGCGTCCTCCGGCGAGCACCAGTGCCATGGTATCCTGTATCGCTTCCCTGTTAATCATCGCTGCGCTCCGTCATCAGTCTTCCCGTAAGGCTATTATATTGAGTGAGCGGGATTATCCACAATACAGCGCACTGAAAACTTAACCGAACTGTCATTTTTTGTTCATTTCCTCTTTTCAGTCCGGTGAGCCGCCATGCTACTTTATCTTGATGACAGCCGGCAGGTGCTCGTCAGTACCGGGGCCGTGCTCGCCGGTGCCGAGCTGGCCCCGCGAGTTGTAGCCGAAGCAGAAAATCCTCCCCGCGCTCACGAGGCAGGTGCTGCCCATGCCGGCGCTCACGCGCGTCACGCCGCTGTTGGTGAAGGCGATGCCGCGCTGGCGCCTCCCCTCGGCGACCTTGGCGGGAACCGGGTGGTACTCGGTGTCGACCGTGCCGCGCCCGAGCTCGCCGTGCACGTTGTTGCCCCAGCAGAAGCTCCTGCCTTCCGAGTTGACGAGACAGGTGTGGAGTATGCCGGTCGTGATGCCGACAATGTTCTTGTTGGCGAACATCACCCTGCCCTCGGTGCTGAGGCTGTCCTTGACCGGAGCCGGCTCGATGCTGCTCACCAGGGAGCCGGTGCCGAGCTGGCCCTGATCATTGTTGCCCCAGCACCAGGCCTGGCCGTCCTCGACGGCGCAGACATGCCCCGAGGCGGCTGCGACATCGGTGATGTGGCCGTCATTCTTGAAGGAGCCGTCAGTTCCCGAAAGACTCTTCACGAGAGATGGCTGGCTGCTCATCTCGAACGAACCGTTCCCGAGCTGGCCGCTCTGGTTGTTGCCCCAGCAGTAGAGCTTCCCGAGGGATACGGCGCAGCTGAAGTTGTCAGCCGCCGCAACCTTCGAGATGTCGGAGTTCACGAAGCCGCCCGGGACATTCGGGACAGGTGCGGGAACAGATGATGAAGCCGCGGAACCCTGCTTCGAGACCGGCTGCCCGGTCTGCCCCCAGCCGTTGTTGCCCCAGCAGAACACCTGTGACTTCTCGACCGCGCAGGTGTGCATGTACCCTGCCCTGATCTCGGAGACCTCCTTGCTCAGAAAGGATCCTGACGGATCCACGGGAACCGGCACGTTGCTGGTCTGCCCGGCGGAGGCGGATCCGAGCTGCCCGACCATGTTGTTGCCCCAGCAGTACGCGGTTCCGTCTGATACGGCGCAGGTATGGAAATCGCCTGTCGTGATGCTCGTGACATGGCCGTTGGTGAAGCCGCCCGCGTCCACCACGAGCTTCGGCTGATCGCTGAGCTCAGTGTAGCTCCCGGTCCCGAGCTGACCGTAGTGGTTGTCGCCCCAGCAGTAGACGTAGCCGGAGGTGGTGAGGCCGCAGGCAAAGAAGTTGCCGGTCTCGACGTCGGCGAAAACCGGATCCTTAAGGGCGCTTCTCTCCGATGCCTTCCTGCCGTCATAGATTCTCTCCTGCAGCTCGTCGAAGTGCAGTACGGCAAAGACGCTCGCCGCGGCCATCAGGGCGATAACCGCGAGCGGGACAATATGACGCTTTCTCATGCTGATAATCCTCCGGAACCAGATGGTGATTTTAGCAGATGCGGACGCAGGTAAAAACAGGAACAAAGGGAGAGGGTCAGAACGTCGTCTCTCCGGCTGATCATTCATGTCATGAAAATCGTGCCGGCTCCATAAATGCTTACCCGAAAATTTACAGAAAGCGGAAAAAATATCTGTTGCAAATTATCGGCGCTGTGATAAATTCACGCTATAATTGTTATAAGCTCGGCGTTCTGTCAGGTCCCCTAGGCCAGGCGTGAGACCGTGCTGTATGTTTCACACTGTTAGGAGTAAGACCTTGAGTACTGGTACTGTAAAGTGGTTCAACAATGAGAAGGGCTTCGGCTTCATTTCCAATGACGACGGCAGCGGCGATGTATTCGTCCATTTCACTGCCATCCAGTCAAAGGGATTCCGCAAGCTCGAGGAGAACCAGAAAGTAACCTTCGACGTTGAGCAGGATCCGAAGAATCCCAGCCGCAACCGCGCTGCCAATGTTAAAGTCGTAGAGTAATCCCGGCTTTAATCGGATGGGAAGCCATCCAAAGAATTTCGAACGCGATGCCCGCAAGGCACCGCGTTTTATTTTGCCCGATCTCTTCTGAGTTTTTCAAAGCCATGTACTAGAAACTGCCGTAAATTTTATAAAATATTGCTAATTCAACAAGTTATGTAAATTAATCGATTTATAGAACTCTTTCAAACCAGTACAATGTACTAACCATCAGTTTCACTCAAGACAGCCTGCAGACTTCCGCTGCTCAAATCAGAGCTGCCGCATGCCAGCGCAGGCTGCCGCTAAAAATCCGGATGTTTTCGTATGAAACAGCGCCGGAATCATTCTTGGTTTTAATTGCTTTCAGCTCGTCCTCGGACGACTTCTTACAGCGATGGCACTTGAAGATGTTTCAGGAAAATCTGAAGCGTCATTTCTAGTACATAACTGTAAAACTGAAAGAT
>Ga0256404_1008928_pt1 | contig 14695 bp, 14 predicted proteins | sample RumenRJG_01DNA_FD_185990 | JGI IMG/M metagenome (GOLD analysis project Ga0256404, IMG submission 185990) | Bovine rumen microbial communities from Lethbridge, Alberta, Canada - RJG_01 | ecosystem: Host-associated > Mammals > Digestive system > Stomach > Rumen | place: Canada: Alberta | collected...
AACCACATTGATTTTGGAGAGATATTGAGATGATTCAGAGATGCATTCGCATAGGGATTCATGTTTGTCAGCATCTGCACACAAAGGGACTCCTTTGGTCGATGCGGTTCTACTGGGGGCGCCTGCGCACTGTGCTCTACTCACGGCTGGTCTTTGGCAGATGGGACATCAACGTGGATCCTGATGCACGAGTCAATGGCACGGAGTATATGGAGATCGGCCGGCATTTCAGAGCCGGGCGCGGGCTGTGGCTGGAGGCGATTGACCAGTACGGCGAGGGCGGGACGGCGCAGCACTTCACACCGCGCCTCGTCATCGGCGACAACGTGAGCCTCAGCGAGTACGTCCATATCGGCTGCGTGCATCACATCGAGATCGGCAACGACGTCCTCATGGGCAGCAAGATCTACATCACCGACCACAACCACGGCGTCTACCGCGGCGCCCATCCCGACAGCCCGGACGTCCCGCCGACCCAGCGCCCCCTGACGGAGGGCGAATACATCATCATCGAGGACAACGTATGGATCGGCGAATTCTGCACCATCCTCCCCGGCGTCACCATCGGCTACGGCAGCATCATCGGCAGCCATACCACCGTCACCCACGACATCCCGCCCAAGAGCATCGCCGTTGGCAGTCCCGCGAAAGTCATCAAGCAGTGGGATGAGGAAAAAGGAGCATGGGTGGCAGCGGGGCACCGCTGACCGCTAGTCTCACTGTTTGATACTGTCAGCTGCATGAGGTGAGAGACATGCTGTACGATGATCAGCCCATCAGCAGGGATGAGGAAGACAAACTAGGGCGGTTGCCCTTCGTCGATGAAATCTTTGAGCTCATTGACAAATATACTGAGGCCGCTGAGAAAAAGGAAGACCATGCTGGCTTGGTTATCGGCCTAGAAGGCGCCTGGGGAGATGGGAAGACATCCGTTCTGAATCTCCTAGAACATAGATTCCGAGATAACTCCAATCAATATGTAGTCCAACGTCTTGATAGCTGGCTGGCAATGGATCGTGTCACGCTGGCTGTGGAATTCTTCAAGGCATTGAGAACTGCGGCAGTGGATATGGGGCCCTTCCTTGATGGAGCGGACTATGTCAAGGACTACGTAGGGAAAATCCTGCGGGGGGTTGGGACATTAGCCGCGAATACAGGGGTATCTGTCTCTCTGCCATTTCTCTCGGTAAAGCCCGACTGGAAAAGGATCCTAAATGAAAAATCCTTACGTCAGGAAAAGGACGATATGGAAGAAAAACTAGCACAGTCGCCTCGCTATATCATCTATATGATTGATGATATCGACCGCCTGAATAGCGAGGAAATTGCTACTTTGATGCAGCTCGTCAAGAACATCGCAGACTTCCCGAAAATCATCTATCTCCTGGCCTATGATCGCGACATTGTGACAGAGGCCTTGCAGCGGATTGATGGAAAGAATGGCAGAGAATTCATGGAGAAGATCGTACAAGTTCCTATCCGTATGCCAGAAATGGGCAAAATGGAGCTCCTGGACTATTTTTGCAATGGAATAAGTAATATCGCTTCATCGTTGGAGAGCAATAAAACCAAAGCGAAATTCGATACCTATCAGGGAGGCGTGGTCGCGGATGAAGTGTACATGCGCATATCACCATATTTAAAAAGTATTCGCGACTGCAACCGAATCTTAAATGCCTTTCAAGTGCGGTATTTTATCTGCGCAAAGTTCTGCGCTGCAGATGACTTACTTTGCGTCGTCATTCTAGAAGTCTTTGAACCGAGCGTTATCTCCTATCTAGTCAGCCATTATGAGGAGTTTTATCCGTCAGTCCTTCCTGACTCGTCCAGCGATTCCACATCTCGCGTAGAAGAATATCGGAAAAAGGTTCAACAAGCTGCGCAATGCACAGAATCATCCTTGGCCGTCCTAGCGCATTTATTCCCTGCGTTCGCAGAGAAAATAGGGATACCATCCTCCGCACAATCAGATAGCAGCCAAGCTATTATCGAGAATAAAATTGCTCGAAGTGAAAACTTTTCTTCCTATTTCATTCTCTCGCCAAATGAAGATGAAGTCTACTCCACTGTCATAAAGGAACTGCTTTTGTATGGGAGTGAGGAAAAGATTGCACAGCAATTAAAGAAATGGACGGAGGAGAACAAACTAGCAAAAGCTTTTTCTAAAGTTCAAGCATATTGCGATATTTACGCTCGCAACATCCAATTGTCGCAAGAACGATGGCCTCCTATCTTACGGGCAATGACATCCGTACAGAATATATCGCTTGACTTCAATCAACGGGATTTATGGACGAGGATTCCTTGGTCTGTTGTTTTAATGATGATTGATAGACCGATCTTTCACCATGGCTCCCAGGATATCAATCTAAAGACAGCTGGATGGATCATAGATATTTTCTATGATGAGCATGTTTCCGTGGAAACACTCGATGTGCTCATGTGGCATATTGGGGCAGGATATGAATGGACGGGCTCTAGTACATTCGTTGATGCACCACCAGAAGTGGATAAGCAGCTTTTTGTAGCCTGTAAAAAAGTCTTTGTGAAACGGCTGAAGGACTATGTGCCGATGAGAGGTTTTCTTCAGAGCGAGATGATAAAATCGCTCCTACCATATCTGATAAAAGAAGATAGGGCGTATCTACAGCAATATCTAGCAAAACTAACGACGATAGAACAAATTTTTCCTTGGCTAAACTTTGCCCTACGAAAAGAAAAAGTAGACAGCTTTTCTGATGATAGTGGATACATTTGGCGTCATGAGGATGATCTCCTTGTAATCATGCCGGCGTCATTCAGTACCATTGTTGAGAGGAAACTCGATGAGATACCAGCAGATTGGCTAAAGCAAGAGGCATGGCCAATATTTGTCCTATACGATGCCTATGTAAAGCAAGAATCGTGGATGGGGTCAAAGGTCAGGGGCGCTTCATTGAAAGAATATGGCGATAAAGTGTATCATGAAAAAAGACGCTTACAGGAAGAGGTGGCCGGGAGTAACGTCGCGGCAAGGGATTTATAGGAGGAAGCGAAAATGGTATCATCAAAGAAAAGGCTATATGGGATTGTATCACTGGCAGTGGTTATTTGTTTACTGGGGGGGGTAATTGGCTATAAGATTTATCGGCATGAAAAAAGACAGGAACAAGAATATAATAATCTGAGTGGGCAAGTTTCTTTTTTGCAGGAAAAACTGGAGCAGACAACGGAGTACTATAACTTCCAGCCGGGATATCGTGATGACACTTTTAACTACCTGGCCATCGGCAACAGCCTGACCTTGATCGGCAGCTGGGGACGTGGTATCTGCGCGACGCAGCCAGACGGTGATTACTTCGGCAGGGTGGAAGCATACCTCTCTCAGACCAAAGGAGAGACCGTAGGATATCGATTCAATTTTGCGACTTGGGAACTCATGAGCGCGCGAGAAAATGCCTATCCTCTCCTTGACAAGCTTTTGAGTGATAAGCTGAATCTCGTGACCATCCAGCTTGGCGAGAATGTGCGAGATAATACAACCTACGAAAAAGATTTGGAGGGGCTCATAGCTTATGTGCATCAGAAGGCTCCTAAAGCAAAGATTGTTCTAATCGGTGATTTCTGGGATAAGAAGCGGAATCAGATGCGTCAGCAGGCGGCAGAAAATACCAATACACCTTTTGCTGATCTTGCGCCCATTATTGGAGATAAAAAATATCAATCAAAGGAAGGAACCGTGTGCGAGTTGACGGATGGCAGCACTCGTGAAGTATCAAAAGTCGAAGAAACACATCCAGGGAATGAGGGAATGGCATATATCGCGGATCAAGTGATTGAAAAAATAGATTGATTTTCGTATATTGATCGTGCATTATGGAAGGGGTATATTGCGTGAGTGAACAAAGCAAGATATGCATGTATATCGCAGCGCATAAGAAGTTTACATTGCCGAGTATTGAGCATTATGTTCCGATTGAGGTTGGAGCGGCTTTGCGTGATGAGCATTTTGGTTATATTCGCGATGATGAAGGCGAAAATATTTCTGCAAAAAATCCCTTCTTTTGCGAGCTGACAGCTTATTATTGGATTTGGAAAAATTCTGATGCGGATATTGTCGGCTTATCGCACTATAGAAGATATTTCAGCAAATATCGCATCAATCCAGATGAGCGATACTATCTGAAGCCAGAGGAGATGGAGGCGCTCATGGAACAGTATGATGTCGTTCTGCCGGAACATTTCTATTGGCGCAAGCATAACTTGAAGAGCGGCTATTATGCGGGAGCCGGTGTAGAACCGGATTTGGATACCATCGCGCAGATCATACAGGAACTCTATCCAGAATATAGCAAGACATATCAAGATGTTCTATCCCAGCATGAAGCGTCTTATTGCAATATGTTTGTCATGAAAAAGAAGGATTTTGATGCCTATTGTAAGTGGCTTTTTGATATCCTTTTCGAGGCAGAGCGCCGGATTAATATCTCGGATTATACGTCTGCTGAGAAGCGTATTTTTGGGTATATGTCCGAGCTCTTACTCAATGTATGGGTGGCGCGAAATCAGAAACGCGTTTGCTACAAACCGATGGTTGTTAATGAAACATTTGGTAAGAAGAAAAAGGTCTTGCGTATTTGTGAGAAAATAGGTTTGGATGCACTAACAAAAGCGGTTTATTGTGTCGATAGCAAATTTTGATGAATATGGAGAAAGGAACGTTCATGTACGATTATCTGATTGTAGGCAGCGGCCTTTTTGGCGCGGTCTTTGCGCATGAGGTGAAGCGGGCGGGGAAGTCTGTGCTGGTGTTGGAGCGTCGCGGGCATGTCGGCGGCAATGTCTACTGCGAGGAAAAGGATGGTATCAACATCCATAAGTACGGCGCGCATATTTTCCACACCAGCTATGAGGATGTCTGGGCGTATGCCAATCAGTTTGTGAGGTTCAACAACTTCATCAATTCGCCGGTCGCGAATTATCAGGGCCATCTCTACAATCTGCCGTTCAATATGAACACGTTCCGCGAGCTCTGGGATATCGTGACGCCAGCGCAGGCGAAGGCCATTATCGCGGAGCAGCGCCAGGTCATCAAGGGTGAGCCGCGGAATCTCGAGGAGCAGGCCATCTCGCTCGTCGGCACGGATATCTATACGAAGCTCATCAAGGGCTATACGGAGAAGCAGTGGGGCCGCAGCTGCACGGAGCTGCCCGCCTTCATCATCAAGCGCCTGCCGGTGCGCTATACGTTCGACAACAATTACTTCAATGACCGCTATCAGGGCATCCCGGTCGGCGGCTACAACAAGCTGATCGAAGCCCTGCTCGACGGCATTGAGGTCCGCACTGGTGTGGATTACCTCAAGGAGCGCGCCGCCTATCAGGCCATGGCCAGGAAGGTCGTCTACACGGGCTCGATTGACGAGTATTTCGATTACAAGCTCGGCCAGCTCGAGTACCGCGGCCTGCGCTTTGAGACGGAGCGCCTGGAGGAGGAGAATCATCAGGGGGTCGCCGTCGTCAACTACACGGAGCGCGAGGTCCCGTATACCCGCATCATCGAGCACAAGCACTTTGAGTTCGGCACGCAGCCCGTCACCTACATCACGCGCGAATATCCGGCCGACTGGCACCGCGGCGAAGAAGCGTATTACCCGGTCAACAACGACCGCAACCAAAAGCTCTACCAGCAGTATGCCGCCCTGGCCGAGCAGGAGGAGAACACCATTTTCGGCGGACGCTTGGCGGAGTATAAGTATTACGACATGGACGATGTTATCAAGGGCGCATTAGAGCGGATAACAAGGGAAATGGCATGAGTCAGGTAAGTATCAAGAAAAACTTTTTATATAATGCATCGTTTCAAATACTGTTGATGATTGTGCCACTTATCACAGCACCGTATGTATCTCGTGTACTAGGTCCAGAAAATATTGGCATTCAGAGTTATACAGACTCTATTGTTTCGTATTTTGTGCTTTTCGCTACATGTGGCCTGAACATGTATGGGCAGCGAGAGATAGCCTATTATAATAGTTCTGTGGTAGAGAAATCAAGGATATTCTGGGAAGTTGTTGTTAACAAATTTGTCCTGACTGTATTTGCTATCATATGCTATCTGGAATTTGTCTCTCAGACAACGGAATATCGATTGGTCTTTATGTGGCAGATGATTACCTTGATTAGCTGTATTTTTGATATCAGTTGGTATTATCAGGGAATCCAGGATTTTAAAAATATTGTCAAGCGTAATGTGATTGTGAAGTTAATTGGTGTAGCGTGCATCTTTTCCTTCATACATACATCGGATGATTTGATCCTGTACATCATTATCTTGACTGGTACGACACTGTTGGGCAATTTAATTCTTTGGCTTTATATGCCGAATATGTTGGTTCAAGTCCCTTTTAAACAGCTTCATCCATTTCGTGACAAGCGAATCAAGTTAGAGTTGTTCGCTCCGTTCATCGCGATTCAGATTTACACGGTTCTGGATAAAACGATGATAGGCCTCATCACGAATGATGTCGCACAAAATGGATATTATGAACAGTCCCAGAAAATCGTGAAAATGGCATTAGGTGTTATCACATCACTAGGAACGGTATTGATTCCAAATATTGCAGAAAAATTTGCACGGCACGATTACGCAGGAATCCGAGAAACCGCGATGAAGTCCTTCCACTTCATCATTTTATGTGCCTGTCCGATGACCTGTGGTCTGATCGCAATAGCTCCTGTTTTTGTACCATGGTTTTTTGGGCCAGGCTACGATGAAGTTGTTATCTTGTTGCAGATTTTTTCCTTCCTGTGCGTGATTATTGCATTGAGTAACATTGCAGGGGCTGGGATACTGACACCGATTAATAAGCAGAACTATGGAACCTTAGCTACAGTAGCTGGAGCTGTGACAAATTTTGTTTTGAATTTATTTCTGATTCAAATATATGCTGCGAAGGGGGCAGCAATTGCATCAGTTATCGCAGAATCTATGGTTACTATTTTACATATATACTTTATAAGAAAATATGTACATGTAAAAATTATTGTAGTTTGGCTAAAAAAGTATTTTCCAGCAGCAATCTTCATGGGAGTCATGGTCTATTTTTCAGGTGGTGTATTACAAATGCTACAGATGCCTGGTCCTGTTATAACAATTATCCAGCTGTTTCTTGGTGCCCTTATTTATGCAATTATTGTTGGCAAAGTCTTTAACGAAGCTGATATGATAAAGAGGATGATGAAAAGATGAAGTTATGGCCAAATTTAACGCATGAAAATTACATGAAACTTCACGATAAAAAAGATAATTTCGTGGATAATAAATCTACTCAATCAATTTTAATGTGGGGCAAGGGAAGTATTCCTTCTAAAGATGTGACGATATTCATTCCAGCTTTTAAGCGCGTCGATACTTTAAAGGAAACTATCCAAAGCATTATTGAGCAAAAAGATACGTTAAATAGTGAAATTATCGTTGTAGATAATTCGGCTGATACTACCCGTGATAATCCAATATATCACTACATAAAACAGTTAAATAATGATCGTGTAAGTCTATATGTCAATGAAAAAAATATAGGGATGACTGGCAATTGGAATCGTGGATTTGAGTTAGCAAAAACAAAGTATGTAGCAATGCTTCATGACGATGATTTGTTGGCGGATAATTATATGCTTGAAATGGGAAAGGCTTTACCATTTATAAAGAAAGATGATAAGTTTGGCTTTATAACAGTTCAATATGAAGACTATCATTCACCAGGGCCGTTACCTCATATTGATGGAAATGATAAGCCGTTCGCATTGAAGAAAATCACGTGTACAGAATCTTTATTTATTGGGATTGGCCCGACCTCTTGCCCTACTTGTGGGATGATTTTTTCAAAAGATGCTGTTTTATCTGTGGGCGGCTTTTCATCTCTATACTATCCATCCACAGATTATATCATAGGCTACCAAATCATGAAATATGGGTACCATGGATATCGAACCAATAAAAAGTTAGCTTATTATAGAATTGGCGTTAATGAAAGTACCAAGAAGGATGTCAATATTGGCTTTGTAATGGCAGATTTTTATTTTCGTGAATATATGTATTCTGAAGATATTGTTCGTAAATGGTTTGGTGCTATTTTTAGAGAAGTACAGTATCAGAAATCTGTTGAAGGATTATATCATAATGCAAAACGTTTTGGAATAGATTTAGAACAGAGTGAACTAGATTTTCGGCATTCTTATAGAACATATCCTATTCGTTGCTTTATGTTCCGTGTGCTGCGAAAATTGTATTATTTGTATTTAAGACTTAATAGACATTCTTTATAAAAAGAGCAAGTGAGGGATAAGTTATGAAGGTTGTATTATTAGCCGGTGGCTTCGGCACGAGAATCAGTGAGGAGTCACGTTTCAAACCGAAACCGATGATTGAGATTGGTGGTATGCCGATTCTTTGGCACATTATGAAAGAGTATACGCATTTTGGCTTTAATGAATTCATTATCTGCGCAGGCTACAAGCAGCATGTGATCAAGGAGTATTTTGCAGATTACTTTCTGCATACTTCGGACGTTACGTTTGACTTCACGAATGGCCATGAGGTGATTGTTCACCGTCGCCATGCGGAGCCTTGGAAAGTTACGGTGGTGGATACTGGGCTGAATACGATGACAGGAGGACGCATCAAGCGGATTGCGCCGTATGTCAACAATGAGACGTTCATGCTGACGTATGGCGATGGCGTCAGCGACGTACCGATGGACAAACTATTAGCTTTTCATAAGGAGCATGGCAAGATCTGCACGATGACGGCCGTCAAGCCTGAGGGGCGTTTTGGCATCCTGGATCTCGATGGGAATACAATTGCCTCGTTCCGTGAGAAGAGCAAGGATGATGTGGGCTATATCAATGGCGGCTATATGGTTGTGGAGCCTGCGATTTTTGACTATATCGATGGGGATGACACGACGCTTGAGCGGAAGCCGCTGGAGACGATTGCGGATGAGGGGCAGTTGATGGCGTTCAAGCATAACGGGTTCTGGCAGTGCATGGATACGATGCGCGACCGCGAGAAGTTGGAGCGTCTGTGGGCATCTGGCGAGGCGCCTTGGAAGGTATGGGATAAATGATGAGAGATGTGTCGTTCTACAAGAACAAGCGGGTGTTCCTGACGGGGCATACGGGGTTCAAGGGGAGCTGGCTGGCGAAAATCCTGGTCGATGCGGGGGCGGTGGTCACGGGCTATAGCTTGGCGGCACCGACGGAGCCGGCACTGTTTGCGCTCTCTGGCATCGAGCGGGAGATGCATTCGGTGATTGGCGATGTGCGCGATGCTGAGCATCTGTCGCAGGTGTTCCGTGCGGCGAGGCCGGATGTTGTCCTGCACCTGGCGGCGCAGCCGATCGTGCGCGAGAGCTATCGCGATCCACGCGGGACGTATGAGACGAATGTGATGGGGACGGTCAATCTCCTGGAGTGCGTCCGTCAGAGTGATACGGTGGCGTCGTTCCTTAATGTTACGACGGACAAGGTATACGAGAACAAAGAGTGGTGCTGGGGGTATCGTGAGAGTGAGCCGCTTGATGGCTATGATCCGTACTCCAACAGCAAGAGTTGTTCGGAGCTCGTGACGCATAGTTATGCAAAGAGTTTCCTGGCGGAGCAGGGGGTAGCTGTCTCGACGGCGCGCGCTGGCAATGTCATCGGCGGCGGCGATTTCGCGCAGGATCGCATTGTGCCGGACTGTATCCGTGCGGCGATCGCTGGCGAGACGATCGAGGTACGCAATCCGAATTCGACGCGGCCGTATCAGCATGTGCTGGAGCCGCTCTATGCGTATCTCATGATCGCGGCGCGGCAGGCAGCGGAGCCTGCGCTTGCCGGCTGGTACAATGTCGGGCCGGACGAGTGCGATTGCCTCACGACGGGAGATCTCGTCGATCTCTTTTGCAAGGCATGGGGAGACGGACTCACGTGGGAGACGCATATGGCCAATGGGCCGCACGAGGCGAATTTCCTGAAGCTGGATTGCTCGAAGATCAAGCGTGTGTTCCAGTGGCAGCCGACGTGGCATATCGGCGAGGCCATCGAAAAGACGGTCGCCTGGGCCAAGGCATGGCAGGCGGAGGAAGATATCGCCGCGGTGATGGAAGCGCAGATCAGGGAGTTTGTTCACGCGGGTGTGAAAGGGTGATAGCTGGATGAAAGGTGCAATTGTAACAGGAGCGAATGGGTTCATTGGCAGCCATGTTGTTACTTGTTTGCTACAACAGGGGATTCCGGTAGCAGCACTTTGCCATGACGGGAAATGCGATCATTTGCCGCAATCTGATTTATTGACAGTATACCCGTATGATTTACTAAAACAGAGTGAAGTTGTAAATACGTTACCCCCCCCCCGAGACATTTGCTACGATGTATTCTATCATTTTGCATGGAAAGGGACAGCCGGGGCATTGCGGGCAAATACTGCGCTGCAACTGCAGAATGCGGAGTGGACTGTTGAAGCATTGAGGTTGGCGAAAGAGCTGGGTTGCCGTCGTTTCGTTGGTGCAGGGAGCATCATGGAACATGAGACGATGGCGGCTGCTTTTACGCAGGGCAATCGGCCTGGCCTCGGCTATATCTATGGTGGCGGCAAGCTGATTGCGCATGTTATGTGTATGTCGGTAGCAGCGGACATTGGGATGGAACTTGTATGGCCGGAGATCACGAACGCATACGGCGTAGGCGAGATCAGTCCGCGCCTGGTCAATACGACAATCCGGAAATGTTTGCAGGGGGAATCTCCCCGTTTTACGGCCGGTACACAGAATTATGATTTTGTCTATATCGATGATGTAGCAAGGGCGTTCTACCTGATTGGCGAGAAGGGAAAGCCGTTCCATGAGTACTTGATTGGCAGTTCTCATGCACGACCGTTGAAGGAGTTCCTTATCGAAATGAAGGATGCGATTGCTCCGGATCTTGATTTTGTTTTCGGAGATATTCCATTCACGGGAACAAACCTGCCGCTTGCTGCTTTCGATGGCCGTGAGACTGAGCAGGATACCGGATTTCGTGCCGAGATAAGTTTTGCAGAGGGCACGAGAAGAACGCGGGATTGGATGGCTGGCCTCACGAGCTGATAGCTTATGAGGAGTGAGCCGGATGGGATACGATTTTGATTGTGCCGTTGTAACAGGAGCAAGTGGTTTTATCGGACAAGCATTGATGCGGTTCTTGGCAGATAGGAATGTGTCTGTGTATGGTATCGTTCGTCATGCGGATGATGCGAGGCTGTTTCGGTCTGAGCGTGTTGTGTATATTCCTTGTCCGATGGATGCGTATGATACCTTACCGATGCTGCTGGCTGGGCGCGAGCGCAGGCCGAAGGTGTTTTATCACTTGGCCTGGGATGGTACGGCGGGGAAGGCGCGGGCTGACTATGTGAGACAGTGTAGCAATGCGCGCGCAACCTGTGATGCCATGGTGACTGCAAAAGCCATCGGCTGTCAGCGTTTCATCGCCACAGGAACGGTTACAGAGTTCATTGCAGATGATATGCTGAAACGGCAGTATACTTCTGAGAATCTGATGTATGGTCTGGCAAAATCGTTTACCCATAAGCTACTTGATATTGTTGCTCGTCAGCAAGATGTGGATTATATCTGGGCGCAGCTGAGTAATATTTATGGAGGTCATAATGCCTCGGGGAATTTGATATCGTATACTTTAGGTGAGCTTCGTCGGGGGAATCGACCGACGTATGGACCTTGCGAGCAGCCGTACAACTTTACCTATATCGAGGATGTACTGGAGGCGTTGTTCTTGCTTGGAGGTGTTTCAGTGCATCGGCAGGCTACTTATTTCATCAGTAACGGAGAGTGTAGGAAGCTCAAGGAGTATCTGCTTAGTCTTGCAGATCGGTTCCACGCAGAGGTGGGGATTGGCGAGCGGCCGGATGATGGTGTTCGATATTCTGCTGCATGGTTCGACAGCAGTGCCTTGCAGGAGGAGTTCGGCTTTGTGCCGCAGTATCGTTTTGAGGATGGGTTGAAGGAGATTTTAGGCGATGAACACGAAATTTGACTTTCAAGAGACGGAAATCCCTGGATTGATTGAAGTGACACCTTTTAATGCTGAAGATGTTCGTGGTTGCTTTACGAAAGATTATTCTAAGGAAGTCTTTGAGGCGAATGGCATCCATCACGATATCGCGGAGATTTTCTATACGACTTCGCATAAAGGTGTTATCCGCGCGTTGCATTTCCAGCGCGTCAAGCAGCAGCCGAAACTTGTTCGCTGCATCTATGGGCATGTCTATGATGTTGTTGTAGATATGAGAAAGGATAGTCCAACGTTTAAGAGGTGGCTGGGATTTGATCTCATTGGAACAAAGCATAATGAGATCCTGGTTCCGGCTGGTTGTGCTCATGGCTATCTTGTCTTGGAGGATTCCATTGTTTCGTATAAGTGCTCTGAGAAGTTTTATGGTGAGTATGATGGCGGCATCCGCTGGAATGATCCAGATATTGCTGTGGAATGGCCACTGGAGAAAATCGGCGGCGAGGAGAAGCTTATTCTTGCTGATAAGGATAGGAGTCTGCCGTTTTTCCAAGAGTTTGTGAAAGAGTATGGGGCGTTCTGATATGATGGAAAAAAAGGACAGAATCGCCGTAATCGGCGCGGGGTTTTCTGGGATTGGTGCTGGCTATGCGGCAAGTGTCTCCCGAGGGGGGACATGTACTGTATTTGAGAAGGATGCCACGTTCGGCGGTCTGTGCGGCGGCTTTTCGGTAGGCGGGTTTCATTTTGACAAGGCGGTGCATCTTTCGTTCGCGAAGGAGCCGCTTTGCCAGGAGATCTTTTTCTCTGTGCCACATGAGGTGCATCAGCCGGAGTCTACGAATTATAAGTCTGGCTATTGGGTGCGTCATCCAGCGCAGAATAATCTTCGCGCGCTGCCTGTCGAGGAGCGCATCCGTATCATCGAGGGGTTCGCAGCGCGGCGGCAGGTTGATGATGTCGAGGTGGCGAATTATCAGGATTGGCTGCGGCTGCAGTTCGGGGATTATTTCTCGGAGCATTATCCAGAGGTCTATACGCGCAAGTATTGGGGTACGCGGGCGGAGGAGCTCAGCACGACTTGGTGCAGTGGCCGTATCTATCAGCCGTCGCTGCGAGAGGTGCTGTTCGGCTCGTATCCTGATGCGGATGCATCGGCGAATGTCTATTATGCCAAGGAGATGCGCTATCCGAAGCAGGGCGGCTACCGTGCTTTCGTGCAGAGGGTGGCTGAGCAGCTGGATATCCGCTACGGCTGGGAGGTCTGCGCGATCGATACGGAGGCGAAGGTGCTGCATTTCACGAATGGCGAGCAATATGCGTATGATGAGCTCATCAGCACGATGCCGCTGCCGGAGCTCTTGCCGCTCGTCTGTGATGATGAGCAGGTACTGGCGGAGGCCGCGCAGCTCGCGGCGACGTCGATGGCACTGGTATCCGTCGGGTTCCGCAGGGAGATTGCCCCGCCGGCACTTTGGTTCTATGTCTATGATGAGGATATCCCGTTCGCCCGCGTGCATTCACCTAGCATGAAATCTGCCTGGAACGCACCGCAAGGCAAGAGCTCGTTGCAGTTCGAGGTGTACTATAGCGAGGAGATGCCACTTGCTTATAATGATGGTGAGCTGCAGGAAAAGGTTCTGCAGTCCATGGAACGCATGGGGCTGGCCGCGCGGGATGATGTCGAGGTCATCGATGTGCGCCATGTGAAGTATGCCAATGTCATCTTCTATCAGGGGATGGAGCAGCATCGCGATGTGGTTTTGCAGTATCTCGCGTCGAAGGGCATTCACTCCTGTGGTCGGTTTGGCAGATGGGACTATCTCTGGAGTCATCAGAGCTTCGTGTCCGGCGTGGAGGCGGTGAAGCGGATTGAAGACTGAGCTTCCGGCTACATGAAGCCACTGAATCCGCGCGAGAGAGCCACCGAATCCGCGTCTGAGAGCCACGCAATCCGCACGAGAGAGCCACGAGGCAAAGGGCGGCGTGCAACGTGAGCAGAGATAGGAAAGCCAGTACGGAGGCGAGTTCCTCGCATGCTAGTATAGGCCGCACCTCCCCACGAGGGGGAGATGCGGCCTATGGCTGTTGCGAGAGATGCGTCGCATAGTGCTGGCTTTTTTGCGAGGACGGGCGCACAATGTCCACAAAGTGGGCATTTGTGCTTTGAGGATGCTGTTTCTGCCGCCTGTGAAAGAGGATAGGGAGATGGCGGGGCTGCTCCGAGGGAGCCGGTCAGGCGTTTGGTATGCCGCTGCTCAGAATGCCAGGCCGTTGTCTTTGGCGATTTGGCGGACTTCCTCGGGGGAGAGCTGGGTGGAGTCTGTGATGATCCCGAGTGGTATGCCGCGCTTGAGCAGTTTCAGCGTGACTTCTTTCATGGCGTTGCGCTTGCCACGTGCCTCACCGTCTTCCATTGCGACTTCTAGCGCGCGTTTCTGATCCCATTTGAAATTAACCATGTCAAATACCTCGCTTTCATTTTTCTGAAAATAGTCGATCATGATGTCGTGGGTTTTGCAGTAGGTGATGGCCTGCCTGATCGCGGTTTTGAGCTCGAGCCCCTCGCGGACGCTGTTTCTTGCCTTTGGTTAGGGAGTATAGTAGAATGAACGCAGAAAGCGGCAGATGTTTGTCTGTCGGATCCGTCATTTGTAAAACATTATCCTAT
>Ga0256404_1008929_pt1 | contig 14695 bp, 14 predicted proteins | sample RumenRJG_01DNA_FD_185990 | JGI IMG/M metagenome (GOLD analysis project Ga0256404, IMG submission 185990) | Bovine rumen microbial communities from Lethbridge, Alberta, Canada - RJG_01 | ecosystem: Host-associated > Mammals > Digestive system > Stomach > Rumen | place: Canada: Alberta | collected...
TGCCTTATGAAGCCGTCTCTTGTGAAAACCGATGCATTTTTAAGAAGTGTCCTCAACGCTGCCTCCTTTTCAAACGCCGTCCTAAGTCTTCGATACTATATCATAGCGGGCGGGTGGAATCAAGAGGTTTTCGCAGAGCGGACAAGCTGACACCGGGGACGGTTCTCCCTGTCAGCTTTTTGGTGGTGCCGCCTCCTGTTTTTCTTAAGCCTTTATTCCAGCCAGTCATTATGCATGATGATCTGAATTAATGTAACTTTTTCTCCGGGCTGTTTGTTGTAATCGGCCATGACAGTTTGTAATGGGAGGTCGTTTCCTTCGGACTGTTCAATGTGGATCCATTCAAGGGCGGCTTCGCGGGCATCCTGGAGGGCTTCTGATTCGGTTTCGCCTTCACCGTAGCAGCCGTCGAGATCCAGGAAATCGACATGGTAGTTTTTACCGGGCTCGTGTTTTCTGATCACTGCGGGATAGTAAAAGGTCATTTTTTCTCCTTGTTCTTTGTATCGACAATGGTATGGTTAGCGCTTTTCCGATAGACTATCGAAGGTTCCTCATTCTTTGTATCGGCAATTGTCTGGTTAAAGCTTTTCCGGTAAACCATCGGGGTTTGCCCGATCTGGGACCGGAAGATTTTCATAAAGTTTCCGACATTATGGAAGCCGGACATTTCAGCTACCTCATAGACCTTGATATCTGTGGTTCTCAGGAGCTCCGCTGCCTTTTTGATGCGGTAGCGATTAATGTAATCAAGTGGTGAAATGCCGGTCACATTACCGAAAAAGCGTATGAAATATTGTTCATTGAGGCCTGCAATATTTGATAAGTCATGAATATAGATCTTATTCATGTAGTTTTCCCGTATATACCGGATTGCAGCCTTAACAGCCTCTGTCTGCTTCTCCACATCCTGTCCTGACCGTAAGCGAAGCATGCCATAGGCATCTGCAAGAGAAATGATCTCCAGCATCGTTCCCCGAAGATACATCTGGTCAGAAACCGAAGAAGCCGCGAAAACCCGAGAGCTTTCTGTCTCGGTCTTCTCCCGCGCCGCTACACGCCGGAAGTGACGGATCGTCTCATTAAAAACCTGTAGGACTTCAAGGAAGCCAATATCAGAAACCGTAAGGAACGTGTTAAAAAGAAGCCGGCCTTCCATCAGAGGAACCAGCAATTTTTCATTGACAGGATCAGACGAATCCTGGAACAGAAGCTCGGAAACAGGGATACGGATGGCATACTCGACAGCTTTCCGGCTTTCTGCTTCAAGCTTCCGGATCTGGCCGGCATTAATCAGGCAGATGCGTTCATCTGTGATTTCATATTCCTTCAGGTTCAAAGTAAGCCGAAACTGTCCGCTTTTAAAATACAGAAGCTCAGGATCGTCATGCCAGTTCAATCCAACCTGAAGCCGCTCCTTATCATCACTGATGGATTCGTACAGTCTCATCGCATCACCCTGTCTTACTGAAGAGAATGGCGCCGTCGAAAACCTTAGGCCGGTCAATGCCTCCCTCTTATGCTGCCTCCAAAACAAAGTCAGTATACCATACTTTTTCTGTCCCTTAAACCCGTTTTCACATCAAAAAAAGACAGAAATAGATGCTTTTATGTTGTAAATCTCCATTTCATCGTATGGTGTAGCAGAGGTTGCCCGGCCAGAGACATTTAAATGTTACTGGCCAGGTCACTTCTTGTGCGCCATACGATGTTCATGGTCCAAAATTGACAGCCTTTTGTAGAATGCTATACTGTAAAAAACGGAGGTAATGGTATGATTTTATGTGTCGACTGTGGTAATACGCTCATTAAAATCGGTTGTCTCGAGGATGGAAAGGTCGTGGCGCCGATCATCCGGGTAGAAACTAGTCTCAACAAAACGATGTATGAATATGCTTCGGATATCGACCGGATCCTACGGCTTCTGAAGATTCCGGTTCATTCGACCGAGGGTGTCGTGTTATCGAGTGTTGTGCCGCCACTCACGGATATCCTATCGGACGCGTTGCATCTCATCACAGGGAAGCATGCGCTCGTCGTCGGTGTCGGTACGAAAACAGGACTGAAGCTGCAGATCGACGATCCGGGTACGGTCGCAGCCGATCTGGTCACTGCGGCAGTCGGTGCAAAAAAAAGCTGTCCTCTGCCGGCGATCATCGTCAGCATGGGAACAGCCACTACCATTACTGTCGTTAATGAAGCAGGCGCATACATCGGCGGTGTGATCATGCCTGGTGTCAGCATTTCCATGCACGCACTTGCAAGAGAAACCTCCCTTCTGCCATCCATCGAGATCAGTAACCCGAAGAAGGTGATCTGCACTTCGACAGCCGATTCCATGAAGGCGGGACTCCTCTATGGTGCTGCCGGAGCGATCGATGGCGTGATAGACCGTTTCGATCACGAGCTCGGTCGTCCTGCCGCTTCAATCATTGCCACGGGCGGTCTCGCAGGCACTGTTATCCGCTACTGCCGACATAAAATTCTTCTCAATGAAAATCTCCAGATGGAGGGACTCGGCGAAATTTTCAGGCTGAACCGCGGAAAATAGGAATATTAGCGGATTCAAATATCAGAAGTCTCGTCAATCTATCGATGATTTCCAAATAAGTAAAAGAAAAACTTCCGATTTGAAGAACAGAGTTCTCAAAATCGGAAGTTTTTCAAAAAGCGACGCGCCTTATGCGTTTGCCTTGCCTTCAGAGCCAAATTCCTTAATCTTATACTTGCACTCTTCTACCATAGCCTCATAGCCCGGCTTTAAGAGCTTACGAGGATCATAGCCCTTACCCTCTTTATCTTTACCGGCCTCGATGTACTCTCTCGTAGCCTTAGCAAATACAAGCTGAAGCTCTGTGTTTACATTGATCTTGGAAACACCAAGAGAGATAGCTTTCTTGATCTGATCCTCCGGGATACCAGTACCACCATGAAGAACCATCGGAAGCTCACCGATTTCCTTCTTAATCTCTGCAAGAACGTTAAAATCAAGTCCCTGCCAGTCAGCCGGATAAATACCATGAATGTTTCCGATGCCTGCAGCGAGGAAATCCACGCCAAGGTCAGCGATCATCTTGCACTGCTTCGGATCTGCCTTTTCACCCGCGGAGGTAACACCATCCTCGGTTCCGCCGATACCGCCTACCTCTGCCTCGATCGAAAGTCCTGCCTTGTGAGCAGCAGCAACAAGCTCCTTTGTCTTCGCAACATTCTCGTCTATATCGAAATGAGAGCCATCAAACATGATCGATGTGAAACCAGCATCGATACAATCATAGCATGCTTCATAGGTACCATGATCCAGATGGAGGGCAACCGGTACTGTGATGCCGAGAGAATCATGCATCGCGCGTACCATAACGGCAACGGTCTTAAAGCCTGTCATATACTTACCGGCACCGGTAGAAACACCAACGATAACCGGGGACTTCATCTCCTCACTTGCTGTTAAAACAGCCTTTGTCCACTCGAGGTCATTGATATTGAAGTGCGGCACTGCATAATGGCCGGCAAGTGCCTTGTCCAGCATTTCTTTTGCATTGACTAACATTCTGTTTCCTCCTACATAAACGTGATGAAAGGTCCCTCTCTACAGATATTGTTTATATTTTAACACGTTATATGTTAAATTTCCATCCCTATAGAAATACTTTTAGACACATCCCTTTTGGAGCATAATATTTGCATAAAGAGCCGTCTCTGAAGAGGCAATAATGCAATATGCTTTTCTCGCCTCAGCCATAAAATCCGGTTTTTCAATGACAGAAAGTCGATTAATATCCTCTGTCTTTTTGATTGTCTCCTTGTAAGAAGCCCATACTTCCGGCTCCTTTGCATCCTTCTCCGGCGGATTCATGAGAAATGCTGATTTCTCGACAAACTGATCCAGCGGCATCACCTTCAGCACGGCATCCAATATTTCATTGACTCCATGGCCGTCACAGCGAATCACGATCGCATCCTTACCGATGCTTTCGCACGGAAAATTACCGTCTGCAATCACCAGCCGATCCCCATGTCCCATTTCACTCAGCACTTTCAAAAGCTCGGGACTCAAAAGTTTCGGAATTCCTTTTAACATAGCTACCTCCTTCGTACATACGCACGGTTTTATAAATCATACCGCATAAATAGCTTTAAATCAGCAAAGAGCACTCTCATATCTGAAAGTGCTCCCTACTGTCTTTCCAATATACCAGTTACTGAACAGGATGAATCGCATCCTCGTAGAACTCATATGCTTCCTTTGCAGTTGCCTTCTCATGAACGATCATGCGAACTGCCTTGCTCATCTCAACCGGATGAAGCGACTGGAAGATATTACGTCCCATATCTACGCCATGTGCCCCATTCTGAATGACACTATAAGCCATCTCAAGCGCTTCCTTCTCAGGAACCTTCTTACCGCCGGCTACAACAATCGGAACCGGACAAGCCGCAGCAACCTCATCGAAGTTTTCACAATTATAGGTTTTTACAATGTTTGCACCAAGTTCTGCAAGAATACGTGTTGCCAGCTTGAAGAATCTCGGTGTTCTTTCCATCTGCTTACCAACAGCAACAACGCCAAGAATCGGAATCGAATACTGCTGTCCGAAATTTACAGCCTTTGCAAGATTATCAAGAGAGGAAAGTTCACCATCTGCACCAATGAACGTCTGGATTGCAAGGCAATCTGCATTCATTCTGCTTGCTTCCATAGCATCAACAGCGAGTGCTTCATGTGACAGATCCTCATCCAGCATAGACGATCCTGATGTTGCACGAAGTGCAATGCCCTTATCGCCGATCAGTGCCGGATCGATGCAGCTCCGAAGTCCGCCCCTTGTTGCCATCAGAACGTCGATATTCGGAATCAGCTTCGGAATCTCGATATCCAGTCTTTCAAGTCCCGCTGCTGCACCCATGAAATAGCCATGATCAAAGGCAAACATAACCGTATTTCCGCTCTTTGGATTAAAAATATGGGCAAGATGCTTCTTCATGCCCCAGTCCAGTGCGTTCGCACCCTTCACATAAAATCCTTTATTATTCTGAAAAGGAACATCCACATAATAATTGTGTGCTACCTTTAAGCCATCAAGATCTGCCATAATTTTCTCCTTTCAAAGCTGTAGATCCATTTTTACTTTTCCTGCGAACCGACAACCTCGGTTCTAAAGCTGCTCTGGGGTCTGACCCACCGGAGCAGTATATCGATTCTAGCTTAAAAGTTAGAAATCATAATCATTCACATTGTCCTTATTGAAGGTAAGTCTTTCCGGAAGAAGAACAACACCATTGTTCTCATCAGCAGTCGTTGCACCCTCGGAGATGGAGTCATTGGCAAGAACCTCAACCTCACCGATTTCCGGAATGTTGATCTTGTCGCCTACATGAACGGTATTGCCTGCAGCGATATAAGCTGTCAGATAGCATCCCATAGCGCCCTGTACGCCACAATCCCAGAGTCCCCACTCTTCAAGGACATCAGCCTCTGCATATTCCTTCATGGACTGCGGAGAAGCAAAGCCAGTGATTGTAACATCGTTCTTTGTAAGACCCTTGTTCTGGGCAGCCTTAGCCTGGCCCGGAAGTGCTGTAGAGTCGTTGCAGATGATCAGATCGATGTCAGAATGTGCATCAAGGACAGAAGCACCTACAGTAACTGCCTTCTCTGCATCCTGCTCGGAATAATAGTTATCCGGAGCAACATTTTCCCAGTTCGGATAGGTTTCCTTGATATACTTCTCACCAGCAACCTGCCATGAATTCTGGTCGGTTACTGTTGCGTTTGAATAATGCCAGCAATACTTGATCGGATCCTTCGCGATATCCTTGCCGCGCTTTGTAAGAGCATCAGCACCCATATCAACGAGCATCTTGCCAAGAATCTCCGGAGTACCCTGGGATACCATCAATGTTCTTGCATCTGTAGAAACGTCGGAATCCCATGTTCCTACAACAACGCCGGCATCCGTTGCACTCTTTAATGCATCATCAAGACCAGTAGCATCTACAGAGGAAAGGCAGATACCATCAGCGCCGGAAGCAGCTGCCTGGTTAACAACCTGTACCTCATCCGCTACAGCCGCGTTCGGTGAACCAGTATAATTTACTGTGATGCCCCACTTCTCAGCATATTTCTGAGCGCCCTTGTTTGCAGACTCGAAGAATGCGTTACCAGTTACCTTCGGAATAAATGCAATCGTCATGCCTTCTACAGACTTTACATCACCGGATGCTTCGGCTACCGCTGCCGTCGTTTCCTTAGCGGCTTCTGTCGCTGCGGGTGCTGCTGTTGTCTCAGCTGCCTTTGTTGTCTCGGCTGCCTTCGTTGTCTCGGCAGATCCCGAAGAAGAAGATCCGCACGCTGCGAGGGATGCCACCATAGTGGCAGCCAGTGCCATAGCTACAATTCTTTTTTTCATATAAACCTCCTTATATTGCATGCATCGTTTTGTATTTTTTTGATGCATAAATTACAGTTTTTATTGTGCACTTTTAATACTTTCTAAGAAAACCCTGAACATTTGTACCATTAAAATGTACAAATATTCGCTTTTCAATCTGATTTTTTTTGGTTATTTTAATCATCCGTAAGGATATTACTTCTTTTTGTGAAAAAATGCAATAACCTTCTGGTTATTTAATGCTGCTCTCACGATTACAACGATCAGAAGCAGCACACCAACCGGAATATCCATGTACTGCTGGTTTACGCCGAAGGCAAGTGGTAATCCAAACTTCAGAACGCCGATTACGACAGCCGCCAGTGCAGTACCAACTGCAGAACCCTTGCCGCCGGTGGAGAGTGTACCGCCGAGAACGCATGCTGTAATGATCTGCAATGTAAAGGTAGAACCAAGATCAGACTTTGCGGTTCCGAGATAGGAGGTCAGGATGATGCCGGCGATTGATGCAGACATGGCAGAAAGGATATAGGTTACCATCGTAACAAGTCTTGCATTAATACCGGAATATTCTGCTGCCTGACGATTCGCGCCAACCAGGAAGAGCATCCTGCCATATTTCGTTTTATTGAGAAGAATATACGCAATAATCGTTAATACAACAAAAATTACCACCTGCAAAGGTAAAACGCCAAAGAAACGAAATTTTGAAATGAATTTGAAGCTGTCCGGGAATCCGCTGATACCCTTATAGCTCGCTGTCGCTGACAGATTTGAGATTAAAAGTGCGATGCCTGAATACAGGAAGCTGCCGCCCAGTGTGACAACCATCGGCTGTACATCGCAATATGCGACGAAGAAACCAGAAAGTGCACCGCAAAGTGCTGCAACAATGATGCCCATGACTGCAGCGCCCCAGATATTAAATCCAAAATCCTGCCATGAAACGCCGATAATGATGGATGTCAGGCCGACGATCGAACCAACCTGGATATCGATACCGCCTGTAATCATACAGAATGTAACAAATACCGAAATGATACAGATGGAAATGATATCATTGATACTGCCCAGCAAAACAGCCGGCTTCAAAAATTTCGGATTCTTTGTGGCAAATACAACCACTTCCAGAAGGAGAATCATAATGAGAACAAATTCCCAGCTCTTTAAGAACCCCTTAAATTTCTCCGAAAAGGACTTGTTCATGCCTCTGCCACCTCCTTCTTCACTTCTTCCTTATTAGTTCTCGCAAGAAGCATGTCGTGATGGTTTCTAACGATCTCACGGTTCTGCATAACTGTAGTAACCACTACGATAACAATCAGCATGACACCGGTTATCGTATTATCATAATCCGATGAGAAGCCCATGAAGATGAGGATACGGCTGATGGAAGACATAATGATAGCGCCTATCGCTGCGCCGAAGAGTGATCCCTGGCCGCCGGTCAGTGCTACACCACCAAGTACGCATGCAGCGATTGCTTTCATTTCATAGCCATTGCCGGCGATCGGTGTGACAAATCCGATTCTTGATGTATATGCCATACCCGCAAGAGAAGCAAATACACCACACAGAACGTAAGCAAGAATCTTCGTCTTTGTTGTCGGAATACCGACAAGTGCCGCGCCGGAAATATTATCACCAACTGCAGTAAAATATCTGCCGCGTTTTGTTTTCTTCGTAATGTAATTACAGATTAAAACGATCACAATGGCAATAACATAGAAAACCGTCAGCTGGCCAACCAGCATCACATTCGCAAGCTTTGTGAATTCGCCAGGAAGATTTTCAACCCAAGCGCCCTTGGTAAACACATAAATCATGCCTCGAACAACGCCATTTACACCGAGTGTGAAAATCAGGGATGGAATGTTCATCACAGAAACGCCCCATCCATTGACAAGGCCGATCAACGCGCCGGTAATCAGTGCTGCAACGAGTGCGATGCCCCAGTTTCCACCATCCCGAAGAATCGTCGCTGCAATCGCAGCCGACATGCCAAGTGTAGCGCCGATCGATACATCGATTTCACCGGTCAGAATCACAAACGCGATGCCCGCTGCCAAAAGCGTAAATACAACAGAATCATTAAGGCAGGCCAGCAGGCTGGCCGGCTTCAGGAACGCCGGATTCATGCATCCTACGATAAAGAACAGAAGAATCAGGAAAATAATACTTCCGGCCTCACGCGCTTTTAGAAATTTTTTAAGTCCGTTCATCGGGTCAGGCCTCCTTCTCCGTGATATTAAAGGAAGCGTTCATGAGGGCAGGCTGTGTAATCTCTTCCTTCTTAAACTCATCCTTTTTATATCCCTGGTACATAACAACAGCCCGGTCAGACAGCTCTACGATTTCTTCCATATCGGAAGAGATCAGGATGATCGCCACGCCCTGTTTCTTAAGCTCAAGGATGATAGAATAAACATCTCCTCTGGCTGCCGCATCGATACCTCTTGTCGGTTCATCCAGGATAACAACCTTCGGATTTGTCGCGAGGCAGCGGCTGATGACGATCTTCTGCTGGTTACCGCCAGAGAGGCTGCCTGCCTCCTGATCCTGTCCCGTCACCTTCGTTCTAAAATCCTTGATATATTTTTCGGTAATCTCATATTCCTTCTTCCGGTCCAGGAACGCATTGCCCATAGCCCTGTTATGGAGGAAAGACGATGTTGTATTAGCTGCGACGGAATCCATACCGAAAAGTCCATTCAGATGACGATCCTCCGGTACATAATTGATACCTGCATCAATGATTTTTCTCGTGCTGAGGCCGGTAACATCCTGTCCGTTCAGAAAGACCTTTCCGCCTAAAGGCTTTTCCCTTCCGAATATCGTCGTCGCAAGTTCCGTACGGCCAGCGCCAACCAGGCCTGCCAGGCCAAGGATCTCTCCCGGATATACATCGAAGGAAACATCCTTAAAGCCATATCCTGAAAAATGATCCAGCGTGAGAACAGGTTTCTTGCCTTCATAATCAACCTTCTCATATGCGACATCTTCTTTTTCGATATCCTGCATGTTATCTGGCAAAAGTCCCTTTACCAGCATGTCACGGTTAAAATCCGCAATCGGTCCCTGTAAAGTAATATGGCCGTCTCTCATAATGGCTACATGTGTGCCAATGACAAATACCTCACTCAGCCTGTGCGTGATGTAAATGATACCGATGCCTTTTTCCTTCAGTCCCTTGATAACCTTAAAAAGTGAAAGAACCTCATCAAAGGTCAGTGAAGATGTCGGCTCATCCAGGATCAGAAGTCTTGCGTTACGCATAAGGCCTCGTAAAAGCTCAACGATCTGCTGTTCTGCGATCGTAAGGCTAAGTGCCTTTCTGGTAAGGTCCAGATTCCAACCAATATCCGCCATAATTTTGCGAAGTCTCTCGTCCAATGATGCATGGCTTTCCTTGAAGCCTATCAGGATATTCTCTTCGACAGTCATATTCGGAAAAAGCATCGGCTCCTGCGGAACCATGTATATTCCTTTTTCCAGTGAAACAATCGGCTTAAACGATGTGATACGGTCTCCCCCGATATAAACTTCTCCATAATCCGGCTGATAGATACCCATGATGATCTTCATCAGTGTCGACTTGCCGGCGCCGTTTCCGCCGACCAGCGCTAGAACTTCTCCTGAAGCGACCGAAAGGTCAATCCCCTTCAGCACAACATTCAAGCCAAATTGCTTTTTGATGTCTTTTACAACAAGCAGCTTCTCTGATTCTGCCTTTTGGCTCATGCTGTTCTCCTTTCCTATCATATATTTATTCGCAGATCTCTATTCAAATATTGAATAAAATGTTTATGTCACGAACATTTTTAGCATTTTCAGTATATCATGTGTTGTGTCAATGTCAAGCTCGATGTGAACTTTTATTGTGAATTTGAATAATATTATTGATTTTTCTAAGCTTGTATTATATATTTTATATGATTCTTGTTAGGATTTTGTTCGGATCCTTGACAAATGTTCAAATTATGAAATAATTATATTTGTTTACCATATGATACATTTGTGCGTTCGGGGTTTTATGTATGAAATATGAAAATGAACTCGTCCTGAAAATTGCATGGTATTACTATATAGAAGGGATGACCCAGCAGGCCATCTCTGATAAGCTTGGCCTCTCGCGAATGAAAGTAATCCGCATTCTTGATACCGCGAAGGAAACTGGGGTGATTCAGTTCAGAATTTCCACCGGAAAAGGTATGGATATTTCCCTGGAAGAGAAAATCGGAGAAAAATGGGGCTTAAAGAAGGTTTTGGTGATCCCAACTCCGTCGGATCCTTCCACATTAAATGAGCTTCTTGCTCTGGCAAGTGCCAATTATATAGAAGATATCATCGGAGAGAATGCGTTTATTAACATGGGTTACGGCGATACGCCTTCCAGAGTGCTGAACCATCTTGCAGCAATGACAGATGTCCCGATATCAGTTGTCTCCCTGACCGGTGGCGTGAACTACTATCTTCCAAATGCAGTTTCATCCATTTTCAATGCGCGTCTTCACTTGTTTCCAACGCCACTGGTCATTTCTTCTGAAGAAGCCTGCAAAGCGATTCTGCAGGAGCCGAGTGTTCAGGAAATTCGTCGAATGATTCAGCTCTCTTCCTTGTCAATTGTAGGACTCGGCGGTATGAATCCTGATGCCACGATCATTACAAACGGCATTATGAACAAAAATGATTTCACGTATCTCCAGATGCAGAACGCAGTCGGAGATATTTTAACACACTTTATCGACGAAAATGGTGAGTCGGTAAAAACCGACCTGGATAACCGTCTCGTCAGCACATCGCTAGAAACATTAAAAACATTAAAAAATGTGATCGGCATTGCCGGTGGTCCGAACAAAATCAATATCATCCGGGCAGCCCTTCGTGGCGGATATTTGGATGCATTAATTACGGACGAAGAAACAGCAAAGCAGATCCTATAATATAAGGAGGTATTATGGCAAAGTATCTTATGGCAATTGATGCCGGAACCGGAAGCATCCGCGCGGTGCTGTTCGATCTTGAAGGCAATCAGATTGCTTGTTCACAGCAGGAGTGGTCTCACATCGAAGACCCGAAATACCCGGGAAGTATGAACTTCGACTGGGTCAATGACTGGAAGCTCGCAAAGCAATGTATCGCAGGCGCAATTAAAGAAAGTGGTATTGAATCTTCTGAAATCGCAGCAATTTCGACAACTTGTATGCGAGAAGGCATCGTCCTGTATGATCGCGAAGGCAAGGAAATCTGGGCATGTGCCAATGTAGACGCCCGTTCAAACGATGAGGTTGTCGAGCTGATTCATAAGTTCCCCGGGCTCGAAAAGGAGCTTTACCTCGAAAGCGGCCAATCCTATGCACTCGATGCGCTCCCTCGTCTTCTCTGGGTAAAGAACAAGCTCCCGGATGTCTATGAAAGAGTAGCCCATATCGGCATGTTCAATGACTGGCTGATTTATAAACTGACAGGCATCCTGGCAGTAGAACCATCCAATGGCTCCACATCAGGACTTATGGATTTGAAAACAAGAAGCTGGGATCCTTCTATTCTTGAGCGATGCGGATTAAAAACAGATATCTTTCCTGAAGTACGGGAATCAGGCACGATTGCCGGAAAAGTGACTGAAAAAGCAGCAAAGGAAACCGGTCTTACCGAGGGAACGACGGTTGTTGTAGGCGGCGGTGACGCACAGCTTGGTTGTATCGGTGTTGGCGTTGTAAATCCGAATGAAGCGGCAATCTTCGGTGGCAGCTTCTGGCAATATGAATACAATACCGGAGAAGCAAAAACCGACGATCAGTGTCGTGTTCGTGTGAACTGTCATGCAGTCCCGAATGTATGGCAGTATGAAGCCCTTGCATTCAAGCCAGGTCTAGTCATGCGTTGGTTCCGTGATGGCTTCTGCCAGTTGGAAAAGGAAGAGGCTCAAAAAACCGGCAGAGATCCTTATGATCTCATGAATGAAAAAGCGAAGGATATTCCCGCCGGCTGCTATGGCATGATGTGCACATTTTCAGATGTCATGAATTTTATATCCTGGAAGCATGCAGCCCCGACGTTTACAAATTTCGAACTCGACCCGGAGAAGTTCTCAAGATATACATTTTATAAGGCTATACTTGAAAACACAGCTCTTGTGACAAAGGGCCATATGGATCTCGTCCGGGAATCTACCGGCAATATGCCATCAGAGGTTGTCTTCGCATCCGGCGCTTCGAAGAGTCCACTCTGGAGCCAGATTCTTGCCGATGTTCTCGGTATTCCGGTGAAGGTTCCTGCCGTTAAGGAAGCCACTGCGCTCGGCGCTGCCATCCTCGCAGGACACGGTGTCGGCATTTATAAGGATATTTCGGAAACCTCTAAGAAGCTGGTACATATCGTTCATGTTTATCAGCCAAATCCAGAAAATCATAAGGTTTATATGGAAATGTATGATACATGGAGAAAAGTATATAAGGTACAGCTCGACCTGGCAAATGAAGGCTTGACAAAGCATATGTGGGCAGCACCCGGTGTCTGAGAAAGAAGGTTACTATGTTTAAGGTTAATGAAAAGGATTTTGAATATCGTTATGGAGATAATGGTCCCAAGTATCTCATGAAGGGTCCCCGTCTCAACTTTGCCCTGGTACAGTTCATGCCGGGACAGAGCTTCAAGGCGCACTATCATAATATCATGGAGGAAAATTTCTATATCCTCAACGGCAAGATTGATATTGTCGTAGATGGTGTTGTCCATACGCTTGCCGAGGGTGATATGATCCATATAGAGCCGAAGGAGATTCACTTCTGCATCAATAATTATTCAGAGCCCGTAAAGATGGTTTCTGTACTCGGCCCTCATCAGCAGGTTGATAAGGTTGAGGTCGATGACTACACCTATGACCCGAACAACAAGGCATAAGTCGCTTTCCCGAAAGCTTTCCAAAAGCAGTATGCCTAAGACACATCTCCTTTTAAGTTGAGGTAGCAATATCTCTCAGATTCAAAATATCCTGACATCTATCTTTCGCATTATTTATGCTGAATGAACAAGATAGATATCAGGATATTTTTCATTTTTGAAAGACTTGTATTGGCCTTACGCCAGTGGTGCGAAGAATCGGAGGATGCACTGCCAGATCCGGAGGGAGGTGGAGCGGCCAGTGCTGTATTGCTCGGTGACTTCACGGCACTGTGGGAAGGTGGCTTCGAAATCCTTCCGAATTTCAGCGATGCAGTCACAATCGTATAAATATACTGCATTTTCGAAGTGGTGGAAGAAGCTCCGGTAGTCAAAGTTTGCTGTGCCAACGACGGCAGTTTTATCCGAAAGAAGCATCTTCGCATGGCAAAAGCCCGGGGTGTATTCGTAGATGCGGACACCTGCACTGGCGAGTGCTGCATAGTAGGAGCGGGTCATCTGGTAGATCAGCTTTTTGTCCGGGATGCCCGGGGTGATGATGCGGACGTCGGTACCGCGTCGGGCGGCAAGCTGTAGCTCTCTTGAGAAATCATCTGTAAGGATAAGGTACGGTGTGATGATCCAGGCCTGCTTGTCGGCGTTCTTCAGGATGTTCTGGTAGACATCCTTTGCGGTATGAATCTCGTCGAGCGGGGAATCGCCGAAGGGGATGACGTAGCCGCTGGAATCGGGTGCTGGTGCTACATCAACCATATATTTCTTGTAATCTTCTGTTTCTGACTTTTTCATAGCGTTCCACATTTCGAGGAACAGTAGCGTCAGTGTCTTAACAGCCGGGCCCTCAAGTCGGATGCCGGTGTCCTTCCAGTGGCCAAAGGGATGTGTGATGTTGAAATATTCATCGGCAAGGTTATAGCCGCCGGTGAAGCCGACCTTTCCATCGATCACGGTAATCTTACGGTGATCGCGATTGTTCATAAAGACATTGACGATGGGAACGATTGGATTGAAGACGCGGCACTGGATGCCGAGCTCTTTCATTTCCCGGATGAATTTTGTATTGATGAAGCCAATGGAACCGATGTCATCATAGAAGAGTCGCACCTCGACGCCGGCCTCAGCTCTTTCGTGGAGCACGTCCTTTAGCTCCTGGAAGGACTGCTTGTCCTGGATCGCGTGGTATTCCATGAAGATGAAATGCTCCGCCTTCCTGAGATCCTCAAGCTGTGCTGCCAAGCCATCCGAGGCATCCTTATAATAGCTGACCTTCGTCTCGTCATAAACCGGGAAGCCGGACTCATGCTTGAGAAAATACGCATGATGTGCGATCCATGGGTCTTCTTTCTTCAACTTCTCATAGATTTCCTTATTTTCCGGATACAGCGGAGCGAGATCACTGT